>Ga0068714_10007412_pt1 | contig 10658 bp, 10 predicted proteins | sample MTBNYHSulfiMetaG_FD_62988 | JGI IMG/M metagenome (GOLD analysis project Ga0068714, IMG submission 62988) | Enrichment culture microbial communities from rom New York Harbor, USA that are MTBE-degrading - MTBE-NYH (New York Harbor Sulfidogenic)... | ecosystem: Environmental > Aquatic > Marine >...
TTCCTGTGCAGCTGTGATAGCCTGTTCACCACTCCCATCAACAAGATACTGGAAAACCCGAGGAATTATGCCGGAAAAACCGTGACGGTCTCTGGTGAGGTAACTCGAGTATTCAGTCTTATTATCGTCAGATACTTTGTTATAAGAGACAGCACAGGAGAGGTCACAATCGTGACAGAAAAACCCCTACCGAAGATCGGTACAAAAATGAAAGTGGAAGGAACGGTCGAGGAAGCTTTTGCAATCGGAGATCAACAGTTGATCGTCATCTTCGAAAAAAAATGATACCGGAGAGATAGGCAACGATCATAAAAGGAGGAACGGGTATAACAAAAAAATTGATCATCGCTCACCGGGGGGCTCCAAATTATGCAAAAGAAAATACGATGGAGTCATTTAAAAGAGCAATGGCGCTCGGGGCCGACATGATTGAATTCGATGTGAGGAGAACAAAAGATAACGTTTTTATTGTCTATCACGATGATTCCATTCAAGGCAAGCCGATTAAGGAGTTACCCTATGAAAAAAGCAGTAAAATGGCCAGAAAGGAAGGATTTGCCATCCCTACGGTTGAAGGCGTTTTAAAATGGGCAAGGGGAAGGATAAAACTTGATGTCGAATTAAAGGAGGAAGGCTACGAGAAAGAAATGGTCGAATTATTATTGACGTATATTAAAAAAGATCAATTCATCATCACCTCATTCAGCGACTCCTCTTTGAAAACCATTAAAGAAAATTATCCCGATATTAAAGTTGGGTTACTCTTAGGAAAATTCAGAGCAGCCTTATGGACGAGAATTTCTGAGTTTTTTTCCATGAAGAGATTTAAAAAAGCCGATTTCCTGGTCGTCCACTGGAGACTGTTAAGGGCTGGTTTTTTAGAAAGAGCCCAAAGAAGTCATAAACCCGTCATCGTTTGGACGGTGAATGATGAAAAAATGATGGAGAGATTGTTTAATGACAGAAGGGTTTATGCCATGATCACGGATAAACCAGATTTAGCTGTTGCGTTGCAAGAAAATATGTAGGAACCAGGAGGCACTCTCTTGTTACACCTGAAAGAAGTCAAGTTGTTATCCGACCAATACCCAACGAGGAGTCATTATCCCTTCAAAATCGATGTGCTTCAAAAAACTCGAAGCATCCCCTTTCCTTCGCCGGTCACCTTTTTTATCGGAGAGAATGGGTCAGGGAAAACAACTCTATTAGAAGCTCTTGCAAGAAGGTGTCAGATCCATATCTGGAGCGGAATGGATTGTACACGGAGTGAGCCCAATCCCTATGAGCAGAAGCTGTTCCTCTACCTTCAGGTCGAATGGGCCGATGGAATTGTTCCGGGCTCCTTTTTCTCATCTCAGATCTTTCGTAATTTTGCTCAACTGGTTGATATGTGGGAAGCAGACAATCCGGGGCAGATCGATTATTTTGGCGGCAAATCATTATTGGCCCAATCCCATGGCCAGTCCATCATGTCTTTTTTCAGGGCTCGCTATAAAATTAAAGGACTTTATCTTCTGGACGAACCTGAGACTGCCCTTTCCCCCAGAAGCCAGGTGGAGCTTCTGAGACTTCTCCAGGAGATGAGTGCTCTGGGACATGCGCAATTCATCATTGCGACCCATTCCCCAATTCTTCTGGCATGTCCAAAATCCGTGATTTACAGCTTTGATCACACGCCAGTTAAAACGATTCCATATGAGGAGACAGAGCACTACCAGGTTTATAAAAACTTCATGGAAAACCCCGACCGATACCTTAGAGAGGACTGAAGAATCTTTTTGAAAGTCATTCCCACAGTCGTAACAGGTGACGGTAAGATTAAATCAATGCCCCTTCCATCCAGCCCAATTTGACCAGTTCAATGCGGCGAAGATCGCTCACCCCGAGTTTATATTTTTCATCGGCTACAAAGATATGGTGAGGGGTGGTATCCAGAGGCCGGTCCTCACCGAAATGGGCGACCCGCTGAAGCTGTAAAAGGCGGGCACCGATGGCATCCAGTGCCACAGGGTCTTTCCCGACAAGAAGGCCCTTGTAATCGGAGATAAATCTCCGGTCGAAGAAGTGGGCCCCTCGACCATAAAATTGGGTCCGGATCAGACTTAATATATTCAGACGCGTCTTCCCTCTCACTCCCGGTTTGCTCCATATCGATGCCAGAGATGCGCAGGCATCGGAGTGATAAAGCCATGGTGTGGAGGTGAACATAATATAGTTTTTGATACAGCCCCCGATGCCAGACCAATGATGAGTTCTCAAGGGTCGGGCATTAATAAGAACTGTTGAGGAAAGAAAGACCTTATTATCCAGCACCCCCCGGTCATCCACACTGATGTTCTTCTTTGAAACTCCTACCTCCAGAACTCTCTTCTCAATAGCGGTTTCCAATTCTTTAGGAGTGGGCAGAGGATTCCAGGCATTACTTTTGATGCCCACGATATCAGTCGGTCTGATCAATTTTTTCCATGCTTGGAGAGGATTCTCTTCTTCCATCAGTGAACTCACCCCTTGGTCAAGCATTTTTTGAATGATGTCCGGATGGATGCGACCCTGTTGATCCATGACCCCTTCGTCGCGGACAAGCACGACTTTCACCTTTTCTTCCGCTCTGACATCCTTCCCGTTGGATAAACCTAACCCCAATGAGGTGGCAAGCGTTGAATAAACCGTACCTCGAATGAAGTCTCTCCGAGTGATCACTCTATTTTTCTTGTTCATTTTCCCACCCGCAAATTTTTTATGGTTGCCTGGATCAAAACTTCCCCTCTCTCCTTGGAGGGCACATCAAAGATGACGATGACGTACTTCTGATGGAACTGAGCGGCCGTCCATCTCCCGTTTTCCGTTTTGATCGCTTTTGAAGATAAAGACTCAGGCATGTAGGCTTTGACGAAACTTTGAAGGGCCTCTTTTGCTAATGTCTGGGAAGGATATTGGATCAAAAGAAGAAAGGTCTTTCCTTCCGTTTGAGAGGCATGGGTGGAAAGCAAAGCATGGGTTCGTTCTCCGAGGCGCAGGATGTTCTGATGGGAGACAAAGTAATGATAGTTTAAGCTCTGGGGATGATGGAAATAACGAATGCTCCTCTCGATGAGATCTTCTTTCGGCAGGAGGTTGATCAGTGTTGGCCTCCTCCCTTCCCGTTTAATGGAATCAGCAAGGGCTCTCCCCAAATCCAAAACATCTCCCTTCGTCGAGGGCGCCTCCTGTTCCGCATAGACATTGACAAAGAACTTTCCTTTCCAGAACCTGAGAAGGCCCCCTCCAAAATCAGATCCCTGACCGATACCCACTTCCTTATCTCCCGTCTCGTAGGAGAAGACGCCGAAGGCATCTTCCGAAGAGCCCATATCGAAGGTTTCGGCAATCATGGGAGGGTGATCCGCTTTCACATATCGGCGCACCATTAAAATTTTGAATCCATAGGAACGATAAAGTTCCGCTGCACCATTCATGTAGCGGAAGGTTGTCTTTCGATCATAAAATTCATCTTTTCCATCGGATTGATAGCTTCCAATTTTCAGTGGAAATAATTTCTTCATCTCCGTGCTCTTTCCATCTCTGTCTGCCGAGAAGACAAAAGTCCCGGTGATTAACAGTTTGGCTGCAAATAAAAAAGCCAAAAATATCCAAATCCCTCTCTTAAAATCCACGTTAGACCTTTCTTTCATAATCTTTTTTCAGAATAACGTTAATTCATGAGCCAAGTCAACCCTGCAATTTCCCTTTGTGTTAAGGTTTCTGACCGTCGATCATTTTTTTAAAACAGATGGACAGGTCGACAAGGCTATAGAGCGGATACCTTTAAATGATTGGCACCACAGGTTCAATGCCCATTCAAGTCCTTTTTTCCTTGACGATGAAGGTTTCCCATACCATAAATTGCCCGCTTTCTAAAGCTTCGGAAGCCTGTTCATCTGTTTCGATCGTTCCCTGAAACGCATGACCGGCCGATCTTATCGATACGACGACCTGTTTCAATGAAAGGGATCGACGGTCAGTGCAACCCCCTTCATAAATGCTGGGACTTGCTCAGCCTGCCTGCCGGTTGGCAGGGGATTCCCCCGTATCAAGTCCGGGGCAAGCTTGTCAAGCCTGGAATAACAAACAAAGTAAAGGGACTTCTGACGCAGTACTCTAGATAGCGTCTAAATCTCCATATGCAAAATGGATCCTTCTTGGAGAGCTTTCTCCAAGTCCTCTTAATTTTTCAACCTCAGCATATTCCCTATAGAAAAGAGGAACTCTTTCTCTCTTCGTTATAAATCCATTTCTTTTCAAGATGGCCTCACAAGGATGATTCTTTATAACCATGCAGAGGATCATATTGATGTGATGACCATCAAAATAATTTACCGCATCCTCGACCAGTGCCGTTGCGACATCAAGTCGATTCGGCAGGGTGAGGAGGTCGACAATGTAGCCCACGTGATAGTCTTGTTGGTGTCTATCGACCCTTAAAACCATATAACCAAGTATTTTGGCATCCCTCTGGGCAACCTTTACAAGGTAGTCTCCCCCCCGGGGATCGCAATATCTCCAGTTCAGATAATCCCGACTTCTCTCAACAATGAAGTGATAATGATCTTTTATCTCCTCCCAGAACCCCTCGATCCTTTCATCAAAATGAGTCATCTTCCCTATATGGAAATCATAGGAGGGTGGGCAATAGGGTCGGAGAGCGTTTCTACACTGGTTGGCCAGTCTTCCAAGGTAAAAACCATACCTATAAATAAAAGCATACTTCATCGGTTGTTTTCTTAATTGTAATCCTACATCGTGAATTCTATAAAGTCTCGTTACAATATGGAAAAACTTATGGTAAAATTTTGATAAGCGCTTCCTCAACCATGGGTTCCAAGTTAAATAATAATGAAACTTCGACCCGGACTCTTTTCTCATCTTTTGAGCTAAATCTAACATCTTGTTAAAAATAACCATTCTCCTGAAGTCTGAATGAACTGCGAGATCGAAGGTTTGCGTGCCTAAACATACTTTATTGCCGATCTTTATCCTTAAAGAAGAAGAATGGAGACAGCCGACAATCCTGTTATCAGTTACTCCCACTGCGATTTGATTCATCCGAAGGGGATTGTTTAGATACTTCCACCTCCAATACTCCAAGGGACTGCCGAGAAGGTCAAATTTTGGCCACCCATCAAAAACCAACTCTAAAAGCTTAACGACCGCCTCCTCATCTCCCGGCTGAAAGGCGCGGACGTCATATTCTTTTTTTAATTGATCCATCTATCATTCCTTCACCTTCTAACATTGATTGAGATCGGGTTAGAATGCACCCGACGAAGATCTTTCTCATAAGATAAGAGAATTCTTTCGAAAATCCGATGAATTGTTCTAAGTCTGCTATCCTGAATCAATTTTGAATTGACGGATAATGATGTATTCCTTCACGCTTCGGATGCGAAAGTTCGTAGCGCATTTTGATTCGATAGAACTCTTCGGCAGTTACCCCCTCTGCAAGAGCGATCTCCTCGTCGAGTCCTTTCATAAGGATATAGAGCACTTTGTCAATTTTTTCCCATGAGGCCCCTATCATAGTTTCATCACTAAATCCCTTGAACATATCGGGAGAAGGAGGTTCATCAATGATCTCCGAAGGAACATCTAAAAAGTAAGCCAGCCGGTACACCTGGGTCTTATAAAGTCCGTGCAAGGGTTCTATTGGAAGGTCGTCCACGCCGCTCTTGATGAACCAACCTGTGAGCCATTCAGAACGGTTAGCCGCTCCAACCAGGAGTAAATTTCTTTCGGCCGCATAATCCTCAAGGACCTGTCTTCTCACAATGTGTTTTATCGCGAAGCCACGCATGATGGGGAATCTGATAGCACTGGAGAGTTTCCTTATAATCCTGCTTCTGGCAACGGTGGTGTGACCCATCATGGAGGCTCCAAGGCGACCTCGGTGCATCAAATAGTAAAAGACCTTACATAAGCGTATGATCAAAGGGTTTAGGCCTCTCAAGATGGCTATCCTCCCCGACACCGGCCACTCATAGATACCTGTTTCTTCCACTAAGGAAGTAATATCCCTGATCTCAAAATGGATACCCAGCTTGTCCGCCAGACCTTTCGCATGCTCAAGAAATTTACTCTGGCTGTCGCGGTCGAACAAGTGAAGGGTAAACACATGCTTCGGACCGACGGCTCTCAAAGCTATCGTCGTCAATACAGCAGAGTCAATGCCTCCGCTGAGACCTATTAGAATACCATTAGCCCTTTGATCGTTCAGTTTTTCAATTAGAAAATTTATAATGGTATTCGAAACCTTCCCGGGGTCAATAGCCATCCTGGTGGCAATACTCCTCTGGCAGGCTAAACTCGGAGTTTCAACCATCCTCTTTCCCACTAACTATCTTCAAAGGAACTCTCTTCGGCATACATTGAATATAAAAAAAATGGAGTTGTGGGTCAAGAAAAAGGAGTACGGTGATTACCAATTCAAATCTCGCATACTTTGCCAAAAAGCCAGGTCATGAAGGACTGGAGGGGAGGAGCAGAAAATGGAATGTGGGAATCTGAATCGTCGAGGGAAATCGTTACGGAGGTACCTTTGCCCCAGGCGGGAATCTGACCTTATAAGTCATAAGTCCCAAAGGCCAAGCTGCTTGAGGATCTTCTCAACCATCTCTTCATCTTCAAGAAAACTGATTCAATCCCTGTTATCGAGTTGAGCACTGGGTGTTAAGATTTGGGTTGACAATGGGGCAATAATTATTTATTTTTGATGTGCAACGACTGAATACTGTTCGGAAATCCAGAGACGAGATGATACAATTCGCACTGATGTATTGGGGGTTTGATCTTTCCCCTCCTTGTCCATCGCTGGCACCGTTCTTTTCTTGAGGAATTCCCCTGGTTCATCCGATAAGCATGAAAGGGAGAATGATTCAATATCGCCTGGACTTCTCCAGTCCGGTCTGAAAAACGAAAGGGAGAGCCGGAAGCAGGATGTTCAGGCATAATCTCCAGGTTCGTTTCCTCCCCTGCCATCAATAGAGGCATAAGACACCGCCCTGAGGAAAATGGACCTAAGAGAAGGGAATGTCGCATGTCTGTCAAAGAAAACCGAACGGATTTACCTGTGTTGATGCTTTATAACGTCGATCCCGCGTGGCTGAGTAGCGAAATGAAAGAAGCCGTCCATGGCGCCCAGGTAATCGAATCCGCCCTTCGAGATCTCGGACATCCGGTTACGAGTGTCCCTGTCACCGATGCCAACCTTTTTCTGCTTCTGCGTGATTTCGATCCTGACAAGTATATCGTACTAAATTGGTGCGAGGAGTTGCCCGGTATACCGCACAGCGAAGCGATGGTTGCCCGGATACTGACCTCGCTGAACTTCACTTACACCGGCTCGCCGGCGGAAGTCCTGGCGTTGAGTTGGGACAGAGATAAGGTAAAGCAGTTACTTCATCAGTATGCGGTGCCAACACCGCGCTGGCGGATTTACCCATCTCCCAGCCCGGACGCCTGGGACTGCTTTCCGGCTATTGTTAAGCCTTCAAAGGAACACTGTAGCTATGGCATCACAAGCGCATCGGTCGTGGAAACACCGGATGAGCTTGCAGAACGAATCGCCGCCGTCACGGAACAATTTCACCAACCTGCGCTGGTTGAAGACTTCATCGACGGCCGGGAGTTCCACGTCTCCCTGTGGGGGAACATATGTAACGGAGGTGTTCAGATGTTGCCTCCGGCAGAAATGGACTTTTCCACGTTTCAATGTGTGCGTGACCGGTTGTGCACCTTTGACTCCAAATATCGTCCCGGGTCCCGCCACTACGAAGAAATCCAGGTTCAAATACCTGCCATGCTGGATGATACGCAGTTGCGGCAATTGGAACAGACTTCCATGGAAGTGTACCGGATATTTGGTTGCCTGGACTATACCCGGCTCGACATCCGGCTACGAAACAGTACCTTTTATGTTCTGGACATAAACCCTAATCCAGACATCACGTTGGAAACCAGTATTGTACAAAGCGCAGAATTGGCCGGGTATTCTTACGGGGCAATGATCAGCCACCTGATCAATCTGGCAGCGCTACGTCATCCGATATTGGGGACACAATCCTGTCAATGACAATCCCCACAATGGAACGTTTCCCAACACGGGCTTAGGTTTTTGATGCAAAAGGTGACTTCCTTATTTCCAAGTGGTTACTTTTTTATTTCAATTTGGGTTAACTGACCTGATGTCCTAAATCTTCATGCCGCTTTCTGTCTCAGTTTACCTTACAGTTGCATAAAAATTATATAAAAAGGGAGGTGGGTGTGCTGAAAAACCTTTACAGCGGCACCATTAAACGTTTTGCTACTCAGTTTTCAAACATATGACAAAGGTCGCCTCAGATGACCTTGCATGTTACCTATAAACCATAGAAACAATCCGCAATTGTAAAGGATTGGAAGCACACTCGCCTCTCTTTTAATGCAATGTTAAGGTTTATATCTCCACTCTTCTTTGTTTTATGTCTCATTCCCTCCATTCTTCCTCTCTTGGGGGGTGCCCGGGATGTCCCGGATGTTGGTTTGGCGACTTAGGATGATCGCGATGATACTGTTCGTGATGTTTGGGATATCGCTCCTCGTAATATCCTCGCTGGTCTTGCGGAACGTAATGATGAAAACGGTACTCACCGCTTTGATAAACGTAAAACCCGCCATCAACGTAGTAGTACAACTCATTGCCGTTTCTATACGGCCCGTCATAGTATTGGGCATCGCCCCATCCAACATAAGCTCCGCCCTTGAAGCATCCTACCCCGGCAAAACACAGAGCCACAAAGAAAGTCGCCAACACTACAAGCTTCTTAACCAATGTCATTCCCCTCCTTTTTTGAGTTTTGTCTGTATTCCCAATGGCCCGGAACCTACAACCTCTCCCATCTTTCGAATTAAAGCTTCTATCGCAATATGAACACCCGGGTCGAATTGTATTCATAAAAAGGAACATTTTGGCGTGTCCACTAATACCTTCCGAATGGTTTTCCCAAAACTCTTTTATACACAAAAAGTTCCGATATGCCTCTTCCCGATTACCGGCTAAAGTCCAACCCCTTTAGTAGAACCTGTCAAAATGTGGACTTTGTGAAGGAGTCTTCGAGAAAAGGGGCTGTCGATAATGCCTAAAAATCTTCAGTTTAGGGAAGTTATAAAATTTGAAGATTATTAGTAGGCGATGATCTCACCGGTCTCGATAACCTCGACGGAAACACCATCGAGCATATTTGAGATGGCGCGCCGCACGCCGGGGAGGTCACGCTCCGCGTAAACCTGTATGACGGCCCTCCCGCCTGCCCCACGGCCAACCCCCACGCCACACACCGCAGGGTGGCCCGCGAAGATGGCCCCCTCATGCCGCGCCTTCACATTCCTCGCAACTGCAATTTCAGCTACGCTCGTCTGCTCGGAAAGGGTCGATGAACCTCCAGAAATAAAGTCCATGCCGACGAGCGAAATCCCGAGAGCGTCGAGCACATCATCGATCGGATTGCAGATCGTCGCCGTCTCACTGCCGGCAAAAAGGAGCCCCACGGCATGAGGAGGTGACGCCCGATCCAGGACGAGGGAACCGGAGTCGCCGCCTGCGCTGAAGCCCGCATTATTGATGAGAATCTGATTGACGAAGGTTGCCTTCCTCCCCCTGCGGGAACCGCACCTGGAGGAATATTTTACAGAGACGGTCACATCGATCGCAGCAATTTCCCCTAAGGTATATCCTGTGGTCCGGCCACTCTTCTGGATGGCAAGCCCGATCGTGGGCGGTACCGTGGAGCTGCTGATCTGACCAACGTCCAGGATATCTCCGTCCATTCTCACTTCCCCAGGAACGATCTCCGCAATAGCCGCATCGACCACGTTTGTCGTTCGCCTGGCGAAGGAGATGGGCTCAAAATCACTCAGATAAGCAACCATCTGGGAGGCCACACAGTTATAGTCGATGAGCCCGGGCTGACTGATCTCCTCACCTATCTCTCCCATGTTGGTCCGCGCAAGGATATGATTGTTGCTCAGAATATAATAGGTAGAACCTTTCCGTACGAGGGCTCCCAGCGTCCCGCTGCAGCAGTACCTGCGGCCATAGTCGTAAATGTTGCCACCCGAAGTGCCAAGACTAATCGGCGGTGCCTGAATGGCTTGATGCTCGGGCCCATTGTCTCCTTGACCTTCGCCTACAAACAAAAATAAAACGGTACTAACTAAGATCGCGATCAGAAGCCTGATAGGTTGTCGAATCATAGAACTACCTCCTCTAAAAAGGATCTAACAATTACAGATAAAAATTTCTCTTATTCTTTTAATGGAGGGCTAATTGAATATAAATGCATTAAAGAAGATCTGTTTGTCAATATCCAAAATAAGATTGTAGAAATTGTCCTTTAAGGATTACCTGTCGCATCATTGAAGGAAATGAAGTGGAGAGGGTCATGGTGACTAACCCTCTCCCTTTCGCCTAAATCTTATCAGATAGTAGGATATTGGATGCCTATTTTGGCATTTCGGATGGCTTGCTGACATCAGGCGGCGCCTTGCGAACACCAGAAGGTCCCCCTCTGCGAACATCATCAGGCGGCGCCTTGCGAACACCAGAAGGTCCCCCTCTGCGAACATCATCAGGCGGCGCCTTGCGAACA
>Ga0068714_10007413_pt1 | contig 10658 bp, 8 predicted proteins | sample MTBNYHSulfiMetaG_FD_62988 | JGI IMG/M metagenome (GOLD analysis project Ga0068714, IMG submission 62988) | Enrichment culture microbial communities from rom New York Harbor, USA that are MTBE-degrading - MTBE-NYH (New York Harbor Sulfidogenic)... | ecosystem: Environmental > Aquatic > Marine >...
GGAGCCGGAATGGTTGAACAGAACGGTCAACATCGATACAGGCTGCGTCTTCGGAGGCAAGCTCACGGCGCTGCGTTATCCCGAAAAGGAGTTCGTCTCCGTGGCGGCCAGAGCCGTCTACTGCCGACCGGCTCGTCCCATGGACGCAAAGCCCGAAGCCGAGTCGTCCTTGACCGCCCAGCAGAAGTACGACGACGTGTTGGATGCGGACGACGTTATCGGCAAACGGTTCATCTCGACGCGTCTGCGCGCGAACGTTACGGTTCGCGAGGAGAATGCGATCGCGGCTTTGGAGGTGATGAGCCGATTCGCCGTCAATCCGAAGTGGCTGATCTATCTTCCGCCGACCATGTCGCCTTGCGAGACCGCCAGCGAAGACGGGTTCCTGGAGTATCCCACGGAGGCCTTTGCCCATTTCCGTTCTGTTGGAATCCCCCAGGTCATCTGCGAACAGAAGCACATGGGCTCGCGCGCGGCTGTGATCGTGTGTAAGGCTGAGAGTGTCGCGACACGGCGTTTTGGTGTGATGGAACGGGGGCTGGGCGTGGTCTATACGCGGACAGGACGTCGTTTCTTCGATCGGTCGGATGTGGAAGGAGCCTTTCTCGAACGAATTCGTTCTGCAATGGAGAGGAGCAACCTCTGGAAGGAGCTGTGCACCGACTGGGTGTGCCTGGACTGCGAGCTGATGCCGTGGTCGGCCAAGGCCCAGGACTTGCTGAAGTCTCAGTATGCCTCGACCGGCACGGCGGCCCTTGCATCATTGGAGGAGGCGATAGGTGTCATAGAGGCTGCGGTCCAGCGAACCGACCTGACTGCTGAGAGTACATTGCCACCGTCGCGTGGCGCCCTGGTAGACACGGATCTTGGCGGGCTGCTCGCCAGATTCCGCCAGCGCAGGAGACTCAACGGGCTGTACGTCGATGCGTATCGCCGGTACTGCTGGCCGGTGACATCGCTTGAAGACCTCAAGCTGGCGCCCTTCCACGTCCTGGCGACGGAGGGTGCGGTTCACAGCGACAAGGATCATCGGTGGCATATGGAGACGGCGGCACGAATCTGCTCGGAGGACACCTCATTGTTGCTGGCCACACCCCACCGGTTTGTCGACCTTGCAGACGCCGCCAGCGAGCAAGACGCCACCCGGTGGTGGTCCGAACTGACGGATGGAGGTGGGGAGGGCATGGTCGTCAAGCCGCTCGGTTTCGTGGCCAAAGGCAAGCGTGGCTTGGTCCAGCCGGCCTTGAAGTGTCGCGGGCGGGAGTACCTGAGGATTATCTACGGTCCGGAATACACGACGGAAGAAAATCTCGTCCGTTTGCGTTGCAGAGGACTAAGCGCCAAGCGGTCTCTGGCCTTGCGAGAATTCGCTCTTGGAATCGAGGGTCTGGAGCGGTTCGTCAGTGGTGAGCCGCTCAGGAGGGTGCACGAATGCGCCTTTGGGGTCCTGGCTCTGGAAAGCGAACCTGTGGATCCGAGGCTGTAGGAGTCTGTCACGGTCAGGTGCAGCATGCGAGTCCGCCTGGTGGGATGTGGCATCAGGCGTGGCAGAGGGAGCTTCCTGTGGAGATGGGGGGGTCAGACGATGCGGCCGGACTTGAGGACGGCCCAGGTTCTCTGGGGCGGTTTGGCGATGGCGTCTCGCGTACTGGCGTTCGGGAATACATCGACCTCGGAAATGGTGTACTCCGGATCGCCTGCCTGGGCCTTCTTCCACGCTTCGTACAGATAGCCCAGATAGACCGAGTCTTCTTCGGCCCGGGCGATCTGACAATCCAAGGGATGGCCCGTATCGGCCCTCAACTCGTCGAGCGCCCGCTTCTTGGCCGCCTCGACTTCCTCGCCGGTTGGATGCTCCAGGCTCACACCGAGCCGGGCCACGTGCGCCGAGAGTCCCTCCATGTACTTGGCCCTCAGATGATCGCGGATCGCCGCGCGTCCGACGTTGGCTACCTCATCCCACTGCATCTCGCTGAGGTAGTCCTTGCACTGAAAGAACAGACGCGTCACGGCGACGTCGGGCAGCGACTGCCGGATCACGTCCTCGGCGGAGACCCCGAACGTCCCCGCCAACGCCGACAGGTCTTTGAACCATTCTTCATCGATACGCAGCGTGATCGACTTGCTCTTCGGCATAATCCACTCCTTGAACCGGCCTTTGTAGGGATTCTATCGTCTCGACGCGGCCCAATCAACAGAAATTGGGGACAAAGACGATCTCGCACTGCAGACTTCATTCTCCGGGCTCCGGTTGAAGTTGGCCTCGCCTGGCGTTAGAATGGCCGCGATTCGAAATGCGTGGGCCTCGGGCTCGTCCTCAGCGTCCTCAATTATGATGAAAGGTGATTCTCATGAGCAAGAGCGTTCGTCTCGCGTTGACCTCTTTGATCGTGGCGATTGGCTGTGGTTCCGTTTCTGGGGCCGGCGAGGCCGATCCGTACATCGGACGCTGGGCCCTGACCATTCCCGGCGGGGGCGCTGGCTGGCTCGGTGTCACGCAGGAGGATGGATACCTCGACGCCAGTGTCCTCTGGGGCGGCGGCAGCGTCGTCCCGGTTGACAGCGTCTTCCTGGTCGAAGACAGTCTGTATGTGGTTCGTCTTCAGAAGGTGGATCGCAAGGATGCATCGGGCAATGTGGTTCGCACACAGACGTTCCCTGAGGTTCTCGTCGCGAACGTCTACGGCGACAGCATGCAACTGACACAGATGCAGCCTCATCGAAACGGCATCGGCATCGATCAACGGGAGTTCACCGGCAAGCGAATCCCCGAACTGCCGGCCAGGCCGGACCTGTCGAAGGTCAAGTTCGGTCAGCCGATCCCCTTGTTCGATGGGACGGGCCTCGACGGGTGGGAGTTGACCAATCCGGGCCAGACCAACGGCTGGTCAATCGTTGAGGGCGTTCTCGTCAACAATCCCGTTCAGAAGGAAGGCGAACGCCACATCTCGTACGGCAACCTTCGCACCAAGGCCCAGTTTGAGGATTTCAATCTGAAGCTCGAAGTCAACGTGGGCCGGCGCGAGAACAGCGGGGTCTATCTGCGCGGCATCTACGAGGTCCAGGTCACTGACAGCTTTGGCCGGGAGCTCGATTCGCACAACATGGGTGGCATCTACAGCCGGATCACGCCTCGCGTCAACGCCGAGAAGCCCGCCGGCCAGTGGCAGACGATGGACATCACGCTCGTGGATCGCCACGTGACCGTCAGACTCAACGGCACGACGATCATCGACAACGAGCCGCTGCTCGGTTGCACGGGCGGAGCGCTATGGTCCGACGAATTCAAACCCGGCCCCATCTATCTTCAGGGCGACCACACTGGCGTCAAGTACCGCAATATCGTCTTGACCCCGGTCGTGAAGTAGGAGGCGCTGCCTCGCTCATGCTCCCGCGAGCATGAGCCTCCGGTTAGTGGCCCATGCGGAGCAACCGTTCGATGCGCTCGTTCGTGGGTGGGTGCGTCATGAACAGCTTGGCCATGCCGCTGCCGGTCAGCGGCGCGACGATGAACATGTTGCTCTGAGCGTCGGGCACGCGCAGCGGAATGCGCCGGCTCATCGCGTCGAGCTTCTGAAGTGCCTGGGCAAGGCCGCGTCCGGTGCCGACCAGTTCTGCGCCACGACGATCGGCCTCGAACTCGCGGCTACGACTGATCGCCATCTGGAGCAGCGCCGCCGCCAGAGGCGCCAGGATCATCAGGACCAGCGCCACCAGCGGATTGGACCGCCGGTCGCTGCCGCCCCAGAAGACTAAGTAGGTCAGCCACGAGATCGCACCGGCGATCACGGCCGCGATCGTGCTGATGAGAATGTCTCGGTGTTTGATGTGCGACAGCTCGTGTGCGATGACGCCTTCGAGCTCATCGCGCGAGAGCATCTGCCGCAGACCCTGGGTTACGCAGACGGCGCTGTGACTCGGGTTGCGGCCTGTGGCGAATGCGTTGGGCGCCGGCGCAGGGGAGATATAGAGCCTGGGCATGGGCAGGCCCGCGCGGCCAGCCAGTGTCTGGACGACCTGCCAGAGCGCCGGATCATCGTTGGGACCGATCTCCATGGCCCGCATCGTCGCCAATGCAATCTTGTCACTGAAGAAGTACGCCAGGAGGTTCATCCCCGCCCCGATCGCGAACGCCGGCAATAGTGCCGCCCGCCCGCCGACGAGGTAGCCCACCGCCAGACACAAGCCCATCAGTCCTGACAATAGCAGTGTCGTCTTGAAGTTGTTCCACATCCTGTACATCTCTATCATCCTCAGCCAGAGTGATCTGCACTTGCATCGTCCTGTTCTTCTCTACGAACGCCGACGCAGTTGGTTTACGGCGTCGTCATCCATAGGGGCAGCAAAGGGTGTGCCACCTGCGCCTACGGCGTCCGTAACTACTGCTGCTACAAGAAGATAGGGTTTGATTGCCTCCGGGCGTGCGTTGGCCACCCTCTGCCATCCTGGCAGACGCGGCGGAAATACAGGTTGCAACTGCAAGCAGGAGTCCTCGCGCGGTCTATTCACAACGGGAGCGTCATCGCGTGACAGCGGGCTGGAGGTAGGTGAAGAACTGGTTCCAGACGGCTTCGCTCACGGTGCCTGCCACCGTGTTGCTGGGCGGTTCCGGGGAGAGGCGGAGGAGGACCAGACGCCACTCGGGGACCACGAAGATGAAATTGCGACCGGCACCGTGCGCGGCAAACGTTCGGGGCGGCGCCGCAGGCCACGGCCGCGTGCCATCAGCTCGGACGTCGTTGGTCCACCAGAAGAAGCCATACCGACCGGTCAGGTCAAAGTGCGGCGTTTTCAGCGTGGCAGGGACCTGGTTCGAGGTGGCTTGGGCAACGAACGACGGGTCGAGGATCTGCTTGTCGTCCCATCGGCCCCGATTCAGATACAGCAGCCCGTATCGCGCCAGGTCCAACGCATTGGAGCGGACCCCGCCCTGGCTCTTTCCGGGTGTGCCCGCCGGATTGTTGAACAGGACACCGTCTCGAAGGCCGTAATCCGACCACGAGAAGTGTTTCATGCCGATGGGCTCGGCGACGCGCCGCGTGAAAACTTCCTGTAAAGGCTGCTTCGCTGCCTTGGTCAGGATGTAGCCAAGCAGGTGGACCGCCGGGTCGTGGTACTTGAACGATGTCCCTGCCTTGAACATCGGCGGACCGGGCTTCGTGTACGACAGCACATGCTCCAGGTGACGATTGGGATCGGTTGTGTAGAACTGCCAGCCATCGCTCATCGCACCGTCGTACCCCGACGTCATGCTGGCCAGATCGCGCAAGCGAATGAAAGCATACTCGGGATATTCGTCGTCGAGCGCGGGCAGATACGACACGGCGCAGTCGTCGACATCTAACAGCCTGTTGGTTGCCAGAAGACCGAGGACGGTGCTGGTGAACGTCTTCGTGCAGGAGTAGATTTCGTGAACGTTCTCGGCGGCTGGTCCCCGCCAGATCAAGAACCCGTCTCGCACGACTACCATCTCGTCGGTACCCACGCCACCTGCATGTGCGTGCAGATAGCCCAGAGCTGTCTGCAGTCTCTGGGAGTCGATGCCCTGGCTTGCCGGCGTGGCGACCTGCCACCGTTCACGGGGAAAAACCTGCACCTCGGCACCAACGCCGCCGTTCAGTGCCACGAGGCAGGCAAGGACAGGGCAGCAGGTTCGCATCCGCAGACTCATTCGCAGTCTCCTACGCGCATCGCCGGCTGCACCCGTCTCTATTCATCGAGAGTCAGAGTGACGATCTTGACATCGGGGTCGAAGTCCCTGGCGGTGGCGACGATTTTGCCGGTCTTGTCGGCGGCGACGCTGTGGCCGGCGTAGGTCATGCCGGTCCAGGGGCCGTGTGTGATCTGTCCGATCAGGTTCGTCCCGACCACCGGCGCGCCGATGGTCTTCGCGGCGTTGGCGACGACCTCCTCCAGAGCCTTGCCATGCTCAGGCCAGGATTTTTCGCGTGCCGCGTAGCCGTAAGGGACGATCGCCAGCTTGGGATGCAGCTCCCTCATGCTCGTTAGAATCTCGGCGCTATGTGTGTCGGCGCAGATCAGCAGGCCGATCCTGCCGAACTTTGTCTCTGTGATCGTGACATCAAGACCCGGCGTGTAGGGAGGCGTCATCAGCTCCGTCAGAATGTTGATCTTGCGGTGCTTCGACAGGATTCGCCCGCCGGAGTCGATCAGAAGCGCACTGTCGTGCAGGTGCTCGCCGTCCTTTTCCGCCAGTCCCGCGCAGAGGAAGACACCGTATTGCTTCGCCATCTCGCAGAGGCGGTCGGAGTCGTCCCCCGGGATCGGGTGGGCCCTCTCATGGGCGTCGGGGTTGACCCAGCCGTAAATCGTCATCTCGGGCAGACATACGATCTCGGATCTTCCCGCCGCCTCGGCAACCGCCCGCTCGGCGCGGGCGAGATTGCCTTTTCGATCCCCGTCGAGGCAGACGGTCTGACACATTGCGACTCGCACCTTCGGCATGATGGTTCCCTTTAGATGGTCCACCCTTCGCGGTAGCCGGGTTTGATGAATGTGTTGGCCTCGGGCGCGTTCGTGACGTTCATCTTCTTCCAGTCGAAGTCGAGCTTCTGGCCTGCCCGCAGCGCGACGTTGCCCATCAGCACAAATTCCGTCAGCGGGCCGGCGTAGTCGAAGTGCGTGGTCGTCCTGGCCTTGCCCTGGCAGGCGTCGAGCCAGTTGCTATGATGGCCCGTGACACGGGGCAGGGTCTTAGGCGGCCGCTTGTAGGCCTGCATCTTCGATTCGGGGATGATTCGGGGTGATCGCCCCCAACCTTCGCCGAGGATGGAGCCCTTGGTGCCGACGAACAGAATGCCATGTTCGCCCAGGCCGCGGCCCGCCTCCAGCTCGACCGGACGCGGGGGCATCACGCCACCTTCGTACCAGGTGATCCGCACCGGACCCATGCCCGCGCGGGCGGGAACGTCGAAGTAGATCAGCGAAGCGGACGGACACGTCTCCTCGGTCGCGCCGCACGAGCTGGCCTCGACGCTGAACCGCTCGCACTGGTCGACCTTCAGCGCCCAGAACGCGGGATCGAGGTGGTGACATGCGAAATCGCCGATCGTTCCTGAGCCAAACTGCCACCAAGCCCGCCAGCGGACGGGTGCGTAGTCGGGGTGGTATGGCCTCGGCGGCACCGGTTCGAGCCATCGGTCCCAGTCGAAGCCGGCCGGCACGGGAGGCGTCTCTTTTGGGCGTCCTTTCAGCGACGTCCAGCGATTGGCGCCGGTGCTGGTCCACGCATAGACATTGTGGACCTCGCCGATCGCGCCGTCCCAGATCCATTCGCAGGTCAGTCGGATGTCCTCGCTGGAATGCCCGAAGTTGCCGAGTTGGGTGGCGACGCCGGCTCTGCGGGTGGCCTCGGTTACGACGCGTGTCTCGTACACGGTCCGGCACAACGGTTTCTCGCAGTACAGGTGCTTGCCCTTGGCCATCACGGCCAGGGAGATGATGGCGTGCGAATGGTCGGGCGTTGCCAGCAGCACTGCATCGATGTCTTCCTTGTCCAGCATCTCGTTGTAGTCACGGTAGGTCGGGCAAGGCGCGCCGTACTGTCGGCGGACCAGTGCGAGAGCCGGTTTGAGCCCCGCGGTGTCGCCGTAATAGAACATGCTGTAGTCGCTCTCGTCGTTGATGTCGCACAGAGACACGACGCGGGCGTTGGGCTCGTTGAAGAGCTGCTTCATGTTGACGATGCCCTGGCCGCCGGTGCCGATGATGGCGACGTTGATCTTCTCGCTGGGAGCCGTGCTGCCTGCGCCGCCCAGGACATGGCGGGGGACCACCGTGAAGGCGGTGGCTGTCGCCGCGGCGCCCAGCACGTCCCGGCGCGTCATGGATTCCTGGCTGGTGCTGGAATCGACCGTTCGCGTTGTCATGAAGGGTCTCCTCTATGTCTTCTGCTGTTCCGCCCGCTAACCCTGCGCCCGCCGAGCTGCAACGCCCGACGGGGCGCATAGAATAACATCTCTACGCCGGGGTTACGAGCCTTCTCCTCGGCGTGCGGGACTATGGGCAAGACGATGTGAGAATCATGGGAGACGCTCGTGAACCACCGTGGCCTCGCAGGATGAGCCGGATGTGTGTACGGGATGTTTGACGGCTGACTTTGAGGTATGGCTTGTTGGAAGGGGAAGACGCGCGCCGGACTCTCTGGCCCGGCGCTCAGGGCCGCTATGTCCCCGCGAGCAGGAAGCTCACCATGATGATCGTGCCGACGATCAGAACCACCGCCGTGATCACCAGTTCCACCCGGTTTACGATCATGCCGCTGCTCCTTCGCCCAGGTTCCACATGGGCTTCCTTCTCCTATCCAAACCATAGGTTATGCGTCGCCGTGGTCAATTGGGGAAACTACGTATTTTGGTGTCCCGGGCCCTGGCCCGCGTGCCGGGAACCGTCTTCGGCACCCGGAATAGACCCCTCCGGGCGACGAGTTCCAATGGCACGCAGGGGAATAGCCTCCTTTGGATGTAAAAAGAGCCCCCGCAATTTGATGAGGGAGAGGAAGCGAGACTATGCGGGGGCTTAGAGGCGAAACTCATTACTGAAACTATGATAACACCATGTCCGTTCCAAGGCTACAAGGAAAATCCTCGGACCGGCGAATTCTTTTCTATATTCTCCGCGCACCGACGGCCGGCAGACTCTGGGTGATTTGTGCCCGGTCGGAGTGCCAGAAACCTGATTCTTGGGCCAAAAACGAGGCTCGTCACGGCCCCCGCGGTGGAATGGGCCTCATGTCACGGTCCCTTCGCGTTCGAGAAGCTATCGGCAAGGAAAGAAATTCTTCGTCTCCAACGGTCTTTTCGTATCCACGTCGGCGTTCTGACAGACGCCTGCGCACTGGCCGGGGGTTCGCGGACGCCTCTATTGGGATTTTCCTCCTTCCCGCGAGCCCTTGGCCATATTGGTGCGTTCACCCGATCTGTTCTCAAGGCGAGTGCGGCGATCGGGTGGATTGAGGTACCGTCGGGGACGCCCTCTGGGCCCCGGCGGATTCGGCTGCCGCGCCGAGCAGGATGCCGGCGCTGTAGCAGATCAAGTCGCTCCACTGGAACCCAAAACCCAGCAGGAGGGTGCCGGGGATCGTACGCCGCAGCGCATCGATCCACGGCGCCCGATAAAGCTGGCTCAATTCGACGCCATAGGAGATCATCGCTGCGCAGACTGCCAGCGACATCGTGCCGGCCTTGGGGAAAAGCAGGCCAAGGACGAGGAAGACCGCCAGGGCCCAGAGGGTATCGCCTGCATAGACTCGCACGAGTTCCGGCAGGTGGTTTGCGGCGGACGAGCGTGAAAGCAGGCCGGCCGCAATCGTCACGCCAAGTGCGACGACGTAGCGGAGCCGGTTTCTTCGTCGGGCATGGTTCATCTGCACGTCTACTTGTAGTCGGCGCCGTTGAGACTCCGCACCACTGATGCGAGCCACGCTTCGAGCCGCGCTTCCATCGTCTCGACTCGCTCGGGCTCCCATTCGAGACGATTGCTGCCTTCCTGCGGGTCGTCGACGAGGTTGTACAGCTCGATTGTCACGTCGTCGTCCTTCTCGATTCGATGCAGCTTCCAGGGCCAATCGAGCCACGCCGCATGGCCGGGAAAGTGGTTTTCGGAATACTGCTCTGTGATCTCGCCCGCGTCCATCCGCAGACGCGATGGGTCGTCGACCGCTTTGCCTGCCTTCTGCGCTTCGAGCAGGCTCGTCATCCACTCCTTGCTTGGGGTCGACACGCCGCGCGTGGGATGGTCCCAGAAGCCCATCGGCCTGGGCCTTGACGTCATTCTGCCACCGATCAGCGGGACCAGGCTGATCCCGTCCAGCGGGGGCTGGTTGTCCACGGTGACGCCCGCGATCTCCAGCAGTGTCGGATAGATGTCCGACGTGTTGCAGGGGACATCAGTCATCCGGGGTTTGGGGATTGCGACAGGCCATTCGAGGATCGCCGGGACGCGCAGGCCACCTTCGTAGATCTGCGCCTTGTTGCCGCGACCGCCGGTGGCGCCGAGGCCGGGCAGGCCCCCGTTGTCGCTGCAATACCACAGGATCGTGTTTTGGTGGATGCCGAGAGCGCGCAGCGCGTTTCGCAGCTTGCCGAACGCGCGGTCCATGCCGGTGATCTCGCCGTAAAAGTGCTGGTGCTTCTCGTCCTGGTCCTCGTAGAGGACGCGATCCTCTTCGATGGCCTGGTGGGGCAGGTGCGGCGAGCCGAACCAGACCACCGCCAGGAACGGCCACGGTGAGTCGGCGTGCTTGCGGATGAATTCGATGGCCGCATCGACCGTGACCATCGAGCTTTCGCCGTGCATCTGGACCGCGGTTCCTTCCCGGCTGAGGATCGGGTCGTTGTCGAAGAAGTTCGGCGCCGACAGCCACTCGTCGAAGCCGCTGGCGCCGGGGTTGACGGGACTGCCCTTGCACACCGAGCCGAGGTGCCACTTGCCGAAGTGGCCCGTGGTGTAGCCGCCGATCTGGAGTGCCTCGGCGATCGTCACCTCCTGAGGCCGCAGCAAATGGCCCCACTTGAAGCAGCCGAACCGGTTCGGGTGCCGCCCGGTCATCACGCTGCCGCGCGTGGGCGAGCAGACCGGCGCCGCCGCGTAGAAGCGGTCGAACCGCAGTCCCGTCCGGGCCATCTCGTCGAAGTTCG
>Ga0068714_10007414_pt1 | contig 10657 bp, 4 predicted proteins | sample MTBNYHSulfiMetaG_FD_62988 | JGI IMG/M metagenome (GOLD analysis project Ga0068714, IMG submission 62988) | Enrichment culture microbial communities from rom New York Harbor, USA that are MTBE-degrading - MTBE-NYH (New York Harbor Sulfidogenic)... | ecosystem: Environmental > Aquatic > Marine >...
CCGCCACGTACTCCTCCTCCACCACGTCGCCCGGCTCGACCTGGCTCAGCGCGGGGGGAGCCGACCCGGCCACCAGGTCAGTTGGAATCAAGGTGCTGCCGTCGGGCTTGATCACGTTCAGCTCGAGCAGGACGGCACCGTCCATCTGCTGGAGGGCCGAGGCCTGGCGCGCCCCGGCCGGAGTGAGGGCCCTGGTCACCCCGTGGTAGTAGTACAGGCTGGAGCCGTCGGGGTAAACCCGCTCGACCGCCTGGTCGAGCAGCAGCACCGAGTCAACCCCCGTCTCGGCGTTCGGCTGGTCGGCGAGGATGGCGCGGGCGTCGACCCGGTAGGGGGCAAAGAAGGGCTCGATCCCGTGGCGCCAGGCGAAGGCCGCAGCCTGGAGGTCGGACGGGTCGCGCACCAGCGCCCCGGCGAGCACGCCGTCGAGCTCGGCGGGGTCGCCGGCGGCCAGCCCCAGGGCGACCTGGTCGAGGACCGGCAGGGAGCCCCAGCGGGCGCGGGCGCCCTCGATCTGGCGGCGGGCGCCCGCGGTGTCCCCGAACTCCAGCAGGAGCCGGGCGAGGACGACGTCGACCCCGGGGTCGTCGGCCGCTGAGCGGAGACGCTCGGCGGCGGCGATGGCCGCCTCCGTCTGGCACGACGCCGCGAGGTGTTCCACCAGCGGGGGGCGCAATGGCGCCCTTTCGGCCAGCGCGTGGAGGAGGCGGTTGCGCTCCCCCCAGCGCTCGAGGTCGTCCAGAACCTCGAGCCGCAGGTCCGCCACCCCGGGGGAGCCCGGGATCAGGAGGTCGAGCTGCTCCAGCGCCTCGTCGGCCTCGCCGTCCCAGCCCCGCCGCACCGCCTCGCGGACCCACTCCAGCAGCACCCTCGGATCCTGGCCGTGCTCGGTGATCAGGCGGTCCAGGGTGGCGTCGCGGTCCTCGGTCCGCCGCTGGCGCTCGGCCAGGTGGAGCTCGAGCAGGAGGTGGAAGGGGATGGAGGTGGCGTTGCGGAGGTGCTCCTGGGCGCGCCGGAAGTCCACCTCGGCGTCGGCTCCGGTGGGTGCGGTGAGAAAGTAGCGCGCCAGCTCGAGCTGGACGCGGGGGTCGCCGGGGTTTTCTCGTGCGGCGCGGGCGAGGAGGGCGCCGACGCGACGCGGGTGGCCGCGGTGCTCGGCGACGGCGGCGCCCAGGAGCAGGGTCTCGACGCTCACCTCGTCGCGGTCGAGTCGACGGTCGAGCTCCGCAGCCGCCGGGGGTTGCTGGGGCCGAGCGACGGCCGGGTTCGTGGCGGGTCGCCCCGGCGCCCCCAGCGGCAGCGGGGCGCCGCTGTCGGACAGCAGGCTGAGCCGGACCCTGGGCAGGCCCTCGCCGCCCATCTCCACCCGCACGCGGTGGTCGCCGGCGGGAAGGTCGACCGAGAACCAGTGGGCGACGGGGTCGACGAGACCGCAGTCCCGGCCTCGTCCGACCTCGGTCCCGTCCAGGTGGAGGTTGAAGCTCCCCTCGCACTCCAGCAGCAGCCAGCCCCGGGTCGGCTCCTCGACGCTCACGGTAAAGGCGGCGAGGTACACCCCCTCGGAGACCATTGCCGGGGACGGGCCGATCCACCCCTGGCTCCCGCGAATCGCGAGCCGGGCGGGCTCGGCGGGGCTCCGCCAGGGGGTGCCCAGCGGGGGGAGGCCGTCGTCGTCGGGCACGACCTCGCGCTCGAGGTCGAGGGTGGAGTAGGCGCCGAACGGGCCCGCCAGCTCGGCCGCGGGGAGCGCCCCGGCGGGGGGGGACATCGCGAGCTCGCTTTCGACCCGGGCGAGCAAGGCCCCCACCTCGGGGTCGGGCGCGGGTCCGGCCGCGGCCACGAGCGCCTCCGGATCGGGCAGGAGCTCGAGGCGGTCGAGCCACCACCCGGCGACGGCGATCGCCTCGGCCCGCCGGCCGTCCTCGGACACGACGGCCAGGGCGTGGTCGCGGGCCGCGACGAGGTCGAGGTTCCAGTCGGCTTCGAGCGCCTCCCGATGGCTCGCCTCGAGGGGGGCGGCAATGAGGGCCAGGATCGCGAACAGGCGTCTCACGGCACCTCCTGGGGTCGGCTCAGGGCGCGCTCGACGGCGACCAGGAGCTCCCGGAGGGCGGCGGCCTCTCCGGCGCTGAGCAGGCCCGACGCCACCCGGAGGGAGCCGTCGACCCGGTAACCGTTGCCGTTCGCGACGGCTTCCACGCGCAGGGTCGTCAGCGGGCCGTCCAGGGTGACCGGTTGCGGGGGGGTGCGCGGAGGGCGACCGAGGTCCACCTCCAGGGTCCACTCGAGGACGGGCCGGACCGTCACCAGGAGCGGGCTCTGTCGACCCTCCACCGGGGTCAGCTCCGCCACCAGGTCCAGGCTCTCGGGCAGGAGCGGGATGCCACCGCCCGCCAGGAGCGCGGTCCGCGGCAGCGAGGCCTCGAGCCGGAAAGTCGCGGGGTCGCGGCCGACCGGCATCGACAGCTCGGGCTCCGACGTGAGCTCGGCGCCGGGGAACCGGGCCTGGAGCCACCGCGACACCCGGCGGGGGTCGGCGGTCCCGGCCAGAGCGGCCCGCCGCCGGTCGGCCGCCTCACCGGTGGACGAGCTCTCGAGCGTGAGCTCGACGGTTCCCCCGCTGCCGGGGCGGAGGCGGTAGTGGAGTCGCTCGTCGCCGGCCCCGGGCACCGGCGTGGTGATGAGCCGGCTCGTGGTGGCCTCCACCACCAGCGCGGTCGAGCCCTGGTCCATTGCCGGCGGCAGGGAGGGGTCGTGGCCGGCAGCGGTGCCGTCGACGAGCAGGTCGTCCTCGGGCAGGTAGACGATCGCGTGGTTGAAGGCCTCCAGCACCGCCAGTCGCGCCGGGAAGGGCCCCTCGTCGGTGATGCGCAGCAGGACCATGCGGGCCGGGATGCCGACCGATTCGTAGAGGGCGACGAGGAGCGCCGCCTTGTCCTTACAGTCGCCGATGCGGTGGCCGAGGACCCAGTCGGCGGAGAATGGCCGAAAGCGGTGCTCCCCGAGCTCGAGCCCGACGTAGGTGATCTCGTTGGCGACGAATCGGGCGATGGCCTCGACCCGAAGCCGGCGTTCGTCGAGCCCCGAGACCAGGCGTTCGGCGGTTTCCTTCACCTGGTGCGAGGCGCGGGTGCGAGGCGCGACGTGGCGGGCATACCACCCCCCGAGCTCGACCCAGTCCGGGTGGTTGGAGTAGACCAGGTGCGGAGTGACGACCAGGGGCGGTGCCGGCGGCGCGTCGAGCGGAATCGGCGCGAGGTCTTGAAAGCGCCACGAGAGGCGGACGGTCCCGTCCGTCTCCTCGGTGCGCCGGGGTGTCGCGGAGAGGTGGACCAGCTCCCACGCGGGGAGGAAGGCGGCTGGGCCCGACAGTTCGACCTCCGCGAGGAGAGTGGGTGCCGGGTGGGCGAGCCGGATGATCCCCCCCTTGTAGGGACCGGTCTCGTTGGCCTCGGCGGTTTCGCTCAGGACCCAGCAGAGCTCGATCAGGTCGCCGTCCTCGAGGTTCGGAAACCGTATCACCCGCAGCCGGGTGTCGTAGTACAGGTTGAGCTCCGGCTCCGCCAGGCGGGGCGTGTCCTGGAGGCGGGCGCTGACCTGGGAGCCGTCCCGCCGCAGGATGCGCGCCGCGATGACCCGCAGCCGCTGTCGCTCCGGGACGTGGGGTACGGTGTGCCGGAGGTAGTCGTCGGCCTGGGCGGCGGACGTGATGAGTATCGCCCGCTGAGTTCGCTCCTCGGTCAGATTGCCGGGAAGGAAGCGGACCTCGCGGTGGTCGAGAATGACCGCCGCGGGACCCGAGCTCACCCCCGACGCGAGCTCCCACAGCTCCTCCGGCGTGCGTCGCCACGTCTCCTCGGTGGTGGTGACGCCGAGGTGGGCGAGGAGACGTTCCGCCCGGCGCTCCTGTGGACGCAGGGCGAGGAGCTGACGCGCCAGCTCCACCGCCCGGTCGGAGTTGCCGTTGGCGTACTCGAGGCGGGCTAGCTCCAGGAGCAGGTCCGGGTGGTCGGGGCAGCGGGCGAGACCGTCCGCGAGCAGCCGGCGCGCGTCGTCCGCGTCGCCCCGGCTGGCGAGCAGCCGGGCGAGCCGGCCCCGTACCAGGATCCGGTTGGGGTCGCCGGCGAGGCGGGATAACAGGTCGTCACGGAGGGCGTCACCGTCCCCGCAGGCGGTCGCCAGGCGGGTGCCGAGCTCCGTCACCTGCGGCAACCCGGGGACCAGCGCTTCGAGGCGGGCCAAGGTCCTCGAGGCCAGCTCGAAGCGCCGGTTCTCGAGGGCGCTGGCGGTCAGAGCGAGGAGGGCGTCGACGCAGCGGGGGGCCCGCGCGAGGAGGGCCTCCATCTCCGGCAGGGTCACCGCGCCCCACTGCTGCGCCTCGAGGTCGAGCTGGGTCGCACGGACCGCAGGCTCGCGCCGAGCGACCGCGAGGATCGTGTCGGCGCGGTCCCTGAGGCCGCGGGCGAACACCCAGCGGCCGAGCGCGATCCGTGCCGGGTGGAGCTCGGGGTCGGCGGTCAGGGCCCCCTCCAACAGGGACTGGACCGCCGCCGGCTCGCCCCCCAGCAGCCACTCCAGGATGCGCGCACCCGCCGGGTCCTCCTGGCGCGCCGCCTGGCAGGCGGCGCGGGCCGAGCCGTGGCCCGCCGCGTCAGGCCGCCGGCTGACCAGGTAGGCGGCCAGGGCCATCCGCGCCCCCGGCGCTCCGGCGGCGACACCCTGACGGATCTCCCCCTCGAGCGTCCGCACGGCGGGGGCGGCGCGTTCCACCGCGGGTTGGTCCGTGGGTGGGCTGTCCACCTCGCGGACCCCCTCGAGGGGCGACCCGTCGGGGCGGGTCAGGCGCGCCCGCAGCCACCAGGTCTCGTTCTCCGACGCCACCGCGATCACCACCAGGTTGAGCCCGGCCCGCAGCCAGCCGCCGCCGGCGGACTGGTCCTCCGCCTGGTCGAGGGGCTGGGGGGTGGTCAGGATCTCGGACCCGTTCAGCCAGACGCGGGCCGCCTGAGCGGCGCCGACCCGGACGGCGACCGGCTGCTCGAGGTCGCTCGCGACGGTCGTGGCCAGGTAGAGCAGCTGGCGCTGGGCCGGCCAGGCCAGGCCGGGCAGCCAGGTCCAGCCGAGCGGGCTGGTGCCCTGGGCCGGGCGCCACCCCCCGCCGCGCGGCGGCTCGGTGGTGCGCGAGGGGAAGTCCTCGAGCTCTTCGAGCGGGATCGGGCCGCGCGCCCACCAGCGCTCCAGACCCCCCGAGGCGTGGAACATGGCGCGGGCGGCCTCGTCCCGCCCCTCCTCCACCGCCACCCGGGCCCGCCACAGGCGGACCTCGTCCTGCATCAGCGGGTCGGCGCCGGCCGCCCCCAGTCGGTCGAGGACGGGACCCACCGCGTGCCAGTCGGGCCACGCCGAGCGCCAGTGGAGGGCGAGCAGGAGGTGGTGGAAGTCGTCGGGGACGAGCCCGCCGGACAGGGCCGTGGCGACGTGGTCGCGGGCGTGGTCCTCGACGCTGCGGGCCGGCTGGCCGGGGGCCACGCCGGCGAACGCCACCAGCGCGGTGAGGAGGAGCGGGAGGCAGCGGCTCGCGGTCACGCCGCCGAGTATGGCAGATTCTCGTTCCGTTCCCGTTTCCGAACCGCCACCCGGGTCGGGGCCGCGCGGGCGGGCGGGGGAGCTGAGTGCTGACAGCTGGCAGCTGACAGCTGACAGCTGAAGACCGGGGCCGCTCGCGGGTACAATGCGGCGTGCCCGGTCGCCTCGACGCCGTGACCTTCGACGCCGGCAACACGCTGCTGCGCTGTCATCCCCCGCCCCGCGTCCTCTACGCCGAGGCCCTGTCGCGGCGCGGGCCGGCGGTCACCCCGGAGGAGGTCGCCCCGGCCTTTGCCGACGCCTGGGTCGAGATGCAGCGCCGGACACCGGCCGGGCGGGACCGCTACAGCGCCCACCCGGGCGGGGAGCGGGCGTGGTGGGGGGCGTTCCTGCGCGAGGTGCTCGGCCGTCTCGGTCATCCGGCGCCGTGGGAGCCCCTTCTCGACGACCTTTACGCCGCGTTCGCCCGGGTCGAGGTCTGGCGGGCGTTCCCGGAGGCGACCCGGACCCTGGAGGCGCTCCAATCGGCGGGGGTTCGTCTGGGCGTGGTCTCCAACTGGGACCGTCGCCTGCCGGAGATCCTCGACGGCCTCGGGCTGGCCCGCTTCTTCGCCGTCGTGGCGGTGTCCGCCGAGGAGGGGGTCGAGAAGCCGGCGCCGGCCATCTTCCACCGCGCCCTCCAGCGCCTCGGGGTCGAACCGCGGCGGGCGCTCCACGTCGGCGACAGCCCGCGAGACGACTACCTGGGGGCGGAGGGTGCGGGGTTGAGCGCCGCCCTCGTCGACCGGCACCGGCTGTTCGTCGGCGGGGCCTACCGGCGACTCGACAGCCTGGAGGGGGTCCTGGAGCTGGTGTAGGCGGTCCAGGGCGGCAGCCCCGCGCCCTCTCGACCTCGACCTGGACCTCGACTTGGACTTCGACCTGGACCTGGTTCAAGGGCAGGAGGGGTCTGAAATCACGACCAGGACCAGGTCGAGGTTGAGGTCGAGGACGAGGTTTAGGTTGCCCGCTTCCGGTGTGAGCGGGCGCGCGCTACTCCCCCTCCGGGCGCAGGCCGTAGAGGTCCAACTTGCGGTACAGGGTCGAGCGGCCGATGCCGAGTCGGCGCGCGGCCTCGGAGAGGTTGCCGCCGCAGTCGGCCAGGACGTCGCGGATGGCGCGCCGCTCGAGCTCCTCCAGCGAGTCGGCGACGGCCGGCGGCCGCGAGGGCCTGGCCTGCAGCTCGGGCGGCAGGTCGGCGGCCTCGAGCTCGGGACCCGAGCTCACCAGGAGGGCGCGGTGGATCACGTTCTCCAGCTCGCGCACGTTGCCGGGCCAGTCGAAGGCGCACAGCCGCTCCATGGCGGCGGCGTCGACCCGGTCCACGATCCGTCCGGCGTCGCGCGCGTGCTTGTCGAGGAAGTGGCTCACCAGCGGCGGGATGTCCTCCCGCCGGTCGCGCAGGGGGGCGAGGTGGATGGGGAAGACGACCAGACGGTAGTAGAGGTCCTGGCGGAAGGTGCCGGCGCCGATCAGCTGGGTGAGGGCGCGGTTGGAAGCCGAGATGACCCGCACGTCCAGGTCGATCCGGCGGGTGCCGCCGACCCGCTGCAGGCTGCGCTCCTGCAGCACCCGGAGCAGACGGGCCTGGGCCGAGGCGGACATTTCCCCCACTTCGTCGAGGAAGATCGTGCCCCCCTGTGCCTGCTCGAACTTGCCGGGGTGGGAGGAGATCGCGCCGGTGAAGGCGCCGCGCTCGTGGCCGAAGAGCTCGCTCTCCTGGAGCCCCTCGGGAATGGCGGCGCAGTTGACGTCGACCCAGGGTCCTCCCGCGCGTCGGGAGCTCGAGTGGATTGCCCGCGCGACCAGCTCCTTGCCGGTGCCGCTCTCGCCGGAGATGAAGACCGTGATGTCCGACTCCGCGACCTTGCCCACCTGCTCGTACACCCGGCGCATGGCCGGCGACGAGCCGACAATCTGCTGCAGACCGGGATCGCCAGGGGCGCTCCGCGCGGCCACCCGCGCGGCCAGGGCTCGGCGGAGGGTGAGCAGGAGGTGAGCCTGGTCGATGGGTTTCACCAGGTAGTCGAAGGCGCCCAGCTTGGTGACCTCCACCGCCTGGCGGACGTCGTTGAGAGCGGTCAGGATGACCACCGGCAGGCCGGGACTGCGGCGCTTGAGCTCCTTCAGGACCGTGACCCCGTCGACCTCGGGCATCATCAGGTCGAGGAGGACGGCTTCCGGCAGCGGCTCGAGCGACGCGAGCACCTCCGCGCCGGAGGCGAAGGTCTCCACCCGGTGGCCCGCGGCGCTGACCAGGTAGCGGACGAGCTCGCGGACCCCGGGCTCGTCGTCCACCACCCACACCCGTGGCGAGGACCCTGTCATCGGGTTCGATTGTACCGCCCGAGGGAGGTCACCGCCCGGAGCCCGGGGCGCGGCCCGATCCCCGCGACCCGAGCCCGTCGCCGGGTTCACGCTGCGGCAACGGGGACGGGGGAGCGCGGGTCAGGGGCTCGAGGTGCACCGGGCGCAGAGGAGGGTGACGTCGTCCTCCGGGGCCTCGCCGGCGAGGTGGTGGTCGAGGCTGGCGGCGACCCGGGTCACCACCTCGGCCGGGTTCGTCTCCCCCTCCAGGTTGGCGAGCAGCGGGTCCAGGCCGAGCTCCCCGGCGGGGAGGCTCACCCCCGCCTCCACCACCCCGTCGGTGTAGAGCAGGAGGAGGTCGCCAGGGTCGAGCCGGCTCGAGCCGAGCTCGTAGCGCTGGTCGGGGAGCAGCCCGATGGGGCGCCCGGTGGCCTCGGCGACGGCGAGGTCGGCCCCGTGGCGGAGCAGGATCGGGGGGTGACCGGCGTTGACCCAGGTCAAGGTCCTCGTCCCGGGCCACCACTCGGCCACCACCAGGGTGGCGAACTTTCGTCCCCGGGTGAGGCGGTAGAGGAGGTCGTTGGCCTCGGCCACCACCCGGGGCAAGGACCGGCGGTCGTCGCGCCGGCTCCACAGGTAGGCCTGCACGTTGGAGGCGATGAGGCCGGCCGAGACCCCCTTGCCGGAGATGTCGGCTATCACCAGCCACCAGCGGTCGCCGGCCGAGGAGGGGACGATGTCCCAGTAGTCCCCGCCAACCTCCAGGCAGGGGCGGGAGTAGCTTTCCAGCTCGAGCCCGGGGACCCGGGCGAGGTCCTGGGGCAGGAGGGCTCGCTGGATCTCGCCGGCGAGCCGAAGCTCCTCCCGCATTCTCTCCCGCTCCACGATCTCCCGGTGGAGGCGGGCGGTGGTGAGGGCGATGGCGCAGGGCACGCCGAGCTCGGCCAAGAACTCCACGTCGTCCGTGGAGAATCGGCCCCGATGGTGGTTCAGGAGCTGGAGGACCGCGACCAGGCTGGCGTCGCGGTCGCGCACCGGCACGGTGAGAAGAGAGCGGGTGCGAAAGCCCGTGGCGTGGTCCACGCTGGGGTCGAAGCGGGGGTCGGAGTAGGGGTCGTTGAGGATCACGGCCTCCCCGTGGGCGGCCACGGCCCCCGCGATCCCCTCCCCCACCCGCAGGCGGAGGTCCCCGTGTGTGACCAGGCCCTGGGCCACCAGCGGCCGCAGCTCGAGCCCTTCCACCAGGAACAGGCTGCCACGCTCGGCGCCCACGAGCTGGGTGGCGATGGCGATGACGTGTTCGGCAAGCTCTCTCAGGTCGAGGGTGGAGTTGACCAGGACGCTGGCCTCCACCACCGCCTCGAGGCGCCGGATCCGCTCCCGGCACCGCTCGAGCTCGCCGCTCACCGCAGGCTCCGCGGGGCGTCGTGCGCCGGCCGCCCCCGGCCCGCGGAGGGGGGCTCGAGGAGGAGGCCGACCCAGGCGAGCACGGCCTCCACGGGGAGCTCGCCGCGGACCTGGACCGCGGTCGGCCCGACGCGGCTCAGGGCCGCCACCAGCTCCTCCTCCCGGTACCGGCCGGCGGCGGCGAAGTACCGACCGAGGTTCCAGGTGCCGGTGGGCTTGGGGGCGTTGAGCGGCGAGGCGTCGCCGTCCTCGGCCAGCCGTGCCTCGAGCGGGGGCGCGAGCCGGGGCTTGAACACCCGCTGGTACCACCGGTCGGTCCCGGTGCGGGCCGGGGAAAGCTCGTCCCCGAGCCCCAGCTCCCGGGCGAGGAGGCGCAGGTCGAGGAGCTTCTCCAGCAGCCCGGCCACCGTGCCCAGCACCGCGGGTGCCACCCCGTTGCTGTCGAGCCGCTGGCCGCGCCAGTCGTTGACCGGCAGCCCGGCGGCGGCTGCGGCCAGGTAGCCCGTCACCGGACCGGGGTCGCGCGCGAGCACGGCGGCGTGCACGCTGCTCAGGGAGTGCTCCTTCGGAGGGGCGAGACGGAGCACCAGCTCCTCGTCAACGGTGCCGCCGGGGCCGGCGGCGATCGCGAGCTTGCGTGCCTCCTCCACCAGGAGACGCGGCGCGAAACCCAGTCGTTCGAGGAGGGCCGACTCGGCGCCCGGCGCGAAGCGGACGCCCGGCGCTGCGCGCCGCATGACCGAGCGCAGGAGGGCGACCTGCTCGCCGGACAGGACAGCCTCCTCCCACGGTTTCGGGGGGGGCGGCATCGGGATCCACCGGAGGTTGCCGTGGCGGGTGATCGTCTCCACCAGGTCGCCACCGGGCTTGACGTCGCAGCGGGCGGCCATGACCAGGGCGAGGTCGTCCGGGACCCCGCCGGCCAGCGCCTGGACCAGGAGCTCGGTCGAGGGCGCGGCCCCGAGGCTGCGGCCCGAGGCGCGCTCGAAAAACGGCGCGGCGTTGCGGACCACCAGGACCCGCCGAGGGCTGAACAGCGAGCGGTTCTCCAGCTCGACCGCCACCGCCTCGGGGGTGAGCCCGTCCGGGAGCTGCTCGGCGGCGTCCACTTCGAGCTCGCGGCAGACGGATTCGACCGCCTCGGCGAGGGCCTCTGCCAGGAGGTAGTCGTCGGTCGAGGCGAGCAGGAGGAGGCGATCGGTCACGGGTACCTCAAAGATCGGATGGGGCAGGCCCTCGAGGCTCCCGACCTCTCTGTCGTCCTGGGCTGAGAGCTGGCTGCTGACCGTTTTCCCGCCGCCGAAGTCGGCGCGGCATC
>Ga0068714_10007417_pt1 | contig 10649 bp, 7 predicted proteins | sample MTBNYHSulfiMetaG_FD_62988 | JGI IMG/M metagenome (GOLD analysis project Ga0068714, IMG submission 62988) | Enrichment culture microbial communities from rom New York Harbor, USA that are MTBE-degrading - MTBE-NYH (New York Harbor Sulfidogenic)... | ecosystem: Environmental > Aquatic > Marine >...
TGTTTATGGCTTTCGGGCCTTTGCTGGTCGGGGGAGGGTATTACCTGCAGGCGCTGCGGTTTTCCTCCGGGGCCGCCTTGCTGGCCGTTGCCGCCGGGTTCCAGATCGCGGGACTCCTGCTCGCCCACGAGGGGGCCGACGCGGATAGCGATGCCCGGGCTCTGAAGCGGAACCTGGCCGTGCGCCTGGGAGGGCGGAAGGCCTGGGGGTTGGTGGCGGCCTGCCTGCTCGGAGCTTATGGGACGGTGGGGGCGGGTGTTGCCCTCGGGCGCTTTCCTCTCTCTGCTCTGGCGGTGTTCCTGACCCTGCCGGTCTCCCTGGCCGCTCTGGCGGCCCTGGCCCGGGCCCTGGGCGGAGGCGGGGATTTCCGGGTTTCCAGCGCCCGGGCGATGGTTTCCTACCATATCTTTCTTATTGCCCTGATCCTGGGGCTCCTGCCGTGAAGCCTTTCCCCGGCGGCGATCTGGGCGCACTCGAAAGCAGGATTTCCGGGCTTTTGGGGAAGCTCCCCGCCTCGCTCGGCTTTCTGAAAAAACATGTTCTGCTCTCTCCCGGGAAACGCCGCCGGGGCATCCTCTTTTTCATGCTCGCCCGGGAGTTCGGGGTCCCTCGGGAAAAGATGCTGACCGTGGCGGCCGCGCTCGAGATTGTTCACCTTTCCACCCTGATCCACGACGACATCCTGGACGGGGCTTTTTTCCGCCGGAATTCTCCTGCCCTGCACCGGGTCTGCGGGACGGCCCCGGCCCTCCTTTTCGGGGATCTCCTGCTCATCCGCGGGATCGGGGCCGTCACCGGACTGGATAGACCGGAGTTGACGGCGTTGTTGCTGGAAACCGGCGAAGCCCTCTGCGCCGGGGCCATCCTGGAAGAGAGAGCTCGCGGAGGCTTTCCCTGGGGGGAAAGATTGTATTTCCGTATCGCCGACGGCAAGACCGCCTCGCTTTTCAGCTTTGCCTGCCGGGCCCCGGGACTCCTGGGGGGCTTGCCCCCGGAGAGGCTGAAGGTCCTCTCCCGGCTCGGGCGCGACCTGGGCCGGGCCTATCAGATCGCCGACGATTGCCTCGATTTCGTCCCGGGCTCGGGCAAGGAGCCCCTGAGCGATCTGAAAAACCGGTTGCCCAACCTGGCCCTGATCCTGGCCGGACGGGAGCGCTCGGTGTTTGCCCGGTTGCAGGGGGTTCTGAGGGCGCCGCCCGGGAAAACCAGTCTGGAGGAGGCGGCCCGGCTGGTCCGCCGCGGGGGGGGGCTTGAGGCGGCTTCCCGCCGGGCGGTATACTACCTGCGGAGTTCGCTCCGGCTGGCCGCGGCGCTCCCCCCCGGGGGGGGAGGGGATCAGTTGCGGGACTATCTCCGGGAAAGTCTCTCCCGGCTCCGGAGCCTTTTTTGCTCACATGTAGACATGTAGGGCATGTAGAAAATCCACTTTCCTCACGCCAAGGCGCCAAGACGCCAGGAACCGATTCGTCCACAGATTACACAGATTATTTTTCGTACTCGAACTCGTACTCGTACTCGTACTCGGTGTGAGGTGTATGGTGTGAGGTTGGGCGCTGAAAAGCAGGCTGAAGGAACTACCGCTTTACTCACCATGTAGAACATGTAGGACATGTAGATAAATTCGAATGACGAAACTCGAAATTCGAAACCGCCAAAACGGCGAATAGTTTTGGGAATTCGAGTTTTGAATTTATTTCGAGTTTCTGACTTCGAATTTCGAGTTTTAATTAGTGCCAAGCCTCAGGACGCACGCCGGGAACGTGAACGGACCAAAGAAAAGGATCGTCATCGTGGGAGGGGGCTTTGCCGGCGTGCGCCTGGCCTCGGCGCTGCGGGCCCGCTCGGACGAGCTCGAGGTGGCCCTGGCGGACCCCCGCCCGGCGGCGGTCTTTCTCCCGCTCCTGCCTGATGTGGTCGCGGGCAAAGTGCGGCTGGAAAACCTGCTTTTCCCCCTGGAAAGGTTCTGCCGTCGCTTCGGGATCCGCTATTTCCCTGCCCGGGCCGCGGCCCTGGAGGGGAAAACCCTGGTTCTGGAAGACGGCGCCCGGGTTCCCTTCGACTTCTTGGCCATGGCCTGCGGCGGGACGCCCGACTTTCACGGGAACGCCGCGGCCGGACGTTACGCCTTTCCCCTTTACTCCGCCTCCGACGCTTCCGCCCTTGTCTCCCGGCTCGAGAAAGTCATCGCCTCCGGCCTCCCCCATACCTTTGTGGTCGCCGGGGGCGGTTATACCGGGGTGGAAGCGGCCTCGGCCCTGGCCTGGCGGATTGCCTGCTCCGGCGGGGCAAAGGGACTTAAGGTCCGGATCGTGGAGCCGGGTCCCGCCATCCTGGGGGGGCTTCCCCCGGCGACGGCTGAACCGGTGCGGCGGGAGGTGGCTCGCTTGGGAATCGAGGTCGCGGTCTCGGCCCGGATCGGGGAAATCGGGGAAGGGCTGATCGAGGTGGACGGGGAGAAGATCTCCGATTGCACCGTGATCTGGTCGGCCGGGGTCCGGCCGGTGGATTTCATTCAAGGTCTCCCCTGGGCGAAGGACCGTTCGGGCCGGCTTCTGGTCAATGCGGACCTGAGCCTTCCCGGAGAGAGCGGGATTTTCGCCCTGGGGGACTGCGCCGCCTTCGCTGCGCCCGGGGGAGGGTTCCTGCGGGCTGCGGTCCAGTTTTCCTGGGCCCAGGGTCCGGCCGCGGCCTTGAACATACTTCACCGAATCCGGGGCCTTCCCGTCGTCCCCTACCGGCCCCGCGATTACGGTTACCTGGTCCCGGTCGCTTCCGGGAAAGCCTGGGGTGAGGCCATGGGCCGGAGGGTTGGGGGCCGGGCGGGGTCGTTTCTGCACTATTTCATGTGCGTGCTGCGCACGCTTTCTTGTCGCCGCCGGCTCGGGCTCCTGCGGGACCTGATCTCCGGCCTAATTTGACGCTCCGGGTCCGTTCCCCGGAAAAGGAGGAGGAGATGTTGAATTTCTTCGCCAGAGGATCGGCGTGGGCGCCGTTTTCCCTGCGCCTGGCTCTGGGGGCCGTCTTCATTTTTCACGGGGCCCAGAAGCTCTTCGGGGTTTTCGGAGGTTCCGGGCTGCACGGCTTCAAGGGGATGATAAGCCAACTGGGGCTCGAGCCCGCCCTGGCCTGGGCGGTCCTGGTGGCGGTGTCGGAATTCCTGGGCGGGATCGGCCTGGTCCTGGGCTACTTTACCCGGCTCTGGGCGTTCCTGATCGCGGTGATTATGTCGGTGGCGATCCTGGCCGTTCACTGGGGAAGCGGTTTCGCCGGGATGGAATTCCCGATCGCCTTGCTGGGAGGGGCGCTCTCGCTGCTGCTGAGCGGCGGGGGCCGGGGCGCCGTCCGCGAATAGCCTTACTGCAGGCTGAAGGCTGAAGACTGAAGGAAAGGCCGCTTTATTCACCATGTAGGACATGTAGATCATGTAGCGTTCGCTATCGGTATCGCTATCGGGCGCGCAAAGCATCACGCAAAGGCGCCAAGACGCCAAGAAACCAGCGATCCGTCTGATGGCAAGCGCGAGAAAAGAGAAAGCAGTTCTCTGTGTCCTCTGTGGTGAGGAAGGTAGGTAATCAGAGGAATCAGAGTTAATCAGGTGCGAAAAACGCGCGGGCTGAAGCCGGGACCGGGAGGGGTCAGCGGGGGAGGCGGCAGGTGTAGATCAGGGAAGGGGGCAGGTTCTTCAGGGTCAGGGAGCATTGGACTTCCTGAAAGTAGAGATCGAGGACTGGCCGGGCGCGGAAGCCCTTGAGGGCTGAAAGGGTATGGGTGTACTGCACAAACACGCCCCCGGCCGGCTCGAGCCGCGGTAGCACCGCTTCCCGCACCAGCCGATCGAAATCCAGCGAGGAGCAGGGGAGGGTAGAGACGATGCAGTCGGCCCTGGCGGGGGTCTGATCCTGGGCCGGGAAAGCGCCGGGCTCGTCATCGAGAACGTCGGTGTTGACCAGGAGAAAGTTCTCGGCTCGGATTTTTTCGGAGAGTCTCCGATGGAGATTCCGGTTCTTCTCGAAGGAGACCAGGAGTGAATCCGGGCACCTGAGTCGGAGGATTTCCCGGGTTACCTTTCCGCTCCCGGCCCCGTATTCGAAAATCACCCGGGCCGAGCCGAAAGGGATGCCCTTGAGTAAAGCCCGGCAGCAGGCCCCGGAATCGGGGACCAGTGAACCGATCTCCCGGAAATGCCGGAAAAACTCGATTGTCAAAGCCGCGCTTGCGCCCATGTTTTCTCCTTAAAAGGGCAAACTCTACACTGCTTCCCCGAATTTAGCCTCAAATTTTTTCCGGCATTCCGATCCCGGCCGGGGATTATACCGGCTGAAGGGACTGTCGTATCGTCCCTCGCTACGCTCGGGACTTGTAGTATCGTTCCTCGGCTCCGCCTCGGAACTTGTCGTATCGCCCCGCCTTCGGCGCGGCTTGCCGCATCGAGCCGCCCGGGTCTTCAGGCGCGAATCGGGGTCGGTATCGCTATCGGGATCGGAATCGGGCGCGCGCCATCATCACGCAGAGGCGCCAAGACGCAAAGACGCAGGGTTAAATTCGAATTTGGCGTCTCCTGACTCCTGTTTCCAAACCCTATGCTCTCTGCCCTATGCTCTATGCTTGGAAACAATCCGTGAAAATCTGTGCAATTTGTGGGAAAAAGGCGGTTTAAATCGTGAACTTCGTGAAAAAACAGGCGGTCTGCCCCCGGAGGGGGTTCAGAGGAGCTTGATTTTGCGGAACCAGTAAAGCAGAACGCTGCCGGAAAGAACCATGACCGCGATCAGGATCCAGAACCCGAGCATGGTTTCGCGCAGGGCGAAGGGGAAAAGGACATTCATCCCCCCGATTCCGGAGATCAGGGTCAAGGGCATCATGATGGTGGCGATTACGGTGAGGATTTTCATCACGTCGTTGAGCTTGAAGGAAAGGGAGGAATGGTAGACGTCCAGAAGGGACTTGCCCATGTCCCGGAGATTCTCGACCAGGTCGGAGATCCGGATCAGGTGGTCGTGGATGTCGCGGAAATAAATGATCTCCTCGGGCCGGACGAAGGGAACCCGGCCGTGGGCGAACCGGTAGATAAGCTCGGTCTGGGGCAGCAGCACCTTGCGCATGGTCATGACGTTGCGGCGCAGGCAGAGGATATGGTTGACCAGGTCGGGTTTGTCTCCGTCTAGGACCGCGTCTTCCAGGGCTTCGGCTTTTTCGGAGAGGTTGTGGATGATGGTGATGTAGTTGTCCACCATGGCATCGATCAGGTGGTAAAGAAGCCGCCCCGCCCCCTTGGACATAACCTTGTCCGAGTTTTCCAGGAGCCGGCGATTGGTGGTGACGGACTTGATGTGCCCGGTATGGACGGTGACCACGTAATTGCTTCCGGCGAAGATGTCGATTTCCCGGATGCTGAGCGCTTCTTCGTCCACTTTTTCCAGGTAATAGTAAAGCGAATGCAGGACCAGGAAGATGTAAGCGCCCATATCGTCGCACTTGGGGTAATTCTGGGGGTTGATGCAGTCGCGGACCAGGAGGGAGTGGAAATCGAACTGGGTTTTGAGCAGCGCGTATTCCTCCTCGTCCGGATTTTCCAGATCCAGCCAGAGAAGTTTTTCGGGATCGGCCAGGATTTGCCGGACTTGAGCCGGGTTTATCTCCCGCCGAAGCACCCCGGTACCGCGCTCGTAGAGAAAAGTGGTGATCACGCCGTTTACCTCTGTGAGCTGATAGAAATATTTTATCGCCGCCGCCGTCCCGCGCCAATGAGTTTCTTGTCCGCCGTGTCGCGTGCTCCCGAGGGAAAACCCGAGGGGAAAGCTCTTGCCCGCCGGTCCGCGCGCCCGTAAAATAACTTTTTTAAATTTCTGATTTCGGGTTTCGAATTTTGTGTTACGGCCCATGCCTCGCGCCTCCCGTCTTTATCTCTTCAGCCTGTATTCGTTTGAATCGGCGCGGATTCGCGAGATTCGCGGTTCATCCATGGAACCTGCGGAAAAGAATCGGCTTTAATCGAAGGGAGGGGGAAAGTGGGGTTATTGGCCCGAGAGGGCGCGATTTTTATTTTCAGCCTGGCCGTTCTGATTTTCTGGCTGACCCGGGCTCTCAATCTGCCCCGGCGCCTGCGCCGCGACCCGGTTCTTTCCCCCCATCCCCCGGAGATCGAGGAGGGGCCTCTGGTCTCCATCCTGTTGCCGGTCCGGGACGAGGAGGGCAACGTCGCCGAATGCGTCCGTTCCCTGCTTGAGCAGTCCTATCCCCGACTGGAGTTGATCGTGATCGACGACCGTTCCTCGGATCGGACGGCCGAGATTGTCACCGAGATCGCCCGCCGCGACCGCCGGGTCCGGTTGGTCGCCAATGCCGCCGAGCCTCCCCCCGCCTGGAGCGGGCAGGTCCACGCCAACGTGGTCGGGGTCCGCGAAGCCAAAGGCGAATGGCTGGTCTTCACCGACGCCGACACCCGTCACCACCCCGCCCACCTGCAGGCCGCCTTGGGTTACTGCCTGGCGCGCGGGGTGCGCCTGCTCACGGTCTTCCCCGGGATGTTGGGAAACAACTTCTGGGAACGGACGATCCAGCCCTTCATCTTCTGGCTTTTCTGGGACTATTATCCCCCCGCGAGCGTCAACCGTCCCGGCAGCCGCCGGGGGGCGGCTAGCGGAACCTTCATCATGGCCGAGCGCTCCGCTTATCTGGCTCTGGGCGGGTGGGAGAGCGTAGCCAACTGCATCCCCGACGATGTCGCCATCATGGAACAGGCCCAGGCGCGCGGCGTCCCCGCCCATCTCGTGGTCGCCACGGAAACGCTCAAGGTCCGGATGTATCCGACCCTGCGGGAAAGTTTTGCGGGCTGGAGTCGTTACATGCTCAGCGGCGCCAACAACAACATATTTGTCGCCGGGCTGGAGATTTTTTTCGCTCTTGCCTTCAATGTTCTGCCCTTCCTGTTTTTCCTTTTTCTTGTCTCCCATCCGGCCTCGGCCGGAATCCTGGCGGTTTCGACCCTGCTCATTCTGCTGGTGCGGGGCCGGGTCAACCGCCTCTTCGGGGTGGGGCGGAAGTGGGCGGCTACCCATCCCCTGGGCGCCCTGGTCCTGGCCGCCGCCGCCGGCAACGCTCTCTACCGGCGCTTCGCCGGGAAGGGAGTGGCCTGGAAAGGGAGAATCTACCTGGAGGAGGGGCGGGGAATCTTCTGGACCGGCAAGCGTTACCGGCTCAAGCCGGCGCCAAGGGATAAGAGGTAAGAGGCCAGGCGGGTGAACCCGGGAACCCTCGGCGGCGATGCGCGATAATCTCCTCGACGGCTTTTATCTGCTGGCCCTGCGCCGCCGCCGGGCGGTGCTGTTGATTATGGCCGCCTTTACGCTGGCCTGCGGCCTGCTGATCCCCGGGCTCAAGATATCCTCTTCCTACAACGACCTGGTTTCCGGGGACGACCCGGAACACGCCCGGTTTCTCGCTTTCATGGAGGAGTTCGGCGCCGCCGACGACCTGGTCGTGGTTCTGGAGGGCGAGCCGGAGGTCCTGGCGTCCGCGGCGGAAAGCTTCGCCCGGGAGTTCGAGGCGGAAAAGGATTGGGTGGAGAGCGTCTTTTTCCGGGTCGACCCCCGGCCTTTTCTGCTGGCGGCCCCGCTTTTCGCCTCCGATTCGGTCCTGGAAGAGGCGCTGGCTTTCGTCGCCGGGGAAAGGGAGTTGATTGCGGAGATGGGGCGGCTCGACGGGCTTCCCGCCGTTTTGCTGGCCGCTTCCGGCTTGACGGGGCCCGCGTCCGCTGGGTCCGGACCAGCCCCGGAGGAAGCGGCCGAGGCTCTGCGGGGGCTGGGAATGATGCTTTCCGAGTGGTCGGCCTGGATCCGGGACCCCGGACGCTCCTTGGATTTCGAGCGGCTCCTGGGAGATCTTTCGGGGGGAGAGGCCGGGCAACTCGCTTCCGGGGGGTATCTGCGCAGCCGGGACGGGCGGCTTTTTTTCCTTTTCGTCCGTCCCTGTTCCACCTCCGATGAGATTTCTTTTCTGGAACCTTTTGTCCGCGCGGCTCGGGAAGCCTGCGAAAGAGTGTTCCAACGGCGGCCCGAATTGCGCTCCGCGCTCAAGGTTTCCTTTACCGGGATGCCCGCTCATGCTCTTTCCGAGATGGAGATCATCTCTTCCGACGTGGCCCGCACCAGCGCGATCTCGGTGGTCCTGGTTCTGCTGCTGCTCCTGCTCGGCCTGCGTTCGCCCCGCAACTTCATCCTGGCCGCCATTCCGCTCGCCTGCGGGATGATCGTCACTCTGGGGTTGACCCGGCTCACGGTCGGGCGGCTCAACCTGATCAGCTCCTCTTTCCTGGCGGTCCTTTTCGGGATCGGAATCGACTTCGGCATCTACCTGATCCAACGGGCCGCGGAGGAAAGGGGGAAGGGGGCTTCCCCGGACGAAGCCGTCCGGATCTCGGTGGTTTCCTCCGGCCGCAGCGTCCTGACCGGGGGCCTGGTCACCGGGCTGGCTTTCCTGGCGGTGGGGTTTTCGGGGTTCCTGGGTTTTTCCGAACTGGGGGTGATCGCCGGGATGGGGGTCCTGGCCGTGCTCCTGACCACATTTCTTATGCTCCCGGAGCTTTTGCTCATCCTCCCCCCGTCCCACCTGGGATTCGTCCCGGCCGCTCCCGGGCACGCCGGCCCGCCGCGCCGCGCCGTTCTCCGGGTCCTGGCGGCCGGGGGTTTGCTCCTGGGAGGGGCTGGTATCCTGGCCGCGTCCGGGCTGAGCTGCGATTTCAACGCCCTCAACCTTCTGCCCCCGGAGACCGAGGCTACCGTTTACCAGCTGCGGATGCAGGAGGAGAGCGATTTCCAGATGACTTGCGCCATGGCCGTCGCTCCCGACCTGGAAAGCCTGCGTCGGCTCACGGAGCGTCTGGACGCCCTGCCCTTGGCCGGCCGGGTGGATTCCCTGGCCCGGATGATTCCGGAGGGGCAGGAAGGCAAGCTCGAGTTGCTGGCGGCCTTCCGTCCCTACCTGGAAGGGTGGAGGATAACTTATCGATCCGCCCCGGGGGCCGACTATCCGGCCCTGCTCGCCGCCCTCCGGGAGCGGCTGGAAGAGGTCCAGGAAGCCGCCTTCGGCGCCGGGATGGGGGAGTTGGTGAAGGAGATCGAAAGCCTGTTCGGGCCGCTGGCGTCCGTCCGGAGCGCCCTGGAAGGACCGGGGAAAGACGAAGCCCGCCGGCGCACGGCGGATTTCGAGCGGGCGCTTTTCGGAGTCCTGGAAGAGTTGAGCGGCCTGGTCGAACGCTGGCTCCGGGCCGAGCCTTTCACTGAGGAATCTCTACCGCCGGAGCTCCTGGCCCGCTTCCGCAGTCCCCGGGGGAACTACGTGGCTTATGTCTATCCGGAGGGGGCGATCTGGGACGTGGATTTTCTGGAGAAGTTCGTCGCCGAACTCAGGACCGCGGCCGAGAATCCCACCGGCTTTCCGGTCACCCACCTCTGGACCGTGCGCCGGATGACCCGAGGCCTGGTCGAGGCCTTGGCCTACGCCCTGGGCATCATCATAATCCTGCTTGCCCTCGACTTCCGGCGCCCTCTTCCGGTGGCGCTTTCGCTCCTCCCCCTGGTTCTGGGGGCGCTTTGGGTCCAGGTTTGGATGCTCCTGCTGGGGCGGAGTTACGATTTTGCTTCCCTGCCCGCGCTCCCTCTCCTGCTCGGCCTCGGCGTGGTCTATGGGGTTCACCTGGTCCGGCGCTGGCTGGAGGACCCCGCTTTGAGCGCCTTCGCGGCTGTCTCCACCTCGGGCCGGGCGGTGGCCTTTGCCGCCCTCACCACCATCGCCGGGCTCTTCGGGCTGCTTTTTTCCCGGCACCGGGGAGTGGCTTCCTTCGGGATCGTGCTCATGCTCGGAATTCTCTCCTGCCTGCTGGCCGCCCTTTTCGTCCTCCCGGCTCTCATCGACCTCCTGAAAGGCAGGCCGAAGGCTGATGAAAACAGGCTGAAGGCTGAAGACTGAAGGCTGAAGGAACCGCCGCCTTTTCAACCATGTAGAACATGTAGGACATGTAGAAAATCTGCTTTTCTCACGCAAAGACGCAGGGTTAAATTCGAAATCAGAATGACGAAATTCGAAACCAACCGACTTCTGTCTACGGATTTCACAGATAAAACAGATTAATCGTTCTCCTGGTGAGGAAGCCCCCGCAGGGGGCGAAGGAAGATAGCCACGGGCGCAAGCCCGTGGACAAAAGAATAACAAAATTACTTTGTGAGCCCCCGCAGGGGGCGAAGCCGAGACTAAAAGGATAAGGCATGAAGACGACGATCATACTGACGGCGGCCGCTTTCCTGGTCGCGGCGGCCGCGCCGGCCCTTGCCGCCACCCCCATGCCCGCGGCGGGAGGAATAAGCGTGGTGGTCTACTATCCCGGGGGACTGGAGGAGGGGCCCGAGGTCGAGAAAGCCATCGGGGAGTTCACCCGGATCCTGGCCCGGGGAGCCGGGTTGGAGCCCGAATCGGTCCGGGGTCGCTACTTCAGCGAACTCGAACCCGCGCTCGCCTATCTCGAGACCTCCCCGGACAGCTTCATCGTCTCCTCCCTGGGCTTTTATCTCGCCCAGCGATCCCGGTTCCCTCTGGCGCCCCTGGCCGCGGTGGAACAGGCCTCCGGGCCCAACGACCGTTACTACCTGGCGGCG
>Ga0068714_10007422_pt1 | contig 10644 bp, 6 predicted proteins | sample MTBNYHSulfiMetaG_FD_62988 | JGI IMG/M metagenome (GOLD analysis project Ga0068714, IMG submission 62988) | Enrichment culture microbial communities from rom New York Harbor, USA that are MTBE-degrading - MTBE-NYH (New York Harbor Sulfidogenic)... | ecosystem: Environmental > Aquatic > Marine >...
TTGTTCTCGAAGTGCAACGAAACCCTCCCCGCCTCACCGGCCCCATCCGCCGTCCCCACGATCACGGGGCCGAGCACCTCGTAGTAGATCCTGTACATGACACTCTTCAGGTCGCTGCGGAGCATCACGTCGGTCAGGCCACCCCCGGGAACCACAGGAACACCGGCCAGGATCCCGGGTTCCACGCCCAGGACGATGCTGCTCACGATCCCGCCCAGGGAGATGCCCGACTGATAGTACCGGTTGTCCACCCCTCCCACGTCCAGGACGCCGTCCATGTTGAAGTCCCCCGACAACAGGTACCCGTCGGCCTCCTCCGGGGTCAGTTCCCCGGGGTTCTCCGCTGGCTGCGGGGGCACGTCCTCCGGGGAGAATGTTTTCAGGATCCGCAGAAGCCAGAGCAGGTCGATCACGGTCTGCCGGACCACATCCCGGGTCTTGAAGGTGTCCGCGGTCCAGAAGTTGGCCCCGTTGTCGGGCAGGCCGTCTCCGCTGAGATCCACCCCCCGGCCCTTCTGGAGAACCTCGTTCAGAAATCCGATAGAAAGCAAGGAATCCAAGACTTCGTCAACCGTCCCCCCGGGCTCCGGGACCCCCAGTAGGAAGGCCAGGAACGTGAGAATGGAAAGCTGTTCCTGCTCATCCAGCCCCGCATCCGCCAGCAGAGCCGGCAACTCCGCTCCATTGGCGATGGGTCCGTGCCCCACCGCGTCAATCGCCATCACCGCGATCCCCTGCTTGGCCAAGTAGTCGGCCGAGGCCAGGGCCTCGAACCGGATACTCTGGTTTCCATGACAGTACAGGGTCACGGGGAACGGGGGCCGGTGTTCCGCCGTGGTCTTGGGAACACTCAGCACGAAGGGAACCTCCTCCTCCCCCACGGTAGCCGTGCCCCGTTCGAGGTCAATGTCGAAGATCTCGTCGTGGGTAGCGCGGAAGTCGGGGGTCGTGAAAGACCCCATGACGAAATAGTCCACGTGGTCCAGGTGCAAGGGGGCCCCTTGCACCTCCGGGACCAAAGGAATGACGATGTTCAAGATCTGGTTCAGCAATTCCGTGTCGAGAAGATAGGGGTTGTTTCCCTGTTCCAGCCACGGCACGTCCACCTTGCTCACCCGTTTCAGCCTCGGGGAAAACTCGCGCCGAATAAAAGCCAACGGTCCCGTCTCATCCATTCCGTCGCGCACCGCTTCCAGGACCGGCGTGACCGACTGGGTGGTGAAAGACCAACAGAAAGCGATGTCCTCCACCGGCAGATTCGCCTCGGCCAGGAACGCCAACGCCCGCCGCAAGGTGGGCAATTGGGTGGCGTGCACAATGTACGGATACGGCGATCGGACCGCGGCTCCATCCATCCCGATGACCTTCTTGGTGATCACCATGAGATACTCCGTCTGCTGCCGCAGCGGGATCACCGGGCGCAAGATCAGCGTATCGGTCTCCTTCTCATAAACGGTGAGCGGCTCCTCGACACCATCTCCGTCCAGATCCTCCTTGTTGTCCGGGGAGAAGAGCAGCTGCTCGTCGGTTTCCACTCCTTGGAAGAACGAGAGAACCTTCTGTCCGCTCGGGGAAGTTTCGTACGTGTACGGAGGAAAGTAGCGACCCCTCTCGGGAAAAGGAAACCCGGCGATGTGAATGGGGAAGTTCGCGTTGTTCTCCGTGTCAAGCGGAACCATCCGCGTACCCCAGTACGGCACGGTCGTTCCCAAATCCAGGAGCACGACACTGTTCTGGACGCGGTCCTGCGGTTCCAGGATGTTGCTCTTCACCGACCGGATATCCAGGGGTTGGGTGAACGCCAGACTGATCGGCGCGAACGTGCCGAAACCATCCAGCCGCACCAGGTGATCCCTCACACTCTCTTCAAAAACGGTGGGAGCAAAGGTCCTCGTGTTGACCCTCCGCCCGGTGGCCGAGCCCACGTCCATGACGGTCGCGATGTCGTTGGGGAAAGGAATCTCGGGCGTGTACTGGGTGAGCGGATCCACATGCACCATGGGCCCATCCCCAGCGGACGCCAGGAACAGTGACGATGGTTCGTCGGAACCCCCGACGCATCCGTTTGAGAGCCATAAGATCGAAACAAAGACCACCCACGACTGGAGGCTCGTCAAGGGTTTCTTGGCCCGCACGGAAACTCCCCTTTCACATGGTTGATCGGATGAAGGTTATGACCGGCTCCTGCGCAATAAGTTCCCCTCTCGTCCGGTGCCACGGATTCAACCGTTGCCACCGGTCCCCAAGATAAAAATACATGTATTCTCGATTTTCCTCAAAACATCGCAAGGCAGATCGGCTGCGAAAGATCCCAGAAACAGCCATCGCAAACGAATCGTTTCAGCGAACAATCCGAGCGGGAGAAAAAGGGAACCCTACGTGCGGCTCGTCTCGGGTCGATAGAGCGCAAGGGTTTGCCGCGGGGGGAGCATCACCGACCCGCACGTCCTCCGGATGGATCGGTGTGCCGCGTGTCCGTAGATTTCGTGTGGAAGGATTCCAGGCGTCGCGAAAGGTCCTGAAAGCGGTCGCGCAGACGTTCGACCCGCCCCCTCAAGGAGTGAACCCTTTTCTCAAACGGACTGGTGAGGTTGGAGATGGCGGCGTGAATCCGTTCGTCCACCCACCGCTCGAACCTCTCGCGGGTTTCTCTCTCCGGCGTTCCCATCAGCCCCTTGCCTCCCGGACCCATCCCTTCTCTTACCCTCCTGTAACTGATCTATCATAACGCAACGCGTCCAAGATGTCGAGGAGGCTGCGCCACGACTCAGCAGCCAGGCACGGGTTACACTCCCCTCGGGAAGCAGCGGCCAAGCGTTCCCCTGAGAACGATCTTGTGATCCGTCTTCCGGGAAAACGAGAATCGCGGCGATGGTCAGACCCGGCCATCCGTTTCTTTCCGCGAATTCCGAATCCCCGCACTCGAGCGCGTGAACGCCGTGGGTGCCGCCGAAGGGATCCGGCCGTGCAGCCAAGGGCGCCCGAAACACGGGAGAGAAGAACCACAGGCGATGATGTCAGGCGGGCTGCATATCCACGATTCGAAGGCTGTTCGTCGCGCGGCCCTTCCATATCTCCTGCTGGGGTGAAAACGCCACGTCCCATCGGGCAGGGCCGTTCTTGATGGCGCTCGCTTCCGGCCCCATTCCGAAACCGATCGACGGAAGCAGCGTGGACCCGGACTCCAAGAGCAGTTTCAAATGGGTTCCCCCCACCACCTCCTGTTTCACAATTCGAACAGAGTGCATCCCGAGAACCGGCTCTTCGTTTCCGAAACCAAAGGGCCCAATCCGTTCCATCTCCAGCCAGAAGCGATCGTCGAGATCGTCAGGCGCCTCCACCCAGGAATCCAGAAGCAGTTCGCAGGGCGCCTCCTGGACCTGCCGGATCTTCACCAACACAGCCTGCTCAAAGGCCTCCCGAAACACCTCCAGGTTGTCGCGCTTCAGGGCAAAACCCGCTGCCATGCGGTGTCCTCCAAAACGCTCCAGCAGACGCCCGCAGGAGCGCAAGGCATCCAGGATTTCCAGGTCGTCGATGCTTCGCACGGACCCCTTGCCGCCTCCCCCTTCAAAGGACACCAGAGCCGCAGGCCGGCGGAACTCCCGAGCGATGCGCGAAGCCACGATTCCCAGGATCCCCCTCTCCCAACCGTCCGCCGCCAGTACCAGGACTGCCCGCTTCTCTGCCACCTGCCTTCGCGCCATTTCCAAGGCCTGCCGGTGTACCCGGTTCTCGATCCTCTTTCGTTCCGTGTTCCTGTTTTCGAGTTCGTCCAAGCATTTCCGGGCTTGGTCCATCTGCTCGCAAAGCAGGATATCCAGGGAAACCTTTGAACAACCCAGACGTCCGGGAGCGTTGATCCGCGGAATGACCCGGAAGATCAGGGGTTGCGTCTGACGGACTTCCCCCTGGATGCCCGCCTGTTGTTTCAGAATGTGAATGCCCGGACGCCTCGCCTTGGTGATCTCCTGCAGGCCGTACTTGACGAAAATCCGGTTCTCCTCTTTCAAGGGGACCATATCCGCCAACGTTCCCAGGGTCACCAGGTCAAGATAGCCCCGCAAGTTGGGCTCTTCGAGCCCCTGCCACCTTCCCGCATCCCGGAGTCGCGTTCGCAGGGCGATCACCAGATAGAAGACAACGCCCACACCGGCCAGGTCTCGAAACGGGAAACCGCTTCCCGGGATCTTCGGGTTCAAAACGGCTAGGGCGGGCGGCAGCAATTCGGCAGAGCACTCGTGGTGATCGGTGACGATCACATCCATCCCCAGACGGTTCGCCTCCTCCACCGCCTCCACCGCGGAAATCCCGCAGTCAACCGTCACGATCAGCCGGACACCCTGTTCGCTGAACCCCGCAAGGGGTTCTCGATGAAAACCGTACCCCTCCTGCAAGCGGTCAGGAATATGGGAGAGGGGGGCCACCCCCAACGACCGAAGGAAGAGCATGAGAACCGCTGTGCCGGTGAGACCGTCCGCGTCGTAATCACCGTAGACGAGGATCGTCTCCCCCGCGACCACGGCCTGGTGGATCCGCTCCACCGCCTTGTCCATGTCGGGGAAAAGCGAGGGGGAGTTCATGTGGGTCAGGGACACGTTGAGGAACCGCCGGGCATCGTCCGATCTCCGGATCCCCCGGTGGTAGAGGATCCGAGCTCCCAGCGGAGACAGGTCCATGTCGTCGCTCAACCGGCGGCAGCAGGCTTCATCCGCTTCTCGCGCAACCCAGTTTCTGCGAACTGTAGAAAAAGACATGGCGTTACCGGTCACAACACAACACGGCACGCGGTCCTGACGGTCATTTTCACCTCGTTGGCCAGCTCACGGATCATGCCCCCGATACACCCCAGAAAACTTCCGTATCCGCTGCTGATCGCCGCACGCCTTTGCCCCCGGGTCCGTGTAGGGGCCATTCCACCCCTTCTCCGGTCGCGGCGAAAACTCCGGGCACCACAAGCATCGCAAGGGTCACCTCATCCAGCGAGGTGGCGCACCGTATCGCCAGCAAGCCCGCGTCATCCGCACGTTGCCGGGAAGGGCAGAGAACCAACGGGCCACCCAGGCCACCCGCACGAGAAAGAGGAAGATCCTTCCCCGGTCACGGCACCCACCCTCATCCGATGAGGGGAGAACGACCCGCAGCGCTTCAACGTCTCGCCGCCACGCGATTCGTGGCCTGGCGCTTGCGGGTTCTGGATTTCACTTCTTCCCACAGAATCACCACGGGACTGGCCACGTAAATGGACGAGTAGGTCCCCACGACGATCCCGATGATCAGGGCAAACGCAAAGTTGTGGATGACCGCTCCACCCAAGAGAAACAGAGACCCCACCACGACCAGTGTGGTCAGAGACGTGAGCAACGTGCGACTCAACGTCTCGTTGATACTCACGTTGACCACCTTATCGATGCTCTGCCGCCTGATCTTGCGCATGTTTTCACGGATCCGGTCAAAGACCACGATGGTATCGTTGACGGAGTACCCGATGATCGTGAGGATCGCGGCCACGATGGGCAGGTCGATCTCCTTGTTGAGGAGCGAGAAGACGCCGATCGTGATGACGGCGTCGTGGATCAACGCCAGAATGGCCCCCAGGGCAAACCGAAACTCGAAACGCCAGGTGATGTAGGCCAAAATGCCGATCATGGCATACAGCACGGCCAGAAGCCCCTTCTGCCGCAGCTCGGCACCCACCTTAGGCCCCACCATCTCCGTTCGCCGCACCTCCATGCTCTTCGGACCGAAGGTCTCGCTGAGCACGCCCTCCATCTTTCCCTGTAAGCTTTCCAGATCGGTTTCCGACTTTTCCACCCGAACCAGAAACTCGCTCTCCTTCGGGCTCCCGAACTGCTGAACCACGACCTGCCCATATCCCTGGTTCATCAAGGCGTCCCGCAGGGCCCCGGTCTTCACCGGCTCGAAGAACTTCACCTGCATTAGGATCCCTCCGGAAAAATCGATTCCATAGTTCGGTCCACCCCGAATCACGAGGGAGAGAACGGAGAGAAGAATCAGTGTTCCCGACAAGATCATGGCAGCGTATCGGTATTTGACAAACTCGATCCGCGTTCCCGGCTTGATCAGTTCCATAGGGTCCTCTCGTTTTCAGCGTCGCAATCGACGGGGCCAGCAAACGGCCCTGGCAAGAAGGTAGAAAATCCGCCAGAACGTTCAGATGGAGATCTGCTTGATGCGCCGGACCATCACGAGGTAATCGAAGATCTCCCGGGTGAACACCATGGCCAGCACCACGCTCCAGAAGACGCCGATGCTCAGGGTCACGGCAAACCCCTTGACCGGACCGGTACCGAACTGGAACAGCACCAGCGCGGCGATCATGGTGGTGACGTTGGCGTCGAGAATCGTGGACAACGCATTCTGGTATCCGCTGTCAATGGCAGCCCGAGGGGTCTTGCCAACCCGCATTTCCTCCCGGATACGTTCGAAGATGATCACGTTGGCATCCACCGCCATGCCCACCGTGAGCACCAAACCCGCGATCCCGGGCAAGCTCAAGGTCGCCTTGAATGCCACCAGCGTGGCCAAGACCAGAAACACGTTGAGACTCAAAGATAGGTCTGCGATCAGCCCGGCCGCCCGGTAGTAGACTCCCATGAAGATTAAGACCAGCACTCCCCCCACGAGCACCGAAACCATCCCCATACGGATCGAGTCGGCGCCCAGAGATGGCCCCACCGTCCTTTCCTCGGCAATCACAACCGGTGCCGGCAGGGAACCCGCCCGCAGGACGATGGCCAGGTCATGCGCCTCCTCTGGAGTGAAGCTTCCCTCGATCACGGCCCGTCCACCGTAATGGGCCTGTCGGATCACAGGAGCAGAGTACACGTTCCCGTCCAGGATGATGGCCAGCCGCTGATTGACATGCTCCGCGGCGATCCGATCGAAGAGTCTCGCACCACGCGGGTTAAAGCGGATGGCCACGTGCGGCTGGTTGAAATCCTGGCCCATCTCCATGCGGGCGTCCGCGATGGCATCCCCGGTCATGAGCGTTCGCTTTCGGATCAGCATGGGAACCCGCTTGCTGTAGTTGGTCTCCGGATCGAAGATCCGTTGGTAGAGGATCTCACTTCCGGACGGAACCTTCCCCTGCAGGGCCGCCTCCAGGCTGTGTTCGTCATCCACGATTTTGAATTCAAGAACCGCCGTCTGACCGATGAGTTTGATGGCCCGCTCTGGGTCCTTCACGCCGGGCAGCTGAACGAGAATGCGATTGTCGCTCTCCCGCTGGATGGTGGGTTCCGAGACGCCGTACTGGTCGATCCGGTTTCGGATCGTTTCCAGGGCTTGGTCCGCGGCACCCTGCTCGATGGCGGAAACCTCCGCGTCCGGAAGCCCCAACATGAAATCCACACCTCGGTTCCCGGTCTGAGGCGGGTAAAGCTTCATGTTCGCGTACTGTTCCGACAGCGCCTCCTCCAGCCGGTCCCGGTCCGACGTGCTCACCCCACGGATCATCAGTTTGCTCACACCGTCCCGCTCGATGGTGTCGTAGAAAATGTCCTTCTTCCTCAGGCTGTCCTTGAGGTCCAAGGCCATTCGCTCCACCGTACTCTCCACCGCCTTCTGCACCTCCACCTCCAGGATCAGGTGGATCCCCCCCTGCAGGTCCAGCCCGAGGTGAACCTTGTCCGTGGGGAGGTACCTATCCCACCATCCGGGAAGGTTCTGCGAGAACGTGGGCACCAGGTAGACCAGGGCCGCACACAACACGATTCCCGTCAGGACGAACCGCCATTTCAAGTTTCTCTGCATGGTTCACTTCACCCCGTTCTGTTCGTGGTCCCGCACCCGTCCCCGCGAGATGTCCCTACCCCGCCCCGACGGACCGAGGGACGCCAGTCTCCGATCTCTCCCTCAGGACTGCCCTCACGAGATGTGCCCCGCTGTTCCGTCCCGCACAAGCCAGCGGGCGTCTTCAGGCGGTCTTTTCCGGCACCCGGGGCTTGCCCCCCGCCACGTTGGACCGTTGGATCTTGATACGAACCTTATCTGCCACTTCCAGCGTGACCACGTTGTCCGTGATGCCGGTCACCCGCCCGTGGATCCCGCCACTGGTGATGATCTCGTCGCCCTTCTGCAGGGCATCCAGGAAATCCCGATGTTGCTTGGCCCGTTTCTGCTGCGGCCGGATCATCAGGAAGTAGAACACCAAAAAGATGAGCAGTATGGGCAGCATGGCCTGGAACACGCCCGCCGGTCCACCCGGGCCAGCGGCCCCGCCCCCCGCCGGCACACCCATTGCATAAGCAAGATCCATCACGTCTGTCCCTCCTTGAAACGCCTTCTTGTCCTGTTCGTGGTAGAGGTACGGATTCGAGAGGGCACACACACCCCCACGAAGCCGGATGTCCGGCACGGCCGAACTCACCCCTCGAACGCCCCCACCTCCGGCGTCGCGTCCTCGTCCCCCTCTGTCAGGCCTCGGTAGAACGTCTCGGCAAAAGAGGAAAAGGTCCCCGCTCGAACGGCCTGCCGGATGGCCTCCATGAGGGTTTGATAGTAATACAGGTTGTGGACGGTGTTCAACCGGTACACCAGCAGCTCGCGCGCCAGAAACAGGTGACGGAGATACGCTCGGCTGTATTTGCGGCACGTGTAGCACCCGCAACCCGGCTCGATGGGTCGCTCGTCTTCGGCGTACCGGTTGTTCTTGATCCTCACTTTTCCGAATCGCGTATACAGCGTCCCATTCCTGCCATTTCTCGTGGGTAACACGCAATCGAACATGTCCATGCCCCGTCGCACCGCCTCCACGATATCCTCCGGGGTTCCCATGCCCATCAGGTAGCGAGGCGCCCCCACGGGAAGCGCCTCGGCGCACGCCTCCACCGAGGTCAGGAAATCCTGCCGGTCTTCTCCCAGACCCAACCCGCCCACCGCGTAACCGGAAAAACCGGCCCGTACCAGTTCGGAAGCACACGCCTTCCGCCAGTCCGCGCGAACACCCCCCTGCACGATTCCGAACAGGGCCGGCCCATCCGCACCGGAGGCGTCCAGGGAACGTCCGGCCCAACGGATGGAGCGTTCCATGGCGGATCGAATCTCCTCGGGAGGGGAAGGGAACGGAGCGCATTCATCTAGGACCATCGCCACATCCACTCCCATGGAACGCTGCACACACACCACCTTCTCTGGGGTGAGAAAATGTTCGCTGCCGTCCAAATGGGATCGGAACAAAACGCCTTCTTCCGAAACGCGCCGCAGATCCCCGAGACTGTACACCTGGTACCCGCCACTGTCGGTGAGAATCGGACCGGGCCACCCCATGAAGGCGTGCAGTCCGCCCAACTTCTCGATGGTCCGGTGTCCGGGTCGCAGGTACAGGTGGTACGTGTTGGCCAGGACCATGGACACCTTGTGTTCGAGAAGGTCCTCCGGACTGCAGGCCTTCACAGCGCCCTGGGTTCCCACGGGCATGAAGACCGGCGTTTCCACGGTCCCGTGCGGCGTGATCAACCGGCCCAGCCGAGGTCCACACGCCCCCCCTTTTTCCAGACAGAACGAAATCGCCATCTTCCCCCTGCAGGATCACTGGATCAGCATGCAGTCCCCGTAACTGAAAAACCGGTACTCCTTCCGGACCGCCTCCTCGTACACACGCCGGATACGTTCCGGGCCCGCAAATGCGGACACCAGCATGAGCAGAGAACTCCCGGGCAGATGAAAGTTGGTGATCAAGGCTTCCACCACCCGGAACCGTGCACCCGGAATCAAGTAGAGAGAGGCCCAACCGCTCGCCGCCTCGATGCCACCCCGCAAGGCAAAGAGCGACTCCAGGCACCGCACGACCGTGGTGCCAACGGCCACCACCCTCCGACCCTCCCGCCGTGCGTCCCGGATCGCTTCCGCAGCGGCTTCCTCAACGTGAAAACGTTCCGGCAAGACGGCGTGATCCCTGATGTCCGCTGTCCGTACCGGCAGGAACGTGGCTTGCCCCACGTGGAGCGTGACCTCAGCAAAACGGACCCCCCGCTCCCGCAGGCTCCGGCAAAGAGCCTCCGAAAAATGGAACCCTGCGGTGGGAGCCGCCACGGAACCCACGGAGCGGGCAAACACCGTCTGGTACCTGCTCCGGTCCTCTGGGGGATCTTTGGGCGTTCCCGGCCTCCCGTTCCGCTTGATGTACGGGGGCAGAGGGGTGCATCCCACCCGGTTCAGGAAATCAAAGAAGCCCAACATCCCCGTCGTGAATCGAACCCTCCATACACCGTCGGATGGCTCCCCGCCAACCTCCCCTTCGACCCCAAGGGGAAACCGGATCACTTGTCCTATGCGAGGGCGACGGGAAGACCGGATCAAGCAGTCCCATTCCGTCGGACCACCCTCCCCCTTGTCGATACCTTCCGGAGGCGTGTGAGAGAAATTCCCTGGCTGCAGAAGCAGCACTTCCACCCTTCCCCCGGTTCTCTTCTTGCCCGTGATCCTCGCCGGAAACACCTTGGAATTGTTGACCACGAGCAAATCCCCCTCCCGCAGCCATCGCCCGATCTCTCGAAAAGATGCGTGCTGCAGGTCCTCGCATCCTCGCGAGACCAGCATCAGCCGCGAATCCTCTCTTTTTCTGGGCGGTTCCTGGGCAATCAGACGGGAAGGCAGGTGATACTGATATGTTTGGGTAAG
>Ga0068714_10007426_pt1 | contig 10638 bp, 5 predicted proteins | sample MTBNYHSulfiMetaG_FD_62988 | JGI IMG/M metagenome (GOLD analysis project Ga0068714, IMG submission 62988) | Enrichment culture microbial communities from rom New York Harbor, USA that are MTBE-degrading - MTBE-NYH (New York Harbor Sulfidogenic)... | ecosystem: Environmental > Aquatic > Marine >...
CGCTGGCAACCACCAGGCCATAATCAGGCTATAGCCGAGGACAAAGTAAAGAACAAGCAAGCTATTGACTTAGATGATCTTAGGCTGTTCGAAGAGCTGGAAAATAAACGCCGCGAGCTGGCAGCCAGAGAAGAAGAACTAAGAAAAAAGGAAGAGGAGCTTTTGATCCTGAAGAAGGATATAGAAAACAAACTGGCTAATCTCTCCCAGCTACAAACAGAATTACAGGGTCATCTTCAGAAAAATGTTGAGGCCGCCAGGCAGTCTCAGGAGACGCGTTTAAAACATCTGGTCGGGGCTTACAGCGCTATGAAGCCTGATAAGGCGGCCAGTCTTATTGAAAAGTTAAACGACGATGTGGCGTTGCAGATCCTTTCGGCCATGAAGAGCAAGGATGTAGGCGCCATACTGAGCTTTGTAGATACAGAGAAGGCAGCCAGACTTTCCCAGAGATTGGCCAAGGAAGCAAGATAGCCCCCTACTAAAGTGAGCCCTGTTATCCCTTCGCTTCACGGCTTTCGCAGTGACTCCTTCAGGGCTTTCCGGCGGGGAATACTCGCCCCTTCCAGCCTCTAAAGGGCTGGCTTTCCCCTCCCGGCTCGCCCTTGATGGGTCCCCCACTGCTCCAGCAAGTTTCGCTCAAGGACAAAAAGGTTCACTAAAAATTCAAAACCCACTTTTTTTATATTCCCACCCGGCAATTTTTTCCGCCATCCCGCAGGCAAAACTGAAAAATTTGCCGCCCTTTTTTGTTTTTGGGGGCAGGGTAATTTTGTTTACAAAATAACTATCCGAAATAATTAGTAATTATAAAAAATAAACAAATGGCACAGGCGTTGCAGTACAAATGGCCGGAGTTCAAGACGGAACCGAAAGGAGGTGAAGATATTGCTATATACAACGCCTACTTTGACCGGAATATCAGATGGCGCATTCACCGGGAAACTTGAGGCCCCTGCAACAAAAGGTGAAGGGGGCGCCCCGTTTCTGTCTTTTTTAAATAACAGTTCCTCTCCGATCAGAAATTGTCTTGGCGGGTCGGTTCAACGTGGAGGACGGACGGGTATCAGTGAAAAAGGGTCCCTGTTAAGTCCCGTTCCCGGGGGAAAGCTTTGTCGTAATGACCTGCGCCATATTCTCCGGTCGTTAAAAGACACACTTAAAGAGACAAGCTTATGCGGAACCGGCCTGGCGATAGAGCATCCAGACGAGCTTATGCTTGCCGAGTTCTTGCGTGCCTGCGGCCTGAAAGAAGCCGAACTTTCTCAGGCTACAGCAAAAATGAAAGGCGAAGGGGAAGAATACAACATCAATATCCTGTTTGCCATGCTGGACCCGCAGGCCTTACAGGACAAGGCGCAAGCGGAAGGCCATGAATCCCTCCTCTCTCCACAGCACCGCATGACCCTTTCGGATCTATCGGCCATAAGCTCCATGCTGGAGGGTTTTGGGCTGACGCCGCAAGAGATAAAGGGCATTTCAGAGGAGTGCCTGACAGAGGGCGGCTTTGTAAAAATTGGCCAACTGGTGCGAACGCTGAAAGAGGAATGTAAGCGTCCTCTATCCGGTATGCCCCTTGAGGAATGGCATGAGAATTCTCTTGCTGATCTGCTCGCTAAACTGGGTCTGACTGAGGAAGAAATCCGTAAGATTGCCGTTGAGGCCGGCCTAAGCGATAAAAGGTTTTCTCTCCCGAAGCTCGTTTCTATACTGGACAAGACCACCGAGGTCGTAGAACGAAAACAAAATCCCATTGATGCAGATAGTTTTTTCCACAACCTGGAACACCTTCTCAGCAAAATAAAGCTTGAAACAGAGGTCAGGCCTGCCGGAGACAGCCGTATGGCCGCTCTCCGTTCCTGGCAGGACAGGTGGCTGGAGAGCCTCAGAGAAGTAAGGGCCGGGCTTAATCTGAAAGAACAAGCGCTCACGTTAGATAGCTGGTCCAATGGAAAGCTGTCTGTGGAGGGTGGAATAACCCCGGTCTGGTTGGAGGAAATGGCCGGACAATGGGCGCACAGCGAAAAGTTGGTGCAGAAACCGCTCTTTATGTTAGACGGAGCACCGCTGGCGTCAGCGGTAAATAACGTGAGTAGTGCGGCAAAAGACACTATAAGGCCGGTTGTTTATCCGGAGGATATTTTCTCGCAAGTCACCGGTCGTCTCTCCGGTTCACTTCGCCTGAAGGAAGATCAGGTGATTATTAAGCTTTTCCCGCCACACCTGGGCGAAGTAAAGGTCGACCTGGTTTTCAAAAACGATCAGCTCCATACCACATTTACTCTTGATAATTACAGAGTAAAAGAGATCGTGGAGAGCGGCCTGCCGCAACTCAGAACGGCCTTGTCCGAACAGGGCATCAAAATGGGGGAGTGCCATGTGGAATTGAGCCAGGATTTTCGCCAATTTTTTAGAGAACATGAACCGTATGCAGGGCATGATCGCAGGCCATGGTCATTATATCGTGATGGAGACGAGGATTATGCCGGGGGAGAAGGGATAGAAGCCGTACCTATTAATTCCCCCAAGTCCTTGATACAGGGGATTGACCTATTTGCCTGACTAAAAGGAGGATGAGAAATGGATATAAACGGACTGGGGATGGCCACTTCGGCCAGTCAGACACAATCCGGGGGTGGCCAGGTCCTGGATAAGGATTCTTTTTTAAAGCTCTTTGTGGCCCAGATGGAACATCAAGACCCGCTCAATCCTATGGAGGCCTATGAGTTTTCGGCGCAACTCGCCCAGTTCAGCAGTCTGGAGCAGCTCTATAACTTGAACGAAAATATGACTAACCTGATAGCCTATCAGACCTCGCAGAATAACCTGCAACTCCTTTCTTTAATCGATAAGAAGGTGGAAGTGGTAACGGATAAACTCACACTGCAAGAGGGTAAAGCAACTGAAGCCTATTATGAATTAACGGAAGAGGCAACCTCTTGCGTTATCAAGATCTATGATGAAAACGGCACGAATGTGCGCAGCCTCAACCTTGGGTCCGCGGATGCCGGTAGTTATACACTGGACTGGGATGGCCTTGATCAGAAGGGCGCCATTCTCCCTGATGGTCGTTATTATTTCGATGTTGTAGCTAAAGACGCCGCCGGGCAGGAGGTCGCGGTCAATACCTCCATCTGCGGCCGTATCACCGGTCTGGACTTTGACGGCGGCCTGACCATGCTGGTAATGGAAGATGGATCAAAGATCGGCGTGGCTGATGTGGTCAGGGTAATAGATACAACTGATATTAATGCGCAAGAAGAGACAACTACCTAAAGGAGGGATAAATCATGTCTATTTCAAGTTCGCTCTATGCGGGCATCAGCGGCCTTTCTACCATGGGCAATGCCATGTCCGTTATTGGCGACAATATCTCTAACGTGAACACCGTGGCCTTTAAATCGTCCCGGGCTACCTTTCAGGACGTGTTGGCCCAGCAGATATCCACGGCCTCCGGGTCATCCCAGGTCGGTCGCGGCGTCACGCTGGCCAGCGTAGGCGGCCTGTTTGCCCAGGGATCTTTCGAGAGCTCTTCACAGCCGACCGATCTGGCTATCGGCGGCAACGGCTTTTTCATCGTGCGGGCCCCGGGTACGGAAAATAACCTGTATTATACACGGGCCGGTGAATTCCGTTTCGATCAGAGCGGTTATCTGGTTAATCCGGCCGGATACGTAGTCCAGGGCTGGGAACTAGACCAGGATACCGGTGAGGTTACCGGCACGATCGGGGATATCCTGGTCCCCAAGAGTTCTGCCCCGGTGGCGACAGATGCCATAGAAGTCATTAGCAACTTAGACTCACGGGAGTCTGAGGCCAGTGGAAACGATCTTTATGATCCCCTTCTGGCCTTTGTCAACAGTGATTGGGACGGGACCGGCGACCCGCCGATAAGTGCGAACTCATACGCGTACCACAGCGCCGTCCAGGTCTATGATTCGCTGGGCAACAGCCACGACGTAACAATCTACTTTGATCCCACCTCTACCGCCAACATCTGGGAATACATGGTGACCTGTAACCCGGCCGAAGATCAAAGATCCGGAGTAGACCCGGCTACGGATGAATGGGCCGGCGCGCTGCTTTATGGTACGATAGAATTCAACACCTCTGGAGACATAACTGATATTACTGCTAGCACGGTTGACGCAAGTGACGGTACATTAGATGCTTTGGATGCTGATGACGATACCCCTAACGGCTATTTTCAGTTTGAAGCCAATTTTACGGGGGCGGCAACTAACCAGACCGTCGATCTCAATTTCGGCAGTACCTATAGCTTAACTTCCACGGCCTGGGAGAAAGAGGCCCTCGCCAGCAGCCAGTATGCCAGCGCCTCAACCACTATCTTTCAGGACCAGAACGGTTTTGGCGCAGGCTTCCTGCAGTCCGTCTCCGTCAGCGCCGAGGGTATAATCACCGGCCATTATTCTAACGGGCAGATCATCCCGCGTAACTTGATCGGTCTGGCCGATTTCAACAACCTGATCGGCCTTTCCAAGCTGGGCGGCAATCTCTTCTCGGTGACCACCGAGTCCGGGGCGCCTATCACCGGCCAGCCCGGCACCAACGGACTGGGAAGCATCGCCCCTAACTCACTGGAGCAATCCAATGTGGATCTCGGCGCGGAATTTGTCCGCATGATCACCGTGCAAAGGGGATTCCAGGCCAATTCCAAGATCATCACCACCACCGACGACATGCTCGCCGAACTGATTAGCCTGAAACGTTAGTAATTCCGACAGCGGCAGGAGAGTCGTTTAAAACCTCTCCTGCCGCCTTGCCTTTTGTCATTTTATTTGGATTTCTCATTGGGAAAATGGGAAAGGCCTCAAAAGGTAATTTCTGGAGTTTCCTGAGTTGTTAGAGATGCTTTCTCATAATAATGTGATCTTAATGATAATTTTGCATTTCTTAAGAGACCCCCTATTCTTTTCGCTTCACGGCTTGCGCAGCGACCCTTTCGAGGCTCGCATGTGGGGAACGCTTGCCCCTTCCAGCCACTAAAGGGCTGGCTTTCCCCTTCCTGCTCGCCCTCGATGGGTACCCCGCTGCTCCAGCAAGTTTCGCTCAGAACCATAGGGAGTCTCTAACACTCGGGAAACTCCAGAAAGGGTGATTTACCTTGCCAACCTGCAAAATCTTTGCTATGCCATAAGCATAATCCACTCCCAAGACCGAGCTAAATATGAAACACGTAATTTTGGGCACGGCCGGGCATATTGATCACGGCAAGACATCCCTTATCAAGGCCCTTAGCGGCATTGACACCGACCGGCTCAAGGAAGAAAAGGAGCGCGGCATCACCATAGAGTTGGGATTTGCCCATCTCACCCTGCCCGGCGGCCAAAAACTGGGTATCGTCGATGTCCCAGGGCACGAACGCTTTGTCAAAAACATGGTGGCCGGGGCCAGCGGTATCGATATAGTGGCCCTGATTATAGCGGCTGATGAAGGGGTCATGCCCCAGACAAGGGAACATCTGGAGATATGTCAGATCCTTAACGTCAAGAGCGGTCTGGTAGTGTTGACCAAAAAGGATATGGTGGACGAAGAATGGCTGGAACTGGTGCGGGATGACGTGAGCAAATTTCTCAAGGGAACCTTCCTGGAAGAAGCGCCAATTGTGGCCGTTTCTTCACTAACCGGGGATGGGTTGTCGGAGTTGACCGGAGCGCTCGAATCCCTGGCCGCCGGGGTGATGGAAAAACCGGCCAGCGGGCCTTTCCGCCTGCCTATAGACAGGGTCTTTACCATCAAAGGCTTTGGCACCGTGGTTACGGGCGCGTCCATCTCAGGTAAAATAAGCGCCGGAGACAGCGTTACCATCTATCCCCGTGCGCTGCCGGCCAGGATACGCGGCCTCCAGGTACATAACCAGGAAGTGCGCGAGGCTAAGGCCGGGCTTCGTACGGCTATAAACCTTCAGGGCATAGAAAAGGAAACCGTTGAGAGAGGAGATGTCCTGGCTACGGCAAACAGCCTGGAAAACTCCTACCTGCTGGATGTCAGCCTTTACTACTTGCCGAGCATTTCCAGACCACTTAAGAACAGCTCACCAGTGCGGTTCCATACCGGAACATGCGAGATCGCCGCCAGAGTAACCCTGCTGGACCGTGATGAACTAAAGCCGGGAGAAAAGACCTATGCCCAGTTAAGACTGCTTAAAAAAGCAGCCGTCTTGCCCGGAGATCGCTATGTGCTGCGCAGCTATTCACCGACGCGCACTATTGGCGGAGGAGAAATATTACATCCTGTCCCCAAACGGCATAAACGCTTCATCGAAGCCACTCTTTCGGATTTAAAGGCCCTGGAGGCCGGAAGCCCGGAAGAGATCGTTCTTTTACATGTAAACAAGGCGGAGGCGCAAGGGCTGACGCGCAGGCGGTTAGCTCTTCTTGGCGGATTAAATGAACAGGATTTGGCCAGTACAATCCACAAACTAACCAAGAGCGGGGATATTCTGCTCTTCAATCAGGAAAACCAGGCCTTTGTGGCCTCCGGGGTCTATGAGGGAGCCAGGGAAAATGTCCTAGGCATCCTGCAAGATTACCACAAACGTAATCCGCTTCTCTTTGGCATCCCGAAGGAAGAGCTGAGAAGCAAACTTTCTTCCGGGATGGATCCAAGGTTATTCTCCTTTTTAATAAACGATCTGGTTCAATCCAAAAGGCTTGTGGCCGAAAAGGAACTCCTGCGCCTGCCCGGTCATAAAGTGGATTTGCAGGTGGATGAAAAGGGCCTGAAGGATAAGATAGAAAAGATATACCTTAAGGCGGGATGGGAGCCGCCCTCGCGTAGCGCAGTATCAGAGCTTCTAGGGAAAGACGGCGCCCAGGCCGGGAAATTTATTGACCTCCTCATCCGGGAAAATATATTGATAAAGGTAAAGGAAGACCTCTGCTTCCATGACAAGCCCTTAACTGACCTTAGAGACCGCATCGTAGATTTTCTCAGAAAACACCAGGAGATAACCCCGGCCCAGTTCAAAGAGGTGACCAACCTTTCGCGCAAGTACATGATCCCTCTCCTGGAATACTTCGATGCCGCGAAGGTCACTATTCGGGTGGGGGATAAACGGGTGCTGCGGGAAAAGAAATAGCCAGGGGGAGAAGAGTTTCCGGACAGACACCAGCCAAGAGGAAAAGACAGTTTGGCCCCACGTTACACGGAAAGCCTTTTCCCGGAGAGGCCGCCTGGATTTTTTGAGTCGTCATGTGACACGTCTATGAAATTTCTGCATGGTAGCTCTGCAGAGACCGCACCTGGCCGTGACCCTTCCGGCGCTTGGCAATCCCTCTGGCTGCGGCCAGAGCTGCGGCCAGAGTAGTAATGTAGGGCACCTTGTACTTTATGGCGGCCTTACGAATATAGGAGTCGTCGTGTTTGCTCAGCTTGCCGCTAGGGGTGTTGATCACTAGCTGGATCTCTTCGTTCTTAATAGTATCAACGATGTTGGGACGTCCTTCATGCATCTTATTGATAGGCTCGGATTGGATTCCCTTCGCGGCTAAAAAGGACTGGGTTCCGGCGGTAGCCCTGATCCTGAACCCAAGCTTGCTAAACTGGCGGGCCACCTCCAACACTGCCGGCCGATCGTTTTCAGAGACGGTAATCAAGACGGTTCCCTCGGAAGGCAGCAACTGCTGGGCGGCCTCCTGGGCCTTGTAAAAGGCGAGCCCAAAAGAGTCCGCCAGTCCCAATACCTCTCCGGTGGACCGCATTTCCGGACCAAGTAGCGGGTCAACCTCAGGGAACATGTTAAACGGAAAGACTGCTTCCTTGACGCCGTAATGCGGAATCGACTGCCGCTTGAGATTCAAATCGGAAAGTTTTTTATCCAGAAGTATCTGGGTGGCCAGGCGCACCATGGAAATGTTGCATACCTTTGAGACCAGAGGAACGGTCCGGGAGGCCCGCGGGTTCGCCTCCAGAACGTAAACGGTATCATTGGCTATGGCGTACTGGATATTCATCAGACCGACCACCCGAAGCTCCAGGGCTATTCTTCTTGTATATTCGTAGATGGTGTCGAGGTGTTTGGCTGGTATGCTGATAGGTGGAATCACGCAGGCGGAGTCGCCGGAGTGAATACCAGCCAGCTCGATGTGTTCCATAACCGCGGGGACAAAGGCGTTTGAGCCATCAGCGATGGCGTCTGCCTCGACCTCGATAGCATTTTCCAGAAACTTATCAATCAAAATGGGCCGCTCCGGTGAAATATCTACGGCCGCGGAAACATAATGGGTGAGCATCTCTTCGTCGTGGATCACCTGCATGGCGCGTCCGCCCAGGACATAGGATGGCCGCACCATCAGCGGGTAGCCGATCTGTTTGGCCACGGCCAGGGCCTCTTCCGGGTTGCTGGCCATGCCGGATTCAGGCTCCGGTATGCCTATCTTGGTCATCATCTGGCGGAAGCGATCCCGGTCCTCAGCCAGGTCAATGGCCTCCGGCGAGGTACCGATGATTCTGACGCCGGCCTGGGCCAGCTCATTGGCAATGTTAAGCGGAGTCTGGCCGCCAAACTGTACGATTACCCCTTCCGGTTTCTCCTTCTCATAGATACTCAGGACATCCTCTACTGTGAGCGGCTCAAAGTAAAGCCTGTCCGAGGTGTCGTAGTCCGTAGAGACGGTCTCGGGATTACAGTTGACCATGATAGACTCATAGCCTTCGTCGCGCAGGGCAAAAGCGGCATGAACGCAGCAGTAATCAAATTCAATCCCCTGGCCGATCCGGTTGGGTCCCCCGCCCAGGACCATTATCTTGCGCCTTTTGCTGGTCACGACCTTATCGGGGGCATTATAGGTGGAGAAATAGTAAGCCGCATTTTCCACACCACTCACGGGTAGGGAGTCCCAGGCCTCAACTATCCCGGCCTGGGTACGCTGCCGCCTGATCTCTGCCTCTGGAATACCGAGAATCTGCGACAGGTAGCGGTCGGAAAATCCATCCTTTTTTGCCTGTCGCAAAAGTTCCTCCGGCAGGTCCTTTCCCTTATAGCGCAGGATTTGCTCTTCCATCTCTACCAGTTCTTTCATCTGCCGGATAAACCAGGGTTTTATATAGGTCTTGGCATAGAGATCCTCTACTGTAGCGCCCTTCCGCAGCGCTTCGTACATGATAAACTGGCGCTCACTGGACGGCTCGGACAGGGTCTCCATGAGTTCCGGCAGAGAACGTTTATGAAAGTCCTTAGCAAAACCGAGTCCATAGCGGCTGGTTTCCAGGGAACGGATGGCCTTCTGTAATGCTTCTTTGTAATTTTTTCCGATGCTCATGACTTCGCCCACGGCCCGCATCTGGGTGCCGAGTTTATCTTCGACACCCTCGAACTTTTCGAAGGCCCAGCGCGCGAATTTTACAACCACATAGTCCCCGGATGGAGTATATTTATCAAGCGTCCCCTCCCGCCAGTAAGGGATCTCATCCAGGCTAATACCGGCGGCCAGCATGGAAGAGATGAGGGCAATGGGGAAGCCGGTGGCCTTGGAGGCCAGGGCAGAAGACCGGGAAGTCCTGGGGTTAATCTCGATCACCACCACCCGGCTGGTCTTGGGGTCATGGGCAAACTGGATATTGGTCCCTCCGATCACCCGGATGGCCTCGACAATGTCATAGGAATATTTCTGCAGGCGCTTCTGCAGGGCAGGATCGATAGTGAGCATGGGGGCGACACAGAATGAGTCTCCGGTGTGGACGCCCATAGCATCCACGTTTTCGATAAAACAGACGGTGATCATCTGGTTCTTGGCATCGCGGACGACCTCAAGCTCCAGTTCCTCCCATCCCAGGACGGACTCTTCTACCAATACCTGCCCCACAAGACTGGCTGATATACCGCGGCTGACTATAATGCGTAGTTCTTCTACATTATAGACCAGGCCGCCTCCCGTACCCCCTAAGGTGTAAGCAGGACGAATGACCACGGGGTAGCCGAGCTCATTAGCTATGACCTCAGCCTCCTTCACGGTGAAAGCAGGTGCGCTTCTTGGCATTTCGATACCCAGCCTGTCCATGGTTTCCTTGAAGGCAATCCGGTCTTCGCCGCGTTTGATGGCCTCTACCTCTACACCGATTACTTTTACACCGTATTTCTCAAGTACGCCCGCATGCGCCAGTTCAGAGCAGAGGTTTAGACCAGTCTGGCCGCCCAGATTGGGCAGCAGGGCGTCAGGCCGTTCTTTCTCAATGATTTCCACCAGACTCTGGAGATTAAGCGGCTCAATATAGGTGAAGTCGGCCGTGCCCGGGTCGGTCATGATGGTGGCCGGGTTGGAATTAACCAGTACTATCTCATAACCGAATTTGCGCAGCGCCTTGCAGGCCTGGGTGCCGGAATAATCAAATTCACAGGCCTGACCGATGACAATAGGTCCCGATCCGATAATCATTACCTTTTTGATGTCCTCACGTCTTGGCATGGTATCTCCTTTAAATCCATCGCGTATGCAAGAAACAACGGATTAGGCGTTGCTTCCGACTGCCGGGAATATAGGAAAGCCCCGGTCGTGTGTCAAGTTAAAAACATACACGCGTTTTTGCTTTTTCTGCTGCTAAAGCTCGGAAATAAAAAGTTCGACCCTAACCTGCCCGTCTTAAGAGAGCCTTCCGGAAAATCTTCCGGTTAGGAGA
>Ga0068714_10007427_pt1 | contig 10633 bp, 5 predicted proteins | sample MTBNYHSulfiMetaG_FD_62988 | JGI IMG/M metagenome (GOLD analysis project Ga0068714, IMG submission 62988) | Enrichment culture microbial communities from rom New York Harbor, USA that are MTBE-degrading - MTBE-NYH (New York Harbor Sulfidogenic)... | ecosystem: Environmental > Aquatic > Marine >...
TCTGGAGGATCACATTAAGCGCCTCATCTTTGAAATAGCCTTGCTCTTGGGATACATAGATCGGGGCGCTCGCAGGCCAGAGTGTCACGGCAACAGTGATGTTCTCCTGCGTCTTGGCACGGCCTTGCCCCTCTTTCGGGCCGCATCCGGCCAGGACGGTCATAACGAAAATAATCATCATCAGCGGCGCTAATGCTCTATACAGATCACCTCTCTTCATAGAATACGTAGAATACGTAGCAAACTCCATCCCCTCATACCCACGTTCGCGGCTGTGCCGCGATTTAACAGCCATCATTCCGGACGAACGCAGTGAGATCCGGAATCCGGAAAGATGCACGGAATCCAAAGGATTTTGGATCCTCCGCCGCCATCGGCGGGAGATGACGAATGGCGACACACCCTCGTTCGAGGGAATCCCGTGGGCGGCTGGGTCCGCCCTGACAAGGACGGTTTTGCTCATGTCTTCGGTTCTCCGAAGGTAACCGTGAACTCGGTTCCTTTGAGGCTGAAAACTTCCACGACAGCGTGGAGTTGCTTGGCCAGCATCTGCACCAGGCGCAGGCCGAGAGATCGGCTCTGCGTCCAATCAAACCGGGCCGGCAGGCCCCTGCCATTGTCGCGCACGCGCAGGCGCACCCGGCCTTGGGCGTCGCAGCGAAGCGACACGTTCACTTGACCGCCGTCACGGCCGTCGAAGGCGTGCTTCAGCGCGTTGCTGAACAACTCGTTGAGGATCAGGCCACACGGCACCGCCGCATTTACCGAGAGCGACACCGGCTCCAGGTTAAGAGCCAGCCGGACACCGGCCGCGTCGCTCCCATGGGAGCGCCAAAGATAGTGCAGCAGGTCTTGGGCGTAGTCGGCAAACTGAACCCTGGCCAGGTCGGATGATTGGTACAGTTTCTCGTGAACCATAGCCATGGAACGCACCCGGTGGGTCACGTCCTGGAGGACGTCGCGCATGGCATGATCCCGCAATTCTTCGGCTTGCAAGCCAACGAGGCTGGAAATGACCTGTAGGTTGTTTTTCACGCGGTGATGAATTTCCTTCAGCAAGACTTCCTTTTCGTCGAGCGACGCCCTGAGGTTCTCCTCTCTTTCGCGCAAGTCCAACTCCGCTCGCATACGGTCGGTAATGTCCTGAGTGATCCCGAAGCCCCCTATAAGTCCGCCCGCCTCATCGAACTCGAGATAGGCTTTTTCACGCACCCACCGGACCTCACCGGCCACGATGATTCGGTGCTCGATGTCGTAGGGGGCGCCGCGCAGGGCCGCCTTCCATTCAGTGTCGACCTGCCGGCGGTCGTCGGGGTGGATGAACCCCAGAAACGTCTCGTAGGATAAATCCGTCCCCTTGGGCACGCCGAAGATGCGATAGGTTTCCTCGGACCAGGTGAGCACATTGCGGAGAACATCCAGCCGCCAACTGCCGATCTGTCCCACTTCCTGTGCACGATCCAGGTCCTCCCGGCTTTGACGCAGGGCCTTGTCGGCTTTCTTGCGCTCGCTGACATCCATAAAGAGAACGGCGAACTGGTTTGGGGCGGTGCGGTAGGCAACGACTTCGTACCAGCGATTCAAGGGAGCCGAATAATTCTCGATATGGGTGGGCGTCCCTTCAAGCGCCACGCGGCCGAAGGTTTTGATCCAGTAGGTTTCGACATTGGGAATGACTTCCCGAACCGTTTTCCCGATCACCGCCTCGCGGCTCAGGCCGGTGAGGCGCTCGAAGGCGGGGTTGGTTTCCAGGAAACGGTAGTCGCAAGGCTTCCCGTCGGCGTCGGTAATGATTTCGTGCAGGGCGAACCCCTCCGTCATGCTATTGAAGAGAGAGCGATAACGGGCTTCGCTTTCCTGAAGCTCCGTCGCGCGCTCGGCCACGCGCTGCTCGAGCGTTTTGTTGAGCTCCTCGAGCTCTTGTTCGGACCGTTCTCTGCGGCGTCTGTGTACCAAAAGAGAAGTGATCAGCAGCCGGCCCGGCAAGAGGCCGAGAAATCCCCTCATATGCCATGCATACCGGTCCCAAAGCGAAGAGGCGCGACGGATGAAAGTGCTCTCTTCGGGAAGTTCGCTTGCCTTGCCCCTCCATTTTTGGATCTGTCGCCGATCGAATAGGGACACTGGCTTGCCGATCATCGTGGGCGCCTGCTCCGTGAGGCTGATCTTCCCGTTCGGAATATCCAGAGCGTTGGTGCTCACACCGGCGGTTTCCATCACCGACAGAAAGGCGGGATTCATCTTTTGATAGGCGGGCAGCGAGTAGCCGTAGGAGCACAGCACCAGCGTATGTTTCGGCTTGGTGAAGGTCCGGTTCTCGGGATGCCATTGAATAAATGCGACTCCCGGATGGGGTATGAGGGCGGAGAGAATCAGAATAACAAAGAAAATCAAAATCTTCCATATCCAAACGGTCGATCGGAACCGCTGCTTTCGTTGTTGGGGGTTGGGATGCTCGGACGCGGTAGGGAACGGGGGCGCGCCCTTTTGTAATCGCCGGGAGATCGTTCGGCTCAGCTCCTGACACCCTTCAGAAAGACGGATGGTATGCATGTACACAAAACACCTTAAGAAAGTACGTTTTTAGAATAAGGCTTCGGGAAGATCAAATCCGCCTGACGCAGCACCGGAATAGCGGAAAGGATGGATACCGACACGGCCGTCCCTGGGCCGGGCAATCCGAAAGGAAAAAGAACCGATAACGTCGCTATCATACTCCTTGCTTCACTTCGAATAGGATGTCCGTATACTGCGTCCTGTTTGTTTCCCTATTTGTCACGATCGATTCCGTAAATCGCCTTCAGCAGTTCCGCCGAGGAGGCGGCCTTGTTTACGAAAGCTTCCGCCCCCGCATCGCGCATCGCCTGGACGATCTGCTCATCCTGGTGCATTGACAGACCGATCACCCGGACTTCGGGGAACTCGGCCTTGATGCGCCGGGTGGCCTCGATGCCGTCCATTTCCGGCATGGAGATGTCCATCAGGATCACGTCCGGTTTGAGCTGACGGACCCGATCGATGGCTTCCCGGCCATTGGCCGCTTCGCCCACCACCTGGAGGTCCGGTTGGCCGTTCATCAACCGGATCAGCCCCTGACGGATCACCTGGTGATCGTCGGCGAACAGCACCCGGATAACTGCGGGGCCCGGCGTAGATGCGGCGCCGGCCGGAGTGCGGGGCTGTTGGACGGCCACGTGCCGTTGAGGCTCCTCGGCTTTGGCTATGCCCGGAGGAACCGTCAGGGTGAGGCGACTGCCTTGCCCGGGGGCGCTCACCATCACAAGATCGCCCCCCATGTAACGAGCCCGCTCCCGCAGGCTCAGCAGTCCCAACCCGGCCGTCACTGCCGCGGAATCCAATTGTTCGGGATCGAAGCCCCGGCCTTGATCGCTGACCGTAATGCCGGGGCGGCCATCGAAGGTGGAAATGGCGACACAAGCGCTTTTCACCCCCGCGTGCTTTACAACGTTGAACAGCAGCTCCTGGACTGCGCGGAACAAAAACAGCTTCAACGGCGTACCTTTGAGCTGATACTCCGAGTTTGTTTTCAGCTCGACTTGCAGTCCGAACTGCTCGTTCATTTGGCGGGACAGCCATTCAAGGGAAGGGACCAGTCCGGAAAGGTACAGCACGGGTGGGCTCAGCTCATGCGACAGGCGGCGCGATTTCCCTATGGAGTCTTCCAACAGTTGCTCCACGTTCGCCAGCATCGGCTCATGGGGCATACTCCGGCAGACTGCCTGAATCTGCATCCGGGCTGCGGCCAATATCTGCTGCAGATCTTCGTGCAGCAATTCGGCGACCCGCCGCCGCTCCCGCTCCTCGGCCTCGATCAGCTCCACTGCCAGGGATTGAAGCTGCCTGGTCCGGCGTTCGGCCAGTTCGGTGCGTTCGGCCACCCGCTGCTCCAGAGTTACGTTCAGGTCCCGGAGCGCTTTTTCCGACTGCAATCGTTGCATGGCTACCGACACCTGGTCGGAAACCGATTTCATGAGCGCCGTTTCATCGAATGTAAATGCCGGCCGCGTTTTGGTCCCAAAAGACAATGTGCCGATCACTCGGCACTGCGCGAGCAGCGGATGGCAGCAGTACGCCTGCACTCCGTAGGATTTGACGAACTGGGTCCGCAGGTCATTGCTTTGTTGAATGTCCTCGGCGATGATGCGTTCCCCGTCGCGCGCTACGCATCCACAGACTGCTGCGCCGAAATCAAGTTGCCGAATCGTGGCGGCGGCCTCCGGGGAAATACCTGCATAGGCATTGAGATGCAGCCGCCTGCCGGGCTCTTCGACAAGGTAATTGAAGAAGAACTGGCAGTCGATGTGCGCCATCACAGCCCGGCAGAGTTCCTCGACGATCGCCTGCGGATCCTCGGCGCGCAGCAGCCGTTCCGCCACCATGGCCAACAGTCCCAAACGCTCTTTGTTCGTCCGCTCCGCTTCCTCGGCCTGCCTGCGCCGGCTGATGTCGCGGAAGGTCAGCACCACTCCCTGAACACGGCCTTTTTTGTCGAGGATCGGCGCGCCGTTGACGTCTATGGGCATCTCGCTTCCGTCCCTCCGGAGCAGTACCGTGTGATTGGCCGGCCCGGTATTGTTGCTGTTCCGGAGCACTTTGCTCATCACGTCTTCCACGGGCGCTCCGGTGTGTTCGTTGACGATGCGAAAGACCTCTTGGAGAGGTCTTCCGGCCGCTTCGGCCGTGCTCCAGCCGGTAAGGGACTCGGCTACGGGATTCACAAAATCAATGCGGCCTTGCGCATCGGCGGCGATCACTCCGTCGCCGATGCTGGTGAGGGTTACACGCAGCCACTCTTGCTGCTCGCGGAGTTTTCGTTCGGCCTGATGTTTGAACAGGGCCAGCTCGATCTGAGTCGCCAGATCCCGCTCTTCGAAGGGTTTCAGGATGTACCCGAAAGGCCCGGTGAGTTTGGCGCGGGCCAAGGTGGCGGAATCGGAATGGGCCGTCAGGTAAATGATAGGCACGTCCTGTCGATCTCGGATCGCCTCGGCCGCTTCGATGCCGTCCAGTGGGCCTTCCAATACGATGTCCATCAGAATGAGCTGCGGATAGAGACTCAGGGCCATTTCAACGGCCTGCCGGCCTTGCGCGGCGATTCCGGCCACTTCGTACCCTAACTGTCTCAGCTTGTTGGCCAGGTCCGCTGCGACGATGGCTTCGTCTTCAACGATGAGTATGGTAGCATGGCTCATGTCTGGGGTCTCTCGAAGGTGATGGTAAATTCGGTTCCTTTACCATTGGAAACTTCCACGTCGGCATGCAATTGCCCGGCGAGCATCTGTACCAGGCGCAAGCCGAGAGAGCGAGTCCGACTCCAGTCCATGTTGGGCGGCAGACCGGCCCCATTGTCGCATACACTCAATCGGACACTGCCTCGGGTGTTTCCGCGCAACGACACGGTCACTTGGCCTCCGTCACGGCCATGGAAGGCATGCTTCAACGCGTTGCTGAACAATTCGTTAAGGATCAGCCCGCACGGCACCGCCTCATTCACCGGGAGCAACACCGGCTCCAGGTCCAGCTCCAGCCGGACGCCGGAGGCCGCAGTCCCGTGGGCGCGCCGGAGGTAGTCGAGCAGGCTTTGTGCGTAGTCGGCAAACTCGACCCGGGCCAGGTCGGTCGACTGGTAAAGTTTCTCGTGAACCATGGCCATGGAACGCACCCGATGGGTGACGTCCCGCAGGACATCGCGCATGGCCTCATCCTGCGATTCATCGGCCTGTAAAGATACCAGGCTGGAGATGACCTGCATGTTGTTTTTCACGCGATGATGGATTTCCTTGAGCAGCACTTCTTTCTCGCCGAGCGAGGCCCTGAGGCGCTCCTCGCTTTCACGTAGCACCTCCTCCGACCGTTTACGCTCGGTGATGTCGTGGCTTACCACCATCCCGGCGATGACTTCCCCCTGTTCATCCCGGATGGGTACATAGGCCGAAGAGAACACCCTTCCTTTGAGCGGAGTCTCAAAATGAAGAGACTCACCGGCCAGCACCCTGTGATATCGCTGCTCTAAGATCCGAAAAGTTTCCTCATCTGTGACTTCCCGGAGCGTTTTTCCCTCCAACTTCTCCCTCTTGTAGCCCAGCATCGCCATTTCATTTCCATCGGCTACACGGAAACGGAGGTCATGATCGAAGATATAAATGGCTCCTTCAGGGAAGTTCTCAGCGATCGCACGGTAGAGAGATTCGCTCTCCCGTAGCGTTTTCTCGGCCCGTTTGCGCTCGGTGATATCGCGCCAGGCAACGATGCCGCCAATGACCTTGCCGGCGTCATCGCGGATCGGCCCCGCCGTACACAGCAGCGGCAGGCGGTCGCCGAAAGCGTTTACCTGAACGATCTCGGTATCCTCGACCACTTCGCCGCGTCGAACGGCCCGCACAAGGGGCAGGTCTTCGAGGGCCATGGGGGTTTTCCCGTCGGCATGATACACTTGCCATTGCGAGGCCACTTTCTCGGTAGACTTGTCCTCATGCGTATCCCCGAGCAGCTCTTGCCCGTAACGACTGACCCTTGTCAGATTCAACTCCTTATCGGCCATCGTGATCCCTTCAGGAACGTACTCCATCAGAGCCGAGAGCATCGAGTCACCCTTTTTCGCTTTGGCCAGCGCCTGCTTCAGGGCTTGCTGCGCTCGAGCAATACCCCTGCCGGAGAAGAAAGAAATGGCGGCATTGATCAGCATGAGGGCAACAATCAGGCCTGGGATCAAGATGCGGGCTCTTCTCTGGGAGGTATCGATTCGAGACTGGCTGATCTCTATCAGGTGTTGAATATCGTCCGAGATGAATTGAGTTTTCACCCAGAGCTGAGAGGCAAGAACATCGTACCGTTCGGGGCCCACAGCGCCTTTCGGCTCTAATGAGCTGGCTATTAACTTCTCAATGGAGTATCTGAGTTCTCGAGAGTTGTTTTTTATCTGTCGGAAAAGGAATTCTTCACCGGCATCAAAGGGGGTTATCGCTCCGAGGAGTTTATCCAAAGATCCTTGTATTTCTTTGGTCTGACGAGTACGGCTGGGATACAGCGGACCCGACAATCTCGCAATCGACATATTCAGGGCATAGATCTTGCCCTCGATCTCTCTGTAGTTTCGTCTGCGGGCGGCTTCATGGTCTATGTCCCGGAGGACGGAAAAGACAATAAACGCGATCACCAAAGAAATGGCGAAGGACGCGGCTACGCTCAGCAGTATTCGTTTTTGAATTCTCATATAAGTCTACCTGAAAAGGGTGACTTCTCTTGGAGCCACCTCGTCCAGGATTCCCGTATGGAGATAGTTTAAGACATCGGGTGGGTCTTCGAGATTCCCCTCCTTACGGATTTGCCGACGGGCATAATTCTCAAGAGAAGTGACTACGGACTGACCCAGTGAAACGTTCAATCGAGTTCTCGGCCATGACTCCAGCACAAATGCGGGATCTAAACCCCACTTACGAACGAGTATCGTCCGGGTCTCCTCCTCATGGGCATGGACAAAGTCTTCGGCCCGAATCAGCGCCCTAAGAAGCCGTTTCAGCGGCTCAGGCGACCGTGTGAGGCTCTCATTGGTTGCCAGCAACCAGTGATAGGCCATATTATTCTGACTGTCCCAGGACACAGCGTTCTTGCCCAAGCGCTTCTCCGCCTCGAACGCGAAGATCTCGAAAGCGGATACCGCATCCACATGTCCGTTTACCAGGGACTCGACCTGTCGGGCCGGGGGAATATCCACAGCCGTGACATCTTGTAATGGAATGTTCTCCGTCACGAGAAAAGCGTAAAGAAAATAATCGCTTACCGTACCCGAGCTGAAACCGACTCTCTTCCCTCTAAGATCGAAGGGACTTTCAATGTTTCTGTCCTTCCTGGCTACAATCCGGCTTCCTATGGTTGTGCCTATGGACGCCAGAACACGGATGGAAGGTTCTTCAAGGGCCATGGTGGAAAAGGCGATATCCGCCACTGTGGCCGCCTGGGCTTCTCCACGGCACACCGCCTCGAGGGCCTCTCGCCCGGACGGATACAGATCCATCGACAGATCGAGTGCCGCATCCTTGAAGTAGCCCTTGTCATCGGCTATGGCGATCAGTCCGGAATAGACGGCAGGCGAAACGGCTAGGGACAATTTGACAGGGGGGCCTTCGGGCGTCCGATGTTCGCTGTTTTGACAGCCCCATGCAATGAGGACTACGATCAACAGCAGGGCTTTGACCATCTTGGATTTGTGCGGAGAGTTTGTCATCTTTGCTCCCTATCAATGAGCTCGAGGGAACGGATAGAGCTTCTTTCCATATTTATTTGTCGCCCTTTTCCGGAGGAGTAGTGAGGAAAGTCGATCGCTTCAATGTCGAAAAAGTCCGGGGACCGGTCCACAGCAGCGGCGGACAGATGAGCGCTTTTCGCGCTAAGGACTGGAGCCGGGTGAGTTCCCGAGACCGTTCAACCGGATGACGGTACTCGCGGATGAAATACGGACCCCGTTGTTCTCGGAATTCGCTCGCATCGAAGGGGTAGATTGCATTCGCATAAATAGAATGCCTACCGAGCCCTTGCCTTTGGATTTGGCTCCTAGAAGATCCAATTCTCCCGATAACAATTAAGGATAACCGAAAACAGGTATAAGTACAAGAGGCAGGATAAGTCAAAAGAACCAAAGAAAGCGAAGACCACCGCCGGGAATCTCTCCTTCTTTTCATAGTAGAAATGCATTGCAAATACGATAGCTTACCGGATCGACGAAGGCTGATGAAAAATTGAAAGTCACCGAAATCCGGGACGAAACCGAATGGAACGAATGGGTGGTGCTTCCGAATCGTTTTAACGGGATTCTGGTGATTGTCATCCGTAGGGGCACGGCATGCCGTGCCCCTACAACGTGTGCGCCCTATTTTGCCCCAAATCCGGTTTCTTTTTTCGATTGAATATTATACGTATGGGCGTCCCGCATGTGGTTTTTCAAAAAAGGGTTTTACCTGTAGGGTGAGGGCATGTGATATACCTCATCATGAGTGTGATCTTTTTCCAGAAGTTTACCTTAATCAATGATGATTTTACGAAAGCAAAAGAACGATGGATCCGTATTTTCCCATTATCCAAATCCAGGGAGGGCCCGAGGATCGCGGCCGCCGGCAGGGAGAACTGTTAAGAGAAAGAATCCATAGGACGATCGATTTCTATAAGAGACAATTCCTTCTTCCTCATGAGGAGATTATAGAGATTGCCCGTCAATTCAGGGATTCCACAAAGTCGTTCCGGGAGGACCTCTACCTTGAAATCGAAGCTCTGGCCCAAGCCGCGGAGGCGGATCCCCTGTGGATCTACGCCTTGAACGGCCGCACGGAGCTCTTGAACCTGAACCCGATGGAATGCACCACGCTGGCTTTTAAGAAACAGGGGGTGATCGGTCAGAACTGGGATTGGGACGTTGAAGTGGAGGAACTGGCGGTCATTCTGGATATAGAAAGAGAGGACGGCCATCGGATCATCACTATGACCGAACCCGGTATGATCGGCAAGATCGGAATGAACGGCTGCGGCCTCGGTGTTTGTCTGAATTTCATGAGCATCGAGGAGTACCGGCCATACGGAGTTCCGTTGCATGTCATACTGAGGACCATCCTTGACTCCAAAACTATAGAGGAGGCGCTTTCCCTGATTAAACCGAATGTGTTGGGAAAGGTAGGGAATATCCTGATCGCGGATGGGGTAGGGAAAGTGGAAGACCTTGAACTCGGCGGTGATGAGATCTTTTCTATTCCGGTTGAAGACCTCTTTGTTCACACAAATCATTTCCTGACAAGAGTCGACTATGACCTCAAGTTGTTTCCCAATACCATGGGCCGGTATGGTCGAGCGAAGGAATTATTGCGAATGTTGGATGAACCTTCCGTGCAGTCCATGAAGGACATCCTGGCGGATTCGGAAAATGACGAGCATCCAATTTGTCGCAAACCCTTTTCTCACCCTTGGCTCTCGGACGATACGTCCTTGACCGTGACCTCCATCGTCATGGACCTGAAGAACCTCCAATTTCACATCACAAGAGGCAACCCTTTCGACAATCCCTATTCTACCTTCAACCTAAACAGTTAGTGTCCGCGCTCCCGTAAATATCACCCGAGCAAGTGGACCAGACTCATCGCGTGAGGATCGATCTGCAATTCTATGAGAAAGTGCGACGTGAGAGAATCCGGTCCGTTCTCTGCGCCAGGTTCTGCAAAAGCCATCGGAACATAAAGACGGTCTTAGTGGACTGAAATCCCAATTCCTTATTGATCGCCCGCATGGCCCGATTGGTTCTTGCGGTACTGGTGGTAACGTATTCCGCATCCGGGAACCTGTTCTTGATAATCGCAAGCATTTCGGCCTTCAGGCGTTTGGCCAATCCCCTTCTGCGATACTTTGCCAAGACGCCCGTAAAATACTGATTCACCCGATGCAATTCCTCAGGGTTGTACATGATGTCCGTCAGCCCGCTGATGTGACCGTCATGTTCTCGGGTGATTATGGTATACCATTCAATGCCTCTTCGTTTCAGGTTGCGTTCTTCGATCCTCCTGGACTCCGGCGTTGTAATCAGCTCCTGTTCGATTTCACCTGTGGGGCGCTGGTTGATGATCTCCGTGTAGAC
>Ga0068714_10007429_pt1 | contig 10632 bp, 8 predicted proteins | sample MTBNYHSulfiMetaG_FD_62988 | JGI IMG/M metagenome (GOLD analysis project Ga0068714, IMG submission 62988) | Enrichment culture microbial communities from rom New York Harbor, USA that are MTBE-degrading - MTBE-NYH (New York Harbor Sulfidogenic)... | ecosystem: Environmental > Aquatic > Marine >...
GCAGCCCTCAGGGCCAGGCGCCCGGTTCTACCGAACCCGTTGATCGCAACCTTAACACCCAAATCCCATGCCTCGGTTTAACGCGGGTCCACAGCTTTTTAAGATTAACCAGTTCGGGAACCTTTTTATTCCTAGAACGCTGAGTGATAGGCGAGCGTCAAAAAAAGGAGACGCGTAAATCAAAGGATCACTCTCACTCGCAGGGGAAGCCGAAAGGTCTGGTTCCTCTGCAATCAAGTCCGTGGCATAGGAAGAAGGGTTTGATTCTATCACACCCGAGCAGGCCCAGAAAGAGCGGTGGCCTCTGCGGTAAGGGTGACACAGACAAAGACAGACGACAGAGATGATCATAAGTGAAAGACACAGAGAAGTTCGCGGGCGCAAAATACGTAATCAAAGCTACATTCACTGTAGACGGCGTCGTGGAGAAGCACGACGTCATTGGGGCCATCTTCGGACAGACCGAGGGCCTCTTCCCCAAAGAGTTCGAGCTACGTGAGCTGCAGAAATCAGGTAAGATCGGAAGAATCGACATAGAACTAACCTCAGCCAAAGACAAGACCACAGGCACCATCATCGCACCCAGCAGCCTTGACAGAGCCGAGACAGCCATCATAGCCGCAGCCATGGAGACCGTGGACAGGGTAGGCCCATGCGAGTCCAACGTCAAGATACAGCAGATAGCCGACGTCCGGAGCGAAAAAAGATCCCAGATAGTTCAGAGAGCCAAGGAGCTCATGAGAGGCTGGGTCGTCAAGGACAGCCAGGAGATCGACAAGCTTCTGGACGAGGTCCAGCGAGAGGACAAGAAGGTCAAGCCTGTCCACTACGGGCGGGAGAGGCTCACAGCCACCCCCGATATCAGTAAAAGCGACGAGATCATCGTTGTGGAGGGCAGGGCCGATGTCAACAACCTCATCAAGAGCGGCGTCACCGGAGTCATAGCCCTGGAGGGCGTCAAGGTCCCCAACACCATAAAGAACCTGTCCCAGAAAAAGGATGTCACGGCCTTCCTCGACGGGGATAGGGGCGGCGACCTCATCCTCCAGGAGATGATTCAGGTAGCTAAGCCCAACTACGTGGCCCGGGCACCCTGGGGTAAGGAAGTGGAGGAGTTGACCCCGGATGAGATCCGTGAAGCCTTAGCCAACAAGGTTCCTCTGGATAAGACTGCGACCAAGATAGTGCCCCCCGAGGAGGCCCCAGCCAAGAAGGTCTCCCCTGAGGAGATCGCTGCCAGGAACGAGTTGGCCGAGGTTGCCAACGGGCTCAGAGGCACCCTGGAGGCGGTCCTCCTTAAGAGCGACGGGTCCCAGGCAGGCCGCATACCTGTAAGTGAGCTGGTGGACAAGCTTAAGGACGCCCAGGGCGTGTCCGTGGTGGTCTTCGACGGGATAGTCACCGGGAGGCTAATCGACACGGCCAAGGATAAGAACGTTAACACCATCATAGGTGAACGGGTGGCTGAGGGTGTCAGGATACCCCGGGGCCTGGACGTGAAATCATTCCGAGATCTTAACTAAACCTTTATTTTCTTTTTCTAAGCCTTCTGCGAAGCGCAGCCTTGCCTTTAGCCAGCTCCATGAAGACCGTTGAGATGTCCTCGTCCTCGGCGAGCTCTCGTTTCAGGAAGACGCCGGTCCGGCCCACCTTCTCCCGGCGCTCAAGGGTCCTGACTCTCTCCAGCACTATCCTGGTGTCTACTCCCAGCTTGGCCGCCACGACTCCTTCGACGCCCTTCACCGGGGTCTCGGTGTGCCCTCTCTCCGTGGGGTCCACCAGCATGAGCCTCTTGTCCACGCCGGGCACCCGCTTCTCCTCCTTTAGCTGCTCGTAGTTTATGGCGCCCGCGAAGGAGTAGAACTCCGCCTCGCTGGGTCTGAGGCTCACCAGGGGGTAGCTGTAGCCGCGTCTTTCATCTGTGTACAGGTACGCCTTGGCAGCGTAGCTGGGCGTAGCCTGGATGATCTCTCTGCTGTTTATCCGTACGCCGTGCCTCTCCAGGGCGGCCTCAACTATGGCTGGGGCTGGGGGCGAGGGCAGGAATATGTCTATGTCGCTTCCGCTGGTCACGTCGCCTCTGGCGATGCTTCCGTAGACCAGGGGCTCCAGATGGGCCTTCACCAGGGGCTCCACCATACGGCTCGCCTCCGCGCGTAGAGTCTTCAGGAGGGTCCAGTGGGCCTCTGTGTAGGTGACTTCTACGTCGTCCATGGAGGGGTCACGTAGAATTGGGGGCGGTCGCCTTATATTTTAAGCCTCGTCCACATATGCTGCATGGCCTCGGAGCAGACATTTACCCTTGCCTTCATCGTGGTTGCCTGGTTCCTATTCTACTTCCTGGCTAAACAGTTGAAGCTGGAGGAGAAGGGGTGGGATGTACATCCGTACTATGCGCTATACAAGTCCACGCGGCTGAATGATTTGATCAAGAGGATAGCCGAGTTGAACCCGGGCTTGTGGCGTGTCCTAGGTAACATCGGCGTAGCTGCCAGTGTGGGGCAGGTCACCTTCCTCACCTACATTCTGACGCGGAACCTGTGGAACTTTGTTTTCATGCCTGAGCAGGCGTCGCCGGTGCAGCCCCTCATTCCGGGTGTCACTATAAGCGTGAACAGTCTGCCGTGGTTTCTATTAGGGGCGGGGATCATCATCCTCACCCACGAGATCGGTCACGGTCTCATGTGTGTTGTGGAGGGTATCCCGGTGAAGTCGTCGGCCCTCATGTTGGCGGTGGTGACCTTCGGCGGAGCCGTTGAGCCGGACGAGGAGGGTATGGAGAGGGCTAGCATAATGAGCAGGATGCGTGTCTTCGCCATAGGTAGCATGATTAACCTGTTGACGGGGCTGCTCACTATCCCGGTGTTCATCGCCGTTGGGCGTTTTCTGCCGGGACAGCTGCTGGTGTTGTTGAACTGGGTTTATTTCATCTCCATCAACCTGGCCATGATGAATATGTTGCCCATTGGGCCTCTGGATGGCGGGCAGATGTGGCGTGCTTTCACGGGCTCTATGAAGGGTGGGGCGTTTCTTAGGAGTGCGGCGTCTTATGCCTTCATTTCTCTGATTTTGATGAATCTGGGGTTGAGTTTGGCTACGTTTGGGTGGGTGCCCATTTAGGCTGCTGGCGGCTGGTGTACGTGAGGGTGCACTCGTCGCTGTGGTAGGGTTTGGCGCGGGTGACTTTTTCTGGGCGGGGTGCGGGGTCAGCGGTTTGGGTTTATGTGTGTTGGGGGGCGGCGCTGGGTCCCGTCGCCGGGGTCTGGCGGGTTTTAAGGTGTTTTTGGCCCAGCCTGGGGTTCGCGGGGCTTCTCCGCGTTGTGCTCCAGTTTGTTAGGCTCCGGGACGCCCAGGAGGGTTATGATGAAGCAGATGGCCGCGGTGGCCGCGCCTACGAGGAAGATGACGCCGAAGCCGGCTTTGTCTGCGATCCACCCGCCCAGGAGGCTGCCCATGGTGCTGCTCTCATCCACGATGGTCATGTAGATGCCCATGCCGAAGCCCCGTATCTCGGGGCGCATCAGGTCGGCGGCGTAGGTCCGGGTGCTTGTCTGAAGCACGGCGTTGCTTATGCTCTCCAGGGCCCTTATTATGAGGACGTGCTCGTAGGTGTAGACACGTGTGTAGCCAAGCATGGTGGCGGCTAGCAGCGCCACACCCCCCAGGAACGTGACCTTCCTGCCCCACCTGTCCAGCACGTAGCCTGTGATGGGGGCAAAGATGAGGGTCATGAGGGCGCGGAGAGCGAAGAGGTAACTCATGGCACTGAGGTCGATGTTCAGGGTCTTGAGGTAGAGGCTGAAGAAGGGGTTCACCATGGTGTTGCCGGTGCGGTAGACCAGGATGGCCGCCAGGAACACGGCCACGTACTTGCCCAGGCTCCTGATGTCAGTGCCCAGGGTCTTGATGTTGATGCCGTGGCCTCTAGCCCTCTGGTGCTCCACCACGTGGTCGGGCATGGTCTCCTTCACGAGGAAAAGTATCATTACTGCGCTGACGGTGACGAAGGCGCCGCAGAAGATGAAATAGGTGAAGTAGCTGGTTGCCATCAGGAAGGCGCCGGCGAGGAGGGGCCCCACGAACTGGCCCACCGCGTTGGACATACTGTAAAGGCTCATCATCTTGCCCCTCATCTTGCTGGGGAAGACGTCAGCGGCCATGGTGGTTATAGCCACCGGGGTCATGTAGAAGGCGAAGCCCTCGATGAACCGGAGGATGGCGAAGGTGTTGAAGTCCTTCCCGGCGAAGGCGAACAGGAAGAAAACGACGGCGTATGTGCTGACGCCCGCCAGCAGCACGGGCTTCCTGCCGTGGGTGTCGCTGTACTTGCCGGCGATGATGCTGCTAATGATGCCGGCGAAGGTGCCCACCGAGATGAGCACGCCGCTCTGGGTTATGCTCATGCCATGCTCCTCGAAGAAGAGGGGGAACACCATGTAGATGGTGCTGGTGGTCACGAACATGGATATCATTGATAGGACGATTAGGTAGTAGTTGCGCTTCTGGGCCTGCGTAGGTTCGGACATCGCCTCATGTACGCCTCTTGAATGGACGCCCCTAGGAGTTTGAACTTACCATATAAAGTTTCTCAGGCACCAGTACGGCCATGATGCAGGACCGAAAGACCCTGGCGATAAGCAAGCCAGAATTGCTATACGGACTAACCTCACAAGCCTACTCGTCGCGCACGCAACAGTTTTAAGGTTTATAAGAAGCGGATCAAGAATCTCAATCGATAATGATGGATTACAGAGCCGCCATAGTCATCAGTTCGTGGCTGGCAGTTGCCGTGATATCATCGGTCTACATGTGGGTGTTCGGCAGCAGGGTCGGCGACGTTCTCTTCGGCGTCTTCCTTCCGGTGGGGCTGATGGTTGTCGCCGCCCTAGCCGTAACCTTCCAGGTGTTGTCGAGCCCCCAGTCAAAGCAACAAGACTAGCCTCGATGCATCACAGCGGAGCACTGCAGGGATTGGCATATGTGCATCTTGGATGCCCATCGGATGCACAGGCGCTATTATCTTAGATGCTCGGTACTCACAACGTTTAAACCAACCAGGGGTTAGGAATAGGTGCAGCGGTAGGTAGGACCGGGGAGCTAGCCCTGCCCCCACGCCTCTAACGGGCTACAAGAGGGGTCAGTAACCTTCAATGGGATCGGGGGCGCGGCGCGTAAGGCGCACCGCCCTCCGTCGATGCCCTGCCCTGCGGGGCCGGCGGCTGCTCCGCTTGCACTCGTAGGGGTGCAGGTGGGCACTCGACGGGCGAACCTGGCCAGGCCCGGGAGGGAGCAACCTAAGTCCGAACGTTTGGCGCTCGCGGGATCACGGGGCGGAGGAGGGTAATGCGAGTCTGCGCGCCGTCAACCTGTGAACGGCGGGGGGGCTGCCGCTGCACCTGTGTGGTGGCCCAGTTTTGTCGCGGATAAGGGACCTGTTCTTCGACGAGTTCTACGACGAGCTTGAGCGCGTGGCTGTCGGCCTAGAGAAGGAGGAGGCGCCGGAGGGACCGCCTCTCCTCGCTGAGGAGGTTAGGCGTAGGTGGCACGGGTTCAGCGCCGACCCGGAGGGCAGAGAGGGGGCCCTGGTGTCCGTGGACGGGGGAGTCCAGTTCAGCAGCTTCGCCTACGGAGACTTCGTGTCCGTGGGCCGCGCCTGCGCTCTCACCCACTGGCCCGGCCGCGAACAGCCCGTCTCCAAGGACGTGAAGATATACGTGGGGGAGGTCTTCGACGACAGGGACAGGGGCTTCATACCGGGCTATGTCAGGATGATCACAGAGTACAGGGTGGCGCACCAGGCGGCCTCCAGGGTGCTGGAGCAGGGCGGTATGCCCGTCGTACTTATGGACGGGTCACTTTACTTCGGAAGGTTCCCCTACGCCGTCAGGGAGTACCTTCACCACGGTGAGCTTCTCGCTGAGCTCTTCGACGCCATCACCGGGCTCAGGTGCCTGGCCAGGGACCACGGGTTCCCCCTGGTGGGTGTCACAAAGGATTCCACGGTCTTCTACATGTACATGGCTTTGATGAGGAAGGCCGTGTTGGACGCCGGGCTAGGGTGGATGGGGGCCGACGTAGAGGATGCGTCCAGTCCCTTAAGCCTCAGGCTCAAGGCGGAGCAGTGGCCCCAAGACAAGCGGGCGCAGGCGGAGCTCTTCCTGGAGAGGAGGCCCCTCTGCGACACGGCCCTGGTCAACGAGGTGGCGAAGGGTGAAGGCTACACCCAGCCGCTGCTGCTGGCCCCCTCCATCTACTACGGAAGGGACACGGGCACGCCCGACCTCTACAAGAGAATCAGGAACAACGTGGGGGACCTTAAGGCCGGCCCCATGATAGAGGCCCTCGAGGGGTTCTTCAAGTGCCCAGGCGTGGCCGTCACCTACTGGAGGCCCAGCGAGACGGCGAGGCCATTCAGGGTAGACGTCTCGGCGTCCTGGCTCGGACACAGCGACCCCTGGGACAGGCTGAAGTCCAACATGTTCGTGGACCAGGCTACTGACCTGAAGCCGTTGGAGATGGTGCTCAACCACCTGGGGTACTGGCACGTGAACCCCATAGAGTACAACGTGCCTCTGAGGCAGGCCGACATGCTGGCCAGGTTCGACCGAGACCTTTACAGGCACAAGTACGAGCCATTTATTGTGAAGAGGCTGGAGCGGGCGGGCCTCCTGGTCACCGACTCCAGGCGCGACATTAGGGAGGTAGACGGATGAAAGAGTACGGGCTGATAGTGGGTCAGAGCAACCCAGGCTTCTACGAGTTCAACATCATCGACCCTGACTACAGGCCGGTGAACTACGAGTACGTCCAGGTAGAGGTGGACGAGTTCAAGCCCAACGGCTCCAGGGAGACGCACCAGGTCCTGGGCCAGGTCAAGGCTCTCACGGCCAGGCACCCCTTCTACGACCAGCGCACCACCCCCGGCGCCGCCTGGAGGCAGCGTGAGCTGGGCGTAGCCGAGGACATGATCCAGGTAATAGCCTCGGCCAAGGTCCTGGGCTACATATACGAGGAGGGGGGCAGGAGAGACGTGAGGCGCCCCAGGTCGCCCCCCATGCCCGGAACTCCGGTACATAGGGCTAGCGACGAGCTCCTGCAGCAGCTGTTCAGCGTATCCGAGGACGAGCTGCCCCTGGACGTGGGTAGCCTCCTCCACAGGCAGCAGATCAAGATACCCATCAGCGGAAGGGAGCTCCACAGACACACCGCAGTCCTCGCCATGACCCGGTACGGCAAGAGCTACTTCGCCGGCCGCATCATGGAGCAGCTCCTCAAGCAGGGGGCCACCATCCTCACCATAGACGCCCACGGCGACTACGCCAACATGAACATGGACGCCCAGGGCCGGCAGCACCCCCTCTTCTGGGACAAGGTCAAGGTCTTCCGGCCGGAGGCTGCCGAGTACTTCGAGGGGCCCCACGTCCGCCCACTCCGCATCAGCGTATCCGGGTGCAGCATGGGCGAGCTCTGTGTGCTGGCTGACATCCAGGGCAGCCTGCAGCGCATAGTGCTGCGGAACGCCGTCAAGAGGGCTCAGACCAAGAACCCGGTCTACAGCCTGGATGACATCATCGAGGAGCTCTACGAGGGCATGCCCGAGAAAGCGGGCGACATGGAGAGGTACGACCGCATTATCACCTACCTGGAGAACCTGAGGGACCAGAACATATTCACCGAGGGCGACCTGGACATCCGCGAGTTCTTCAAGCCCATGCAGATGAGCGACATATACCTCAGCGGCATCAGCGACAACGTCCAGGACGTGGTGGTGGGCATGATCCTCAGACGAGTGTTCAACGCCAAGTTCAGGCGGGAGCCATGGGCCAGGCTGCCCATATTCATATTCGTGGAGGAGGCTCACAGGTTCGCGGCGCCCCCGGACATGGGGGGAGGAAGGTTCAGCCGAGACATACTGGCGCGGATCGCGGCGGAGGGAGCCAAGTTCGGCGTCTTCCTCACAGTAATCAGCCAGAGGCCCCGGAAGATAGACCCGGACATCCTCAGCAACTGCAGCAACCTGGCCATCCTCAGGGTCGTCAACAGCACCGATCAGCACACCATACAGGCGGCCAGCGAGAGCTTCAGCGAGGACCTCCTGGACGACCTCCCCGCCCTAGAGCAGGGGGAAGCTGTACTGGTAGGCCCCTTCGTCCCGGTGCCTGTGATGATTAAGACGGCAACCAGGGAGACTAGGCACGGCGGCACGACTCCCGACGTCTTCGGGCTCCTCAAGGAGGCCAGAGGCCAGCTTGAGGAAGAGGAAGAGAAGAAGAGCATCAAGCTACACTAGGTGAATCGCATGAGGTTCGCGGTCCTGGCCGACACCCACATCGGGCGAAGCATACCCCTGGCCATCGCCGAGCACAGGCGCGAGGCCTTCAACAGGGCGCTAACCAGGGCCGTGGACCTGTGCGTGGAGCGGGGCGTGGACTACGTGTTCATCGGGGGCGACCTCTTCGAGAGGCGCACCCTCCGCCCCCACCTGGTACAGTTCGTCCACGACGAGCTCTACAGGCTGGCCCGGGTGAACGAGGAGCGGCACAGCCTCAAGGCCAAGATACTGGTGGTCAGGGGCAACCACGACGGCCGCCCCCAGAGCGACACCCTGGACTACATAAAGCACCCCCTGGCCGACTACCTCCACGTCTTCGGGGACACGCCGGAGACGGTGGTCTACCGGGATGAACGGCTCCACGTGGTAGGCCTCAACTACTACGATCAGGCTGAGAAGGCCTTCGACGTGCTAGCTGTCCCCGGGTTCAAAGACGCCGAGGGGCTAAGGGTGCTCCTGGTACACCACTTCATAGGCGGCTACAACGAGGTTCCGCCCTACAGCGAGTACCTCACCTTCGACAAGTTAGCTGAGGTCAAGCCCGACTACGTGTTCAGCGGCCACTACCACAGGCGCTGCGAGCCCAAGAGGCTGCCGGGCGGCGGCTGGGTGCTCACCCCTGGCAGCCTGGAGATGTACGACTTCGCCGAGAACCCCGACAAGGGCTTCTACTTCGTGGAGACCGACGGAGGTGAGCCCAGGTTCGAGTGGGTGCCCCTGGAGCCCATGCACGTCATGAGGCAGGTGAAGGTGGAAGCCGACAGGAGGCGTCCACCCCAGTGGTTCATGGACAGGATCAGGGAAGAGGTGCAGGGCTTCGCCGAGGAACTCAAAGAGGCCGGAAAGCAGGGCTATCTCCGGGTCGTAGTAGAGGGAAGGCTCAGCGAGGGGTTCCCCAGCGACGTCACCACCAGGGAAGCCGAGGCCATCATGGAGCGGGAGCCCAGCCTCCTCTGGGTGGACGTGGAGACCATGAGGTTGGACATGCCCCCCACGGCGGCCAGGCCCGAGAGGACCAGCGGCGACGTGGCCGAGTACTTCAGCGAGTTCGGCGAGTTCAGCGCCGACATCAGGGACATGCACAGGCGTGTCAAGGAGGCCCTGGAGAACGAGGCCAGCGAGCAGACCGGGCTACTCACACCCACAAGCAGGACCCCCTTCGTGGCGGACTGGGTTGAACGCTTCGAGGCGCGGCGCTTCAAGGAGGAGCAGCCTTGATCGAGGAGCTCAGCCTACGCGGCTTCAAGAGCTACAGGGACCGCCAGACCATCAGGTTCACCAGGGGCGTCAACAAGATAAGCGGGCGTAACGCCGCAGGCAAGACCACCATCCTAGAGGCCATACTTTTCGGCCTCTTCGGGGAGGTCCCCGGCGTGGACAAGCGGGACCTTGTGAGCCTGGGCGTGGACAGCCTCTACGTCAAGGTAGCCTTCACCAGTCCCCTCACGGGCCAGAGGGCCACCATTATCAGGGAGGGGGAGGTATCTCTCAACAACCGGACCGGGGAGCGGAGCTTCCGCTCCAAGGAGAACGCCCTCCAGGTGGAGGACGAGTCCCCGGTCACCAAGATCACGGACATCCAGGCCCGCCTCAGGGAGCTCCTCGGCGTAGGCCGTACCACCTTCCTCAACGTGGTCTACGCCAAACAGAAGGAGTTCATAGAGATCGTCAGGCCCAGGGACGAGAAACGGATGGACGCCATGCTGGGCCTCACAGCCCCCGCCGAGGTCAGGGAGCAGCTCAGAGAAGCCAAGAGGGTCCTGCAGATGAAGGGCAGGGTGGACCAGAGGCCAGCCATCGAGGAGCGCATCAGGAACGCCGAGCAGGCCATGCAGGAGGCAGCCGCCCAGGCCGAGCAGCTGGAGATGCAGCTGAGGGAGCTGGACGAGGGCCTGAGGCAGAGGAAGACCAACGAGGCGGAGGCCCACCGGAGGCTCCAGGAAGCCGAGCGGCTCCAGAGCAGGCTCCAGGACCTGGAGAGGCAGAGCGCCAGGCTCAACGAGGTGAGAGCCACCCGCGAGTCCAAGGAGGATGACCTCCGGCGCCTAACCGAGTCCTTCGAGGACGACCCCGCCAAGCTCCAAGCCGACCACGAGACCCTACTCCAGTCAACCCAGAGCACCGAGCAGAGGCTGCAGCGGCTCCTCGACACAGAGCTGGACCAGGAGAGGCGCGAACACATCGGGGCAGTCGAAAGACTGCAGCACCAGATAGACGAGCACACCGCCCTCAAGGAGCAGGGCTTAACCGTGTGCCCCAAGTGCGGCCAACCCATAGACCACAGCCTCCTGGAGGAGGAC
>Ga0068714_10007430_pt1 | contig 10629 bp, 6 predicted proteins | sample MTBNYHSulfiMetaG_FD_62988 | JGI IMG/M metagenome (GOLD analysis project Ga0068714, IMG submission 62988) | Enrichment culture microbial communities from rom New York Harbor, USA that are MTBE-degrading - MTBE-NYH (New York Harbor Sulfidogenic)... | ecosystem: Environmental > Aquatic > Marine >...
CCAGCGGATGAGGGCGCTGCCCCAGGTCAGGCCGCCGCCGAAGGCGGTCAGGACGACCCGGTCGCCCTTCTTTATGGTCCCGTCCCGGACCGCCTCGTCAAAGGCGATGGCCGCCGAGGCCGAGGAGATGTTGCCGTACTTGTGGATGGTGATGTAGAGCCTCTCCATGGGCACCTCCAGCCTTTTGGCCACCCCTTGGAGCATCCTTAAGTTGGCCTGGTGGGGGATGAAGAGGGCGACGTCCTCGATGGCCACCCCGTTGGCCTGGCAGGCCTCCAGGCAGGAGTCGACGAACCTCCTGACGGCCGTCTTGACCGAGGCCGCGGCCTCGATCAGCTTCAGGCTGTGGAGCTTCTTGTCCACGCTCTCATGACCGATGGGGGTGGTGGCCGAGCCTCCGCCGGGCAGGAGGAGGTTCTGGCCGTTGGCCCCGTCGGTGTGGATGTGGGTCGAAAGGACCTGGGGGTCGGCCTCGTCCCAGGTCAGGATCACCGCTCCGGCCCCGTCGCCCCAGAGGATGGCCGAGGTCCGGTCGGTCCAATCCAGGGTCCTGGTCATGACCTCCGAGGCCACCACCAGGACGTTTTTGAAGGTTCCGGCCTTGAGGTACTGCTCGGCCACGTTCAGGCCGAAGATGTAGCCGGAGCAGGCGGCGGTGACGTCGAAGGTCACCGCCCTCGGCGTGTCCAGCTTGGCCTGGAGCCAGTTGGCCCCGGCCGGGCAGCAGGTGTCGGGGGTGATGGTGCACATGATGATAAGGTCGAGCTGCTCCTTATCCAGGCCGGCCATCTCCAAGGCCCGCCGGCAGGCGGGCAGGGCGAGGTCTGAGCAAGCCTGATCCGGGCCGGCCATTCTCCGCTCGACGATGCCGGTCCGCTTCTGGATCCAGTCGTCGGAGGTGTTCATCAGCTTTTCCAGGTCCTGGTTGGAGAGGACCTTCTCTGGCACGTAGGAGCCGGTTCCCAGTATCCGGATGCCCATCTTCGCCTACCCCTTGTCCTGAATGGCTGCCTGGGCCGCGGCCAGCCGGGCGATGGGCACCCGGTAGGGGGAGCAGGAGACGTAGTTGAGGCCGGTCTTGTAGCAGAAGTGGACCGAGGCCGGATCACCCCCGTGCTCGCCGCAGATGCCCACCTTCAACGAGCGGCGGGAGCGGCGGCCCAGGCGGACCCCCATGGCCACCAGCTGGCCCACCCCTTCCTCGTCGATGGAGACGAAGGGATCGGCCGGGAGGATGCCCTCCTTGACGTAGTAGGGCAGGAACTTGCCGGCGTCGTCCCGGGACAGCCCGAAGGTGGTCTGGGTCAGGTCGTTGGTTCCGAAGGAGAAGAACTGGGCCTCCTTGGCGATCTTGTCGGCCACCAGGGCCGCCCGGGGCAGCTCGATCATCGTCCCCACCAGGAAGTCGACCTTGAGCCCGGTCTCCTTGAAGACCGCCTTGGCCGTCTCCATCACCACCTGGCGCTGGCGCTTGAGCTCCTCCACCGTCCCCACCAGGGGGATCATGATCTCCGGCAGGACCTTGACCCCTTCCCTGGCCACCTGGCAGGCGGCCTCGATGATGGCCCGGGCCTGCATCTCGGTGATCTCGGGGTAGACCAGGCCCAGCCGGCAGCCGCGGTGGCCCAGCATGGGGTTGGCCTCGGAGAGGGCCTCCACGGTCTCCTTGAGCCTCTTGGGGTTGACGTTGATCTTGTAGGACAGATCCTGGATCTCATCGTCCTGATGGGGCAGGAACTCGTGGAGCGGCGGGTCCAGGGTCCGGATGGTCACCGGGAGGCCGTCCATGGCCCGGAAGATGCCCACGAAGTCCTCCCGCTGCATGGGCAGGAGCTTGGCCAGGGCCTCCCGCCGGCCCCGCTCGTTGGCGGCGGTGATCATCTCCCGGACCGCGTCGATCCGTTCCCCCTCGAAGAACATGTGCTCGGTCCGGCACAGGCCGATCCCCTCGGCCCCGAACTGGCGGGCCACCTGGGCGTCGTGGGGGGTGTCGGCGTTGGTCCTGACCCCCATGGTCCGGAACTCATCGACCCAGCCCATGAAGGTCCCGAACTCTCCGGTCAGGGCCGGCGGAACCAGGTTGACCTGGCCCAGGATGACCTCGCCGGTGGTCCCGTCCAGGCAGATCCAGTCCCCTTTGTGGACCACCCGCTCGCCCACCTTGAAGAGATCGTCGGCGTAGGAGACGGAGATGGGGGTGCAGCCGGCCACGCAGGGGGTGCCCATGCCCCGGGCCACCACCGCGGCGTGGGAGGTCATCCCTCCCCGGGCGGTCAGAATTCCCTGGGCGGCGTTCATCCCCCGGATGTCGTCGGGGCTGGTCTCGATCCTGACCAGGATGACCTTCTCCCCTTTCTCGGCCCACTCCTCGGCCTCGGCGGCAAAGAAGACGACCCGGCCCACGGCCGCGCCCGGGCTGGCCGCCAGACCCTTGGCCAGAACCTGGCCCCCGCTCCTGGCCGCCTCCATGGCCGAACCCTCGAAGGCGGGGTGGAGGAGCATGTCCAGCTGCTCCGGCTCGATCCGGGAGATGGCCGTCTTCTTGTCGATCAGGCCTTCCTGGACCATGTCCACGGCGATCTTGATGGCCGACATGGCCGTTCTCTTGCCGGTCCGGGTCTGGAGCATCCAGAGCTTGCCCTCCTGGATGGTGAACTCGATATCCTGCATCTCCCGGTAGTGCTTCTCCAGGGTCAGCCGGATCCCGTCCAGCTGGCGGTAGAGCTCCGGCATCTCGTCGTCCAGGGTCATGACCTCGGCCGGCGGGTTCTTGGCCCGGTTGATGGGCTGGGGGGTCCTGATGCCGGCCACCACGTCCTCACCCTGGGCGTTGGTCAGGTACTCGCCGTAGAAGTAGTCCTCCCCGGTGGCCGGGTCGCGGGTGAAGGCCACCCCGGTGGCCGAGGTGTCGCCCATGTTGCCGAAGACCATGGCCTGGACGTTGACCGCGGTGCCCCAGTCGCCGGGGATGTGGTGGATCTCCCGGTAGGCCACGGCCCGGGGGACCATCCAGGAGGCGAAGACGGCCCCCACGGCGCCCCAGAGCTGGTCCAGGGGCTTCTCCGGGAAGTCCCGTCCCGAGCGGCGCTTGATGAGGGCCTTGAACTCGGCCACCAGCTCCTTGAGATCCTGGGTGGTCAGGTCCAGGTCGGCCTCCACCCCCCGGGCCCTCTTCTTCTCCTCCATGATCAGCTCGTAGGGGTCCTCCTCCTTGGCCCCGGCCTGAACCCCCATGACCACGTCGCCGTACATGTTGACGAACCGGCGGTAGGCGTCATAGGCGAACCGCTCGTTGCCGGTCCTCTTGATGAGGCCCTTGATGGTCTCGTCGTTGAGGCCGATGTTGAGGACGGTGTCCATCATCCCCGGCATGGAGATCCGGGCCCCGGAGCGGCAGGAGATGAGAAGGGGGTTCTTGACGTCGCCGAACTTGGCCCCCATGGCCTTCTCGACCTTGGCCAGGGCGGTCTTGACCTCCTTCTCCAAGCCCTCGGGATAGCGGCCCTTGTTGTCATAGTAGGCGGTGCAGACCTCGGTGGTGATGGTGAAGCCGGCCGGGACCGGCAGCTTCAAGTTGGACATCTCGGCCAGATTGGCCCCTTTTCCCCCCAGCAGGTTTTTCATCTTGGATGCGCCTTCGGCGCCGCCCGGGCCAAAGAAGTAGACATACTTGGGAGCCACTTTGAATTCCTCCGATTTTTATCCTTTTCGCGGACTTGGCTGAAATCAAGAGGCGATTTTTACACACCGGGGGGCTTTTTTCAAGAATAAAACCCGGTTAGATGGCGTATACTGGCCCGGGAACGAGTTCAACCACCGGACCGAGAATCGGGGAGGCTTTTTTATGTTCCAGATCCAAGCTATCCAGGCCAGGGAGATCCTGGACTCCCGGGGGAATCCGACCCTGGAGGCGGAGGTCTTCCTGGATGGCGGCGCCTTTGGCTGGGCGGCGGTGCCCTCGGGCGCCTCCACCGGCGAGGCCGAAGCCCTGGAGCTCCGGGACGGAGACAAAAACCGGTACGGGGGCAAGGGGGTCCTCAAGGCGGTGGCCAACGTCACCGAGACCATCGCCCCGGCCCTGACCGGGCTCGACGTGCGGGACCAGACCGGCCTGGACAAAAGGATGATCGACCTGGACGGCACGCCCAACAAGGCCCGGCTGGGGGCCAACGCCATCCTGGCCGTATCCATGTCCTGCGCCAGGGCCGCGGCCTCGGCGATGATGCTGCCCCTCTACCGCTACCTGGGCGGAACCCAGGCCCGGCTTCTCCCCCGGCCGATGATGAACATCCTCAACGGCGGGGCCCACGCCGGCAACAACGTCGATATCCAGGAGTTCATGATCATGCCCCTCAGCCAGACCGCCTTCCGGGAGGTCTTAAGATGCGGGGCGGAGGTCTTCCACTCCCTGGCCAAGGTCCTTAAAAACAAAGGTCTTTCCACGGCCGTGGGCGACGAGGGGGGGTTCGCCCCGGACCTCAAGTCCAACGAGGAGGCGGTGGAGGTGATCCTGGAGGCCATCGACAAGGCCGGCTACAAGCCGGGGGAGGACGTGGGGCTGTGCCTGGACGCGGCCGCCTCGAGCTTCTATGACCGGTCCAAGGACCGCTACGTCTTCCACAAGTCCGACGGCTCGGAGAGAACCTCCCAGGAGATGATCGACTTCTACGCCGCCTGGGTGGACAGGTACCCCATCCTGTCCCTCGAGGACGGCCTGGACGAGGAGGACTGGGAGGGCTTCAGCGCCCTGACCGCCCGGCTGGGGGACAGGATCCAGATCGTGGGGGACGACCTCCTGGTGACCAACACCCAGCGGCTGGCCAAGGGGATCGAGCAGCGGGCGGCCAACTCCATCCTGATCAAGCTCAACCAGATCGGGACGGTCACCGAGACCATGAACGCTATCGAGATGGCCAAGCGGGCCGGCTGGGGGGCGGTGGTCTCCCACCGCTCCGGGGAGACCGAGGACGCCCTCATCGCCGACCTGGCCGTGGGGGGGGCCATGGGCCAGATCAAGACCGGCTCGCTGTCCCGCTCGGAGCGGGTGGCCAAGTACAACCGGCTGCTGAGGATCGAGGGGGAGCTGGGCCGGACGGGCGAGGTCTGGACCTGGAGAACGCCGGGAGCGGTTTGATCCCTTAAAAGGCCTGAAGAGGACGCGGCCCGCCGGGATTTTCCCGGCGGGCTTTTTTTAGGGGTAGGCTGAAAAAGGAAGGGGAGGGCGGCCGGCTCCCCAAGCCGGCCCTTTTTCCAACGCCACCCCACCCTTTTTTAATAAAATTAGTGGTTGGGCGGCCGGGAGATTATCCGGGCCGCTTGGCCGTTGCCCACCTCCTCATAGGCGTGATCGAAGTTGTTCTCGTCGGAGTAGAGATCCTCGAAGGTGGTCAGGATCCGATCCAGCTCGATGACCATGTTGGCCGAGCTTTGGAGCTGGGCCCCCAGGGCGGCCTTGGTGGCGGCCACCTCGACCTTGATCCCGTTTCTCCTGAGCTCCGTGGCCAGGTGGGCGAAGTCGGCGTCGCCGGTGACCAGGACGACGATGTCGGGCTGGATCCGGGCCGAGATGGCCATGGCGTCGATGCCCATCATCACGTCCACGTTGGCCTTGTAATCCTCGCCCCTGGGGGTGCCGTCCTTGGTCACCACCAGAAAGCCCTGGGTCCTGAGGTAGTGGACGAAGCCGAGCTTGCGCTTGCGGGCCTCGGCCCAGGCGTCGGCCACCGGGGGGAGGCCGACGTAGACCACCATCTCCACCAGCTCCCGGCTCCCGTCCTGGCTGGCACCCAGGAGAAAATCCCTGAACTTGGGCCAATCGATCTTCTTATTGAGCAACTTGGCCGAGCCGACCACGTTGGATTCATCGACCAGGACCAGGACGCGTTTGATCTGACGGACCAGTTGAACTTCACGAGTAATCAAGCTTAAATCTCCTAGCTCTTCTGTCGGCCGCCCGGATGAAACGGGGCGGACCGGAATATAGCAAAGTTACCACATCCGCCCCGGGAGGCAAAGACGGCCTCCGGGCCCGGGGTCCGACCTCTCCAGATTCACTCCCGGTCAGGGAACTTGTGGCGGATGGCGGTGATGGTCTCATAGACCTCGAAGAAGGCCTTGACTACCTGGGGGTCCAGGTGGCGGCCGGACTCGTTCTTGACGGTCTCCAGGACCTTCTCCTCGGGCCAGGGCTCCTTGTAGGTCCGCCGGGAGATCAGGGCGTCGTAGAGGTCGGCCAGGGCGGCGATCCGGGCGTAGATGGAGATGGCCTCGCCCTTCTGCCGGACCGCGCCGGTGATCCCCTGGTCCGGCAGGTCCTGGCCTCCGTCGGGGTAGCCTTCCCCGTTCCAGCGCTGGTGATGGTTGAGGGCGATGTCGGCCGACATGACGTCCAGGTCGGAGGTGGGGTTGTTGAACAGGGCCGCGCCGTGGGTGGTGTGAAACTTCATCAGGGAGTACTCTTCTTCGTCCAGCCGGCCGGGCTTTTTGAGGACGGCGTCGGCGATGGCCACCTTGCCCACGTCGTGGAGCATGGCCGCCAGCCGGAGGGTGTCCTTGGTCCTGGCGATCTCCGCCTCGGGGATCCCCTGCCGGCCGGCCCAGCGGTGGTAGATCTCGGCCGAGTAGGCCCCGACCCGGTTGACGTGGGCCCCGGTCTCCTTGGGGTCCCGCATCTCGGCCATCCGGATCATCCTGAGGATGATCTCCCGGGTCATCTGGGCCCGCTCCACGGCCACGGCCGCGTTGGCGGCGAAGTAGTTGACCAGGTCCTGGTCCTCCCGGCTGAAGGGGACGACCCTCCCTTCCCGGTCCAGGGCGTTGATGATCTGCATCACCCCCACGATCTTGCCCAGGCTGGTGATGAGGGGCACGGTCAGGACCGAGGTGGTCCGGTAGCCGGCCTTGAGGTCAAAGGAGACGTTGTGGGAGTAGGGCTTGTCGGCCGGAATCCGGTAGGCGTCGTCGATGACCAGGCTTTGCCCGGTCAGGGCCACGTAACCGGCCATGGACCTCTGGTCCAGGGGGAGCTTGACGTTGGAGTAGAGGAACTTGTTGTCAGCAGGGGAGGAGAAGAGAAAGTCGTTGTGGGTGCAGGCGAAGGTCAGCCCCCCCTCCTCGACCAGATAGATGGAGCCGGCCTCGGCCCGGACCAGGTTTCGGGCCTCCAGGAGGACCCGGTCCAGAAGGGTGTCCAGATCCTGGAGGTGGCTCAGGGACTCGGTCACCCTCAGGATGGCCCGGAGGGGGTCCCTTCCTTCCAGGGCCTTGGGGTTGGTTGAAGAGGTCAATCGTTTCTCTCCCCTTCCCCTTTTACCCGAGTGGCCCTGGAGCCACAAGGGCCCAATCCCGATATTTCCCGGGCCGATCCGGAACCGGCGCCCGTCCCCCCGGTCCGGTCCCCCGCCGGAAAGGCCGGGGAAGCATCCGGGCCGGGCCGGGCCGGAACAGGGGCGGTCCCTGACCCCGGAGGGTCAAAAAAACCTTGACCCCGGCCCCCGAAATGATATATCACTATATCAAGGTATATTGATATAGAGGTTGGAGAGAACTTGCCCGACCCGCTGTCCATCTTCAAGGCCTTGGGCGACGAGACCAGGCTCCGCCTGGTCCGGGTCCTGGCCGCTCATGAGCTCAACGTCAACGAGCTGGTTTGGGTCATGGAGATGGGGCAGTCGCGGATCTCCAGGCACCTCAAGATCCTGACCCAGAGCGGGCTGCTGACCTTTCGGCGGGACGGCCTGAAGGTCTTCTACTCGGCCGTGGACCAGGGTCCGGGCCGGGCGGTGATCGAGCTCCTGGATCGGCTCGGCGACGGCCGGCTCGGGCCGGACGGGGCCTTGTTCAGGGCCGACGCCGGCCGGGCCAGGGAGGCCATCGAGGAGCGGGGGCGGGCCGCCAGGCGGTTCTTCGACAGCGTGGCCGGAGATTGGGAGAGGCTCAAAAAGGAGCTCCTGGGCGGCCTGGACCTGGCCGCCGAGCTGGCGGCCAGGACCCCCCCCTGCCGGGTGGCGGTGGACCTGGGCTGCGGCACCGGGGCCATGCTGGAAGCGATCAAGGACCGGGCCGAGCTCCTCATCGGGGTGGACTCCTCGCCCAGGATGATCGAGCTGGCCGGCCGGCGGCTGGCCGGACTCGGCTCCCGGGTCTCCTTGAGGATCGGCCAGATGGAGCACCTCCCCTTAAGGGACGCCGAGGCCGACTTTGCCGTGACCTCCATGGTCCTTCACCACCTGGCCCGGCCGTTGCAAGGGATCGAGGAGGCCTTCCGGGTCTTAAGCCCGGGGGGCCGGCTGGTGGTGGTGGATTTTGAGAAGCACCAGGCCGAGGAGATGCGGACCAGGTACGGCGACCACTGGCTGGGCTTCAGCCTCAAGGAGTTCGAAAGCTGGACCTCCCGGGCCGGGTTCCGGATGGGGGAGGTGGTCCGCCTCCCGGCGGGGCGGGGTTTGACCATTCAACTCATTGAAACCATTAAGGAAAAAACTGAAAGGGGATTATGATGCACACCCAGGTTCCTCAGGAGCTGGATCTTTCACTGGCCTACAAGGTGGCCGACCTGTCCCTGGCCGAGCTGGGCCGCAAGGAGATGGATCTCTCCCAGAGAGAGATGCCGGGGCTGATGGAACTCAGGTCCAAGTACGGTCCGGAGAAGCCCCTCAAGGGGCTCAAGATCACCGGCAGCCTCCACATGACCATCCAGACGGCCATGCTCATCGAGACCCTCCATCTCCTGGGGGCGGACATCCGCTGGGCCTCGTGCAACATCTTCTCCACCCAGGACCACGCCGCGGCGGCGGTGGCCAGGGAAAAGCTGGCCGCGGTCTTCGCCTGGAAGGGCGAGAGCCTGGAGGATTACTGGTGGTGCACCGAGATGGCCCTGACCTGGCCCGACGGGTCCGGTCCGGACCTGATCGTCGACGACGGCGGGGACGCCACCCTCCTGATCCACAAGGGGGTGGAGGTGGAGAAGGACCCCTCCCTGGCCCAAAAGAAGTACAAGGTCAAGGAGATGCAGATCATCATGGACCGGCTGGCGGCCGGCCAGAAAAAAGATCCCCAGCGCTGGCAGAGGGTGGCCGCCGGGGTCAGGGGCGTCTCCGAGGAGACCACCACCGGGGTCCACCGACTCTACCAGATGCAGGAGAAGGGGGAGCTCCTTTTCCCGGCCATCAACGTCAACGACTCGGTGACCAAGTCCAAGTTCGACAACCTCTACGGCTGCCGGGAGTCCCTGGCCGACGGGATCAAGCGGGCCACGGACATCATGATCGCCGGCAAGACGGTGGTCGTCCTGGGCTACGGCGACGTGGGCAAGGGCTGCGCCCAGTCCATGCGGGGCTTCGGGGCCCGGGTCCTGGTGACCGAGATCGACCCCATCTGCGCCCTCCAGGCGGCCATGGAGGGCTACGAGGTGGTGACCATGGACCAGGCCGCCCCCATGGGCGACATCTTCGTCACCGCCACCGGCAACTATCACGTGGTCACCGGGGAGCACATGGAGCGGATGAAGGACGAGGCCATCCTCTGCAACATCGGACACTTCGACTCCGAGATCGAGATGTCCTACCTGGACTCCAGCCCGGAGTGCCGCAAGGTCAACATCAAGCCCCAGGTGGACAAGTGGACCCTGGCCTCGGGACGGTCCCTGATCATCCTGGCCGAGGGGCGGCTGGTGAACCTGGGCTGCGCCACCGGCCATCCCAGCTTCGTCATGTCCAACAGCTTCACCAACCAGGTCCTGGCCCAGATGAGGCTGGCCAGGGAGAAGCACGAGAAGCAGGTCTACGTTCTGGACAAGAAGCTGGACGAGGAGGTGGCCCGCCTCCACCTGGCCCGGCTGGGGGCCAAGCTGAGCAAGCTGACCCAGGAGCAGGCCGACTACATCGGGGTCCCGAAGGAGGGGCCGTTCAAGCCGGACTATTATCGATATTAGGACGATATCACCTAACTAAGGGTGATAATTGAACTTGTGGTGCCAGGGGTGACCCTGGCACCACAAGGATCGATTTTGGAGAATAAAAGGCCGCCGGGGATTCAGCTCCCGGCGGCTGAGAAGGCCTAGGCGGTTACCTTGCCCCTCTCCTCCTCCCGGTCGGTGGCCAGGGGCGGGGCCGGGGAGAGGTCCGAGATCTCCTTTCTCAGCTCGGGGGGCATCTTGAACTCGGCCGCGGCCAGGGAGGCCCGGAGCTGGTCCACGTTGCGGGCCCCGATGATGGGCGCGGTCACGGCCGGGTGGGACATGACCCAGGCCACGGCCAGGGTGGCCGGGTCGAAGCCCCTCTCCCGGGCGAACCGGTCGAGGGCCGAGGCGGTCTGGCGGTTGATCCCGGCGGCGTAGCGCTGGCGGTACTTCTCGTTGACCATGAACCGGCCCTGGTCCGGCTTGGCCTTGAGGTACTTGCCGGTTAAAAGCCCTCCCCCCAGGGGGGAGTAGGTGATGACCCCCAGCCCCTCCTCCCGGGCCAGGGGCAGGAGCTCCACCTCGGCCTGGCGCTTGGCCAGGTTGTACATGGGCTGGAGGCAGTGGATGGGGGCCAGCTCACGCAGCCGGGCCAGCCCCATGGCCTTGGCCACCCGCCAGGCGGACCAGTTGCTGATCCCGGTGTAAAGGACCTTCCCCTCCCGAACCAG
>Ga0068714_10007432_pt1 | contig 10627 bp, 8 predicted proteins | sample MTBNYHSulfiMetaG_FD_62988 | JGI IMG/M metagenome (GOLD analysis project Ga0068714, IMG submission 62988) | Enrichment culture microbial communities from rom New York Harbor, USA that are MTBE-degrading - MTBE-NYH (New York Harbor Sulfidogenic)... | ecosystem: Environmental > Aquatic > Marine >...
TGTTGCCCCGGTGGCAGTCGCCGTGCACGCGCTGCAGGGGCACCCCCGAGAACAGCGGCGTGATCGTCTCCAGGGCCTCCCTGCACACGCCTTCGAACTCCGGGCGGCAATCAGGGTGCACAAGATCTGCTTCCAGGATCTCCTCGACGAACCCTGCGGTGAGCTCCCGGGGCCGGCACACGGCCCGGTGCGGGGCCTCCCGCTGTCGGCCCACGGCGTGGCAGCGGGCAGCCACTCCCCCGAGGCGCAGCCAGTCCTCGTCGCTCTCGGCGTCGAAGCTGCGCCCGCCCCGCCTGGGAAACAGGGCGAACAGGAACTCCATCTCCCCCTCCCCCGTGGACAGGGCGAGCTCCGCCAGGGTCTCACCCTCGGAGTCCGCCAGGGGAGCCACCACCGGCAGATCGGCCCGGGCGCAATCCAGCAGGAAGCGGTGCTCGTCCAGGACTGCCTCGTGACTCCAGCGACCGGGACGGTAGAACTTGACCACGTAGGAGGAGCCGTCCTGGTCCCGGAGGCCGTAGACCCGGTTGATGTAGCTGGGGTAGGGGTCGAGGGTGCCGTCCAGGCTCAGGCCGAAGGCCTGCTCCACGGCGGCGGCCACGGTTTCGGGGGCCAGCAAGTCGAACGAGCCGGTCATCACTCCTCGAGGGCTTTCAGCTTCCTGGCGTACAGCAGGGTGGTCCGGTCCAGCATTTCGACGAAGGCCTCCATGTCGGTCATGAGCACGAACTTGGTCTCGTCGATGGTGGTTTTCAGCTCCGCCAGAAACTCGCGGTCCGTGCCCTCCTGGGCCAGGAGGGCCTCGCACAGCCGGGAGACCCCCTCGACGAGGCGGAAGGGGCCGTAGGACTTGGGCTCGTCGACGAGCCCCCGGGCGGAGGTGATCATGTAGCCGATGAGCTCCATGAGCTTCCGGTTGAACTCTTTCGAAATCATCTGTCGCCTCCGTGGCTGCCGAAGCGCTCCCAGTGGATGACCTCGGTCTTCCGGGGCGGAGGCTTGGGCAGGGATTCGTAGCGGCCGAGCAGCAGGAGCAGCTCCGGCTGCACGTGCTCGGGGATGTCCAGGAGCTCCCGAACGGCGATGGCGTTGAACGAGCCGATGGCGCAGCTGCCGATCCCGAGATCGTAGGCCCGGAGCATCATGTTCTGGGCCGCCATGGCGCAGTCGAAGATCGACCAACGCCCGGCGTTCCTGGCCCCGAAGGCCTCTCCCGCCTTGGTGCTGTCGACGCAGACCACGACGATGGCCTGAGGTTTCCAGAACACCCCCGGGGAGACCACCTTCATCTTGCCGATCATCTCGGGGCGGGTCACGCACACGAACTCCCATTCCTGGAGATTCCCGGCGCAGGGGGCCCAGATCCCGGCCTCGAGAACCTGCTCGAGCTCGGCCCTGGTGACGCCCTGAGCCGTGAACTGGCGGACGCTCCGCCGCTCCATGATCGCCTGTTTGAGCTCCATGTCGAATACCTTCCGTTTTCGGGTGAAGATGGCCGCCCCCCCGGTTGCCGGGGGGGCGGCCTGGGTTTTCTTGCCGCTGCGGCCGCCTGTGCCGCTGCGGCCGCCTGTGCCGCTGCGGCCCGTTGCACCGCAGCGCCCGGCTACTGCTTGCGCTGCTTGTCCGCGGGAGTCGGGTAGGTGACCTTGCTGTGGGAGAGGCCGCTGCGCACGAGCATTTCCAGGTACCCGATCGCGGCCGCGGTGGGATCCACCACGGGCACGGGCTTGCCCCGGGCGGCCATCTCTTTGGCCAGCTTCTGGGCCAGGCCGAGCATGCCGGTACAGCCCAGGACGATGGCTTCGGCCCCGTCCTGCTCCACGGCCAGCTCGATGGCGTCCAGGAGCTTCTTCTCCAGCACCCCCTTCTCCTGCAGCTCCAGCACGGGGGTGTCGATGTCCCGCACCGAGGCCACGTTGCCGTCGACCCCGAGCTTGCGCGCCAGGTCGCTGATCATGGGGACCACGCTCTTGAGCACGGTCACCACCGACCACCGGCCGGCGATCAGGGAGGCGTTCAAGGCGGCGGGCTGGAACCCGCCGACCACCGGGATCTCGACCATCTCCCGTGCGGCCCCGACCCCCGGGTCCCCGAAGCAGTCCACGAACACCCCGTGGCAGCCGTCCTTTTCCGCCTGCACGACCTTGGCCACGATGTCCGGGCCGGCCAGGATCTCGTCGTAGTGGCTCTCGATCGAGGCGGTGCCCTTGTCGAGGTTGACCACGTCGAACTCGGTGTCCGGGGCCTTGAACTGGGAGACTTCCTTGACCACCTCGGCGTTGAACACGTCCAGGATGATCGGCAGCACGACTCTGAGCTTCATGGTTGTTCTAAGCCTTGCCGGGAACCTTGATCTTGTGGCCGCTCACCAGCATGAGCAGGAAGTGCACGACCGCTGACACGATGATGGCATCCAGCGCCGGGGCCGTGGTGAAGGTGAAGACCCTGTAGAAGGTCAGGAAGCCGACGGCGGTGCCGAGCGCCCAGGAGAGCAGGGAGAAGACCTGCACCGCGGGCTGCTTCTCGAGATTGTCGAAGCGGTACTGGTCGCTGCGGAACAGCAGGAAGTCCACGGCCAGGACCGCGCCGATGGGCGGAACGGTCACCCCGAGGATGATCAGCCAGTTCATGAACTGTCCCAGGATCCCGAACAGGGCCAGGATCGTGCCCAGAGCCCCGCCGATGATGGTCAGGACCCACTTCTTAACCTTCGGGAGCATGCTGTTGAAAGCCAGGGCCGCGGAGTACAGGTTGTTGTCGTTGGTGGTCCAGGTGGCGAGCACGATCACGAGCAGGGCGAAGATGCCCCAGATCCCGCGATGGTAGGCCAGCATGACGTCTGCGAACTGGGCCTGGCCGGAGGCCGCGAACAGGAAGGCCGCCATGATCAGCACCAGGGGGAAGCCGATCATCATCCCGAACACCATGCCCCCGGAGGCGTGGCCCTTGCTCTTGGCATAGCGGGTGATGTCCGGCTGGATCACCGCCCCGACGGCATAGCCGCCGGCGATGGCCGAGATCAGCACGCCCAGCGGCATGACCTGGGCCGGCCTCTTGCCGAACACCTCGGCCAGGCTCACCCCGGCAAAGGCTTTGACCAGGGTGGCGATCAGGAGCACGAGCAGGATCGGAATGACGATCACCGACAGCTTCTCGATGGCCTTGAAGCCGTAGGTGGCGGTCAGGGTCATCAGTATTCCGCCCCCGATGATCGGGAGCCAGCGCGGGATCGCGGCGCCGTTCGCCAGGATGCCGACCGACCCCTGCACTGCCTGGCCGAACACCTCCAGCTGCACGCCGAACCAGCCGAAGGTCCCGATGAACAGCAGGATCGACATCAGGATGTTGCCCTGCAGCCCGAAGGTGAACTTGCTGCTCATGGCCGTGGACATCCGGGTGTGGGCACCCAGCGTCCCTGTGGCCAGCGAGATCAGGGTCAGGATGGCGGAGGCCACCACTACGGCCAGGATCGCGATCCCCAGGCGCTCGCTGGAGGCGGCGATGCCGCCGAGCATGAAGGCCGGGATGCAGACCGAGATGCCCCAGATCACGATCCCCATGTCGAACCAGTTCCGGGTCTTCTCGACCGGGACCGGCTTGGTGCCGTAGTCCTCGAAGGCCACTTCGACACCCTTGGCTTTGCTCTTCGCACTCATGTGTTTCTCTCTCTCCTTCCTTGGTTTTGCGTTGGTCCTGCGTTTATCGCTTCAGTCTTCCAACTGCCTTGACCCGAAAGCGCACGGCATTCGAGGGCATGTAGGCCAGGGGGATCTCCTCCAGCTCCACGATCTCCACGGACTCCCCGTCGGCTCCGGCCCTGACCGCCTCGGCGTGGGCCTCCTGCTTGACCTGCTCGATCACGGCCTCCCGCCCCTTGGTGGCCACGTCGTACACCCCGTCGATGCTCCCGGAGACCTGGGAGATGGCCGCACCGATGGCGTTGGCCACGTCGAAGTGATCCGGCCGGATGACCTGACTTGCTCCGCGCAGGCGGTCGGGCAGCAGGATGCTCCCGCCGCCCACGAGCACCACGGGCATGTCCTGGGAGGTGGTCTTCATCTTGTCGATCACCTCTTCCACCATCTCCCGGATTCGCCCGGCGGCGGGCTCGACGATGCTCTTGTCGATCCCGGCGGTCTTGCCCTTGTCCCCCAGCTCGGCCAGGCCGGCAGCCACGGCGATGTCCGTGGCCGTCAGGGTCTTGCCCCCGAACACCAGGGCCTCCCGGGTGATCCGGTAGCCCACGCTCTCCGGCCCCACGGTGCAGGCGCCCGCCGAGCATTTCACCAGCGAGCCGCCGCCCAGGCCGATGGCGATCAGGTCGGGCATGCGGAAGTTGGTGCGCACCCCGCCCACGTGGACCGCCGAGCTGGATTCCCGCGGGAAGCCCTTGGTCAGGATGCCCACGTCCGTGGTGGTGCCCCCCACGTCCACCACGATGGCGTCGCTCAGGCCCGAGAGGAAGGCGGCGCCCCGCAGGGAGTTGGTGGGCCCGGAGGCGATGGTCAGCACCGGGTACTTGCGGGCGTACTCCACGGCCATGAGGGTGCCGTCGTTCTGGGTGATGAACAGGTCCGCCTCGATGCCGTGCCCTCGGAGCACGTCCTGGAACGATCGGTAAGCCGAGCCGGCGATCCGGGAGATGGCCGCGTTCAGGATGGTGGCGTTCTCCCGCTCGAGGAGCCCGACGCTGCCGATCTCGCTGGACAGGGAGACCGGGAAGCCCTCGCCGAAGAGCTCCAGGGCCGCGGAGCGCACCATCTGCTCCTGCTCGGCGTTCACCGGTGAGAACACGCAGCTCACCGCCAGGGCTTCGATCCTGTCCTTCTTCAGGGACTCCAGGGCCCCCCGGATCTCCTGCGCGTCGGGCGTGCCCAGGAGGGCGCCGTTGTACTCGTAGCCTCCCCCCAGCACGTGAAACGAGCGGCCCAGGTGGGGGATGATGTCCTGCGGCCAGTCCAGGTACGCCGGGATGGCCAGCCCCGAGGGGGCGCTCATGCGGATGACCCCGACCCTGGACAGGCCCTTGCGCTCCACGATGGCGTTGGTGGAGTGGGTCGTTCCGAGCATGGCGTGGGCGATCCTGCCCACGTCGATCTTGCTTTCCTGGAGAACCGCGTCCACGGCCTCGCGGATGCCGGTGGAAATGTCTTCGCTGGTCGGGCGCTTGGCCTTGGCCAGGACCCGGTCCTTGGCGTCCAGAATCACTGCGTCGGTGTTGGTGCCCCCGACGTCGATGCCCAATCGCAGGCTCATATCGCGCTCCTCCCTGCCAGCTCTTCGATCGGTACGTAGTCGAAGTCGTACTTGAAGTAGCGGGGCCCTACGAGCTTGAGCCCCGCCTCCGTGCGCCAGATCGGGGAGCAGGGCATGCCGATCACCACGACCCGCTGGCCGTACTTGAGGTGCTCGGTCGTGATCGGGCTGCCGGTCTCCCGGTCCAGGACCGTGATCAGGTCCGGGACCATGGCGCAGGGCTTGCCGTCCAGCAGGGCCATCAGGTTCTCGTTCTGGAAAGCCAGCTCGAAGCGAACGCCCTTGAAGGCGTCCAGGCCGTCGAACAGGGCCTTGCCCCGCACGAAGCCCGTGGACAGCTCCCGCTGCACGTCGCCCACCTTGCCCTCGAACAGGCGGTAGCCCCGGGTGAGCTCGAGGATGGACTCCACGGGGCTGATGTGGCTCTGGCTGGCCTGGATGATGCGCCGGCCGATCTCCAGGGCCAGGGAGATGGTTCCCTTGATGCCCCATTCTTTGAGGGTCTTGCCGTCCATGACGTACAGGCCGATCATCGAGGCCAGGCCCATGGCGATGGTGGCGGTCCGCGACAGGGTCTCGACCCAGAAGTTACTGGCCGCCTCGATGACCACCTTGTTGCCCTTCTCGTCGCAGACGACCATGGGCCAGGCGTTGACCCCGCCTATGGTGAAGGTGGTCATCGGGATCTCCGGAAAGGCCCGGCCCATGCCGTCCGCGTCCACCAGGGGCAGGCCCAGCCGGGCGGCGGTGTAGACCGGGATGCAGGAGTTGACCCCTCCGGCCTCGATGGGCAGCACGGCGTAGGCCTTCTTGCCGAAGAACGCCTCCACCGCCTTGAAGGCCGCCTCGGGCTCCTTGCCGTTGGGGAGCTTCTCCAGCATGACCGCCGGGGCCCCCATCATGGCCGATGGAATGACCAGGGCGTCGTCCGGGACGCTCTCGGCCGGGATCAGCTCGACCTTGCCCTTCTCGAGCAGGGCGCCCTTGGCCATGAGCTTGCCCATGTACGGATCGCCGCCCCCCCCGGCCCCGATGACCGCCGCCCCGATGGCCAGGAAGTCTATGTTGTCCGCAGTCAGATAATTCACATCGAGACCTCCGCGATTCGTGTGATAGTGAAGCCATATTTTTACACTGCCAGGGAAAAATATGCAAATCCTTTTTTGCCGATTCATACGGGCCACTGGCTATGATGGCATGCTACGCCAGGATCCACCACGGATCGAGAGAGAACTTGCGTGCGCTCCCGTACGAACGGTTTCATTCATGATCGTCGATGGGCTCGGCTATCCGTTCCTCCGTGGCGATTTTCAGTGTCAGATGGACGGATGGATGCCTTAACGTCAGTTCTGGCTCGGCCTTCCAGCAGACGCTGATCCAGCATCTATGTTCAAGATCATCGAAGCCGAGATGTTTTCGGGCAATCCGCCTGTACTCACGATCGAAAGAGCAGAGAGCCGGCCGGACTGGAACATTTACTACCACATCACGCTGTCCAGTGGGACCGGGACCAGCTGGGGGCCGGGACGTCGCGAAAAAGCGGCTCTGAAGACGATAGAGACGGTCATCACAACGTCAGCCGCGATGTACGAGCAATCGATGGTGGCAAGTGGGTCGAAAATCTCAGAAAGAACGAGAAAAAACGCAAAGCCCAGATTGTCTCACGAGCAAAAGGAACTCCCCTCGCCCACCACCCCGTAGGAATAGTCTGGGTCGATTTCTGCCACCAGTTCAGGCGAATAATAGCAGTGTGGGGTGCACTCGGCAATACAGCCTTTTTTGAACCACCGACGATGCGGTGATCCACTGCGAGAGCGAGGCAGAGGCGCAGGAGGCGGTACGGCGGCGCCTGGAGGAATGCGGTCTGGAGCTGCAGCCCGAGAAGACGCGCATCGCCTGCTGCAAAGATGACGACCGTATGGGGGAGTATGAGCATGTACGGTTCGACTCTCTGGGATCCACGTTTCAGCCGAGCCGGCGGCGCCGGACGTTTCCGCGGAAACGTCCGGCGCAGCGTGGGCCACGAAGGGCAGGCGCTGAACATCGGACCTCATAGAGGTCGCCGTCGCCGCTCGGAACCGCTACCGGATGCGAAAGAGCCGCCGAGGGCGGTCGTAGCAGAAGGAATCCGAGGTCTTCCTCCCCCGCGAGCTCCTCGGGGATGGTCGGGAGACCCAACTTCGTCGGACTCGCAATCCGTCCCCTGGCCTGCTTCGTCGGGTGAGCACGTCCCCGCAGTGTGATGCCCCTGATCGCCGCGAAAACTGTTGATTCTGAGCGATTCTCCGGTGAGCGCCAGTCCTGCTCGTTCCACCAATCTTCAACCCCTCCCTTTCTTGGGAAATCCGAGGATGACGCGGGACCGCCGATCCTGTAGAGTTGACTCGAAAACCCGATTCTTTCACCCACGGATACGCCATGAGCAACCAAGCCCTGGGGTCCCTGGAGCCCCGGATCGTCTGGAGCCTGTTCGAAAAGATCACCCGGATCCCCCGCTGCTCCGGCAAGGAGGATCGCATCCGCAGCTGGGTCAAGAGCTGGACCTCGGACCGCCGGGTGGCCTGCGCCGAAGACGCCGCGGGCAACCTCCTTCTGAACGTGCCGGCATCGCCGGGTCGCGAGGCGGTGCCGACCCTGGTTCTGCAGGCACACCTGGACATGGTCTGCGCCAAGGCCTCCGGAAGCGGCGTGGACCTCGACACGGACCCGATCCCCGCCTGGGTGGACGGCGACCGGGTCCGGGCGCGGGGCACCACCCTGGGGGCGGACAACGGGATCGGGATCGCCTATGCCCTGGCGGCCCTGGTGGACCCGAGCTTGAGCCACGGTCCCCTGGAGGTGCTCCTGACCGTAGACGAGGAGGGGGGTATGAAGGGCGCCTTCGGGCTCCAGGCCGGGTTCTTCACCGGCGGACACCTGCTGAACCTGGACAGCGAGGAGCTGGGGCTGGTCACCATCGGCACCGCCGGGGGGGAGTACACGGACTACTCCCTCCCGGCCCCCCGCGGGCCCGCCGAAGGCTGGATGCCCCTGGAGATCGAGGTGGACGGCCTGGCCGGCGGACACTCGGGCATCCAGATCCACCTGCCCCGCCTGAATGCCATCAAGCTCCTGGTCTCGGGCCTGGAGGCTCTGCGGACGCAGGGGGACGTGCGCATCGCCGCCCTGGAGGGCGGGACGGCATCGAACGTGATCCCGCCCTCGGGACGGTGCGTGGCCCTGGTCCCGCCGGGATCGGCGAAGGCCGCCCTGGCGGCCCTGGGCTCCTGGCGCGAGCGTACGCTGGCGCAGGCCCTGACGCACGAGCCTGGTATCACGATCGGGGTCCGGCCGGGGGCAGACCAGCGGGCGGATCCGGCGGCAGCGCCCGGAGCCAAGCCTGGAGCTGCCGCCGGCGGCGAGGCCGCCCGCGCCTGCTCCCTGGAGCACAGCGCGACGATCTGCCGGCTCCTGGCCGAGATCCCCCACGGGCCCCTTGCCTTCAGCCGGGAGATCGAGGGGCTGGTGGAGACCTCCAACAACCTGGCCCTCGTGAAGAGCAGGGACGATCGCTTCGAGATCTTCGCCAACGCCCGGGGCTCGGTGGACAGCAGCCTGCAGGAGCTCTCCCGCACCCTGCGGGAGATCGGCGAGCGCCACGGCGCGGCGGTCAAGCAGCACACCCGCTATCCCGGCTGGGCGGCCAATCCCCGCTCCCCCTTCAACCTCCTGGTCAAGGAGGAGTACGAGGCGGTGCTCGGGGCTCCGGTGCAGCTCAAGGCCTTCCACGCGGGCCTGGAGTGCGGGGTGTTCAAGGGCATCGCCCCGGAGCTGGAGATGGTCTCCCTCGGTCCGACCCTGGGGGGCGTACACAGCCCGGAGGAGTGGGTCGACGTGCCCTCGGTCGGGATCGTGTGGAAGGTGGTCCGCAGGGTGATCGAGGCCATGGGTCGCCTGGGGGGAGAGGGACATGGGGACTGAGCAGGCCGGAAGCTGGACTCGGGAGGTCGAGAGGATCCTGGAAGAGGCCCGGGCCGAGGGACGAGGGCAGCTGTTCGAGCACGAGGTCTACGAGATCCTGAGGTTTATGGGCATCCGCACGCCCACGCACCTGATCGTGCGGGACGATCGGGACATCACCCACAGCTCCCTGTCCGTGTTCGGCAGCGAGCGGGTCGTGATCAAGGTGATTTCCCCGGAGGTGGCGCACAAGCAGAAGGCCGGGGGCGTGGAGGTCGTGTACAAGGACCTGGAGTTCGTGCGCTACTCCGTCCGCCGGATGCGGGAGCGCTTTGCCGGGCGGGGCGAGCGGGTCGAGGGGGTGCTCCTGGTGGAGTTCGTGGACTACTCCAAGGACCTGGGCAACGAGATCCTGATCGGGATCCGCGAGAGCATGGCCTTCGGGCCGGTCATCTCCTTCAGCAAGGGAGGAAGCGACGCGGAGCACTTCGCGGCCCACTTTTCCCCCCCCAACGTGATCCTGCCGCCCCTGGACCGGGACTGGGCCGGGGCCCTCATGTCCTCGACCCACATCAGCGAGAAGTACCTGGCCGAAGGACACGGCGACTACGTGACCAAGATCGTGGACGCCGAGGTGCGCTTCAGCGACCTGGCCACGGCGTTCTCGTCCTTCTTCCCTTCGAGCAGCCGCTTCGTGCTCACGGAGTTCGAGATCAACCCCTTCGTGTTCGACCGCTACGGCAACCTGATCGCGATCGACGGCTACGCCGCCTTCCGGGAAAGGGAGGCCGAAGGCCCGGATCTCGCGGTGCAGCCCAAGGCGACCCTGCGCCCGCTGTTCGAGCCCTCGGGGATCGCGGTGGTCGGGGTCAGCGCCTCGGATTCCTCGAAGTCCGGGAACATCATCCTCAAGAACCTGATCGACCTGGGGCGGGGGGACGTCTTCGCCGTGAACATCAAGGGGGGAGAGGTGTCCGTGGGGGGCAGGACCGTGAGCCTGCATCGCTCGGTGAGGGACATCCCCGAAGCCGTGGACCTGGCCATCGTGACCGTCCCCGCAGAGGCGACCGCCGCGGTTGTGGAGGACTGCGCGGCCAAGGGGGTCAGGGCCCTGCTGGTGATCCCCGGGGGCTTCAGCGAAGCCCGGAAGAACCGGGACCTGGAGGACCGCATCCTGGCGGTGGCCCGGAAGCACGGGATGCGCATCGTGGGCCCCAACTGCCTCGGGGTGGTGTATGTTGGGGAGTCCTCGACCCCGTCTGCGGGGGAGTCCTCGACCCCGTTTTCGGGTCTGAACACCTTCTTCATCCCGGAGGAGAAGTTCAGGATCAACCTGGAAAAAGATCGCAACGTGGCCATCCTGAGCCAGAGCGGGGCCATGGGGATCATGGAGATCTACAACCTCCGCAACGCCATCAGCCCGAAGGTCATC
>Ga0068714_10007433_pt1 | contig 10627 bp, 10 predicted proteins | sample MTBNYHSulfiMetaG_FD_62988 | JGI IMG/M metagenome (GOLD analysis project Ga0068714, IMG submission 62988) | Enrichment culture microbial communities from rom New York Harbor, USA that are MTBE-degrading - MTBE-NYH (New York Harbor Sulfidogenic)... | ecosystem: Environmental > Aquatic > Marine >...
TCCCCTGCCCGGACCTCGGGACCGCAGAACCCGCGGCTCCATACCGCTCGCGCCCACACCACCCTGCTGCGTTCCCTCCGGCATCCGCTCCGGGCGATCGGCCTCCCCCCGAGGCTGCCCCCTGCCGGAGCGGCCGACCCCCGCGACTCGCAGCGTCGGCCGCGCGCGGCCCATCAGCGCTGGTAGACTGCCCGAGGGCCCGACAGCGAACCGTTGCAGAAGGAGGACCCGATGGACCGCCTCACCGCGAACCGAGCCGTTCACATCGTCATGGCTGCGGCACTTGCCGCCATCACCCCGCCGCCCCTCGCGGCGGGGGAGCTCGACACGCTGCTCGCACCCGCCACCGGCTCGGCGATCTTCGTCAGCAAGGCGACCGGCAGCAACTCCAACCCCGGCACCCGGGAGGCGCCGCTCAAGAACCTCGACAAGGCGATCGCCCGGGCGACCGCCGGCGACACTCTCCTGGTCGCGGAAGGCGTCTACAACGGCACCTTCGACATCGGCTACCTCGAGAGCGACAAGCCGCTGCGGCTCTACGGAGGCTTCGCCGCCGACTTCTCCTCCCGCGACCCGGTCGCCCACCCGACCCTGATCCAGCCCGACAACGCGAGCGGTGCCAAGAGCCGCAAGGCGTTGCTGACCTTCACCAGGGCCGTCGACGGGACGGTCGTGGACGGCTTCGTCTTCGACATGGGCCTGCGCAACTCGTACCACGCGAGCGAGGGCAAGCCCGACGGCGTCGAGACCGGCCGCCTGCTGCTGCCCCCCGAGAAGTCCGGCAGCGACAACGCGACCGTGACCGAGGCCTGCCTGGCGATCCCGAGCGCCGCTCAGGGAGGCGACGTCCTGATCCAGAACAACGCCTTCGTCAACTGCGCCAAGTTCGCGATCCAGGCCGGGCTGCGCAGCGGCAGCCTGCGCATTCAAGACAACGTCTTCGTCGCCAACCGGATGGCCGCCGTCGAGGTGTACGGCACCTGCGCGAGCACCGGTGGGCCGAAGTCCTCGGTGCGCTGCGGAGAGGCCGAGATCGCCCGCAACACGATCCTGTTCTCCTGGAGCCGGACCAAGGACCTCCTCGACATGGGGTACGGCGTCCGGGTGATGACGAAGCTCGGCTACGACCTCCACCACAACCTCATCGGCGGCAACGTCATGGCGGGGGTGGACCACAGCCGCTTCAACCCCGACGAGTGGCTGAAGCTCGACCACAACACGTTCTTCGTCAACAAGAAGGCCGACCTCGAGTACAGCCCGGCGAGCAACACCACCCTCGACCTGCGCGCCGACCAGTTCGGCGACCTCGAGCTCGCCAGCGTCACCGGCAACCGGAGCGAGATCACCAAGGGTCTCCCCGTCGACCCGGCCTACCTCGAGGGGTTCTTGAGTGCCCGCTACCGCGAGCAGACCGACCTCGACCGCGGGTCGCCGGCCAACCAGTGGCGCTCCATCCTCGGCCTGCCCCTGCAGGGCACCATGACCAGCTCGGTGTCGATGTACGGCAACCGCTACCCGTGGAGGAAGGCCCTCGAGCTGTTCGGCGCGGTCGAGGGCGTGGGGGCGCAGAAGACCCGCTGACGGATCAGGAGGGCGGAGCATGGCGCTCAAGGAGATCGTGGCGGTGGCGTTCGGGCTGGGCCTGCTGGTCAACGCCTGGCTGTTCGTGCCCCAGGCGGTGAAGATCCTCCGCTCGAAGAGTGCGAAGGACGTCTCGCTGCTCACCTTCGGGGGGTTCAACCTGCTCCAGCTCGTCGGCATTGCCCATGGCTACCTGCAGGGGGACCTGTCCCTGCTGCTGGGCATGGCGGCGAGCTTCGTCGCGTGCGGCGCGGTGACCGTCAGCGGTCTCGTCTACCGCCGCTCGTGACGCCGGCTCAACGGAAGGGGAGCAGGTCGGCGAAGGCGGCGAGCAGCTGGTCGTGGACGCGGCCGTTGGTGGCCACGACGTGTGGCCGGGCGAGGTCCACCGGCCCGCCGGAGAGGTCGGTGACGCGGCCCCCCGCCTCCTCCACCAGCAGCCACCCCGCCGCCACGTCCCACGGCTTGAGGTTGAACTCCCAGTAGCCGTCGAGCTGCCCGCTCGCCACCAGGGTCAGGTCCATGGCGGCCGAACCGGTGCGGCGAAAGCCCTGGGTGCGCTCGAGCGCCCGCTGGACGAAGCGCAGGTAGAGCGCCGCGCGCTCGCGGCGGTCGTAGGCGAAGCCGCTCGCCACCAGGGCGCGGTCGAGGTCCGCGCAGGTCGAAACCTCGAGCCGCCGGTCGTCGAGCCAGGCGCCGCCGCCGTGACTCGCCCGGTAGAGCCGGTCCCCCACCAGGTCGTACACCGCCCCGGCGACGATCCGACCCTGGTCCTCGAGGCCGATCGAGACGCAGTAGAAGGGGAAGCCGTGGACGAAGTTGGTGGTCCCGTCGAGCGGGTCCACGATCCAGCGGGTGGAGCCGGACCAGGCGCCGCCCCCCTCCTCGGCCAGGACCGGCACGCCGGGGGTGGAGCGCTCGAGCACACGGCGGATGGCCTCCTCGCAGGCGACGTCCACCTCGGTGACCAGGTCGACCGCCCCCTTGTAGGTCACCATGCGGGCGGGGTGCTCCCGCACCACCCTCGCCCCGGCGCGAGCCGCCTCCACCGCCACCTCGAGCATCCCGTCCTCCACGAGGACGACACGGTAGCACCGCGCGCTCCCGGCGGCGAGGCTGCGCCCGCTTGACCCGGGTCAAGGACAGTGTCCTCGGCGCGACCCAGGTTCGCTCTGCAGCGACACCATCGGCGGCAGCGGCGGGCGACGCGCCAGGCCCCTGTCAGCCCCACGGAGGCATGAGATGGTCACACGGTCACTCCTGTTCCTGCTCTTCCTGTTGAGCGACGCTGTCGGAGTGAAGGCCTCGAGCGCCCAGGCGCCGGAACCCGGGGGCGGCGGCGGCTCGCGGCGGCCGTCGAGGAGATGAAGGAGTGCCAGCACCGGGTGGCGCCAGATCATGCGGGGGCCGGCGAAGCGCATGACCTCGCGCATCCGCTCCCGTTCGGCGGCGCGGTAGCAGTGAACGGGGCAGTTGACGCAGGTGGGCTTGGCGGGGCCATAGGGGCAACGCTCGAGACGTCGCCTCGCGTACCCCTCGAGGTCGGCGCAGTCCCGGCACAACCCACTCGACGCCCCGTGGTGGTGTCGGCAGTACAGCTCGAGCATCGCCCGGACGGTGCGGCGCTCGCGGTCGAGTCGGCGGGCGGAGCCCATCAATCCAGCAACACGATGCCTCGGGTCGGGAATCCCGACGTCGCGGTCGAGAGCGACCGCAACCCGGCGAGGCATGTGAGAATACGAGCGTGAGCCCGATAAGCCGTGCCGGCGTCGCCGCAGGGGTCATCCTCCTGCTCTGGTGTGGCGCGGCACTGGTCGTGGTCTTCGGGCCGAGCATCCTGGCACGGGTGCTCGCCACGCCCGGGGTCGTCGAGGGCACCGCGGACTCTGCGTTCTACCTCTCCAAGCTGCGGGCAACGGTCTGGGCTGCGGCCCGTCTCGGCAGCCTCTACGTTGTCGCGATCCTGGTCCTCCTCGTCGCGACCGGTGCCACGAGCAGGTCCGTGCCTTCTCCCCCACGAGCCGCCCTCCTCGCCGGCACGCTGCTGCTCTACGTCACCAGCTCGTCAGTACCTCGCTACCTGACCGGCGACGAGCCACACTACCTCGCCATGGCGGAGAGCATCGCCACCGACCTCGACCTGGAGCTATCCGACGAGTACGCGGCACGCCCCGAGCTCGAAGCACACCGCCACCAGGCTGATGTCGACCGTGGGCTCTACTCCATCCACAATCCGGGCCTCGGGCTCCTCCTCGCGCTTCCCTGGCTCGTTGCCGGACCACGGGGAGCGGTGCTGGCCATCGCGCTGATCGGCGCCTTGGTGGCGGTAGCCCTCGACGCGTGGCTCGCTGATCACGGGTGTCCCGCTGGCGATCGGGTGGCAGCCGTGGTCGCGTTCTCCCTCTGCCTGCCCGCGTTGTCCTTCGCAGGGCAGCTGTTCCCGGACGCCCCCGCGGCCCTCCTGTTCACCATCGCGATTCGAGAGCTCACGCGACCCATGGGCCCCGGCACCAGGGTCTGGCCGGTGGCGCTCGCGTTCGCTGCTCTCCCGTGGCTGCACGCACGGTACCTTCCCGGCGTTGCCCTTCTCCTCGCGTGGGCGTGGTGGATGGCGCTGCGCCGCAGGTCCCGACGCCTCGCGACGACTGCAACCGGGGCTCTTGTCGCCACCCTGCTGGCGATGGCGGGGGTCAACCTCCGCTGGTTCGCGAGCCCCTGGCCCAACGCCATGAGGGGTTCACTCGAGCAGGATCTCGGGGGACGACCGCTCGAGGGGCTCCTGGGCCTGCTCTTCGACCAGCAGTACGGGTTGCTCATGGTCGCTCCGGTCTACGCCCTCTGGCTCGCGGGGGCGATCCTGCTCCTTCGCCGCCGGGAGGAGCACGCTCCGTTCATCCTCGGCGTCATAGCGACCACCCTCGTGGTCGCCTCCTGCTTCCCGATGTGGTGGGGTGGCTGGTCCCCCGCCGGGAGGTTCCTGGTCCCGCTGCTCCCCGTGCTCGCCTTCTGCTCCGTCACGGCGTGGCGAGCGCTCTCAAGGCGGCCGTCGGTCAGGCGCCTGGTCGGCGTGCTCCTCGCCGTGTCCCTTGGCGTCTCCTTCATGTCCGCGGTTTTCCCCGACAAGCAGTACGGTGTTGCCGGCGAGCGCGGTCACAGCTTCTGGGTCGCACAGGTGGAACGCGTCACCGGTTCGAATCTCTCCGGCGTGCTCCCGCGTCTCGTCGACCGTGACTCGGCGTGGCCGCTCGTTGGCGCTCTCTTCTGGCTGCTAGCCTGGCTCGGCCTCACGCTCTGGCTCGTCCGCGCCTCCCTTCGGGATTCGACGACAGGGACGACGTAGAGCGCCGGAGCCGCTCCGGCGGAGTAGGTCGTTCACCTCGCCGGGGCACCGCTGCGGCGCCCGAAGTGCATGGGCGGAGAACCGGCCGTCGCCGTTTTCCAGGTGCCTGACCCGGAGCCCGGCCGCGACGAGCAGACGCTCCAGCTCCTCCGGCGGCGGCAGCCGATGGCCGCGGACCGGGCCGTCGAGGCCGGCGTGAAACGCGTTGAGCTCCTCCCGCGACGCCAGGTGGGCGATCCAGAGGCTCGCCCCTGGCGCCATGACCCGCTCGAGCTCGGCGAGGACCCTTTTCGGCTCGGTGAAGTGCGGGAAGACGTTGAAGCAGATCACCCGGTGGAAGAACCGGTCCGGCGCCGGGACCGCACCCGCCGAGGCGCACTCGAACCGGACCTGGGGTCCGAGGCCGCGCCGGCGGGCGCGCCTCAGCATCGCCGCGGACAGGTCCAGCCCCAGCACGAGCCCTTCCGGTCCCACCCGCCCCGCCAGCAGGGCGGTCAAACGACCCGATCCGCACCCCGGCTCCAACACCCGCTCCCCGGGCGCCACCCCCCACTCGTCGAGCAGCCGCTCGACCGCCTCGAGCTCCGCGGGCTCGAACTCGTCCATGTCGCCGTTCGCCGCGCAGCGGTCGAAGTGCGCCGCCAGCTCGGCGTCGGCACGCGACCAGCTCATCGGTTCCACCACAGCACCACCCCCACCAGCAGGCTCGAGACCAGGACGATGCAGGCCCCCACCGGCAGGTCCAGCCAGTAGGCGGCGGCGAAGCCCGCCACCGCGCTGCCGGCGCCGAGCCCAGCGCCCAGGGCGAGGACCGCGGGGTAGGTGCGGCCGAGCTTCAACGCCGCCACCGCCGGGTTGGCGATGAGGGCGTAGAGCATCAGCCCGCCGACGGTCTCGAGGTTGACGGTGACCACCACCGCCGCCATGACCAGGACGACCGCAAACAGCAGCCGCTCGGGCAGCAGCACCGCCGCCAGCTCGCGGCTGAAGAGGAGCAGCCGCAGGGGGCGATCGAGGAGGAGCACCAGCAGGAGCAGGCCCAAGCTCACGGCGGCGGTCGCCAGGAGCTGGGCGCGACCCGCGAACAGCAGGCTGCCCCAGAGCAGGCCCAACAGCTCCGAACGCGGTCCCTCGCCGAGCCCGAGCCCCAGGAACGCGAGCCCCATCATGAGGGTGAACAGGGTGCCGAGGGCGGCGCCGGGATCCACGTCCCGGCGGTCGAGGAGGTGCCCGAGCAGGAAGGCGCCGGCAAGGGCGCCGAGGAGCCCGCCTGAGGTCGGCGGCAGCCCGGCCAGGTGCCCCAGGACCGCCCCGGCGAGCGCGGCGTGGGCGGTGCACACGGCCAGGAACGGCATCTTGAGGCCCACCACCAGCACCCCCAGCAGGCCGGCGCAGGCGCCGCCCAGGAGGGCCACGGCGAGGATCGGCGCGAACGCGTCGAGCAGGCTCACCCGACGCCCCCAACCGGGCGGGCGTGGGCGTGGTATCGCCCCCCCTCCGAGGAGACGACCATGGGGCACCCGTAGGTCCGCTCGAGGAGGTCCGCCCGCAGCACCTCGCGAGGCTGGCCGGAGGCCACCACGGCGCCACCGCGCAGCAGCAGCACCCGGGAGCAGGAGGCGGGCAGGTGGCCCACCTCGTGGGTGACCATCACCACCGCCGCACCCGCCCCCCGGTGGATCACCTCCACCAGGCCGGTGAGCCGCTCCTGCCACTCCAGGTCGAGCCCCGAGGCGGGCTCGTCCAGCAGCAGCAGCCGCGCCCCCTGGGCGAGGAGCCGCGCGAGCTGGACCTTGCGCCGTTCCCCCCCGGACAGCTCCCGGTACAGCCGGCCCTCGAGGGGGCCGATCCCGAGCCGCGCCAGCGCGTCGTGCACCGCGTCCCGGTCGGCCGGCGAGGGCCGGGCCAGCAGCGAGCGACGGCCGGCCCGGCCGAAACCCACCACCTCCCCCACCCTGAACGGCAGGTCAGGGGAGAAATCGTGGTGCTGCAGCAGCGACCCGACCTCCAGCCGCAGCGCCGGCGGGCGCGGCCGTCCCCGTTCGAGCCGGTGACCGCAGACCTCCAGGGTGCCCGCAGCCGGGGGGTCCAGCCCGGCGAGGACGCGCAGGAGGGTGCTCTTGCCGGCGCCGTTGGGTCCCACCACCCCCACGAGCTCGCCGTCCGAGACCTCGAGGTCGACGCCTCCCAGCACCTTCAGCCCCCGCCGCCGCACCTCCAGCCCGCGGCAGTCGACCGCGGTCCCGCGCACCTGCGTCGAGCTCAACGGCTCCCCCACGCCGCGTCCAGTCGGTCGAGGTTCGAGCGCAGCAGGTCGTCGTAGGTGGCGCCGTACCCGGGCGCGCCCGGGAAGTTGCTGAGGACCGCCACCGGCCGGCCGAGGCGCTCGCCGAGCACCAGCGCCGCCTGCGGCCCTTCCTGCAGGTTGCCGACAACGAGCGCCGGGTCCAGCGCGAGCAGCCCCTCGAGCTCGCGCGGGGTGGTGTCCTCGGCCCGGCGGAGGCGCGCCACGACCTCGAGCCCCAGCCAGTCGCACAGCTCAGCCTGGTGGGCCGACGCGATCACCGGCGCCCCGGCCCACGGCGACGGCCGACCCCTGACCTCCTGCTCGAGGCGCCCGAGGCGGGCCGCAACGCGGCTGACCGCGGCGTCGAGCTCGGCCTGTCGTTGGGGCAGCCGCCGGCCGATCTCGGCGGCGATCTGGCCCACCAGGTCCAGGTAGTGCCCCGGCACCAGGAGGCTGCCCCGGCCCTGCACCGACACCACCCTCGCGTCCCCGACCCCGATGCGGCCGAGCTGCTCGTCGAGCCCCGCCTGGAAGTCGTGCCGAACCACCACCAGCGCGTCGCGCAGCTCGGGCACCATCCGCGGGCTCAGGTCGAAGTGGCCCGGGCAAGTTCCGGGGGGGACCAGCGACGCCACGGCGACCGGGTCGCCGGGGGGCAGGAGCTCGCGGGCCGCCGCCTCGAGGAGCGAGGTGGTGACGACGAGGGTCGAGGGACCTGAAACGGGCTCCGCCGCGGGGAGGTGGAGGGGGAGAAGGAGGAAGGCGATGGCGAGCCATCGGGTACGGGTACGGGTACGGGTACGGGCGGAAGAAACCACGATCAGAACCTCACGTCGAGGCCGGCGAGGACGGTGCGGCCTGGCATGGGGTAGCCCGGCCGGTACTCGTACTCCTCGTCGGCCAGGTTCTCCCCCGCCAGGTAGAGCTCGCCGCCCGTACCCGGCAGGAGCAGGTCGAGCGGAACGCCCACGCGGGCGTTCACCAGCCAGTAGGCGTCGACGGTGCGGTCCGGGGACGGGTAGCGCGGGTTGTCCACGTAGCGCAGGTCGCTCCACTGGGCGTCGAGGTTGAGCCGCACCCGACTTGGGAACGTGTGGCCGAAGCCGAGGGCGACAGTGCCCTCGGGCAGGTTGGGCACGTCACCGGGGTCCGGGTCGCTCCAGGTGCCGCCGACGAACAGGGCGGAACGGGACCCCAGCGCGGCTTCGAGGGCCACCTCCACCCCGCGCACGGTGTAGGCGCCGACGTTCGCGAAGTACGGCGGCGGGGGCGGCGGCGGTGAGAAGCGGAGGCCGTCCTCGACCTCGTCGTGGAAGAGAGACAGGTCGAGGCGCACCCGCGACCCGAATCGCTGCGCCAGCCCCACCTCGACGTGGTCCATGACCTCCGGCTCGAGATCCTGCCACTGGTCGCCGCGTCCCCAACCGGCGTACTGCACCGCCGCCCACGCGCCGGGCAGGTTGAAGGCGTGGGCGGCGTTGGCGTAGAGCTCGGTGGCGGTGAAAGCCACCTTGACCCCGACTTGTCCGCCCCACTGCCCGCCGAAGGGGTCGCTCGAGGTGTAGCGCACCCCGGCCGAAGGCGTCACCGTCGCCTCGGTGCCGAAGACGTGGCTGACCATGACCCAGGGTGCGGTCGCCCGCAGGCGGACGTTGTTCGGGTTGCGCGGGCCGGCCGGTCGCTGCTCGACGAACTCCCCGCCGTAGTCGTCGTGGTCCACCCCCACCAGCAGCTCCCCGCCGTCCCAGGGCCGCAGGGTCTCCCGCAGGCGCGCGCCCCAGTTGCGGCTCGCCGTGAGGCTGCGAAACGGCTCGGCGGCGGCGGCGTCCCACTGCAGCCAGTCGAGGTCGCCGTGGTCGAGCCACAGCTTGAGGTGACCCTCGCCGAGCCGGTGACGGTGAGCGAGGGTGGCGACGGCGAACGCCGCGTCGCTGGCGAAACGCTCCACCACCGGCTGGGGGGGCGCCCCCACCGCCTCGGGGTCGTCGGCCCAGGCGTCGGTCCAGTCCAGGCGGAGGCTCACGTCCCAGTGCTCGCTGAAGGTGTACCCCACCCGGCCCGAGGCCGCGTCCACCTCGCCGCCGGCGTCGGGCCGGTGGCCGTCGCTCGAACGGTGGGACGCGGTGACCAGCCAGTCGAGGGGGCCGCTGCGGCCCCCCACCTCCGCCGCGCCGAGGAGGGTCGCGTCGGACCCATAGCCTGCCCGCACCCTGCCCTCGACGCCGCTGGACTGCACCCGCCGGCCGACCATGTCCACCGCGGCGAAGCCCATGGAGCCCAGCAGCACCGGCTGCGGGCTGCGGTACACCCTGAGCTCGTCGGTGGGGTCCAGCGACAGCCAGTCCACCAGAGGGTGGGTCCAGACGCCGACGAAGCGGGGGATCCCCTCCACCAGGGTGGCGATCTCGGCGCCGGGGCGGCCGGAGCCGTGGCCGCGCACGAACACCGCCCCCCCCTCGCCGCCGCCGTAGGCGCCGATCATGTTGAAGCGGGAAACCGTCACCCCCGGCACCCGTCGCAGGGCGGCGGTGAGGTCCTGGGCGGCGAGCTCCTCCACCTGCCGTTGGGACACCACGGCCACCGGCTGGGCGTAGCGGTCGACGACGGTGCTGTCGAGGATCGGGGTGGAGGTGACCTCCACCTCCCCCTCGAAGCGGGCCTTCTCGGAGCCCTCGACGTCCGCGCCGGCCGCGTCGGCCAGTGCGAGATCCTGGGCGACGACGCCGCCGGCGACCAAGAGGGCGAGAACGGCAATCGGGTGCACCTTCACCGCAGCTCCCTTCCGGTGGAGCTCATGGACAGGGCGGCGTGGAGCACCCCCTTGTGCTGGCGCAGGCCGTCGGCGATCGCCTTGAGCCGGGTGGCCGGCCCGCGGCACAGCACCACCTCGGCGCAGAGGTCGTGGTCGAGGTGGACGTGGGTGGTGGCCAGGATCACCTCGTGGTGGTCGTGCTGGAGGTCGGTGAGCCGCTCGTTGAGCCCGTGGGCGTGGTGGTCGAAGACCAGGGTGATGGCGCCCACCGCCTCCTGGTCCGAGCGCCACTCCTCCTCCACCAGGCGCGCCCGGATCAGGTCCCGGATGAACTCCGAGCGGTTCTCGTAGCCGGACCCGCCGCACAGCCGGTCGAGCTTGTCGGCCAGGGAGCGGTCGATGGAGAAGCTGAGTCGGACGAGGTCGCTCATCGGGCCTCCGGTATTACGACTCGACCAATCGTATGAATGCCATCGACGCGTGTCAATGCCGTTCCCGCCCACGAGTCCGCTGCGATGTCGAGAGGGCGGCTCGGGTGATTTCGCCCCAGCGGCAGCGGCAGCGGCAGCGGCAGCGGCAGCGGCAGCGGCAGCGGCAGCGGCAGCGGCAGCGGCAGCGGCAGCGGCAGCGGCAGCGGCAGCGGCAGCGGCAGCGGCAGCGGCAGCGG
>Ga0068714_10007434_pt1 | contig 10626 bp, 5 predicted proteins | sample MTBNYHSulfiMetaG_FD_62988 | JGI IMG/M metagenome (GOLD analysis project Ga0068714, IMG submission 62988) | Enrichment culture microbial communities from rom New York Harbor, USA that are MTBE-degrading - MTBE-NYH (New York Harbor Sulfidogenic)... | ecosystem: Environmental > Aquatic > Marine >...
CTGGGTTGAAGGTCCGCTTGCAGAAGCATGCGATCTGGCAGGGATAGACAATATGCTGATGCAGTTAATGGTAGACCCGGATTTCTGTAACCTGCTCATGGATAAATGTATGCAGACAGCCAAAGATTTCGCGAAAGCCCAGATTGATGCGGGATGTGACATCATCGGGGTGGGAGATGCCATCTGTTCGCAGATCAGTAAGGACATGTATGATCAGTATATCAAAGAAAGGCATAAGGAACTTTTTGAGTATATACAAAAAAACGGAGCCCTTGTGAAACTTCATATTTGCGGGGATATCACTCATCTGCTGGGATCCATCGCGGAGACGGGTGCTGATATTGTTGACCTTGACTGGCAGGTTGACCTGGAGGAAGCTTTTACATTGCTGGGTACTGAAATAACCCGGTGCGGGAATATAAATCCCGTGTTCATCCAGGACAGGTCAGCTGAGGAGGTATTTAATGAGTCATTAAGGATCTGTCGGCAGGAAAGAGGCAGGAGGTTTATTCTTTCAGGAGGGTGTGAGATCACGGTGAATACACCGGTGGAGAATCTGATGGCGATGAGGGAAGGGTCAGTGGAATAGACCATGGACCATAGACCATAGAGATCAGAGAAACCTTGAAATTTGGATATTTCCACTCTCTACACTTAACACGGAACGCTGAGCCTTGAAATCCTTTCTTTTCGTGACGACGTGACGGTGAAAAGACGTGACGGTGTGATGTCGCTGGTTTAATTAAATTCAATGGAAAATCAAAGCAGTCAAGGTCAATTTTCCACTCTGTGGCACTCTTTTTATATTTCTTTTTCTCCGTGGCCCTCTGTGGTTAATTTTGATAATAGATATTTGAGGAAAACAGTATATTTTTTACCACAGAATTCACAGAGAAAAGAAAGACCTGCCTGGCGGCAGGTCGAGAACCACAGAGATAAAATGTGATTCATCCAGAATTCTTTGAATATCGAATATCGAACGCGGAAATCCGAAAAATCCTCATTAATTTTGTGTAAGACCGGATAAATATATAGATTTGCAATCCTTTTGAAAAGGGGAGTTTAAGACTTTTAAAGGATAGTGTATAGTTCGGGGTGTAGCGCAGCCCGGTTAGCGCATCTGGTTTGGGACCAGAGGGTCGCAGGTTCGAATCCCGCCACCCCGACAAAAGGCAAAGCCTGACGCGAAAGCGTCGGGCATTATTTTTTTTGGAATGTCAGAAGCTTGCTTCTGTAAATGACAAAAGAAATAATACCCGATAACGAGCTTAGCGAGTTTCAGGCTTTGACTTTTAAGTCACCTCTCCCCACAGGATCACCGGAGGTAATCCCGCCACCCCGACAAAAAACAAAGTGAGAGTGGGAGCGAGCCTCTCATTCTAACCCGTCCTAAAATTGGTGGTGCAGGAGTACATATTTTTGATGATGGAGTCGAATCTTCTTTATGCCTTGAAGCTGGATATATGATCCATATTCTTGAAAATTTGAAAATTCCACTATCATTTCGTATAAATCCGATTTTTGGAAGTAGAACTCCAATTCCATTTTCAGTTGGAGCAGGATTAAGCTGCATTTTTTAGGTAGGATAAAGTCAGTAGTTTATAGAATTTTGTTTCAATCCTAAATACTTTTCAGATCACTTCTTTTTCCTGGTCATTTGCCATGAATAGAATCGTTCTTCCTGGTAAGTTCCGTTTGGGATTTTCTCAGTAATGATTTTGGTTGCATCACCACCAAAATAAGTTTTCCCGTCTCCTGATTTTACCAGTATATCAGGTTGAATGTCTTTTTTTGTTTCTTTGTTTGATATTTGAGGAATGTTGACTCCTGCCGGAATTTGTACACCTTGCTGTTTAAGATATTCCTGGATCCACTGGTCACTTGTTTTTACTGTCGGATCAGGAACTTTATCACCTACAGGACCCAGTTGAAATGTTTTTGAGATGATTTTGTTGCTTGAATGGGAATCCTCTGTTCTTCCCTCTTTGGACCAGATTAAAGTATAAATTTTTTCACTCTCATTTATTTTGTAAGAGATATTAAAACCTGCTGGCAACATTTTTACAGCTTTACCTGATTCGTTATCAAAAACCACCATCCATGGAAATTGAGTAACGTATTCCTTGCTGTCAATTTCAAAGTTCATTGCATTACGAAGGTAGTCGGTAGTAGTTACATGTCCGCCACTGGCACATTTCTGGCCCGATAAGTCCGAATGATCATATTTATGCTCTTTTGAATTATATGAAAAACTTTCCAGGGTAACACTGACGGGAGTGTAATACTCAAAGGTCTGATTTAAAATGGGCATATCCTGTATCTCTTTTCTTTTCAGGTTCATATGCACAACGGCTTCAACATATTCATGGGCGTCCTGTTTTTTTACAGTTTGTATATGGCATGATCCTTCTGTTCTTTCTTCGGATTCGTTTGAAATCGTTCTTTTGGTGATTCTTCCTTTAAGAACCAGGGTTGCTTCATATTCATGAGGTTTAACTGAGATGCTCGCTCTGTCTTCAGTTTTTTCAGGATAATTTTCCGGCTGAAAAGACGCGGTAATCCTAATCCTCTCGTCATTGTCCCCTGCATGGTAATGAAGGATCACTTCACCAAATTCATCAGTGATATACTTATCACTTGGTGTGATTGTTCCGTTATTGACACCGGAAATGGTCAGTTTGATTTCTTTTCCTTTAACCGGAAATGTATTATCATCAGGGTCAGTTTCATTTAAACTGATCCTGATATCCGTGTTTTCGTTGTAATAGACCTGGGTTCTGTCAGGTTTCACTTTAATCTCCAGACCCCTGATAACCAGTTCCCGTTCTATATAATATTCGGAACTGGTACGGATACCACAGGTGCCGAATTTGATAGTCTCCCTGCTGGCATCTATCCCTTTTATAACTTTGTAGCGGCCTCTTGCCTCATAATCATTATTTGTAAGTATTGTATGAAAATCTCCGTGCGGAGGACCATCTGCACAACATGCGGGAGCTTTTCGAAATTCTAGCCGGTTTACCTCCTTCTGGAAATAAATTGAGGCCCCGTCGGTACCATCAGTTACATATTCTCCAAGACAATTTTTTACCTTTCCGGTTATTTCTACTTCCCTGTCGTCTTCATTTACGATGGATAAATATTTTTTCTCAAATTCAATCTCAAGTTCAGGTCCTCTGGGTGGAACAGGGTGATCTTTCTCATAATATAATACTTTACGATAAAGGGGTGACAATAAGCCGGCATTATTTTTAATTGACTGTTCCAGTTCAACATCTTTTGAAATTTCAACTGCGATTATCCTGCGGCGGTTTGGAACACATGGTGAATTCATCACCATTTTTGAAGCTATCCAATAAGCCGGGAGTGATTCAAATTCAGGATCTGACCACTCAGTTACCTGCCATCCGGTTATGGGATCAACATAATTAGTTTCAATTGATGGGATGATCATTTCTCCATCAATGGCTATTACAGCGACCACATAATAAATAAAGTAATGAGGATCTATACCGGGATTTTCCCTGTATGAAGAAAATTCTATTTCCGAATGCCACTTTTGCATTATATCAACAATCCTGGAATCTATATAATCACGCCACTCTTCAGGAGTTTTCTCCCCATACTTTTCATTCAGAAGATTTACAACTTCTTCTTCCAGTGCATTAAGATAAATGGAAGCAATAGTTTTATCATAACAATCTTCTGTCTGCCCCATGGATGCTAATGAAGCAATCAGATAATATATAATGAGTACAAAAAGCTTTTTCAGTATATTCATGATGGTTTATAATAAGGGACAATGTATTATTTACATACACGTATTGGATATTTAACAAGTGTTTAATTCATAATTAAGATTCTATAAATCAAATATAGAAATTGAAATAGTAATTATCAAATCAGATCTTGAAGATCGAGCTTTATACGTTTTGCTAATTCCTTCAGGACTATTTTAATTTGAAAGTATACTAATTTTGATTAACCAATACTTTACAATTGTTGCAAGACCAGATACAATGAACGTTTCAGACTATTTTAATGAAACTCAGTAACTTTGAGTTGTCATTCTTAATAATGATCATGCAGGGAGAACCTTCTGAAAAATTTCTTTTCTTGTTTTCCTGATCTTCAATTTTAATACAAGTGGATTAAAATTCTTTACATTACTGTGAGCCGGGAAAAATACCACTTTTGACAGTTCAGTCATATTTGCAGAATCTAAGGATGATCTGGAGCAGCTTAACTTTTACTGGTATATCACCCGGGGAAAAATAACATTGATGGATATCACAATTCAGGTAAGTAAAGGTTCAACGTTCAGGGTTGGCGCATGTTTCGGAGATTTTAACAATAGAGGATAAATATCTAATACCGAAGTTGCGAATCGATTGTTGCCAGGAGCAGAATCCCGGGGACTTAAAATGTTTTAGTAAACTTCAAATTCCTGGTCCTGTCGCAGGTTACACGGAAACCTGAGATATTATTATCCGGATCCCGTACAAATTCAATCCGGCTAAAATACCATTTGTTACCCTTAAACTGATCACTCCGGATCGGTTCAAGTACAATATCTCCGGTTCTGAAATGAGTTGCCGTCAGTTTTCCTGATTTAACCGATAGTGAATAGGATGTCCTGAGTTCAGTGCTGTAAAACTCACCTTCATACTCATTAAGCTCAACAGCCTCCGGGTCAAAATCAGGTAATCCTGCAGATTTAGCCGAAGTGGGTGCTGTACTTCCTGCTTTTTTTGTTTTAGGCTTAGTCGTAATCAGCCTGTCCTTAAGGTAAATATCTATGATTTTTACAACCATGCCACCCGTATTAAATGAGGCCAGGTTGCTCAATACATTAATGGAGAACCTTTCATCGGGGAACCGAATTAAATAACTCCGGTACCCAGCATCTCCACCGGTATGTGAAATAATCCTGAGCCCCTTGTATTTTCCTATAATTTGTCCCATGGCATAAGGAATTGTGTCTCCTTTATTGAGCACACAAGGTAAATTCATCCTTTCAATGATCTCGCTTCCTCCTACCACCGGATTTTCAAAATTCACCGCCCAAAGACAAAGATCTTCTGCAGTTGTGAAGAGACTGGTTGCCCCGACATTTGAGTAATTCAAAAGACTTTTTTTGTATCCTGTGGAGTCGCAATAATATGAGTAAGCTCTGTTCTTTACAATCTTCTCACAATCATCATAGAATTGGGTATTGTTCATATTTAGCGGTTCAAAAATATGAGTCCGGTTAAACTCAGCAAATGTCTGTCCTGAAACTCTGGAAACCACTTCAGCAAGCAGGGTGTACCCGGTGTTACAGTATAAATGTTCCTCTCCGGGATTGAAATTCAACTCTTTCTGATGGCTTACGAGATTCAATATATGTTCTCTGGTAATAATATCATCAAGTCTCCAGCCGGCCATAGCAAGCAACTCCCACTGATCCCTCAGACCGCTTGTATGATGAATCAAATGATTAAGCGTAATCATTTCTCCGAAATTGGGAACTTCCGGGATATATTTTCTGATATCATCATTTATAGAAAGCTTGCCATCTTTTTCAAGAAGCAGGATCGCAAAACAGGTAAATTGCTTTGAAACAGAAGCAATATGAAAGACTGTAGAAGGAGTTACCGGCATGCTGTATTCAAGTTCAGCGCTTCCGTAACCTTTTTTAAAAACTACTTTACCGTCAATAGTTACTGCCACTGTAGCTCCTGGGCTTTCAGGGCTGTTCCAGGGTGTAAAAAGCTGATCTATCTGTTTTTCGAATGTGGTTCCCCTTGGTTCCAGCTTGTCCCATGAAAGCATATACTTTCCTTCCGGCGCTTTTTCGTCAATGGATGTAATTTCCAGTATGTAATTTCCTTTTGTTTCTGAAAAAAGCGTCATGTTTTCAGACCCATTTCTCCCGTTCGGTCTGTTGAAACTTTCCAAGCTCTTTCCTTCCGGATTAATGGTTGTGATCCTGACATCAACACTCTCCTGTAAAAGGGTAAAATATGCAAACCTGTCGGTCTCCAGGTCAACGACAAATCTGTGTTTTTCCCCGGGCTTCAATACCATTTTTACAGGTACACCCAGGACAAGATTAACCTGTTTTTCCTGGCATTTTGCCGGGAGGAAACAGATAAATATCAACAGAGAAACTGACGAAGCAATCCTTATTAACTTTATGACAAAACTTTTCATCTATTGTTATTTTTTAATAAAACAAATATCGATAGAGCAAGAACAACGTAGAGAGTAAGATTCTTCACACTGAAGAAATGTCAGTCTGATGAGCATGATCATGTCAATAATTAACTATTTTTGCCATCCTTTCTGAAGAAATTTCCTTTGGCGTATAATTTGACAGGCAGTTTTCGGATATTTTAGATGTAAAATATACCACCCATTTTCTGAGTTTATATAACAATTAAATTTATTCAGTACATAAAAATAAAATTATAATTCATTTTTGTATTTTCGAAAATTTAAATTGTGAGTCCACTCCGAAAAGTCTAAAAAAGGAAATGTCACAAAAACACCAAGACAACAAAATTCACAAAACAAAGATAATCAAATTGATATCTTTGGTGAGATTTTGTGATTTAGTGATCTGGTGACAAAATAATTACTTATCGGAGGAAACTCAATAGTATAAAACGATAAAAAAACATTTATAAATTCTTTTAAATATAAAGGAGGATTGTTTTATGAGCACTCGTACTGTAATTAATCCCAGGGTTATTCTTACATTGTTTATAATTTTCTTTACCGGCCACACTATTATTTCAGCACAGGGACTGAGTTTGTACACCCCTTACACGAAGATTTCTGTTCCGCCGGGTGAATCGATTGATTACACTATAGATGTAATCAACAACGGCTCATACATACGTACTGCTGTAATCTCAGTTTCCGGCCTTCCCGGGTCATGGAATTACACATTGCGCTCAGGGGGATGGAATGTGCAGGAAATTTCGGTACTCCCCGGTGAGAAAAAAACCCTGAATCTGAAAGTAGATGTACCCTTTGAAATAGAAAAAGGCAGTTACACATTCAGGGTGACTGCCCGGAATTTCACTGTTTTGCCCCTTACCGTTAATGTTTCGGAGCGGGGAACCCTGAAGACTGGATTTACTACTGAGCAGGCTAATATGCAGGGTTACACCACATCCAGTTTTACTTTCACCTGCAAATTGCATAACCAGACCGGGGAAAAACAATTGTATGCCCTGGTCTCAAATGCACCCCGGGGCTGGACGGTGATTTTCAAACCTGGTTATCAGCAGGCCACTTCAGTTGAAATTGAGAGTAACCAGACTAAAGATGTGTCGATTGAAATTAAACCGCCTTTCAACATTGCGGCAGGCAAGTATAAAATCCCTGTAAGTGCAAATACCAGTGCAACTTCAGCCAGTCTAACGCTGGAGGTCGATATACTCGGTACTTACCTGCTGGAATTGACCACCCCCGACGAGTTACTCAGTGCCAGCATCATAGCAGGCAGGGAAAAACGTAAGGAACTGCTGGTGAAAAACACCGGATCATCGAACCTGATTGATGTCCGGATGAATGCTGCCAAGCCTCAGGGCTGGGAAGTAACGTTCGATCCCGATACCATTACTTTCATCCCTGCCGGAGAAACAGCTGAAGTGATCGCCACCATCAAAGCTTATGAAAAGGCGATACCGGGTGATTATGCCATTAACCTTACCGCCCTGACCCCTGAAGCCAATTCAAAAGCAACTTTACGGATTACAGTAAAAACATCAATGCTTTGGGGCTGGCTGGGGATCCTTGTCATTATTGGCGCCATCTGGATAATTTATTACCTGTTCCGTAAATATGGCAGGAGGTAGGAAATGCGTACAAAAATCATTGAGATAAACGGCCTTACCAAAAGGTATGGAGACTTCACGGCTGTGGAGAACCTGTCGCTTACCATCGAAAAGGGTGAAATTTTTGGTTTGCTGGGTCCCAATGGTGCAGGTAAAACAACCACCATCCTGATGCTGATGGGCTTAACCGAACCTTCTGCCGGAAATGTGACAGTATGTGGTCTTGACCCGGTACGCATGCCGATTGAAGCGAAAAAAAGGGTGGGCTACTTACCCGAGGACATTGGTTTTTACGAAGACCTTACCGGGCTTGAAAACCTTCGTTATATTGCGAAACTGAACGGGATTCCGGCCGATAAGGCGGACGAAAAGGCTCGTCAGCTGTTGCAGCGGATCGGACTTGCGGAGCAGATGGACAAGAAGACCGGGAAATATTCGCGGGGAATGCTTCAACGACTGGGTCTGGCAGATGTATTGATCAAAGATCCGGAGGTGATCATCCTGGATGAACCCACACTGGGGATAGATCCTGCGGGGATAAAGGAGTTTATGGAACTCATTGTCAGGTTAAGCAGGGAAGACAACATTACCGTACTTTTTTCGTCACACCACCTTCATCAGGTACAGCAGGTTTGTGACCGCGTGGGCATTTTTGTGAATGGCCGGTTGCTGGCCCATGGCGATATACGTACCCTTGCAAAGCAATTATTTTCAGGTAATGTTTTTAGTGTCGAAGCTAAAGTGGCCAGTGTAAATTCAGATTTCAAGGGTTCAGGATCAGGCAGTTCTCCGACTGAAAATCTGACGGAGGAATTCAAAAAGATTGAAGGTGTGGAAAATGTAACATGGAATGAGACCAACGTGAACATCGCCTGTAACAGGGATGTGACAACGGAAATAGCAAGAATAATTGTAAATTCCGGTGCCGGTTTATGTTCCATCAACAAAAAAGAATATGGTTTAGATGATATATACTACCGATATTTTGAAGGAGGAAATAAGGATGAATGAGCCAATAATTCAAAATACAATATGGAGGAAGAAAGAAACGGCAGTGAAACTGCGCAATATTATATCCTTTTTTAAGACCGGTCCGGAAAAAAGAAATCGCAGAAAGTCAATCGCAAATCCTTTCTGGGTAATGGTACTAAAAGAGGTGGGCGATCATGTGCGAAGCTGGCGGGTTCTTATCCTCATTGGCATTATTGCTTTAACCTGCATCAGCTCAATGTATGTTGCTCTTTCAGGGATGAGCGATATTGCAAAACCAGGAAGCAGTGAAGACGTTTTTTTCTTTTTAAAATTATTCACCCTTTCAGACGGATCCCTTCCTTCATATTTCGTTTTTATCGGGTTTTTAGGACCATTGCTGGGCATCAGCCTTGGTTTCGATACGGTTAATTCAGAACAAAACAGGGGAACCTTAAGCCGTATCCTGGCCCAGCCCATTCCCCGCGATTACATGATAAATTCAAAATTCCTGGCTGCACTCATTGTTATTTCGGTCATGTTTTTTACTCTGAGTTTTTTAGTAATTGGAACAGGATTGATCGCACTTGGTATACCTCCCACACCCGAAGAATTTATGCGGGTTATTCTTTATACTCTGCTTAGCATCGTTTACGTGGCATTTTGGTTGAACCTGTCTGTCTATTTTTCAGTTCGTTTTAAACAGCCTGCCACATCGGCCCTGGCAGGAATAGCAGTATGGCTGTTTTTTACGGTGTTTTATCCATTGATCGTCAATATTGTTACTAAAGCTCTCCAGCCTTCGGAATACGCTCCTGTACAGGCCATGTACATTTTCCAGAAATTCAAATTTATCCTGATACAAATAATGCCCAACGAACTCTATAGCCAGGCAACATCAACGCTATTGATGCCAACCGTACGAAACCTTGGACCATTAACCATGGATCAGATACAGGGTGCAATTCCGGGTCCACTTTCACTTGGGCAGAGTTTATTGCTGGTCTGGCCTCAGGTTACAGGACTCGTGGCATTAACATTTTTATGTTTTATATTAACATACCTGGCCTTTATGCGCCGGGAAATCCGTTCACGATAAATCCGGTTTCGTCAGATGAGTATAAATTCCGGTGACAGTGAACACCTGAATCCGGTTTAAATGAGCACCATTATCCGGGATAAATCGAGGAAACAATTTAAACTATATTAACCTTATCGACTCACATTAATTATAGCTGAAGAATCACTATAATTTCTTCCATATAGAATGAAAGATTACATATAATTATCAGGAAATTGCAAATTCTTTTATATTTACATCGGATTAGTTAAACTATTTTTAAACCTTATTTTATTTCATTTGAACAGGCGGTTCAGATTGTAATAACCATTATTTGAATAAACAGGAATGACCAAAACAATTATAGGTGTTATTCTCTTTGTGGTTGTTATATTAGCATTTATCCGGTGGTTTAATGCGGGGGAGGAGTACTATAACCTAAAACTGGAAAAGTTGAAGCAGGAGTATTCTGTTATGCCTGTTTCTTCTATTGACCACAGCAAACTGAGAGCCCTGCAAAAGGAATTCTCGTCCCCTCAGGAGGTTACAGAGGCTTGCAACAGTTGTCATACGGAAAGGCACAAGGAAGTGATGAACTCCTCACACTGGAACTGGGAACGTGTTTCTTATGTTGAAGGCAGGGGGGTAGTATCAGCCGGCAAAAAAAATGTACTTAACAACTATTGTCTGGGGGCACAGTCGAATGAACTGGCCTGCGCAGCCTGTCATATCGGTTTTGGCATGACCAATGACCAGTTCGATTTCAAA
>Ga0068714_10007435_pt1 | contig 10625 bp, 8 predicted proteins | sample MTBNYHSulfiMetaG_FD_62988 | JGI IMG/M metagenome (GOLD analysis project Ga0068714, IMG submission 62988) | Enrichment culture microbial communities from rom New York Harbor, USA that are MTBE-degrading - MTBE-NYH (New York Harbor Sulfidogenic)... | ecosystem: Environmental > Aquatic > Marine >...
GATTATTTCGCCGCTGACGGGCCGTTGATCCAGTATTTCGCCCAATCCGGGGATACCCTCGACGTGCTCGCCATCCGCTTCGGCGTCGACCGCTCCGAGATCGTATCCGACGAGCCGATCCCGGAGGAAGGGCTGATCGACCCCCAGCAACTGCTGCTCTTGCCCCGGCGGCTGGCCAACACAACGCCCGCCGAGCAGCTCATGCCCGATAGCGAGGTGGTGTATTCACCCTCGGCAATCGGCTTCGATACGCAAGCCTATGTTGAACAGCAGGATGGCCACCTGCACGCCTACCAGGAGTTCCTGGGCGCCACCGGCTTTACCAGCGGGGCGGATATCCTGCAGCGCGTGGCGATCGAGAATTCAATCAACCCTCGCCTGCTGCTCTCCCTGCTGGAGTACCTCAGCCATTGGGTGAGCGGAGAACCCGGCACGCTATCGCAGACCAACTATCCGATGGGTTTGATCGATGTGGACCTGCACGGCCTTTACCAGCAGCTCACCTGGGCGGTCAATCTGATCTCCAAGGGCTACTACGGCTGGCGGGAGGGCAACCTCACCGAGATCCAATTCAAGGACGGCAGCTATCTGCGCATCGCGCCGGAACTCAACGCCGGAACCGTAGCCCTGCAGTTCTTTTTCGCCCAGCTCTACGACCGCGCCCAGTGGGAGCAAGCCCTCGATCCTGAAAGCGGCTACCTGGCTACCTACAAGCAGCTCTTCGGCAATCCCCAGTTGCTGGCGGCGCAAACCGAGCCGCTCTTCCCGTCCAACCTCAGCCAGCCATCCATGATCCTACCCTTCATGCTCGGGCAGGTGTGGAGCTTCACCGGCGGCCCGCACGGCGCCTGGGAGGGTGAAGGCTCGCAGGCCGCTTTGGATTTCGCCCCAAGCGCCAGCCTGCCAGGATGCGCGCCTTCCGACCTATGGGTGACCGCCGTGGCACCGGGCTACATCGTGCGCTCCGGCGGCGGTGTGGTGGTGCTCGACCTGGACGACGACCAAAACGAGCAAACCGGCTGGGTGCTGATGTACTTGCACGTCTCCGAGAACGGCGCGGCCCCAGTGGGCCGCTGGGTGGATACCGGCGAACCGCTCGGCCACCCCTCCTGTGAGGGGGGGCGCGCCACCGGCACCCACGTGCACATCGCCCGCAAATACAACGGAGAATGGATCGCCGCCGATGGCCCCATCCCCTTCGTGCTCAGTGGTTGGCAGGCCTCGGCCGGGGATGAACCCTACGATGGAACCCTCACCCGCGATGGAGAGGTGATCGTCGCCAGTCGCTGGGGCGAGGATATCGCTCGTAGCCCAAATGACCCGTAGACAGCACTGCCGGGGAGGCGCACTCGCCGCCCTGCTGCTCCTGGCGTTGGCCGCCTGTCAAGGCGCAACCCCAATCAGCCTAGGCCCAACGGAGACGGTCGCCGCTTCGGCCACCTCCACTCAGCCCCCCACAGCGACGGCTAGCCCGCAGCCCACCGCGACCCTGGATAGCATCGTCATCCAATACACCACCCAGGCGGGGGACAGCCTGGCGGTACTCAGTGCCCGCTTCGGTGTGGAAGCCTCCGAGATCCAAGGGCTTGGTTCCGCCGAGAGTTTGAGCGGCCTGCTCGACCCCGGACAGGTGCTGACCATCCCCGTCGTTGAAGGGCCGACCACCCCTGGGGAGTGGTTGCTGCCGGATAGTGAAGTAATCTTCTCCGTCACGGCCAGCGATTTCAACCTCGAAGCTTACGTGGCGCAGGCTGGCGGTTTCCTCGGCCGATTCGAAAGCTATTACACCAACGCTCCCCAGAGCGGCGCCAAGGAAGTCGCCCAGGTGGCCCTGGATTACTCCATCAACCCGCGCCTGCTCCTGGCGCTGCTCGAGTACCAGTCGGGCATCGTGCTAGGTGAATTAAAGGACAGCGTCCAGCTCGAATACCTGCTGGGGATGGAGGACTGGCGGCATGTTGGGCTACGCCGCCAGCTAATCTGGGCTGCCGAACAACTTAGCGTGGGCTATTATGGCTGGCGGGAGGGCAGCCTGACCACGGTCACTTTTCCAGACAGCACCACGCTGCGGCTCGACCCCAGTCTCAACGCCGGCACGGTCGCCTTGCAGTTCTTATTTGCCCAGCTATACCCCCCTGATGCTTGGGATACAGTGCTTGACCCAGAAGACGGCTTCCTCGCCTTGCACCAGCACATGTTCGGCGATCCTTGGGCGCGCGCAGCAGCTATAGAGCCGCTCTTCCCGCCGGGGTTGACCCAGCCAAGCATGAATTTGCCTTTTGCACCCGGCGACACCTGGTGGTACACTTCCGGCCCACACTCCGCCTGGGGCACGGAGGGCGCCCGGGCCGCCCTGGATTTCACCCCACCGACCGCGGCAGCCGATTGCCGTGTCTCGCTCAAATGGGCTTTGGCAGCCACTCCTGGCCTGGTGGTGCGCTCCGGGAACGGCACGGTGGTGCTCGATCTAGATGGCGACGGGGATGAGCACACCGGCTGGGTGCTGGTCTACGTGCACATAGCCACGGACGGGCGCGTGGCAGCGGGCACCTGGCTGGAGGCCGATGACCCTATCGGCCACCCTTCCTGTGAGGGCGGTCCAGCTTCGAGCACCCATTTGCACATCGTTCGCAAGTACAATGGGGAGTGGATGCTGGCCGGCGGCGCGCTGCCCTTCACGATGAGCGGCTGGACGGCGGTCGCCCTGCCGGAGAATTACACCAGCACGCTCGTTCAGGGCGAACAGATCATCACCGCCTGCCGCTTCTCCTGCCCGACCGGCGAGATCACCCGGACGCTTGAACCATGAGATTTCGAGCCCACCTCCCACAAATAGGCACCACGATAGCTCTGGCAGCAGTGCTTTTCACCGCCTGCGTCCCGCTGGAAACCACCCAAACACCCGAAAGCCCAACGGAGCCGCCCAGCACCCCGACGCCGACCATCTTCGCCACCCCCCTGCCCACCCGCCCCACCTACAACCCCGGCGAACTGGTGGATTACACGGCGCAAACCGGCGACACCCTGCCCGCCCTGGCAGCCCACTTCAACACCACGGTTGAGGAGATCCTGGAAGCCAACCCGATCATCCCCACAGACGTCACTACCCTGCCGCCCGGCCTGCCGATGCAGATCCCGATCTACTACCGTTCGTTCTGGGGCACCTCCTATCAGATCGTCCAAGACAGCCTGTTTATCAACGGCCCGGCAGCCAGGGATTTCGACACCGCCAGCTTCATCGAGGGCTTTCCCGGCTGGCTGAAGGATTACCGTGGGGAGGATGGCGTTCCCGATCCCAGCGGGGCAGGAATCGTCGATTACGTCGCCAGCAACTACAGCATCAGCCCGCGAGTGCTGCTGGCCATTCTGGAATACCAGACCGGGGCGTTGAGCCAGCCCGACATCCCCAACGGCGTCTCTCCAGATTACCCCCTGGGCAACGTCAGCATCCAGCACCGTGGCCTCTACCTGCAACTGGCCTGGGTGGCTAACCTGCTCAACAACGGCTATTACGGCTGGCGCTCCGGCAAGCTGATCGAATTTGACCGCCCTGACGGCCGCCTGGAGCAGCCCGATCCCTGGCAAAACGCCGCCACGGTGGCCTTCCAATACTACTTCAGCCAGAACCCCGCGGCGGGCGATTACGATCAAGCCATCGGGCCTGCAGGCATCGCCCTGACCTACGAGGAGCTTTTCGGTGATCCCTGGCAGCCCATCGAGGCCCACATCCCTGGCAGCTTGCAACAGCCCGCCTTGCAATTGCCCTTCGAGGTCGGCAAGAGCTGGTCGTTCACGGGGGGGCCGCACGCCGGTTGGGGTGATGGAGAGCCGTGGGCGGCGCTCGATTTTGCCCCGCCAGCCGTGGTGGGAGGCTGCACCCCCAGCAACGAATGGGCCACGGCGGTTGCCGCCGGAACCGTGGTGCGCTCGGAAACCGGCATCGTCGTCCTCGATCTCGATGGGGACAACGACGAGCGCACAGGGTGGGTGATCTTCTACCTGCACGTCGGCACCAACGGGCGCGCTGCCCTGGGCACCCAACTGGAAGCCGGTGACCCGGTCGGGCACCCCTCTTGCGAGCGCGGCACCTCCACCGGCACCCACATCCACGTGGCGCGCAAGTTCAACGGCGAGTGGGTCGCCGCCGCCGGGGCACTGCCCTTCGTGATGGAAGGCTGGCTGCCTGCTGACGGTGATGCCCCCTATCAGGGAACGCTCACCCGCTTCGAGCGCACCGTGACCGCCAGCACTACATCAAACGAAGGCACAGTGATTGAATCACGCGGTCTAGAAGAAACTCCCTGACCCTGACAATTTCCCCATAAAGCAAAACGACCCCTTCGGGTCGTTGATTTGCTTTGACTATTGCATCACGAGGCGTTCTAGCTTGGCGATCAGGTCTTCGAGCGACCGGAACAGCCAACTGCCTCGATAAGGGGCATAGGGACAGCCCCCCTCGCCCCGCAAACACCCCAGCGTCGTGGGGGTGAGATCGCCGTCGGTGTATTCGCCCAGGTTCTTGATGTACTCGATATCAGGATAGCGGACGTGCAGCAGCAGGATATCCCCGCGCTCAATCTCCACCTTGCGGGTAAACGAAGACGGATCGCTCGACCAGCCATAGGGGGTCAGCCCTTCGACCTGGCACATTGATAAGAAAGGATAGGTGAAATAGCCACCCGGAGCGCGGGCGTACTTCTTGAGGCTGCGAGCGGCCAATTCTTGCCCCAGGGTCTCCTGATGCACCTGCAGCCACTGGCGGTAATCGTCGATCCATTCATTCAGCGTGGCGCGCTGGGCTTGCTCGTAATCGTGCCACATACTGTGATAGCCGATCCCGTGCCCCGCTTCGGCCAGCCGCTTCATCAGTCCAGGCTTGAAGCGCTCGGCGTTCATGGTGGCGGCGCCGATCATGAAGAAATCAGCCTTGAGGCCTTGCTCATCCAGGATATCCAGACTATCTTCCAAGGCCGTCTGGCTCCAGCCATCGTCGATGGTGAGGGCATAATATGGCCGCTGGGTGTCGAAACGCTTCACAACTTCGGGTGTATCCCCGGCTTGCGAACTCCCCTGCTCCCCAATCTGAGTTCCTGCGAGACTTGCAGGGGACAGCGTGCGCAGCCAGCCCCTCAGCAGCCAGGCAGTTGGGGCGAGCGCTGCTAGTTTCAGGAATTCACCGCGCGAGAGTTTCGAGGGGGTATCTGAGGACATCGTAGATAAAGACCGAGAGTTGAATTCGAACCGGCAAGCCGCCGGAGACCGTATTCTACCCCCATTCTACCGGAGCACAAGCCTAGGCCGCTTCAGCCTCGATGATCTGGTACTCAGTCTCGATCTCCACGACCTTATTCAACATGTTCTGGGCCGGGCAATAGCGCTCAGAGGAGAGGGCGATGGCGCGCTCCACCGCCTTGGGGTCCACCTCACGCCCGGTCACCAGGTACTCGAGCTTGACCGAGGTCCACACCTTGGGGTGCTCCTCGGCACGCTCAGTGTGCACGCACACCTCAAAAGCGGTCACGTCCTGGCGCTTCTTCTGCAGGATCGAGATCACATCCATAGCCGTGCAGCCAGCCAGGCCGACTGCCAGCAATTCCATGGGGCGAAAACCATCGTTTGCCCCGCCCACCTTCGGCGAAGCGCCCAAGGCGACCTCGAAGCCGGTATCCGCCGTGCCGGTGAAGCTCAAGCCGCCATGCCAGATTACTTTTGCAACCACAATGACCTCCAAAGTTATCTCGTTTGCCAGTCGGGGCAACGCTATCCCGTACAATTTACGGATTTCCCAAGGCCAGTCTATCTTACCCGCTCAAAGCTTGCGCACCGTTTCCCGCAGGGACTCCAGGCGCGCCTGCGCCAAGCCAGGAAGGCTTTCTAGCGCGGAAAAGGCGCCGCTGCCCTCCACCACCAGCGAGGCCGAGACGTTCCCATACAGCATCGCTTGCACCGGATCCCAGCTGCGCCGGTAGCCCGCCAAGAAGCCACCACAAAAAGCGTCGCCCGCGCCGGTCGGGTCGACGGCGCGCGCCGGGTAAGCCGGCACCTGATAGCGCCTCCGCGAGGCGGCATCGTACAGGATTTGCCCCAGTTCCCCACGCTTGACGACCACCAATTCACAGCCGAAGCCAGCCAAGGTCTCGACCATCTCCCATAAATCCCGGCTGCGTCCGCTGAACAGACCCCGCAGCTCAGTCTCAGATGGCAGGAAAGCCGTCAGCCCGGTCAGCAAGGCGGGAAAGCGAGGCCAGCAGTCCGGGTGCATGTAGCTGGCGTCGGGATCGACGGTCAGGGTGTTAACTCCCTCCCGGCGCAGTGCGGCGGGCATCAAGCTGTGGGTGAGGTAATCAGTGGGGCAGAGATGCGCGGCGGTAGCGTAGCGAAAAGCATCCGGCAGATCGGAGGGGCGCAGAGTGAGGGGGGAGAATTTATCCCGGCACGCCCCCATCTCCTGAGTAGATTTATAGCCCAGCAGAGAGCGCGGAAAGCTGAGGCCGCGCTGGGCAAAATGCCGCACCGGATCATCACGACTGTAAGTGTGCGTGTCGCTATAAGCCAGGAAAGTGCGCAGGTCGATGGCTTCAGGCAAGACGCGCACACCGGCAGCACTGAAGCCCAGGGATTCAAAGCGCTCGAGCCATTGACGCGGGTAATCTTCCCCGACGCGCGCCATCAAGCCGGGCTTCTCCTCCCAGACCGCCATGCCAGCGGCAGCATACAGCAAACCGCCGCCAGGTTGGTCGATCAGCGGCGAGCCGGAGGGCGGGATGATGTACTCCCGGCGCAACTGGCCTAGCAGCAAGCATTCTGGCGTTTTGGTAACCACAAGGGAATTATACTCAGGGAGTCAGCAGAAAGAGACGTTAGCGCGCCAGCGCCAGAAAAACGTCCTCCAGGCTGGGCTCGGTCTGCATCACACGCACGTCGCCAAAACCAGCCCCATGCAGACAGGCCTCGATCTCCCCGGCCCCCAATGCCCGGGTGGTGATCGCCCGGATGTATTCACCCGCCAGGCCGACTCGCAGCACCCCGGACTGTTTCTCCAACTCGGCCAGGGCGGAGAGCACAGGCTGGGCCGTCACGTTCCAGGCGAAGCCCGGCAGAGCGCTGGCTTTCAGCCGCGAGGGTGTATCGACGGCCAGCAATCCTCCCTCACGCATGATGCCCACGCGATGACAGTGCTCGGCCTCGTCCATGTAATGGGTGGTGACCAGGGCAGTGATGCCCTCGTCGACCAATTCGTAGATCAAATCCCAGAACATGCGGCGGGCGTTGGGATCCACCCCACCGGTGGGCTCATCGAGGAAAAGCAGCTGCGGGCGGTGCACGATGGCGGTCGCCAGGGCCAAGCGCTGCCGCCATCCCACCGGCAGATCGCCGGCGCGCTCGCGTTCCATCCCCGCCAGCCCCACACGCCCCAGGGTAGCCCTGACGTGGGCCTCCTCCACCACGCCGTACACACCAGCGTAGAATTCCAGATTCTCCCAGACGTTCAGCTCGTCGTATAAGGCGAATTTCTGCGACATGTAGCCCACGCGAGCGCGGATCGCCTCGGTCTCGCGCTCCACGTCGTAGCCCAGGACGCGCGCCTCGCCCTCGCTGGGGAGCAACAGCCCCAGCAGCATGCGGATGGTGGTGGTCTTGCCGGAGCCATTGGGCCCCAAATAGCCCAGGACCTCCCCGCGTCTCATCTCGAAAGAGATGTGATCCACAGCGGTGAAATCACCGAAGCGCCGGGTCAGTTCCCTGGCGACCACGACAGGCTCAGCCACGGCCTATCTCCTCCCCTTCTTGCTCCAAGAGCGAGATGAAGACGTCCTCCAATTGAGGTGCGATCGCTTCGAGCTTACTGACCTGCAAGCCGCGTTGTCGAGTAGCTTGTGAGAGTTGCCCGATCACCTGCCCCGCCTGGCCGGGGCGAACGCGCAGATGCAGGCGATCCCCAAAGGTCTGCACGCTTTCGACACCGCCGATGCTTTGGGCTTCCTGACGCAAAGCGGGCAAAGGCTCGCCGTGCAATTCCAGAATGCGGCCTTCCAGCTCGCGCTGCAAGACGTGCGGGATATCCTCCACCACGAGGCGACCAGCCTGCATGAAGCCCACGTAAGTGCAGCGCACGGCCTCGTCCATGTAGGGTGTGCTCACCAAGACGGAGACGCCCTCCTCGGTCACCAGTCGGATCAACAGTTGCCAGAAATCCTGGCGCGTCACCGGATCGACGCCGCTGGTGGGCTCGTCGAGCAGCAGCACCTTGGGACGGTGCACCAACGCGGTGGCCAGCCCCAGCTTCTGCTTCATGCCGCCGGAAAGGTCACCGGCGTGCCGGTCGGCGAAGGGCGCCAGGCCAACGAATTCGAGGATATCCTTGGCGCGGCTCTTCCAATTGCTGGCCGATAAGCCGCGCACCTCGGCGAAGAAGCGCAAGTTTTCCATCACGGTAAGGTCTTCGTACAACGAGAAGCGCTGCGAAAGGTAGCCAAGCTGTTCGCGGGCCCGCTCGACCTGGGTGCGCACCGAGAACCCACCAACGGACACCTCGCCCTCATCGGGCTTCAGCGCGCCGCACAGCAAGCGGATGGTGGTAGTCTTCCCGGCGCCATCCGGCCCCACCAGGCCGTAGATCTCGCCCTCCCGTACTTGCAGGCTGAGGTCATCAACGGCCTGGGTCTCGCCAAAGGCTTTGCGCAGATGGCTGGCAACGATCAGCTTTTGCGTCATGGCTTCGCTTACAAAATACTACTCGGTAAAGGTCACGTCGGCCGGCATCCCGGGCTTGAGCTTCCCGGCAGGATCGTCCACGGAGAGCTCCACGGCGAACACGGTCGTGCGGCGCCCCTCGGCGGTCTGCACGTTGCGCGGGGTGAACTCGGCCTCGTTGGCGATACGAATGACGGTGGCACTGAAAGTCTCATCGGGGAAGGAGTCGACCGTCACTTCGGCGGTGCCGCCCAGCTGCACGTTGCCGTACTGGTCCTCGGGCAGATACACCGTGATCGTCAAGGCATCCAACTGGCCGACCGTGATCAAGGCAGCACCGGCGGCGATCACTTCACCGGGCTCGAGGTTGCGGGTGAGCACCACGCCGGCGACCGGCGTTTTCACGAGCAGCTTATCCAATTGCAGATCGATCAGAGCCAGCTCGGCCTCGACCTGGGCGCGGTTGGCCTCGACCTGGGCCACGGCGGCCTCGGCTTGCTGGACGGTTGTTACGGCTAACTGAACCTGTAGGGAATCATCGCCGGTTTGCAAGGCATAGAACTGATCCAGGGCGGTGTAATAGCGCTCACGCGCCACCGCCACACGCGCCCGCGCTTCGAGCACATCTTCGGCAGTCTGGTCGCCAAGCAGTTGATCGTAAGCCGTTTGGGCAGCCTGCAACTCGATCTCGGCGGCGTCGAACTGGCCCTGGGCATAGTCCTGAAGCTCCTGATCGCCTCGCAGATCGGCCTGGAGCAGGACGGATTGGGCAACCTGATAAGCCAACTGCGCTTCGAGCAAACGTGTCTCCGCCTCCAGCAAATCGGTTTCGCCCAGGCGCGCCAGCAAATCGTTCCAAGCCTCCATCTCGCTATCCAGGTCCACCCGTGCGGCGTCAACTTCAGCTTGTGCAGCGACGAGTGCCTCGGATTGGTTAAAATACCAGGCCGGCAGGTCGAAATCGTCCGGCAACACGGCATTCCAACCCGCTTGACGGTGTTCCCGATCTGCCAGGCGAGCGGTTTGCAAAGCCAGTTCGTACTGCAGCTGTGCAGCTTCCAGGTTGAGCTGGGCGCTATCCAGCGCTGTCTGGGCGGCGTCCAAGGCTGCCTCGGCACTCTGACGCTGGGCGTTCAGCAGGGCATCGTCCAACCGGAACAGAGGATCGCCAGCTTGAACCTGATCCCCTTCGGCAACGAAAACCTCAACGACCTTGCCGCCACTTTCCGCGGCAACGGCGATCTCCACCGTTTCCACCGTGCCCGAAGCCTGCAATGGCCCACCGTTCTCATCGGAGACCCAGGAAAGGTAAGCGATGGCGGCGAGGATCAGCACAAGCACAAACGCAATTGGCAGGATACGGGATAGTCTTTTTCGCATGGCAACCTCCACGAGCGTTTCTATTAATCCAGGCGCTTTCGAAAACGCAGCGCCGCAATGGTCATCAGCACGATACCAAATATGGCCAGGGCGACCACCTCACCGGTCAGCGCGGCCACGCCTACGCCCTTGAGCATCAGCGAGCGGATAATAACTAGGTAGTAGCGCAGCGGCATAGCGTAGGATATCCACTGTAAGACGGTCGGCATGGCCTCGATGGGGAAGAAAAAGCCCGATAAGAAGATGGATGGCAGCAAGGTCATCCACACGATCAACATGGCCTCTTGCTGGGTGTTGGCGAAGGTGGAAGCCAGCAGCCCAATCCCCAGGCTGGTGAGCAAGAACAGGCCCGAAAGCGCCAGGATGAGCAAGGTAGCGCCCCGCACCGGCACGCCAAACCAGAAAGCCCCGATCACCAGGACTTCCAACGTGTTGAGCAGCGCCAGGATAACGTAGGGCAGCATCTTGCCGATCACCAATTCCCAGGAGCGGATAGGCGTGACGATGAGTTGCTCGATAGTGCCGCGCTCCCTTTCGCGCACGATCGCCGA
>Ga0068714_10007436_pt1 | contig 10624 bp, 7 predicted proteins | sample MTBNYHSulfiMetaG_FD_62988 | JGI IMG/M metagenome (GOLD analysis project Ga0068714, IMG submission 62988) | Enrichment culture microbial communities from rom New York Harbor, USA that are MTBE-degrading - MTBE-NYH (New York Harbor Sulfidogenic)... | ecosystem: Environmental > Aquatic > Marine >...
CGCAGGACTTCGTCGACTCGTGGAACCGCGCCACCAACCCGGACAACGGGTCCTACACGTCGTACATCCTCGCCCCGATCATGGGCGCCGACGACGGCGGGTACTGGGACTCCGATGCCGGCCTGACCGGCGTCAAGGCGATCGACGACTACACCCTCGAGGTCACGCTGCGCTACTCGTTCGGCGAGTTCCCGAACACGCTCGGCCACATCGTCGCCTCGGCGAGCCCGGTCGAGTATATCGACGAGGTCGGCGCCAAGGCCTACAACCGCAAGCCCGTGGGCACCGGTCCCTTCATCGTCGACGAGTGGAAGAACAACCAGTACGTGCGCCTCGTCCGTAACCCGGACTACTGGGACACCGAGAACGCGGCCTACCTCGACGAGGTCTACATGCCGATCATCCTCGAGTCGTCGACCCAGTGGCTCGAGTTCCAGAAGGGCACCATCGACTACACCACGGTGCCGCCGGGTCAGATCCAGGCCGCACAGAACATGCCCGAGGTCGCGAGCGGCGAGTGGACCGCCAAGGCGTGGCCCACGCTCGCCACGTACTTCGTCGGCTTCAACATGAACAACCCGGTCGTCGGCGCCCCCGGCGGCGACACCGGCGCCGAGATCCGCAAGGCCATGGTCCTCTCGGCCGACATCGAGAGCGTCGTCAGCATCGTCGGCGAGGGCGTCCCGCAGCCGGCCACCGGTATCGTCCCCGAGGGCATCCCGGGCTACCAGCCCAATCAGACGCCGTATGCCTTCGATCCTGAGGCCGCGAAGGAAGTCATCGCCGGCCTCGGCGACGTGCCGACCCTCCAGTACTGGTACAACACCGACGAGGGTCACCAGAAGCTGGCCGAGGTCCTCCAGGCCGGCTGGACCGACGCCGGTCTCGAGGTCGAGCTGTCCAACTTCGAGTGGGGCACCTTCCTCGACAAGCTCGCCAAGAGCGAAGAGGGCGGCGCCGACAGCTCGCAGGTCTTCCGTATGGGCTGGATCGCCGACTACCCGGCGATGGACAACTTCCTCTACCCGCTGTTCCACAGCTCGCAGTCGGCGACGATGTACACCTTCTACAACAACCCCGACTTCGACGCCCTCATCGAGGAGGCCCGTCAGACGAGCGACGAGGCCCAGCGGACCAACCTCTACCTGCAGGCCGAGAAGATGATGCTGGCCGACGCGCCCTGCATCCCGATCTACTACTACCGCGACTTCCGCGTCACCAACAACCGTATCGCCAACTTCGTGCACGACCCGATGGGCCTCACCGACATGTGGACCCTCTGGGTGAAGTGACCCGATGACGTGCGGCTTGCGTATGCAGTCATGAATATCTAGACTGCAGCGAGTCGTCGCAGTGGTGGCCCGCCGCTGGGAGACCAGCGGTGGGCCACCACGCGTTAACGTCTCGCTTGCAGCTTCTTCGGGGCCCAGGGTCCGCTCGTGCGGGCCCCCTACGGTGAGGTAGAGTAGCGTCGTGGTTTCCTATGTGATCAGACGCCTGCTGCAACTCGTGATCGTGCTCTTCGGCGTCAGCGTCATCACGTTCTTCATGCTCTACGTGATCCCGGGCGACCCCGCCCGCATGCTCGCCGGCAAGAACGCGACCGAAGAGAAGATTCAGGCGATCCGCGAGCAGAAGGGCCTCGACAAGCCCATCTACGTGCAGTACGGCGTATGGATCAGCGGGGTGCTGCAGGGCGACCTCGGCGAGTCCTTCTACCTGCAGCAGGACGTCGCCGAGATGATCCGCGAGAACGCCCCCAACACGATCCAGCTGGCGCTCGCCGCGGTGCTCATCGAGCTGCTCGGCATCCCTCTCGGCATCTACTCGGCGTTGCGCCAATACACCTTCTGGGACACCGCCTTGACCACCTCGGCGCTCATCATCTGGGGCATCCCGGTGTTCGTGCTCGGGGTGTTCATGCAGTGGTTCTTCGGCCTCAAGCTGACGCAATGGACCGGGCTCGACATCTTCCCGCTCACGGGCGCCGGCGACAACGTGCTCTGGATCGTCCCGGCGTCGTGGGCGAGCCTCTCCACGCTGATCCTGCCGGCGGTCACGCTGGGCCTCATCGAGGTCGCCTACATCTCCTACATGCAGCGCGCCTCGATGCTCGAGGTGATCCGCGCCGACTACATCCGTACGGCGCGCGCCAAGGGGCTCGGCGAGCGCAAGGTGGTCGGCAAGCACGCCTTCAAGAACGCCGTGATCCCCGTCATGACCATCGCCGGCATCGATCTCGGCGCCCTCATGGGCGGCGCGATCCTCACCGAGACGGTGTTCTCGCGCCCCGGCATCGGGCTGATGATCTTCCAGGCCATCGGCTCGCGCGACGTGCCGGTGGTCGCCGGCGGGGTGCTCTTCGCCACCGTCGTGTACGTGTTCGCCAACCTGTTCGTCGACCTCGGCTACGCGGCCGTCGACCCGCGCATCAGGCTCGAGGAGTAGCGTGGCCGGCCGCGAGTTCATCCACGAGTCCGGGGCGACGCACGGGTCGCCCAACGTCGACGAGGTGGCCGCCGTCGGCGCGGTCGGCGAGCTCGACGTCCTCGACGAGCGCGCCGCGCAGACGGCCGAGCCGGGCAACGGCGGCGCCAAGCCCCTCGGCCTCTGGGCCGACACGTGGCGCCGCCTCAAGCGCAACAAGCTGGCCCTCGTCGGCCTCGGCATCATCATCGTCTTCATGGTCATCGGCCTCGTGCAGGTGATCGCCTACCCGCTGACCGACGGCCGCGGCGTCACGCCCTACCCGCCCAACCAGCAGAACTACGACCTCTCGCCCCAGGGGCGCGGCTCGCCGCCGAGCGCGTCGCACCCCTTCGGCACCGACTACATGGGCCGCGACATCCTCTCGCGCGTGCTGGTCGCGACCCGCATCTCGCTGCTCGTCGGCGTCATCGCCGTGGCCATCGCCCTCACCATCGGCCTGGTCCTCGGGCCGGTGTCCGGCTACTACGGGGGGACGGTCGACAGTGTCATCATGCGTCTCGCCGACATCTTCTTCGCCTTCCCTTACATCCTCTTCGTGCTGCTCATCATGACCGTGCTGGGGCCCGGTTTCGTGAACGTCTTCCTCGCCATCGGCATCCTCAGCTGGGCGAGCTTCGCCCGCCTCGTGCGCGGTCAGGTGCTGAGCGTCAAGGCGATGGAGTACGTCGAGGCCGCCCGCGCCCAGGGCGCAAGCGACCTGCGCATCATCTTCCGCCACGTGCTGCCCAACAGCATGGCCCCCGTGTACGTCGCCATCGCCATGGCGGTCGGCGGCGCCATCGTCACCGAGGCCGCCCTGAGCTTCCTCGGCATCGGCATCCAGGCGCCCAACGCGAGCTGGGGCAAGATGATCGCCGACACGCTCACCTACCTGTGGGCGGGCAGCTGGTGGATGGTCGTCTTCCCGAGCATCGCGCTCACGCTCACCGTGTTCGGCTTCATCTCGTTCGGCAACGGCCTGCGTGACGCCACCGACCCCAAGCTCAAGGAGTAGGCGTGGCCGAACGACTGCTCGAGGTCACCGACCTCTCGACCCACTTCTTCACCCACGCCGGCGTGGTCAAGGCGGTCAACGGGGTGAGCTTCACCCTCGACCGCCAGGAGACGCTCGGCATCGTCGGCGAGTCCGGCTCGGGCAAGACGGTGGCCGCGCTCTCGGTGATGCGCCTGATCCCCGACCCCCCGGGCAAGGTCGTCGAGGGCACCATGATGCTGCGCGGCCGCGACCTGCGGGCGCTCTCCGACGACGAGATGCGCCAGGTGCGCGGCAACGACATCGCGATGATCTTCCAGGACCCCATGACCAGCCTCAACCCGGTCTTCAAGATCGGCGACCAGATCGCCGAGGCGATCATGCTGCACCAGGACAAGGGCAAGGACGAGGCCTGGCGCCTCGCTGCCGAGCTGCTCGAGCGGGTCGGCATCCCCGACGCCAAGAACCGCGTCAAGCAGTACCCCTTCGAGTTCTCCGGCGGCATGCGTCAGCGGGCGATGATCGCCATGGCGATCAGCTGCAACCCCGACATCCTCATCGCCGACGAGCCCACCACGGCGCTCGACGTCACCATCCAGGCGCAGATCATCGAGGTCGTCCAGGAGATGCAGGAGCAGTTCCACTCCGGCGTGATCCTCATCACCCACGACCTCGGCGTGGTCGCCGAGCTCGCCGACAAGGTGATGGTCATGTACGGGGGGCGCACGGTCGAGTACGGCTCCATCGACCAGGTCTTCTACGATCCGCACCACCCCTACACCTGGGGGCTGCTCGGCTCGCTGCCGCGGCTCGACGTCGTCGAGAAGACGCGGCTCACGCCGATCAAGGGGCAGCCGCCCGACCTCATCCTGCTGCCCGCCGGCTGCCCGTTCAGCGGGCGCTGCGCCTACGAGCGCGCCGAATGCCGCGACAACTGGCCGGCGCACGAGCTCATCTCCGAGGGCCACGGCGTCAACTGCTGGATCCCGCGTGCCGAGCGCGAAGAGACCCGCGCCGCCCTGCCGCACTTCAGGAGCGCGGTCGCATGAGCCTGCTCGAGGTCCGCAACCTCAAGAAGCACTTCCCCATCAAGAGCGGCGTGCTCAAGCGCACGACGGGGCACGTCTACGCAGTCGACGACATCTCGTTCCACGTCGACCAGGGCGAGACCCTCGGCGTGGTGGGCGAGAGCGGCTGCGGCAAGTCGACCGCCGGCCGCAGCATCCTGCGCCTGATCGCGCCGACGGCCGGCGAGGTCACCTTCGACGGCATCGACGTGATGCGCGCCTCGCGCGCCGAGATGCAGCGCCTGCGGCGCGACATGCAGATCATCTTCCAGGACCCGTACGCGTCGCTCAACCCGCGCATGCGTATCCGCCATATCGTCGGCGAGCCGCTGCGCATCCACGGCATCGGCACCGAGGCCGAGCAGCGCAAGCGGGTCTTCGAGCTGCTCGAGATCGTCGGCCTCAGCGCCGAGCACGCCGAGCGGTACCCGCACGAGTTCTCGGGCGGGCAGCGCCAGCGCATCGGCGTCGCCCGCGCCCTGGCGCTCAACCCCAAGCTCATCATCTGCGACGAGCCGGTGAGCGCCCTCGACGTGTCGATCCGCGCCCAGGTCATCAACCTGCTCGAGGACCTCCAGGACGAGTTCGACCTCACCTACATGTTCATCGCCCACGACCTCTCGGTGGTCAAGCACATCTCCGACCGCGTCGCCGTCATGTACCTCGGCAAGATCGTCGAGATCGCCGGCAGCGACGTGATGTACGACTACCCGCAGCACCCCTACACCGAGGCTCTGCTCTCGGCCGTGCCGATCCCCGACCCGCACACCGAGCGCGCCCGCCGGCGCATCATCCTCGAAGGCGACGTGCCGAGCCCCGCCAACCCGCCCAAGGGCTGCGTTTTCCACCCACGCTGCCCGCGCGCGCAAGAGATCTGCACCACGGCGATGCCGCAGCTCGTGACCGCCGGCAGCCACGTCGGCGGGCGCCACGAGGTCGCCTGCTACTTCCCCGCCCGCTTCGACGGCGGGTCGCGCGTGGTGCACTCACAGCCGTTCATGGACGCGATGCCGGCCAGCGCGGCCTCCGCCGCCGACGGTGCTCCGGCGAGCGCTCCCGCTGCATCCGAGTGAGGCCTGTCGTGCGCCCGTCGGCTCTGTCGCGTCCGTTTCTCGCCCTGCTGCTCGTCGCGCTCGCGCTGCTCGTCGCGGCGTCGGCCGCGTGCGGGGACGAGGGCGGCGATGTCGCGGTGCCGAGCGGCTCGCCGTCGCCGGCCGAGGCTGTCCTCGCCTGGGTCGAGGGCGAGCCGGTCACCCAGGCCGACGTCGACCTGGTGCTGGCCGAGGCGCGGCTTGCCGGTGAGACCGGCGACCCCGAGGCGGCGCTCGACGAGGCCGTCGGCCGCGTCCTCGTGCGTCGCGAGGCCGAGCGCCTCGGCATCACCGTCGACGACGCGGCCCTCGAGGCGCGCCTCGGCGAGATCCGCGACCGGCTCGGCGGGGAGGACGCGCTGACCGCCCGCCTGCAGAGCGCGGTCATGACCCGCGAGCAACTCCGTCTGGGGGCCGCCTACGGTCTTCTCCGCGAGCGTCTCCGCGACCAGAAGTTCGCCGGCGAGAGCGCCGCCGACGAGGCGGTGCGGCGCTTCTACGACGAGAACCGCGAGACGCTCTTCACCGAGCCGGCCGCCGTCAAGCTCGGCAGCATCCTCTTCCGCGGCGAGAACGCAGCCAAGGGTGTGGCCGCCAAGTTGCGTGCCGGCCAGCCCTTCGACGAGATGGCGCGCCGGTACAGCATGGACCCCGAGAGCAAGGCCAACGGCGGCCTGCTCGGGTGGGTCGACGAGGGGTCGCTGCCCGAGCCGCTGGCGCAGGCCGTCCGGGGGTTGAAGCGCGGCGAGCTCTCCGAGGTCACCGCCGGCCCCGGCGGGTGGTTCATCCTCAAGCTCTACGATCGCCGGGCGGCGCAGACGAGGACCTTCGCCGAGGTCGAGGGCGAGTTGCGCGTCGAGCTCGACCGGCGCGAGCGCCTGCAGGCCCTCGAGGGCTGGCTCGAGCGCGAGCGCGAGCGCGTGCAGATCGAGCGCACCGGCGGCTGATCCGGGGTCCCGGCGACCCACGCCGGCGTGCCGCACGAGACCGGCCCCCGCCTGCGACCGGCGGCCCGCGACGACGCCCCTGCCGCCCGTCGCGGCTCATGCACCGGCGCGCCGTGAGCGCTTGGTATACTCGGCCGACAGCGAAGCCAGGGGTCCCTCATGAAGAACGCGCTCATCGTGCTGGCCGTCGTCGCGCTCGTGGTGCTCACGCTCGGCCTCTTCAATCGCGAGGCCAGCGTCGATCTCGACTACGTGGTCGGCGTGTGGCGAGCGGTCAACGTCTTCTGGCTCTTCGCCATCGCCGCGGGTGTCGTGATGGCTTCCGGGTTTCTCGGCGCCGCGCTCGCCCGGGCGCAAGGTTGGCGCGAGAGGGGCAAGCTCGAGAAGGAGCTCCTCGAGGTCTACCGCCGTCTGCGCGCCGTCGAGGCTCAGCTCGAGCAGGGCACAGGGGTGGCGGGTGTCGCGGCGGCCGCCGAGGCGCAGACGCCGGCAGTCGCGACCCCGGTCGCCGCCGGGTCTGAGGCGGCGATCACCCAAGCCGGCGAAGCCGGTGAGAGTGCGACGGTGGTCTCCGCACCCGCAGAGGCGCCGACCGCGGTCACCGAACCGGCCGAGACGCCGACCGCGATCGCGGCGCCGGCCGAGACGCCGACCGCGGTGACCGAGCCGGCCGAGGCGACGATCGCGGTCACCGAGACAGCTGGGGCCGTGACCGAGCAGCGCCCCGCCGGCGACGCCGCCGACGAGGCGACGACCGCGGTCTCCGAGGCGGCCGAGGCCTCGACCGAAGAGCGGCCGGCGGGCTAAGGCCCGGGCGCGGCCGGCGGGCTAAGGCCCGGGCGCGGCCGGCGGGCTAAGGCCCGGGCGCGGCCCGGGCGCGGCCCGGGCGCGGCCGGCCGGTCGGATACCGGCGGCCGGGTGCCGCGTCCCACGGCGCTCCCCGAGCCCCTCGCGCGTCCGTCTGCGCGTCGCGCTACACTTGAGCCGTGACGGGCTCCCTCAACGCTGCCACCTGGCGCATCGCCCCCGTGGATCTCGCGGCCGTGCATGCGGTCGCCGACGGGCTCGGCGTCAGCGCGACGCTCGCCGAGATCCTCGTACGGCGCGGGTTCGCCGATCTCGAGGCGGCCCGCGCCTTCTTGCACCCCGACCACCTGCTGCACAGCCCCTACCTCATCGACGGCATGGCCGCGGCGCGCCGGCGCATCGATCGCGCCCTCCAGCGGGGCGAGGCGATCGCCGTGCACGGCGACTACGACGTCGACGGCATCACCGCCACCTTCCTCCTCGTCGAGGTCCTGCGCGACCTCGGCGGCGACGTGCGCTGGCACCTGCCCAATCGCTTCAGCGAGGGCTACGGCGTGGCGCTCGAGACCATCGAGGCGATGGCGGCGGCCGGGGTGCGGCTGCTGATCACCGTCGACTGCGGCATCACTGCCCGCGCCGAGGTGGCGCGGGCGCGCGAGCTCGGCCTCGACGTGATCGTCACCGACCACCACGAGCCCGAGGGTCCGCCGCCCGACGGCATCGTGGTCACGCCCAGGCTCGGCGGCTACCCGTTCCGCGACCTGGCCGGGGTCGGGGTGGCGCTCAAGCTCGCCCACGCGCTGCTGCAGAGCGAGGGCCCGCCGCGCGTCGAGCTGCCGCTCGCCCTGCGCCCCTTCACCGACGTGGTCGCTCTCGGCACGGTCGCCGACCTCGTGCCGCTGCGCGGCGAGAACCGCTCGCTCGTCGCCATGGGTCTGGGGCGCCTGCGCAGTGCCCCGCGCCCCGGGCTCGCCGCGCTGATGGAGGTCTCCGGGGTCGCGCCGGCGGCGCTCACCGCGGGCAGTGTCGGGTTCCGGCTGGCCCCGCGGCTCAACGCCGCCGGCCGTCTCGAAGACGCGGCCCAGGCGCTCGAGCTCCTGGGGTGCACCGACCGCGCGACGGCACTGCCGATCGCCGTGCGTCTCGACGAGCTCAACCGCGAGCGTCAGGCGATCGAGCAGGCGATGGTCGCGGCGGCGACCGAGATGGTCCCCGACCCGCCGCCGCCGGCGCTGGTCCTCTCCTCACCCGACTGGCACGAGGGCGTCGTCGGCATCGTCGCCTCACGTGTCGCCGAGCGCTTCAACCGCCCGGCGATCCTGCTGAGCGAGGGCGACGAGACCGCCAAGGGCTCCGGCCGCAGCATCGCCGGCTTCGACCTGCTGGCGGCGGTCGAGGCCGCCGCCGGGCACCTGCTCGCCTTCGGCGGCCACCGGGCCGCCTGCGGCGTGCGCCTGCCGGTGGCGGCGATCCCCGCCTTCCGCGGCGAGTTCACCGTCGCGGTCGCCCGCACCCTGACCGACGACGACCTCGTGCGCGTGCGCCGTGTCGACGCCGTCGTCTGCGGCGACGAGCTCACCCTCGAGCTGGCCGACGAGATCGAGCAGCTTGCCCCATACGGTCTCGGCAACCCGCGCCCGGCGCTGCTCCTGCACGGGGCGCGCATCGAGGCGCCGCGGCTCACGCGCGACCGCCGTCACCTGCGTTGCCGGGTCGCCTGTGACGGGGCCTGCGCCTCGGCCGTGCACTTCGAGTTCCCCGGCGCCGTCGGCACGGTCGAGGAGGGCCGCTACGACGTGCCGCTGATGCTGGGCAAAGACGCGTACAATGGGCGCGTCAGCGCTCAGGTCGAGGTCAAGGCGCTGCACCTCCTCGACGACGGCCGGGGCGACCTGTGCGCGACGCCGTGCGATCTCGGCTGCCGCGACCGTCTCCCCGCGGCGTCACTGTGGCACGAGCTCCTCGAGGGGCCGCTCCCGGGTCTGCCGGCCGCGGCCGCCGAGGCGGCGGCCGCGGCCGCCGGGCAGGCCCGCCGCGACGGCCGCCTGCGCGACGTCCGCGGCCGGCCCATCGCCTCGACGCTCGTCGGCCTGGCCGCCGCCGGCGGGCCGCTCGTGGTCGTCGCCGCCGACGTCGCCCGTCGCCGGCCGCTCCTGACGCGCGACGTGCTGCCTCCCGAGCTGCGCCGTGGCGGCCTCTACCTGCACGGCGCCTGCGCCGCGGCGCGGGCGGGGCTCGTGGGCGAGGGCGACGTCGTGCTCGTCGGGCACGACGTCGCCCTCGCCCACCCCGAGCTCCTGCACGCCGCGGCTCACGTCGCCTTCGTCGACCCGCCACCGACACGGCTGGCCTTCGACACGCTGCTCGCGGCGGCGGGCCCCGACACCTGGCTGCATATCCTCTGGGGCCGGGGTGAAGTAGACTTCGCTGACAAGGTCGCGAGGAGCCTCTTCGACCTCGAGCCCGTGTCGCGCCTGCTGTGGCGCGTGCTCGCCGCCGCCGGCGGCCGGTTTGGCGAGGTGCCTGAGCAGGAACTTCTGCTCCAGGGCCCGTACCTGCGGCCGCTCGCGCCGCTCGCGGCCGCTCTGCGGGCCTTCATCGAGGCCGGGCTCGCCGGGGTCGCCGAGGGCGGCCTCCAGCTTCAGCGTCCAGACGTCAAGGCCGACCTCACCGGGACCGAGACATACAGAGCATGGCACCGACTGTTTCAGACAAACGACTTCACGGAGAGCTGCCTGACGCGGCGTCTCTGAGCACGGTCCCCGAGAAGTACGCGCCGCTGCTCGACGAGCTCTTCGCCGCCATCGAGCGGTACGACCCCGACCCCGACCGCGAGCTGATCACGCGCGCCTTCGCCGCCGCCGTGGCCCTGCACGGCCAACAGATGCGCAAGAGCGGCGAGGCGTACATCCACCATCCGGTCGGCACGGCCCTCAACGCCGCCGAGCTGCAACTCGACTCGGTGACCATCGCGGCCGCCCTCCTCCACGACGTGGTCGAGGACTGCGAGACCCCCGTCTCGTGGCTCGAGGAGCAGTTCGGCGACGAGATCGCCATGCTGGTCGACGGGGTCACCAAGCTGACCAAGATGCACTTCACCTCCCAGGAGGAGGAGCAGGCCGAGAACTACCGCAAGATGATCGTCGCGATGGCGACCGACATCCGCGTCATCCTGATCAAGCTCTGCGACCGCCTGCACAACATGCACACGCTCTGCTACCTGAGCAAGCAGAAGCAGATCCAGAAGGC
>Ga0068714_10007437_pt1 | contig 10623 bp, 7 predicted proteins | sample MTBNYHSulfiMetaG_FD_62988 | JGI IMG/M metagenome (GOLD analysis project Ga0068714, IMG submission 62988) | Enrichment culture microbial communities from rom New York Harbor, USA that are MTBE-degrading - MTBE-NYH (New York Harbor Sulfidogenic)... | ecosystem: Environmental > Aquatic > Marine >...
GAGCCGGTATCCGACTCATGGACCTTGTATTCAGTGATGATGCTTTCTTTTTCTTCTTTGGTTAACGACATGACAATGCTTTCTCCTTCTTTTCTTTATGTTCAGCAAGTCTCCTCACCCGCAGCCCAAGCCGCGAGAGGGACCAGTCAGGAAAACCATTATACCAGAGAAGGAGAGGATTGGTTTTGGAAAGGATTGGGGCAGTTAATGGATTCGTTTCGGACAAAAGTTGACAGTTTTTCAAAACGAATGGATTCGTTTCTATGAAACGAAGAATAAAACACTATTGTAATAATTCCGCCAGAAACCATGATTAGCATTTTTTTTAAAAAAATTTATAGATTATTGTACAGCCAATAAATAAAATACCCTCACTTTATAAAAATTTCTCAGTAAAAGGAATTTCCATAAATGATTATCTGATATCATATTACAGGATGGTTATTCTGAGCAAAGAGTAAAAATAATGTCAGCAACAACATTAAATCAAAGGATTAAATCAGAGGTTCTTGAATGGCAAAAATCCCATTACCAATCCGAATTTCCACTTATTAGGACTATTCTTGAACACAATCAAAATGGTTTCTTACGGAATGCACAGTTCGAAGCCCTCGAAATCTACTGGTACCTGCGTTTGATCAAGCGAACTCCCCATATTCTTGATTTATACAAGGAATATTTTCAAGGTGGTGATCTGTTCGAATCTTTGGGTATTAACCTGACCAGAGAAGATTCCGCTAATTTAATTATGGAAGGGGGTGGTATAGATTCTGTCCTTTACAAGATCAGTACGGATGATGATTTTGTCAAGAAGAATAAACTGGAATCGCTTAGGGAAACAATATCTCTGCCTTACCCTAGTTATATCCTGGCGCTGTCGATGGGGACCGGAAAAACCATCCTGATTGCCGCCATCATCGCCACTGAATTTATCATGGCGCTTGAGTATCAAGATGAGGATGGTTTTTTTGCTAAAAACGCACTGGTTTTCGCGCCGGGCAAAACCATTTTGGGCGCTTTGACCGAGATAGCCGATACGCCCTATGAAAAAATATTACCCGCCCGATTGTATAAATCCTTTATCACCAATGTTAAATTTACTTACACTCGCGATGGGGAGAAGGATATCCCCGTCATCCGGGGCAGCTCTTTTAATGTGGTCGTTACAAACACCGAGAAGATTCGCCTGCAGAAAGGCAGCATCCCGAAATCTTTCATCTCTGGTCAGTTGCGGCTTGGTTTGGAAGAAGCTAAGGAGCTCATTGCTAACCAGCGTCTGCAGGCAATTACTTCATTGCCTAATCTGGCGGTTTTTTCCGACGAGGCGCACCATACCTATGGGCAAAAACTGGCGGATGATTTAAAACGGGTGCGGCAAACCATTGATTATATTTCTCGAAAAACCAGCCTGATCACAGTAGTGAACACCACCGGAACCCCATACTTTAACAGGCAGTTATTAAAAGATGTGATCTACTGGTATGGCTTGTCGCAGGGAATTGAAGACGGGATTCTCAAGGAAGTGCGCGGTAATATCGTGGCGTATAAAGATGTTTCCGATGATGATTTTGTTGTCGATATAGTCAGGGATTTCTTTACAGAGTATCAAGATGTAACAGTAAATCATGGTACACCGGCCAAATTGGCCATCTATTTTCCACAAATCGATGACCTGCAGAAAGCAATACCGGTTGTTCAACAAACCCTGATTGCTAGCGGGCTCGACTCATCAGTCATGCTGGCTGTTCACAACCGTTCGCCTGAAGACGTCAAAGACCTTTTCGATAATCGCATTAATGACTCTGAACTGCCTTTCCGCGTGTTCCTGCTGGTGAACAAAGGCACGGAAGGATGGAATTGCCCCTCATTGTTTGCTACTGCTCTGGCCAGAAAACTCACTTCAAGCAATAATTTCGTTTTGCAGGCTTCCAGCCGTTGTTTAAGGCAGGTGATAGGGAATACCAGGAAAGCCAAAATCTATCTCTCCCGTGATAATGTCAACATCCTGGACCGCCAGTTACAGGAAACTTATGGGGAAAGCCTGGATGATCTAAGCCGCTCCACAGCGGATATGGTTACCATCCAGTTGAAACTCAGGAAAATGGAAATTGAGCCGCTGGTTATCAGAAAACAGGTTCAAAAAATTATCCCTCAGGATATCATTGAAGCCGATATTTCCATTGAAAAACCGGAAATTTCAGATATGCATGAGTTGGAGAAAACGATCTACTCCATGTCAAAGACCCAAAGGAAAGGGGTTCTGGTTGAGGTTGAAAGCGAGAAATCGGATTTACATGAACGCTGGCTGGATAATTTTCAGGCAGCTGTACTTTTGGCGCAGACTTTTCGGTTGGATTCACTGCGCCTGTATAAATTGCTGCTTTCACATTACCCAGATGGTGAAATTCCAATCACCGCGCTTGAACTCATCAGGCATCAATTGGAGAGTCAGGTATTAAAATACCAGGTTGTAACTGAATCCATCGAGGAAGCCCTGGCACTGGTGAAGCCGGGGGGCTTTGAAGCGGTTTTTGATGAGGGCTCTACTACTTATGTAACGCATATCCGCATCAACCGCACCAATCTGGAAAAATATGTCCTCAGGCTTGAGGAGTATAAAAAACGGTTGGCAAAACAAGTTTCATTCGGTTTTCATTATGACCCATATAATTTTGACTCACAGGAGGAATATGATTTCTTCCTGCTTTTGATGGATCGGCTGGGTGAAAACCCGCATGACGTCGAGGATATTTATTTTACCGGGGCGCTGACTGACCGGAATAAAACGGATTTTATCTTTGAATATAAAGATAAGCAGGGCAATTGGCACGCCTATTCACCAGATTTTCTGATTCGCAAGAAGGATGGGAAATCTCTCATTGTAGAGGTAAAAGCCGAGCCGTATCGCAACGAAGCCGCTGAAAGAGAATTACGTGCTCTGGAGGGTATTAATCCAGAAAAAATCAAGTATGAGCTGCTTTTGATGAAAAGTGGTGAATCCGTGTTTGGCAAGTTGGGGGGTGTGAATGAATGGCTCTGTTCTCCGCTTGATGAGGGAGGACATTAACACATCCCATGCTTGTCTTTATTGATGAATCGGGAGATACGGGTTTGAAAGTCGACGCTGGCTCAAGCCGTCACTTTGTCATCTCTCTGATCATTTTTGAAGATCATGACGAGGCGCATGCCTGTGACTGTGAAATCGATGCATTAAAAAGCCGTCTGCATATCAAAATGAATGGGGAATTCAAGTTCAGCAAATTAAGCAAAGAAAAACGCATTGCTTTTCTTCAGGCTGTTCTGCCGTTTGCTTTTTATTATTTTGGAATTGTCATTGATAAAAACCCGCAAAAATTATTTGGGGATGGCTTTAAATACAAAAATTCTTTTTATAAATATGCCTGTAATCTGGTTTTCCAGAACGCCAAACCGTATCTGCGTGATGCCGTGGTGGTGTTTGATGGCAGCGGCAGCAGGCAGTTTAAACGCCAACTGCAGACTTATCTGAGGAAAAAAACCGGCACGGGCATCATAAGGAATATCAAGCTTCAGGATTCAAGGAAGAATAACCTGATACAACTGGCGGATATGGTCGCGGGTGCGCTACATAGGAATGTTTCACAGAAAGATGATAGGGATAATTATCGCAAAATCCTGGGGTTGAAAGAGATGCGGGTGCAGATATGGCCAAAATAAAACCGCCTCCTCTATCCCTTGCGGGAACGCGCGCATTGGGTTGCGACAGTTTGAGAAAGCGGCGATTCCACTATCATATTACATAAATGTTCATAGTTTGTCAAGAGGTCAAAGATGGCTGATAAAAAGACAGTTCAGGGATTGAACATTCAGACGCCCAAAGGCAGATCCATGCTGCAGTGGGTGGGCAAACAGCCGCCGGGATTTGTACAGGGATATCCAGTGCAGCTGGTGGAAGCATACAATCCCTCACCAGAGAATGAAATATTAAAGGTGCCGGCCTTTGAGCAGCTGGAAAAGAACTGGCAAAACCTGCTCTTTCACGGCGATAATAAGGAAGTATTGGCAAGCCTGCTGGAACTGGGCTTCCGCGGCAAGGTGGACCTGATCTACATTGACCCGCCCTTCGCCAGTAACAAGGACTATGTTAGAAAAGTGGAACTGAGGGGGCTGAAGGACTTGGGTAGGTTGGAGGAGGACAGCGAATCCCTGATCCAGCAGACCATGTACGAGGATATCTGGAAGCGGGATGAATACTTCCAGTTCATGTACGAACGACTTATCCTACTCAAGGAACTGCTGGCTGAAACCGGCAGCATTTATGTGCACCTAGATTACCGTATGGTGCATTATATTAAGATATTAATGGACGAAGTATTTGGTGATGAAAACTTTTCCAACCAAATAATATGGAGTTATCAAAGATGGACTGCGATTTCAGGCAAATATCAATCAATGCATGACACCATTCTTTTTTATAGTAAGAAAAATGATGAAAGGATTTTTAATACTCCAAGAATAGAACCATCAGATTCTGTTAAAAAAAGGATGGAAAGAGGTTGGGATCAAAATGTTGTACCTATTGATGGGAAGAGGCTCCCACAATTGCTTGTTTATAACCAAGAGAAGGTTAATCAATCAGTCAAGAAAGGCAAGTTAGATTTAAGTAAATTTGCTCGTATTATCGATCGAACTGAAACTACTAAACCTCTATCAGATGTTTTTTTAGATATAAGCTACATAAATTCACAAGCAAAAGAAAGGACTGCATACTCTACTCAAAAACCTGAAGCATTACTTGAGCGGATTATTAGAACCTCATCAAATAGTGCAGATCTTGTGTTAGATTGTTTTATGGGTTCTGGTACAACTTGTGCAGTTTCTCAGAAATTAGGCAGGCGCTGGATCGGGGTGGATATCAATAAGGGCGCGATTCAGGTTACCAGCAAACGCTTGCAACAAATCATGCTTGTTCAGCAAAATGATTTGCTAAACAACCATACCAGTAAAGCATTCGGGGTTTACAGGGTTAATAATTATGATCTGCGCATCCTGAAAAGCGAGGCAAAAGAATTGGCGGTTCAGCAGTACGGTATCACCCGCACCCGCGCGGACGCTTTCTTTGATGGGGTGCGCGACAACGGCGAGCTGGTGCGCATAGTGGATTTCAACCACCCGCTGACTCTGCTGGACCTTCAGCTGATTAAAGATGAGCTGAGTAAGCGCCCGGTCGAAGACCGCGATATTGTAGTCATCTGCCTGGGCAGGGAGTCGAAAGTGGATGCCTGGGTGGAGGGGTGGAACAAAAAACAACCATACAAAGATACCCGCGTCAGCAAGCGCATGCGCCAGTTTCTGGTTTTTGACCTGAAGGATAAAAACTTTGTCAGTTATGAGCCGTCACAGGCGGATGTGGAAATAAAAAGGGTGAGCGCAAATAAGGTGAACATCCAAATCAACGCCTTCATCTCTCCTACTATCATCAAACGCCTGGCGATTGAACCCGGGCTGCTGCAAAAGAAAATCCCGGATTTTCGTTCAATGATCGATGTCATTCTGGTAGATACAGACTATGATGGTGAGGTTTTCAACATAAATTATTCAGACTTGCCCGAGAAAAAAGCTAGTTTCATAAAAGGGACCTATGAGCTGCAAATAAAAGAGAAAACGGTAAATGTAGCGGTGAAAATCATTGATATGCTGGGCGAAGAAGTCTTGATAACCCAAGAAATTTAATATTGATGGTAAAAATTCATCAAAATGAATTGAATACAAAACAGGATGTACTGTTCGGAGAAGTAAATACCAGAGGTATGATCAGCGGTATCGTGAGGTAGGACGGAATTCAAAATAGTGCGTTTGAATTCCAATGATCTCCGCTTACTGCATACGCTCAAGAGGACGCGCGATTGGCCATTGCCAGCAGGGCGATTTTGATGGAGTTGGCGACCGCCGGCTGGTAGTCGGGCAGGAAGGTATCGGCGCGGCGGTTGGCGATGGTGGTGCAGATGGAAGCAGCCGGGTAGCCAAGCCCGCCCATGAAGTGGGTGAGGAAGCTGGTTTCCATTTCCATGTTCTCGATGCGCTGACCATCCAGGTTGGGATCGTAATCTGCCAGCAGCTGATCGAGGTCGGGCAGGCTGGGCGCGACGCGGGCGATGTTGCGCCCCTGCGCGGCAAAAAAACCGCTGCAGGAGACAGTGAGACCAACCTTGACGGGGACGTTCAATAGTTGAGCAGCGCTTTGCAGCGCTTCCAGCAGGGCGGGATGGGTGCGGGAGACATAAGGCTGGATCTTGCCGGCGTAGCGCGAACCCCGCGGCAGGTGAGCGGAAAACAGATCTGCCAGCTCTTTTTCAAGCCGCTGGCAGGTCGGGTCAGGGTAGGGAACATCGTAGAACAGACCGGAGTTATCCATGCCGATGGCGTACGAGGTGATGATGGGCGTGCCGAGGGCGGTGGAAGACTGGAGCCCGCCGCAGGTACCCACGCGGATGAGCTGGAGCGGTTGGAAGGACGCTTTGGGCGCACGGGTGCGGAAGTCAATTTCATTCAGTGCGGCCAGCTCCTGCAGGACGATCTCAAGCGAAGGTGTGCCCATGCCGGAAGTGGCAACAATTGTACGCATGGAGGGGAAAGGGGCAGATTCGGCATCGGCAAGGTGCGCGCTGCCGGTCACCGTGACCAAGCCGCGGTGCTCATGAATAACGGCATCCTGCTGAAAGAATTCTTGCGCGATCATGTGCGCGCGCCCAGGGTCGCCCACCAGCAGGATGTTGGGCGCGAGCTGTTCGGGCTTGATCTGCAGGTGGTAGATGCGGTCATCTGCATCTATGGGCAGGTCAGAGGCAGTGAAGGGCAAAGCGCGATCGGCGGATTCGTTTTTTAAGGTTTTCATGGGTGATTTCCTTTTTGGTTCATCCAAATGTGCGTTTAATATACCCAAGAATCAGGGAAAAGGCAATCAAGGGAAAAAACGTAAAGAGATGCTGATGAGAAAATCCAACATAATCTTTTACACATCCGGGAAATCTGCAAAAAGGGTGAGAATCTGCATTTTTGAGAAACGATCCAGACAACAAAACGGTTGGCAGAGAATAAAAGATGGACAGATCAATCTAGATGAAATCAGCCAAAAAACGAAACATACCGGAAATACCTTGTTCAGGCTTTATTTAGAAGCAGGACGGCTATTACGGGCAGCTTTCTTAATTTACCTTACGATTTCTTCAAACCATTTAAATCAATTTTTTAAGAAACGTTTTCAATCCGGCATAGTGAGCGAGAAGATGCCCGCGCCGGAGGTGAAGACAATCCTATTGCCTGAGAAATCGCAGCTGACTGCCTGACCGTCGAAACCGAAGCCAAAACCAACCAGTGTGAGCGATCCATCCGCCTCCAGGCGGCGCACAGCATTGTAGCTGGATTCATTGATGGGCAGATTTTCCGATCCCAAGCTTTCGACCGTATAAATGTTTCCATTTCGGCAGGCGACCAGCTTGGCCATGGAGATGCCCGGGTCGGATTGGGTGATATCGGCTACTTCCTGCCATGCGCTGCTTTCATCATCCAAGCGGAAAATTTTATGCCGGTACACCTCACCCGGGTCGTCACGATGATAGAAAACAATTGCATAGAATTCACCTTGAGCGGTGATCGCCAGGGAACTGTTCTCAGTGGATGGGACTCCATTGATGAAGACTTTTTTGCCATTTTCATCCAAGGAGGCATAGCGCGCACAATCGTCCCACCACACGCGGTCGTCTTGCGGATTAACAGCCATAGCCATGGGGTAACAATCCGATTTGGCAAATTCTTCAAATGACCTTTGGAGGGGATCAAAACGGTAGAGCATACCGCCTTGCCTCTGATCGCCCACACCCAGGTAGCCGATACCCTGAGAATCAAAGACCATAGAAGTTTCGTTCCCATACGGCACGCTAAATAGCGCTTCCAGAGTACGCTGGTCTATCACCTGATAGACAATCGTCTCACCGTTGGGCTGCTTGTTTCCAAAAGCGACATAGACCTTGCCGTCCGGGTGGATCGCGGCAGCCCAACTATTGCTGATGACCTGATGATAAATCTCGACGGTCTTGGCTTGGAGATCAGCAGCGAACACATTGATGTTGGGATGATACAAAAGCAAACGCCCGTCAGGGGCGAAATCTCCAGCTTCGCCAATACCGCTATTTTTCAACCAGGCGATCGGTTCAACCGAACCTGTCTGCAGGTCAATCACATCGACGTTGTTCCAGTGAGTTACATATAAAAGACCATCCGATCCAAATATCAACCAGGGCTCAGGCCCATAACCGGATGCCAGTTCCTTCATTTCCCCCGATTCGGAGACGAGCATGATCTTGCCGTCCTTCAAGGCAACTATTTCACCATTGGGCCCAATGGCGAACTTGCGTTCATGGAGGTCGGAAGTGATCAGTGTGCGCGTGCCATCCGGTTGGATGCGTTCCAAACCATTTTCCAGAGCATAGACCGCACCATTCGGTCCAGCTTCGAGGTTGCGATTGCCACTCTGCGCCAGAATCTTTACCGTTCCTTGCGGATCAACGCGATAAAGCCGACCGCCATCGCGCGAAGCGAACCAGAAAGCGCCATCGGATGCCATGAGACCGGTTTCAATCTGCACGCCCGGACAGGAAAAAGCTATGCTCAAAGTGCCATCCGGTTTAAGCTCATAGATCGAATCGCCTCCGTCACCTACTGCATACACACGACCATCCGGACCAGTGCGCACCCACCAGGGGACGAATTGCGCCCGCCAGAGCATTTCAGCCTGGGCACCAGGAAGGGTGATACTATAGCCCTCATAATCAGAAGAAGAGGTGCCTTTGCAAGGCTGCGCTTCAAGCGGCGCAGTCGGCTGGCTGGAAGCGACACCTATAACCTCGAGCTCGTCCGTCAGGGCAGCACGCAAATCTGGGAATTCATCGCCAGTTCTCCTACCTAAAAAAGACTGGACGAAAAATTTCTGCACGGGCTGGTCAGCCAACCAAGATAACGGCAGTTTCAACTCGATCACTTCACTTTGAGATGCCTGTCCGCCCTGAATGGGCTGCATTTCAGCCGCGACGGGAAAATTGGCAAATAGGAACTGGTTTTCACGCGGCCAAACACTGGCCTGGAAGTCATATTCCCCGCCATCCACGTCCAATAGAATATCATAATGATCAGCCTGACCGTCCTGATGCAAACGCAGCAGCAAATAAAAATACCTGTCATTGTTGAACGCGCGCACTTCGCCGATATCCGGCGATCCGTTGACCTGATCGCCGACCTCGTCGGTCCCGGCGAGCGGATAATTTTCCCAATCGTCCGCCAAGCCGTCGATGACGACTTTGGTCTCGCCGGCTGCCTGGGATTGCGGTTCGGGAGTGGGTGCCTGGGAAACGGGTGCGCATGCAGCTAGCAAACAAAGGCAAGAAAGGACCTTCAAAACTTGGCGAGAAGTAATAATTGTTGATCTCATGCTGCCCCTTCTGTACGGCTTTATCTTGATTTCTTAGATTATACAATCGCGGAATGGAAAATAAAATAACGAAAAATGAATAAAAAGCGATACCAGGAAAAGAAACATTGTCTCCGAGATACAGGATCAAGAGAGGTTGCCTACACCGCCCACGCCTTTTGCGATCGTGAAAAGGAAAACGCGAAGATTCCTTTAGCGGGTTTAAAAACCCGCCCTATGAGTACCGCATTTAGAGAAAGAAGGCCAATGATTCTAGATGGATTAGAATTAGACCAGGGAAGAGACAGGCAATTATGAAAAATGGGACGGCTGCACAGAAATGGATAGGCTGGATACTGGCGGGCATTTCGCTGGCGGTTTTCGCGCTGACGGCGCTGCCCAACGCACAGGCTTCGGAAGACCTGGCAATGGTGCGCATGTTCGAACCGGACGAAGCCGCACCGCTGCCGCACGTGCTGGGCATGCTGGCGGAGGCGGAAAGCTTGGAGCAAAGCCTACGCAATTTCCTCTTCTATGGTTACTATTTCTACGGCTTTCCCTTTTTCTCCTTTTCCGCGTTAACACTGCTGCCGCTCAAACTGGCAGGAATGCTGGACAATCTGCCGCTGGTGATGCTGATGCTGCGCCAACTGGTGAGCGTGCTGCCGATGCTGGCGGGGCTGCTGCTGCTGGTTTACCTGCAGGACGGCTGGCGAACTTACCGCTCGGTGGTGCTGTACGTGTTCCTGCTGAGCGTGCCGGCTGTGCTGGCCAACCATTTCTGGTGGCATGTGGACTCGCTGGTTTTTCTGCTGGTGATGCTGGTGATCTACTGCCTGGTGCGGGACGACCTGAAATTCGGCAAATGTTTTTACATTGCAGCAGCGTTGATCGGATGCGCGACGGCAGCCAAACTGGTCGGTTTGTACTTTTTCCTGGCGATCGCGGTCCTGCTTTTAATGGGTTTTTTGCAGAGGAAGATCTGTCTGAAACAGCTCATCGGCAGCTCGCTGCTGTTCCTGTTGATCATGGCGCTGGCATTCCTGATCAGCAATCCTTTCCTGATCTCATACTGGGCGCGGCAGGAATATCAAATGACCTTCAGCAAGCAGATGGCGCTGCTCTCGCAGGGATACGGCGTGGTTTATGAAAAAGGCCTGCCGCAAGCCTGGCCGAGCATG
>Ga0068714_10007440_pt1 | contig 10620 bp, 6 predicted proteins | sample MTBNYHSulfiMetaG_FD_62988 | JGI IMG/M metagenome (GOLD analysis project Ga0068714, IMG submission 62988) | Enrichment culture microbial communities from rom New York Harbor, USA that are MTBE-degrading - MTBE-NYH (New York Harbor Sulfidogenic)... | ecosystem: Environmental > Aquatic > Marine >...
GAGCCCCAAGAAGATCGGGCTGGGACTGAGCATCGTCGCCCTGCTGTGCGAGATCAACCATGGTAGGGTCATTCTCGAAAGCCACCAGGGGAAAGGAACCCGGGTGCGGGTACATCTTCCCGCGGTTTCGGGGACATCGAGCCCCCACGGGCAACCCACCCTTCCTTCCCCACATGGCCCAACGAGCGGAAGGACGTAGCATGGAACTGCTGATCCATATCATCGACGACGACGATCTCGTCTCCAGCTCCCTGAAACGTTTGTTTGTCAAGAAGGGGCACCGTGTCACCGTGTCCAGGAACGGGGAAGACGCGTTGATGGGGCTGCTCGAAATCCGGCCCGACCTCATCTTCTTGGATCTCAGCCTTCCGGACATCAACGGCATCGACGTGCTGAAGAAGATCCGATCGATGGCCCCACACGTCCCCACGGTCATGATCTCCGGTTTCGGCACGATCGAGATCGCCGTGGAAGCGCTCAAACTCGGCGCATGGGACTTCCTGACCAAGCCCCTCAACCTAACAAAGATGAACAGCACGGTGGAGAACCTCCTGACACAGATCCGTCTGGAAAAGGAGGTGCAGCAACTCCGCCAGGAACAGCAGAGTCAGTTTCTCTCCCAGCACATCGTCGGGCAGACCCCCCGGATTCAAGACTGTTACAACCTGGCGAGCAGCGCAGCGGGAACGGATCGACTGACGGTGCTGATCACGGGCGAGAGCGGGACAGGGAAGGAGGTCTTGGCCCGGTACATCCACTACAATAGCCCGAGAAAGACAGAACCCCTGATCACTGTGAACTGCAGCGCCTTGCCCAAGGATCTTGTGGAGAGCGAGTTGTTCGGCTACGAGAAAGGGGCCTTCACGGGCGCGTCCGTCTCGGGGAAGGTGGGCAAGTTCGAACTGGCCCACAGGGGAACCCTCTTTCTCGACGAAATCGGAGACCTCCAGTTCGAGGCGCAGGCAAAGATCCTGCGTTTCTTGCAGGAACGGGAACTCCAACGCGTTGGGGGAACGAACACCAGACACCTGGATGTCCGTGTCGTGGCAGCCACCAACCAAGACCTGGAAAAACGGGTCCAAGCGGGCCGCTTCCGGGAAGATCTGTACTACCGGCTCAACGTGATGAGGATTCACCTGCCTCCCTTGCGGGACAGACGGGAGGACATCCCCCTTTTCGCCCTGCATTTCATCAACGTCTTCAATCGCGAATTCGGCAAGAAGGTCCTCGGGCTTCCTCCGGGCGTGGAGGAAAGGATCCTTCAGTACCCGTGGCCTGGGAACATTCGCGAACTGCGCAACGTCATGGAACGGGCGATCCATCTTGCCAGAGGTCCCTATCTCACCGTGGATTCCCTGCTCATCAGCGGCCCAGGCGCATCCATCATCTCCCCTGATTCGCCGCATGCCACCGGTCACAGGCCGCTTCGCGAAATGGTTGGTGACTACACCCGGTCTGTCCTTGACGCCATGGATGGAAACAAGAGCCGCACAGCGGAAACCCTCAAGATTTCAAGAACTCGGTTGCGGAGAATCCTAAACGGGGAGGATCACTGACCAACAGATGGATCATTTCGATCACTTTCTGAAAAGACGTGGATCGTTTTGATTCATCTGGTAACCTATTGATTTTTAACTGTTTTGTCTGATATTGCGGCATCATCGGATCATTTTGATCCACCTAGATCGACTCTGTGGATAGGTCGCCAAGATGCCGTCTTCAACTCCCCGCGCCTCAAGGCCGCACCATCCAGATCCTAACATATTGTTTTTATAGCATTTTCTGCCTTTACCCCCCTCATTGTTCCTCTCTCCTTCTGCCTCTTCTGGCCCCTGCGTTGTTTTGGTATCCATATTGCAGATCAGAGGAAGATAAATCTGTTATCCCATACGCATCATGCCCAGCGGTACGGAACACCTTTCCACACGAGGAGACACGGCATGACCAAGAAAGAGAACCTGCTCCGTTCGAAGGACGTTGCCCACATCCTGGACTGCAGCCCCGACGATGTGATCGAGTTGGCTCGCCGCGGAAAGCTCCGCGCCACCAAACAGGGACGTTTCTGGCGTTTCCGTTATGCCGACGTTGCGACCTACAAGAAGAAGGCGGAAGTGGGGTAGTCACACCTGTCGCGCGAGCCAAAACCAGACACGGCTTCGCATCCGTCCACAAAGCCGGATCGGGCGTTCCTGTTTCACAAACCCGGCCACAGGGGCGCCCACAAGCCGGAAGAGACGGGTTTGGTTGGCGTGACATCCTCCACACAAGAGAATCCGAGGGGTTCATCGTCCCATTCAGGACTCTTCGCGCCATGCGGCTGGAACTCTCCCCGTCCTGCTGCTCCCCGTTCCTGACGGCGATCCGTTCCTGTGACGACCCAAGGAGTCACTTGGTCTCCCCTCCCTTCTCCTGGTCGAGTCCGCTCCGCACGTTTGCCCAACATCCAACGGATTTCTCGATTCCAACGGCCACCCACCCCTCAAACGACTCCCCCGGGGCCAGGATTCTCAGCCCCGTGTCCACCCCCTCTTCCTCCAGCGCAAACGGGTCGGGAACGCAGGTGTAAGGCTCAATACAGATCGCCTGCCTGTGAGGCGGGGTGAAGACCACGCACTGTCGAAACACCTCGCTGCACCGCATCCACACCGTCCGCCCGGCCTCGGGATCCCTCAGCGTCACCGTGAAGAACCCGTCCCTAGAATCAAGATCCCCGAAGACATGATCCAACTCCATTTCCGAAAAGGGTCTGCCGCCCCGGAGGTCCGCGTTCCCATGCACAGCAACCCGCCTCCCCGTGGGGAGCAGGTGTGCGTCCAGTTCCCATACGCACCCGGCCGGCACCGTAATCGTCCACGCGCCTGCAGTCCCACCCCCCTGGGGAACGCGAAAGTACGGGTGAAGCCCAAACCCGCAGGGCAGAAGACGCTTCCGGTCCACGTTTTGGACCACGAAACTGCACGTCAGCACGCCGCCCCGGATGTCGTACCCTACGCTTACTTCATAGTCCGAGGGCCACAACCCCGGCAGGATCCTCGAGTCCAACCCCTCGGAGGCTCGAAACCGGGCTTCCGCCCGGTGTTCCGTGCACGTGGTGACCTGCCACGGTTTGCCCACGACCTGTCCGTGGAGCGCGTTGCCAAACCCATCCACCGCCGGCAACCGGTACTCGCGCCCCAGGAACCGGAAACGCCCGTGCCCAATCCTCCCCGGAAAGGGGAACAGTACCGGCACACCACCCAGGTAGCTGCTCCCGATTCCTTTCTCGAAACCCTCCGGCCTCCACAGCACCGGAATCTCCTCCGAGCCGGCCTGCAGGGTCAGCTCAAAGCAGTTGAAGCCCAAACCCGGCAGGACCCGGCCCCATGCAGCGGTCTCGCTGTCCTGAATGCGCAGGATCTCCATCCTTCTCCTCTCCCGGCTCCTTCTTCCCAACTCGCAGCGCATGGAAAGGCCGAATCCGGCCCTTCTCTTGATTCTTCGTCACCGGAAATGCCCCGTCAACCCCCCGAAGGAGCCCGGCGAACGGCCGCCTTCGGAGGCCGGCGGGAACGGTCTCTTCGAATGGTAGAGCCTGATCTCCGGCACGGCAAGACACGACGAGGGAGAATAGAACACAGGATTCACCGAACGGTTGCCTCGGCAGGCGGGAGCCGATTGCGTCGGCACTTGAACCGGCCTTCCCGCGCTCTTAGAATGCCCCTTGGGAATACCACGCATGGGAACCAAGGGGACCGCGAACGCCATGGAACGCGGATATCGGCTTGGGGTGGACACCGGAGGCACGTTCACCGATTTCTGCCTGATGGACGACACCAGCGGGCACACGGTTGTGGCCAAGGTTCCGTCCACCCCGGACCACCCCGCAGACGCGGTCCTGTCCGGAATTCAAGCGCTCATGGACTCCGTGGGGTTTCGACCTCGCCAATTGCGTTTTCTCATTCACGGGACCACCGTGGCCACCAACACCCTGCTGGAGCGAACGGGAGCGCCCACGGCTCTCCTCACCACAGAAGGGTTTGAAGACGTCCTGCACATCGGCCGGCAGGACAGGCCTGCGCTGTATGATTTCCGCGCACGGCGGCCCGAACCGATCGTCCCCAGACGACACCGTTTCGGCCTTCCGGAACGGGTCCTTCACAACGGGGAGGTCTTCCGGCCCCTGGACACCCAGCAGACCGAGCACATCTGCCAGGCCATCCAAGCCCTGGGTATCCGTTCCGTGGCGGTTTGCCTGATTCACGCCTACGCGAACCCGGTTCATGAGCAGGCGGTCCGGTCGATCCTCGCCCGCACGGTCCCCGATGCCTGCATCACCCTGTCCTCGGAGGTTCTCCCCGAGTTCCGGGAATACGAACGCACCAGCACGGTGTGCGTCAACGCCTATGTCATGCCCCGGGTCCGAGGGTACGTGGCCGATCTGGAAACGCGCCTGCGCTCCCTGGGTGCGTCATCGGACCTGTTCATCATGCAGTCCAACGGAGGTGTCATCACGGCGCAGACGGCCTGCACCGCCAGCGCACGGACCCTGCTATCCGGCCCCGCCGGCGGGGCGCTGATGGGGGTAATCCTTTCCCGGACGTTGGAGACCCCTGACGTGATCACCCTGGACATGGGCGGCACCAGCACCGACATCTGCCTCATTGAGGCCTCCATCCCCAGGGTGACCGCGGCGTCCGAGATCGGGGGGTGCCCAATCCGGCTTCCCATGATTGACATCCACACCATCGGCGCCGGCGGGGGGAGCATCGCCCGCATCGATTCTGGGGGGGCCCTGCGGGTGGGCCCGCAGAGCGCCGGAGTCACACCGGGGCCAGCCTGCTATGGGCGAGGTGGCACGGAGCCCACCGTGACCGATGCCAACGTGGTGCTGGGACGCCTCTCTCCTGCTTCGCTCCTGGCGGGAGCCATGCCGATTCAACCGGAAGCCGCGAAACAGGTCGTCTACGAGAAGATCGCTCGTCCCCTGGGCATGAACCTGGAACGGGCCGCCGAAGGGATCCTCGAGGTGGTCAACGCGAACATGCTCCGGGCGATACGCCGTGTGTCGGTGGAACGCGGGTACGATCCCCGGCGCTTTTCGCTCGTGGCCTTCGGCGGCGCGGGCCCCCTGCACGGCGCGGCCCTCGCGCGCTCCCTGGACATGCGGGAGGTGATCGTACCCCCCTGCCCGGGCATCGCCTCTGCCCTGGGGATGCTTTCCGCCAACGTTCGTCATGACTACGTGCAGACGAACATCACGCGGGCCGAAACGGCAGACCCGGACACGGTATCCTCGGTGTTCACGGGGATGGAGGCACGGGCCAAGGAACAGCTCTCCCGAGAGGGGTTCACGGTTGATGGCATGGAGATGATCCGCTCGGCGGACATGCGCTATCCCCGTCAGGCCCACGAACTGAACGTCCCGCTGGAGGGAGGGGTTGTCTCCCGGTGGATGCTCTGCCGCGCTGCATCCCGGTTTCATGACCTTCACGAGGCCGCCTACGGGTACGCACGGAGGACCGCGCCGGCGGAGATCGTCAACCTTCGGCTTGCTGCGGTGGGAGAACTCCCCGCTCTGCCGCGGCTCCCGGAGGCACGCCCGGACGCGGCGGCGCCCGTACCCTCCCCCGCCGGTTGGCGCCGGGTCGTCTTCGAAGGCCGCAGGGTGCACACGCCCGTATACCGGCGGGACGCACTGACCGCGGGGCACGAGATCGCTGGTCCGGCGCTGGTGGAACAGCTGGATGCTACCCTGTGGATTCCCCCCCGATGCCGTGCCCACCGAGACCGGCACGGAAACATCCGGATTCGGCTGTCGGAGCCAAGATGAAGGCTACGGTGGACCCCGTCACCTTGGAGGTGATGCGAAACGCCTTTCAGTCCGTGGCCGAGGAGATGGGCGCCGCCCTGATCCGCACGGCTCTTTCCACAAACATCAAGGACCGCCGGGACTGCTCCACGGCCGTCTATACACCGGACGGCCAGCTGGTGGCCCAGGCCGAACACATCCCCCTCCACCTGGGGCTGATGGTGTCCGTGGTCCGCAAGACGCTGGATCGTTTTCCCTTGACGCTCATGGAACCCGGGGATGCCATCATCACCAACGACCCGTACATCAGCGGGTCGCATCTTCCGGACATCTGCATGATCACACCCGTGTTCGCGGATGGCCGCTGTGTGGCCCTCCTGGCGAACCTGGCCCACCACGTGGACGTGGGGGGGATGGTCCCCGGCAGCATGCCCACGGTCTCCACCGAAATCTTCCAGGAGGGGATCCGCATCCCGCCCGTGAAGCTGCGATCCCGGGGGGAGGTGTGCGAACCGGTCCTCTCCCTCATCGCCGCCAACGTGAGAACCCGCGAGGAACTGTACGGGGATTTCCGGGCGCAGATGGCGGCCAATAACGTGGGGGAGCGCAGGCTCCTGGAGCTGGTGGCCCGTCACGGGACGGAGCCTATCTCCGGAATCATGCGGGAGATCATCGACTATGCCGAGCGTTGTACGCGGCAACGGATCCGGGAACTCCCCCAGGGATCCTACGCCTTCCAGGACTACCTGGAAGGGGACGGGCTCTCGGAAAGGCGCATGCGCATCCACGCTTGCGTGACGGTGACGGAGGACGGAATCTGCGTGGATTTCACGGGGACCGCCCCCCAAGCACGCGGCTCCGTGAACAGCACGCGGCCCGTGACCCTGGCGTGCGTCTACTTCACCCTGCGCTCGGTGATCGACCCGGAACTCCCCTCCAGTGAGGGCTCCTGCCGGCCCGTGAAGGTGATCACGCCCCCCGGCACCCTGGTCAATCCTCTCTTTCCGGCACCGGTTTCCAACGCCAACATCAACACGTCGCAGCGGATCACCGACGTCCTCCTGGGCGCCCTTGCGCAGGCCCTGCCGCAGCGGGTCCCGGCGGCCTCCACCGGAAGCATGAGCAATTTCACCGTGGGCGGTGTGGACTCGCGCACCGGCGACTACTACTCCCACGTGGAGACGTACGGCGGCGGTCAGGGTGCGCTGTTCGACCTGGACGGCATGGACGGCGTGCACACCCACATGACCAACACGCGCAACGCCTCTGTGGAGGTCATGGAAATCGCCTGCCCGCTTCGGGTGGAGCGCTACGGATTGGTGCCGGACTCCGGCGGCCCCGGAAGACGGCGCGGAGGCGCGGGTATCCTCAGGGAAATCACGCTGCTGGGAGATGAAGCGGTCATGACCCTGGGGACCGAACGGAGGGAGATCCCCCCCTGGGGACTGGACGGAGGAGGACCCGGGGGGACCTCGGACAGCACGATCAGCACCCCTGAGGGGGAGACGGAACGGCTGCCTGCCAAGGTCACCCGCAGCGTGAAGGCGGGCACCCGCATCGTGATCCAGACCGCGGGCGGCGGCGGTCACGGGAACCCGGCCGAGCGGGAAGAGGACCGGGTGCTGCAGGACGTGATGGAAGGACTGGTCAGTGCAGAGAAGGCTCGGCAACAGTACGGCGTTGTGGTGGACACGGAGCAGGGAATCGTGGACAGGGAGGCTACCCGTTTGCTCCGCGAGAGCCAATTCCACAGGGACACGGCGGACGGAATCGCCTCGTTCCGAAAACCGCGGACCCACAAGGACGGGCAGGCCACCTCGTTTTGAAACCGGCCCGGAACGGTGATCCACGGCTTGAGGAAAGGCGGTGCGGGCCCACACCCTGACGCTCCTTCCTCCGTGCCGGGCACGTTCCCCGAGCGGCAGAACGACTGGACCGCAACCTCCTTTCGGGATACGCATCCAATACACGTGGGATTCATCCCCCGGAAAGACAATGGCCGTCGGTTCGCCGGAAAGAGACGGGTTGGGGTCCGCTTCCTTCCGGAGCGTATTGAACGGCTCACCACCAGGTGCGAAGACGGCCACCCAAGGTTCGAATCCGGACCCGGACGCAGTCCACAGGAACCTCTTTCAACGAGAAGGGAGCACGCCTCATGGGAGAGAAGACTCCGCACGGGGTCGATATCCGGCCCCCTATGCAGTCAGGATATGAAACCGTCCTCACGCCGGAGGCGCTGGCCTTTGTGGCCAAGCTCCACCGACGGTTTGACGAGCCAAGACGTTCCCTGCTGGATCGAAGGCAGGAGAGACAGGCGGCCATCGACGCCGGGGAGATGCCCCGGTTTCTCCCGGAAACGGAGCGGATCCGGCAAGGGGCATGGAGGGTGGCCCCTGTGCCCGACGACCTGCAGGACCGCCGCGTGGAGATCACAGGCCCCACGGATCGCAAGATGATGATCAACGCCCTGAACTCCGGGGCCAAGGTGTTCATGGCGGATTTCGAAGACGCCAACGCCCCTTCGTGGGACAACATGATCCAGGGCCAACGCAACCTGATGGACGCCCTGGACGGCACGCTTTCCCTTGTCACCGAGGACGGGAAACGGTACAGCTTGAACCCCTCGCCTGCCAGGCTTGTGGTGCGACCGAGAGGTTGGCACCTGGTGGAGAAGAACCTCTTCGTGGACGGCCGTCCTGTCTCAGGATCCTTGTTCGATTTCGGCCTCTATTTCTTCCACAATGCCCGCAAGCTTCTGGACAACGGCACCGGCCCCTATTTCTACCTGCCCAAGCTGGAAAACCACCTGGAGGCCCGACTTTGGAACGACGTGTTCCGCCTGGCCCAGGATGAACGGGGGTTCCCCGTGGGCACGATCAAGGCCACGGTGCTCATCGAGACGATCCTGGCTGCGTTCGAGATGGACGAGATCCTGTACGAACTGAAGGACCACATCGTGGCGCTGAACGCCGGCCGCTGGGACTACATCTTCAGCGCCATCAAGAAGTTTCGGAACCGGCCGGACCTGGTGTTCCCGGACCGGGCCCAGATCACCATGACGGTCCCCTTCATGCGCGCCTACACGGAACGGATGATTCAGACCTGCCACCGCCGTGGCGCGCACGCCATCGGGGGCATGGCGGCGTTCATCCCGTCCCGCAAGGACCCGGCGGTCAACGAGACAGCCCTGCGAAAGGTCCGGGAGGACAAGGAGCGGGAAGCCGCGGACGGGTGCGACGGCACCTGGGTGGCCCATCCCGACCTCGTCCCCGTGGCCAGGGAGATCTTTGACCGCGTCCTGGGGGATCGGCCTCACCAGAAGGAGCGCCTGCGGGACGAGGTCCGCGTGACCGCCGCAGACCTGCTGAACTTCCACATCCCGGACGGCAGGATCACCGAGGAGGGGGTCCGGAACAACATCAGCGTGGGCATCCTCTACTTGGAGTCGTGGCTGCGGGGGCACGGGGCCGCAGCCATCTACAACTTGATGGAAGATACCGCCACGGCGGAGATCTCCCGTTCGCAACTCTGGCAGTGGGTCCACAACCCCGAGGCTCGCCTGTCCGACGGCCGTGCGATTACCGTGGACCGCATCCAGGAGTGGACAGCCCAGGAACTGGAGAAGATCCGAGAAGCCGCGGGCGAGGAGGCCTACCGCTCGGGGAGGTTTCCCAAGGCCCGGGAGATCTTCCACCGGGTGGTGGTGGAGGATGCGTTCGTTGATTTCCTCACGCTCATCGCGTACGAAGAACTGGACGAATCCGGGATCTGACCCAGGCGGCGTGCAATGATCCGGCCCCGACATCCAACCCCAGCACAGGCGAGGTGACCCATGCACGATGCGAAGCAGGAGATCGACCATCTGAACAGCCTCTGGAACGAATCTCCCCGGTTCCAAGGGATCCGGCGGGGATACTCCGCGGAGACCGTAGAAAAACTCCGCGGGACGATCCGCCTGGAACACACCCTGGCACGCATGGGCGCGGAGCGGCTCTGGCACCTGCTCCACACCGAACCCCACGTGAAGGCCCTGGGCGCCATGACCGGACTGCAGGCGGTGCAGCAGGTCGCGGCCGGCCTCCAGGCGATCTACCTGAGTGGATGGCAGGTGGCTGCGGACGCCAACAAGGCCTTTGAGACATACCCGGACCAGAGCCTCTATCCCTCCGACAGCGTTCCCGCCGTGGTGGAACGCATCAACAACGCTCTGGTGCGCGCCGACCAGATCCATCACATGGAAGGCCGGGACGACATCTACTGGTTCGCCCCCATCGTGGCCGACGCGGAAGCGGGCTTCGGCGGCCCCCTGAACACGTTCGAACTGGTCAAGCAGATGATCCGCGCCGGAGCGGCCGCGGTTCACCTGGAGGATCAAATCTCCTCCCTGAAGAAATGCGGCCACATGGGCGGCAAGGTGCTGGAGCCGTCCACCGTATTCATCCAGAAGCTGGTGGCCGCGCGACTGGCCACGGACGTGCTGCAGGTGCCGACGATCCTCGTGGCGCGCACCGACGCCTACTCCGCCAAGTTGGTCCGGAACGACTACGACCCGGTGGACCAGCCGTTCATTACCGGAGAACGCACCCACGAGGGGTTCTTCTACCTCAAGGGAGGGGTGGAATACGCCGTGGCCAAGGCGCTCTCCTACGCGCCCTACGCCGACGTACTTTGGTTCGAGACCTCCACCCCGGACATGGACGACGCCAGGGTCTTTGCCGAAGGGGTCCACGAAAAGTTCCCGGGGAAACTGCTCGCCTACAACTGCTCCCCTTCCTTCAACTGGAAGAAGTTTCTCGGGGAAAAGGAACTGCTGGGATTCCAGGACCGGATTG
>Ga0068714_10007441_pt1 | contig 10620 bp, 8 predicted proteins | sample MTBNYHSulfiMetaG_FD_62988 | JGI IMG/M metagenome (GOLD analysis project Ga0068714, IMG submission 62988) | Enrichment culture microbial communities from rom New York Harbor, USA that are MTBE-degrading - MTBE-NYH (New York Harbor Sulfidogenic)... | ecosystem: Environmental > Aquatic > Marine >...
GGGAGGACCTCGAGCCTGCCCATCCACATGTTCACGATCAGGATGAGCTTGGGGACGAGTGGCATCTCGGCGTGCGTGATGCCGACGGAGAGTCCCACGGTGCTCTGAGCCGAGACGACCTCGAACAGCGAATCGGCGAGCGTGTAGTGCTCGGGGACGAAATGCATGACGATCAGCGTTCCTCCCACCGTACAGACCAGCCATGCGAAGAAGACGACCGCCGCTCCTTGAACCCGCGAATCGGCTTCCTCGGGGGTCAGTCGCTCGCTGCCGACGCGGAACCCAAGCACCTTCCTCGGGGAGCTGACCGTCCGGCTGAGCCACCATCCCATGCCCCGAACGAGGATGATCGCCCGCATGACCTTGATCCCCCCAGCGGTCGAGCCGGTTGCGCCACCGACGAACATCGCCAGGATAAGGACCAGTTTTGCCCCTTCGGACCATGACGCCAAGGACTCCGTCTGGAAGCCCGTCGTCGTGGCTGCCGAAACCGCTTGGAAGGCGGACGCCGCGAGAGATGGGGAGGCTCGCGGCGACGCGCTTTGCAGGAGAAGCAGCGCCGCGGCCGCGGCGCAGAAGAGGAGGAGCCAGCGCGTCTGGAGCAGGTTCGTCCGCAGGTCGATCCGCCTGCCTTGGAGGAGGTGATAGTGGGTTGCGAAGCTCATCGCGCCGAGGAGCATCAGCAGGAGGACGGTCAATCTGACCCCCCACCCACTGAACTGCCCCATGCTCGAGGAATGGGTCGAGAATCCCCCGGTCGAGAGCGCGGTCATCGAATGGTTGATCGCATCCCACACCCCCATCCCGACGCTCCAGAGGACGACCGTCCCGATGAACGTGTAGAGGAGGTAGATCCACCACATGGTGCGGATCGTCGCCGAGATCGACGGATGAATCTTTGTGTCCCGCTCGGCGAAGAAAAGCCCTCTCCCTGGGCGTATCGGCATCGGAATCAGCCCGAGGACCATGACGATGATTCCGATCCCCCCGATCCATTGCATGAAGGAGCGCCACCATTGCAGGGTCCGGGGGAGTCGCTCCGGCGAGGCGACAACCGACAGCCCGGTGGTCGTGAAACCAGATACTGCCTCGAAGAACGCGTTCCCGTAATCCGAGAAGACCCTTGCCGCGTCTCCTTGGGGACTCCGGGCAGCGAGAAAGAGAGGGACCGCCCCCAGCAGCCCCACGAGCAACCAACCGATCGCCGCGATGACCAGTCCGTGCTTGAGCTTCGCTTCCGCTCCACCACGAAACGGAAAGTGGAGGGCCGCGCCAAGGCCGAAGGCCAATGCAGAAGCGATCCCGAACGGGAGCAGCATTCCCCGCTCTCCCCATGCTGCAGCGACCGGCAGGGTCCCAACGCACATCAGTCCGACCAACCCGCAGATGAGCCCAAGATCCCTAGCGACGATCCGAAGATCCGGAGGGCGCATGGGTTCTAGTGGAGCAGCCCGGCCAGCATGGCGTTCTCCGCCGGCTGCGTGAAGAGAATCGCGACCAGATCTCCCGGTTCGAGAGCGGCCACCGCTGACGGCTGGTGGTGGTGCTCGTTGCGGATGACGTCGATGACCCAGTGCCCTTCCTCGGGGACGGCGACGGAGGAGGGCGCGCGGCCACAGAGCGGCGACTCCTTGCGAACGAGGACCTGGACGACGCGCGATCCATCATGGAGGATGACGTCGTACGCGACGGATGGAGATAGGAAGAGCCCGCACAGCCGCTCGGACACGAGGCGTGAGGGGATGACCACCGTGTCCGCGCCGAGACGCTGGAAGATGTCACGGTGCTCGTCATCCGAGGCGAGAGAGCCGACGCGCGGCGCGCCCAGTTCGAGGCAGTATGTGATGGTCGCCATGTTCTGGGCGTCATCGTCCGCAGTGGCGAGCACGAGATCGGCCCTTGGGATCCCCGCATCCCGCAGCTCCGCCAACGAGATCTCGCGCAAGTGGATCGCCTGCACTCCGCTCACGTGGGAGAGCCTCTCAGCCTTGAGCGGCTCCGCCTCCAGGGCGGTTACCCGGTGTCCGCGCGCCGCGGCATCGCGGACGAAAACCTCTCCAACCGATCCCGTTCCGACGACGAACAAGCGTCTGGCTGGCATGACCCCTCCTTGCAGCCCCAGGCTGAACCTATCCCACCGCCGGGCCAGTCTATGGGGGGAGGGGTCAACATGCCGTTAAGAAACATCGCGATAGCATTAAGGAATTGCAAGGATCATGCTGCGCGAGGGGGGCGATACTCCGCAAGACGGGATCCAAGGCCGTGCGGCGCCGCGGGGACGGGTCTCCCTATGCGACATCCTGCACCGACAGCCGGTAGCCCACTCCTTGCTCGGTGCGCAGCAGGCGCGGCCGCGTCGGGTCGGGCTCGATCTTGCGCCGCAGGTTGGCCATGTGAACGCGCAGGTGCTGGACACCGCCGGATCGATATGGGCCCCAGACCTCCTCGCGCAGGTAGCGGTGAGTCAGCACCCGGCCCTCATTGGCGATCAGCGTTGCGAGAAGACGATACTCAATCGGAGTGAGATGGAGTTCGTCACCCTCGCGGAACACCCGCCGCGCTCCGAGGTCGACACGGAGCGGCCCCACCTCGAACACCCGTTCCTCCGCGAGCGGGGCGGTGCGCACGTTGCGCCGCAGCGCGGCGCGCAGCCGGGCATGGAGCTCGGAAACGCTGAAGGGCTTGGTCAGATAGTCATCGGCCCCTCGATCGAGCGCCTCGACCTTGTCGGCGTCGTGGGTTCGCGCCGAGAGCACAAGGATCGGAAGCGTCGACCACGATCTCACGAAATCGATGACTTCCACGCCGTCGATGTCGGGAAGTCCTAGGTCGAGGATGATTGCGTCAGGTGGGCGCGACTTGATCATCGTGAGCGCCTGTCTCCCCGTCACCGCCTCGGCGAGGCGATATCCCTCTCCGTTGAGCGAGACGCGTAGGAACCGGCGGATCCCAGGCTCATCCTCGATGACCAAGACCAGCGGGCGGTCAGGCTGCATAACCTCTCCCTTCCTTTGGGGCTGCCGGCTCGTCTTCGATCGGGGGGATCCCCTCGGGGGCGGGAAGGAAGAACTGGAAGACCGCACCGCCGCCCGGCCGTGGCTCAGCCCAGATTCGACCTTCGTGAGCGAGGACAATCCCGCGACTGATCGCCAACCCCAGTCCGGTTCCGCGAGATCCGCTGCCCGCCCGGCCGCGACCGCGGTAGAACTTGTCGAAGACACGATCGCACTCGTCTGGGTCGATCCCGATCCCTCGATCCGACACCGCAACCTGGACCCCTCCCGCCACGCTGCGCGCGGTGATCTCAATCGGCATTCCTTCATTGGAGTACTTGGCGGCGTTGTCCACGAGGTTCTGAAGAACCTGTTCGATGAGCACCTCGTCGATCGGGACCCACAGCGGTTCCTCGGGCAGGCAGACCTGTACGGGGCGATCCGTCAGAGCCCTCTCTTCTCGTGCGACCACCGAGCGGATTGTCTCGTCGAGCGCTTGCCACTCGCGCCGAAGTCGCAGTCCGCCGGACTCCAGCCGGGTGAGTTGCAGGAGGTTCTCCAGGAGCCGGTTGAGACGGTCCGCCTCGGCGGCGATCCCCTCGGCGAGCTCCCGCTGCGTCGTTGGATTGAGTTCCTGTTCCAGCAACGTGCTCGCCGCGCCCGAGATCGATGTGAGCGGGGTTCGCAGGTCGTGCGACACGGCACTGAGCAGTGAGCTTCGGATCTTCTCCGCATCGACCTGTGCCAGGATCGCCTGCGTTTCCTGTGCCAAGCGATCGCGTTCGAGTGCCAAGGCGATCTGCGCGGCGATGACCTTCAGCAGCTGACGCCGCTCGAAGCTGACCAGTTGGCCGGTGTCTTCAGGTCTCCAGGCGAGCACCCCCATGATCGCGTTGGGGGTTGCGAGCGGGAGGTAGAGGGCCTGAGCGTCGGGGATCGCGTCCGTGCCCCATCCGGCCATCTGTCGGTGCTCGTACGCCCACTTCGCGGCGTCGTACGTGTTGGGCCAGTCGGTCGGCCCGGGAATCGGTCGGCTCGCGATTCGCAGGTTTCCGTCTCGCGCCAGGAAGAAGGCGATCTCTCCGGAGAAGATCGACACAAGCTCCTCTTGAGCTGCTCGCACGAGCTGGAGTTCTCCGGGGATGCCCGCGAGCCGGTGACTGACCCGGTAGAGGACCTCCGTGCGCCGCTCCTTCTCGCGTGACAGGTCGATCTGTTCGCGGATCTTGGCGGTCAGCGCGCTGACGATAAGGGCGATGACGAGCATTACCGAGAAGGTGTAGATCTGTTCTGGATTGTCGACTACAAACGTGAGCCTCGGAGTGGTGAAGAAGAAGTTGAACAGCAGAACACCGGCGAGCGACGCGAGCAGGGCGGGGCCGCGGCCGAGGCGAACCGCAGACAGGACGACGGCGAGGAGGTAGGTCATTACGAGAGTGGCGTCGGACAACCCCAGCGAGTCGAACATCGCTCCAATCCCGGTCGCCATCGCCACGAAGCCGAGGACCTCGATGTAACCCAGCAGGCGATCACGTCTGCGACGTGAGGTGGAGCTCGTTGGATCGCTCTCTCGAGCGTTGCGGATCACGTAGATGTCGATATCCCCGCTCTGCGAGATCAGACGCTCGGCTGGCGAGCGATGCCAGAACCGCAGCCTGCCGTCCCGCGCTTCCTTGCCCACGACGATGCGGGTGACGTTGCGCGACGCGGCGTACTTCAGAATCTCGAGGACGACGTCGTCCCCAGTGAGCTTCACCGTCTCCGCCCCGAGCTGTTCGCTGAGTCGCAGATTGCGGTTGAGGAGTTCCGCCTTCCGCGCGTCTTGCTTCCGAAAGCGCGTTTCGGGGTACACGACGACCCATTCGGCGCGCATCGCGCTCGTCATTCGCTGGGCAGAGCGGATGAGCTTGGTGCCGTCGAAGCCTGACTCGACGTACACCAGAACGCGCTCCGTGGCCGACCACGTTTGACGTCCGGACGCTCGAGGATCCGGCGGCCGATGTTCCCCGCGGGCGCGGTCGGTCACGCAACGCAGGGCGAGCTCCCGCAGCGCAACGAGATTCGGCATACGGAAGATCTGTTCTGCATCGCGTGCCATTCGCTCCGGGACATGCACCTTTCCCTCTCGCACGCGCTGGAGCAGCTCGTCGGGAGAGAGGTCGACGAAGGTGATTTCAGTCGCTTCATCGAACCATCGATCGGGAACCGTTCCGTGGGAGGGGACTCCGGTGATCTGTGCGACCGCTTCGTTGAGGCTCTCGATATCCTGCACGTTCAAGGTTGTCCAGACATCGATCCCCGCTCGGCGCAATTCCTCCACATCCTGCCAGCGCTTGCGGTTTCGGCTCCGCGCCTCGTTCGTATGGGCAAGGTCATCGAGCAACACCAGATCCGGTTGGCGAGCCGAGGTGATCCCCGGATCGAAGTGCCCGCAGAGCGGATGGTCCTGGCTCTTCGTCTCCGGTTGGGGGTGCAGCTCGGCGTGACCGACAAGAACCCGCTTGCCGGATTGCTTCGCGGCCTCTGCCGCATCGAGCATCGCGTGCGTCTTGCCGACACCCGGCGAGTAGCCGAAGAAGATCCTCAGGCGGCCCGGTGGTTGCTGCTCGGTCGGGTCCCAGGTAACGCGCCGGTCGTCGACTCCCCTTCCGTCGGTCTTGTTTTCCTCCACTTCGCTGCGCCTCCGTTTCGATCCATTCTGGCACAGACCGGGGCCCGTTTTCCAGCGGCCGGTCCCGTAGAAGCTGGAAGCGGTGAGGCGCCTACCAGCCTTGGGGCGGGGGCGTATGGCTGGCTTGGCCGAGGCCGCGGTGGGGACTGATCCGATCACCTCGCTCCGATCGACGGCTTCCCTCGCACTGCGGGGGGGGCTGGAGTACAGTTTCGCCATGGGGACAGATGTGCGGTCTCTGTCGGGGATCCTTCCGCCGATTCCGACGCCGTTTGGCGCGAACGGCGAGATTGATCCCAAGGCGCTGACCGAAAACTTGCGCTGGTGGAGTCGACACGATTTGACCGGGATCGTCGTCCTCGGATCGAACGGCGAGGCCGTGTCGCTCGAAGCGGACGAGAAGCAGCGGTTGATAGAGGCCGTTCGCTGTCGACTTCCCGACGATTGGGTCCTCGTTGCCGGCACCGGCGAGGCGTCGACGCGGGCGACGATCGCGCGGACGCAAGCGGCGGCCGACGCGGGCGCCCGGTGCGCGCTCGTTTTGCCGCCCTCGTACTACCGCGGGCTGATGACGGACGCGGCGCTCGACCGCCACTTCCGCGCCGTCGCCGACGCCTCGCCGATCCCGATTCTTCTCTACAACATGCCCGCGTGCACCGGGATCGACCTTGGGGCCGAGTTGGTCATCGCGCTCGGCAGTCATGAGAACATCCTCGGCATCAAGGACTCGGGCGGCGATCTGGCGAAGCTCGCCCGGATCCACGGCGAACTCCGCGGCCGCTTTCGCGTGCTGGCCGGGTCGGCCGGATTCCTGCTGCCCGCGCTGTCGGTCGGGGCGGTCGGGGGAATCCTTGCGCTGGCGAACCTTGCGCCGATTGAATGCCTGGAAATCCTGCGGCTGGCCTGCATCGGGGACACCGCGGCGGCGCGCGCGCTCCAGGCGCGGTTGATCGCGCCGAATGCCGCCGTGACCCGCCGCTGGGGCGTCGCGGGCTTGAAGGCGGCGATGGAGATGATCGGGCTTCGCGGCGGGCCGGTCCGCGCGCCGTTGATGGACCTCACGGGGGCCGACCGGGCAGAATTGCGCAGGATCCTCGAGGCGTCGGGGATCCTCGCTTCGCCCGAGAAGGAGATGACATGAAAGACCGTACGCTGCTGATGATCCCCGGGCCGATCGAGTTCGATCCGGCCGTGTTGCAGGCGCTCGGGGCTCCGACGACGAGCCACGTCTCGCCGGACTTCAGCGAGCAGTTCGGGCGAGCGCTCGAACGGATGCGGGAGGTCTGGCAGGCGCCCAGCGGCCAGCCGTTCGTCCTCGCGGGATCGGGGACGCTGGCGATGGACTGCGCCGGGGCGAACCTCGTCGAGCCCGGGGATCGAGTGTTGGTGCTGAGTACCGGCGTATTCGGAGACCGGTTCGAGGATCTCCTGTCTCGCTATGGCGCGCAGGTCGATCTCCTCCGCGCCCCGGTCGGCGAGACGGTCGACTTCGAGCAGGTGGACGCGGTCTTGCGGCAGACCCGATACAAGCTGATGACCGCAACGCATGTCGACACCTCGACAGCGGTCCGGGTGGACGCGCGCCGGTTCGGCGCGCTCGGGCGCGAGCACGGTGTGATCACTGTGCTCGACGGGGTCTGTTCGGTCGCCGGCGAGGAGGTGCATCAGGAGGACTGGGGGCTCGACGTCGTCCTCACCGCCTCGCAGAAGGCGGTGGGTGTCCCGCCCGGCCTCGCTCTCCTCGTCGTCAGCCATCAGGCCCTCTCCGTCTGGGGCGGGCGGCGGACGAAGGTCGCCAACTACTACGTCGACTGGGCGAAGTGGCTTCCGGTGATGGTGTCGTACGAGAAGGGCACCCCAGGCTACTTCGGAACCCCAGCGGTCAACCTGATCGCCGCGCTTGACGTCAGCCTCGGCCAGATCCTCGAAGAGGGGATGGAGAGGCGGTTCGCGCGCCATCGACGGTTTGGCGCCGCCTGCCGCGCGGCGATCCGCGCTCTCGGACTGGGCCAGGTCCCCACGAGCGACGCCCACGCGGCCAACACACTGAGCGCCCCGAGGTATCCCGGGGGGGTGAAGGGAGAGGATCTCCTGGCGAAGATTAGGGAAGCCGGCGCGATCCTCGCCGGTGGCCTGCACCCCGACATCCGGGCGGAGTACTTCCGCATCGGCCACATGGGGGGGACGAAGCCCGGCGACCTCTTGGCGGCCGTCGGCGCGATCGAGGCGGGGCTCAAGGCGTGTGGGCACCCGCTCGAAACCGGGTCCGGCCTCGCCGCTGCGCAGTCGGTCTTGTTCGGATAGCATCCGCGGGTGCGGACGACGCAAGGGAGGATTCGATGACGTGGGGACGGAGACGGAAGAAGGAGAAGAAGCCCGCCTGGATCCTTCGACTGGTCTGGCGGCTGGGGTGGCAGCCCGGACGGGTGATGCGCGAGGTGCTGGAATGGATCGAGGTGCTGGTCGTCGCCGGCGCGCTCGCCGCACTGATCATGAGTTTCGTCACCGTTCGGATGCACGTGCCGACCGGGTCGATGATCCCGACGATCGATCCGAAGGACTCGTTCTTCGTCGATCGGATCACCTACTACTTCCGCGATCCGAGGCCTGGCGACATCGTCGTCTTCCGTCACACGGAGCAGGTCCTCGTCCGCTCGGTCGCCGCGGGCTCGGCGGCGGCGCGGGCCGGCATAACGCCGGGAACGCAGCTTCTCTACCTGAACACCGAGCCTGCCTACACGACGGACGGGCTCGATGCGTATCTGGCATCGTTGGCCGAGGGGACGGATCTTCGCCTCATCGTCGCCGGCGGGACCCAATACGATCTCGGCAGGAAGGGAGCCGGCGCGACATCGCTCGCTGACCTCGGGATCACGACCCGCGAGAAGCGGATGCGCTATGTCAAACGGCTCATCGCGGTGGGGGGGCAGACGGTTCAGATCGAGGACGGCGACATTTACATCGACGGGGAGAGGCTGACCGATCCGCGTTTCGATCGCTACTACTACTCAAACGACCCGCGATTCCGCTATGGGATCGAACCGACCCGTGTGCCGGAGGGGCACTACTTCGTGCTCGGCGACAACTCGCAGAACTCGTTCGACTCCAGGTTCTGGGGGTTCGTCGACGAGCGGGACTTCATCGGCGAGCCGTATCTTCGCGTCTGGCCGCTCCATCGATTCGGCCTGATGCGCTAGGGAATCGCTTCGCGCAGGTCGAGTCGCAGCTCGGGCGAGCCGTAGAGGACGGGCGGAGCCGGGGCTCCATCGAGGATGGCCTGGATCGACGCGAGCACCGTTGGATGGGAATGCATGTCGACGTGGTTCATTCCGATGCACGCGACGTTCTCTGCCTCGGGCAGGTAGGCCGACGCCATGAGCACCACAAGGTCCGAACCCTGCCACGCCAGACCGGCGGCGACGCACTCCCGCAGGCAGGCCTCCTCGTCGACCCGCAGCTTGCACCCGAGGCAGGTCTGGCCGGCCATCGAAACGTAGCGGACCCCCGGTTGGAGGGAGGCGAGGCGATTCTCGACCAGTCGGTCGGCGTTGAGGAGCGCGAGGAACTCCCCTCCGGGGCTGAGCTGGCGCCCGAGCCGGCTTAGCCATTGCCCGAACGACACGAGGGACGCGCCGTGGTGCGGCGCGGCGAGGCCGATCAAGGTGCCGACATCCCCGCGATAGGCTGTCCTGTAGTCGGGGAAGTCGGCGCTGCCGATCACCGGCTCGAAGTCGGCGCACTCGACGTAGGCGCGGGCGACCAGCGCACCCATGCTGTGCGCGACCACATCGACTTTCGGGACGGCGAGGGCGGAGGTGATCCATTCGATTTCGTCGGCGAGGCGCCGCGCGTAGAAGCGAAGGTCCCGCAGGGTCGGCTCGTAGGCGAGGGCGTAGTCGCTGAGGAAGACGTCTCTGAATCCCGCGTCGGCGGCGGGCAGAGAGAGGATCGTGTGCCCCGGCTCGATCTCGATCGTCCGCGCCGCGGCGACCCGGCCTCCCGAGAGCCCCTCGGCGAACAGCTCCCACACGGCAGCAGCGCGGAAGCCTGGGATCGGCTGGAACCCGTAGACGAGCAGAACCGGCGGTGCGGCCCCCGTCCGCGTCGCTGCGAGCAGGAGGGCGCAGGTGATGAGGATGCCGATCGGCCTCCTGGCGAGGGGGAGCCTGCCGCGAGGGGGGGCGGGTCGGGGTCGAAGCGGGCTCATGGGGCGATGCGGAGGGGCTCGCGGGGGAGGAATCGGACCGCGCCGGTCGGACACGTGCTGACGCAGAGGCCGCATCCGAAGCACTTCTCGGCGTCGAGGGCGGGCTTGCCCCCGTTTCGCGCCGGAGTCCAGGCGCGAAACGGGCAGCGGGTGACGCATGTCCCGCAGCCTACGCAGCGTGCCGCCTCGTGTGCGGCGAAGTGCGATGCCTCGACGACCGCGTCGTGGTAGTCGTAGCGCTTCAGCGCGGTGAGGAGGAAGCAACAGCAGGAGCAGCAGGAGCACAGCGCGCTTAGTTCTTCGCCCGGCTTGCGGTAGGCGAAGTGAACCAGACCGGCCTCGTGCGAGCGGCGCAGGACCGCCAGCGCTTCTTCGACCGAGACCGATCGGAACCCGGGTCGGGCTTCGACTGCGCGGGCGCCGGGATCATTCAACGCGAGGCAGGTGTCGATCGGCGCGTCGCAGCCCCCTTTCTCGTCGCGGCACGTGCACGGTCCGAGCGCGACAAACGAAGATGCCCTCAGGACGCGCTCCGCCTCCTCCAAGTGGAGGACGGTCTGGCGCGCTTCGAGGTCTACGCGGACAGGGATGGTCGTCGCGACGTAGTCGTCGACGGCTTCGGCGACTTCGGGTGGCGGCCAGCGCTTCGCTCGATCGCTCATCTCGTTACCTCCTCGGGGCGTTCTCGGAGGGAGTGTAGCGGATCGAGGAGCGGCGCGGCACGGACCGGACCGGGATCCGGTATCATC
>Ga0068714_10007442_pt1 | contig 10619 bp, 10 predicted proteins | sample MTBNYHSulfiMetaG_FD_62988 | JGI IMG/M metagenome (GOLD analysis project Ga0068714, IMG submission 62988) | Enrichment culture microbial communities from rom New York Harbor, USA that are MTBE-degrading - MTBE-NYH (New York Harbor Sulfidogenic)... | ecosystem: Environmental > Aquatic > Marine >...
TTGATTCGTTGATGTGGTGACGTGTGACTGTGCCATTTGTTTGCCTCCAAATTGGGGTTTCGAGTGACATCGATTCAATTCGGAGGAAATCGTAGGAAGAAGAGAGCCAACCGAGAACGGGCGAATCACGGGCCGATTACGGGTGGATTACGGTAGACCCACACATCGTCTATATCAATCGTCTACTGCGAGGGCTGTCGGCACAGTGAGCCGGTAACCCTTGCGAGTTTGGCTCTCGATGAGCACCTGCAAGGGTCCTGGTAGTGCCTTCTTCACCTTGTCCAGTCTTTCGTCACCGTGCGACCTCAGTTGCTTACCGAGAATCCACGCGCCATTACCGTCTATCAGTCCCCTCAAGAACTCCGTCTGTCTCTCCGATAGAGGATACAGGTTCCCCTCGTACTCAGCCTCAAGGCGCCTGCAATGCAATAGTAACGTCTTTGGCTCCAGGGGCGTGTCCCTTCCATCAGGCAAGTCTGTGGCAGCCTGCGTGTCCTTATCGACTTGAACGGGAGACTTGGGATCTGGCTGTTCTTCTTGTGCAAGCCCGACACTGCCTTCGCCTTTTGACCTCGGGATTGTGATACTGCACTCCCGGCCCGCATTCAGGAGCAATCCGCACAGAAAAGCTGATTCAAGGAACACATCGTCGATCTTCATTGCGTACGGCCAGCGCCGTTCTCGACGCCTTGGTAGTGACTCCAGGTATGGCCCATATCCTCCTCCACCCCCGTATGGTACGCAGACTCTTTGGTTTCTATTGACGAGAAACAGCAGCCAGAGCCATCTGATCAAGTCCAGTGTTCTCGGGCCACGGTCTTCCTGGTCACTCCATGTACCTTCTGCGTAAACCTTCAGCTCGGACTCGACATCAAAGTACGCCGAGTGTGAGAGCGTATTCCATCGCCGCACGCAAGGCATGGTTCGGTCTGTCAAAGTCGCCAGCGAGCCAAAGGCGGTCTCCTTCTTCCAGGTCTCGCCCGTCCGTCTCATTAGCAATGTCTTCTTACGCCAAGATACTCGCTCTTCGCATTCGTCTTTGTATGCAGCCAGGTCCCATTCACTCAGGTATTCTCGGTGAGAATCGGATATCAAGTGGTCCGCATTGCAGGGAAAATGCTCCCACGCGCCTATGCAGTCTGACGCACTGCACCGGTATTCCTGGGGAAGTGTAATTGGGCAGTCTGCGGCATCTTCGCCCCCTTGTTTCTTGGCCTCCCTGCAGGACTTATGCCAGCCTATCACACAGCACTCCAGGCCGGGGTATCTCTTTGCCAAATCGGCGAACTGGTCCTGCAATATGCTAAGCTCGTGCATGTGACCTCAATGTTTTGTCCACTTGAAGCGCATTGATCTGGCAGTCCTGGTCGCGGACGAGGAGCCCGATGCGTTCAAGAGAGTGGAGCTGCCTTGGGCTCCTCGGGGAACTCGTCGCGGTCTTGAAAAGACTCTTCGTCTCAACCGGTATGGCGTGCTTGCAGACGTTGGGGGGCATGAGAAGCCCCAGGGAAGGATGCGTTGGTTGCTTCTTATTTGACATTCTCCACCAGCCATAACGTCCAGGTTGATCCGGGGACGCGACACGACTGACGACGGACGTCGCCTCTACCCGGACCGCATGGCATCGTCACCCCATCCTGAGTATTCCAATACAACACGTGACACAAACATATCACATATGGCAGTGAATGTCACGTCCTGGCCTGGATGGTCGTGGACCTGGTGCTGTCCACGGGCCTGCGGGTCTCCGAGATCGCGGCCCTGAACGTCGAGGACGTGGACCTCAAGCGTGGCTGCCTGTCCGTGAGCCGCCTTAAACGCCGCAAGCCCGTCCGGGAGACCCTGGCTATCGGCAAGGACCTGATCGACCATCTCCGGGCCTTCCTGACGTGCAGATCGGCCCGCGTCAGTGACATGGACAAGGCGGCGAGGAAGGGGCTGGCCGCGACGATGGGGCCGTTGTTCGTCGGCTGCCGGGGACCGCTGACGGCCCAGGGGTTGCAGCGAATCTGGAAGGCGGCGATCAGGCGGGCTGGACTGCCGGAGGAGCTTTCGATCCATTCGGCAAGGCACACCATCGCGGTGGCCCTGCTCCGGCGGACCGGGAACCTCCGGCAAGTGCAGAAGCAGCTTGGCCACAGCAGCCCGGCGACGACCGCCAATATGTACGCCGATGTCCCCTTCGAGGACATGCAAAGCGGTGTCACCGGCCTCTACGCTGGGTGAATGAGAAACGGAGTAGAACCTCTCCCTGGGCGTGGACAATTCTGCGGTTCACCCCCACGTGCGTGGGGACAATGCCAGTCCGGTAGCAGGCCCAGCCGTATGCACTTCCTCACCAGGCCGATCATACAGTCGACGTTGAGCTTCCGCAGGATGTGGCTGCGATGCACCTCGATCGTCCTGGCCGAGCGGTGAAGCCGCAGAGCGATCTCTTGGGTCGTGTGGCTCTGGAGCACCAGGTCAAGCACCTGCCGTTCTACCGACGACAAAGGACACTTCAGCAGCGAGTTGCTGCGGGCCGATTTCTGAAGGGCGGCTTTAATCGACGATACCAGAGGTCCTGTTTCCGGCGGCCGTTCCAGGCAATCGGCGGCCCCAGCCTTCATGGCGCGGACGGCCACTTCAATGTCGCCGTGGTCCACCAGCACCACCACCGGCACCGAGGGCCTGATCCGTCTGGCGCCCAACAGAAGCTCCATGCCCTCGATGCTCGGTCGGCGGACGTTGCTGATCAGCAGATGGCATTCGCGAGTCTTCAGGCCATTGAGACACTCGGCCGCACTATCGAAGGGCGTGACTTCTGCGTCGAGTTGTCGAAGTGCGGCGCGGACCGTTCCCGTGCTCTTCTTCTCGCCGTCGGCATAGAACACCTGCTTCGTCAAATGTCCAATGTCGGCCTCGTGCCTGCGCCCTACACCTTCCCTGTCTTGCATGTTCGCATCTCCCATCTGCCGTCGCTGGCCACGGGTAGGACCTCCCTGGTGAATGGCGGACCCGCGCACGCGCTGTGTGTTTGTAGTCTGCCTGCAAAAGCCTCGCCTGAGCTTGCCAAAGAGGCACATCGTCCATGAGCCAACGTCTCACGGCATCACCACGAACGAGGGCCTACGGCTGGACAGCGCGGTTGTGGATACGGACGTCGTCGATCTGGCCGGACCAGAAGGTGTCGGAGGTCATGTCCTTGTCGCAGCCAGTGTTCAGACCGCCGTTTGGTTCTGCCCCATCAGCTTGGGTGTTGGGGGAATCGTGCACCTCGGCAGCCATTTCGGCAATCAGAGACCACGCGTTGAGCATGCCGCCAATCTTCCGCTCATCGTCTGTGACCTCCAACGTCCAGACACCAGCGATTTCCTTCCCGTCGAAATCGCTCAACTGTCCTTCCGGTTGATAAGAACCCTGAAACGGAGCGGACCCGACTGTGATAGACACAGCCGCCTCATCGTCGAGGATCGTGTCACGGAAATTCCGTCCATCCCCGCCCACGTCGGTGAAGAGTTCGACCCGTGTCTCGTCAGGTCCTATGAGAAACACAGCCAAGTCCTCGCACCAGGCGTGACTGATGTCGAGCATCACATCGAGATCGCAGATGAGCCCTGGCTCTTCAATGATGAGCGTCGAGAGCGTCGTCTGGAGATCGCGGATCATCTTAGGCACGTCCAGCGAGGCATATTCGACGACCGTTCCGGGCTCATTCTGGGGCACCCATTGCATCCACTCGGCAATCAATTCCTCATTGTGGGGTGCGAGACGCACGGCGGCGTTGAAGAACACAGTCGAGCCGTGGTGAATAGCGACGACACGACCGGTTTCCATCGGTCCGGTAGTCCGTCGGACGGGTCCGCCACTGTCCCCGTCGGAGCTGTCAATCGTGTGATAAAGGGTGTGGGGGGCCGCGCAGTAGACGAAACCGTATGCCTCCCACAGGGCTCGACTGTCGCTCTCGGCGCGAATTGTGTCCAGGTGGACTTCGGCTGGGTACCCGGCGAGACAGATGAGATCGTCGGGCGTCATCGGATCGAAGGAGAATTCTAACGGCAGATACGTATCTATGCCGGCAAATGGTTTGTTGAAGAACACCGCCCCGTAATCCAACTCCCTGTTGCCTTCGAGATAGTCGGCATTTGTGTGATACTCGACCCCCTCCCGGATGCCATAGGGTCGTACGATGGGGCCCCCTGCGATGACCTGACGTTGCCCAGGCGTAATGAGAATCCTCTCGACCCAGGAATTCGTACGCTGGTCGTAGACGACGTGCCCGCAGGTGAGCAGGACATAGGGACTGACGAGAAACCCCGTGGCGCGCCACCCCGCGCCGATGCTGACCGGCGCAGGGGGAAAATCTATCTGAAGGAAACAGTGTGTATTCCACGGAAAACAGGCCGTAGTAACCACACGCACCCTGTCATCACTGCCAACTACAGTTTTCAGCACAGAAGAAGCCCGGTCAGCGAAGAACAAGGGATCTATTGGCAGGAGGCCTGCGCCTGCATCTGAGGGGGCTAACGTGACGGTTTCTTCTGGTTCATGAACGTGAAGACTACACATCGCAGAAGCAGTCAGGAGGATCCGTGCCTGTCTGGCTGTCAATGGGCTTGGCTCGGGCTTCTTCATAACCACACACACAGATGTGGTGCCATCAGCCCTTGGAAGTGCGTACTCGTGCCACCAGTAGAACGTATTCTCGATGACTTGGGCAATTCCGCGTGATGGCTCGGATTCCAGGACATTCTCTGGGCAGTCGCAGAGGTTCATGTCAATCAGCGGAACGGATCGGCGCATCAGGTGTTCAGACAGATCCTCCCAACAGACCGCTTGCGGCCCGGTATTGGGCGCACTGGCTGACAGTGCCGGGCCGGGCGTGTCGATCTCCAGCACCAATCCAAGACACAATGTGCAGCATCTCAGGTTCATGGCACGAGTTCCATCTCATCGCCACCACACTGGCCGTTGCGATCGGATCGTAGAGGGTCACGGCTTCACCGCCCGGTTGTAGATGCGGACGTCGTCGATCAGGCCGCAGAAGAAGGTGCTGGGGCCGTGCACTCGCCGGCACCGATGATCACGTTGCCGGAGGTTGCCATCGGTGATGATCGTCTGGGAGGTAAATTCGGTCCCAGCCCGCTCGCCCTGGTACAATTCTGTCATCAGGGCCCCTTGAGTGGGGGAAAGGAACCCACTTTCCACTGTTCAAGGTTGCACTAATGGACCAACATCCTGATTGGACCACTGAGGGATCACGTCACCCGTAATGGTGACATTCGAGAATACGGCCTGGCAGGTCTCGAGCGTGTTATGGCTGGTTACTGCCAAGCCGATGCAAACATCCGTATTCATTGGGATGTTCGTCGGAAGAGCGCCTGCTACCGATGGCCACGTCGTGCCATCACGCGACTGCCACGTGCTGCCATCAAGAGAATGGGAAGCCGTAAAATTACCTCGGGAATCCCTTTCGAGCTTCACCCACCACGGAGAAGTGATGCCCCCTGTTGTCCTGCGAGGATGCTGCCACCATTCGTACTGCTCCGGCTCAGAAAAGCTACACCATTCCCAGGTGTGACACACACAAGGGCGTGCTTCGAGCCGCAATCGAGGGTCTCACGAATCATTACACCAGCCTTAGCCCACGTGTTCGTGTTCGTCAGGCTGTCCACCCTCGCTACGATTGAGCCGGGGCCGCTAAGTATCTTGTATGCGAAGTGGAACTGATCCAAGGGATCCCAGATATCTACGCCGCGGTCTGTCATCGTATAGGTGCCGGGCGCGTCCTCCGTGAAGCTTCCGAAAGACGTCGGAAGCGCAGGAGGCACCACTTCGAATTCTTCGAACAAGTGCTCAGCTAAGACAATCAGGTCCCGAACATCGACGACGCCATCACCAGAAGGTGGAGGGGCAATATCGCACAACGGTTCATCTGTGCCCCAGCATTCAACCATTATGCAGATGTCTTGAGAATCTATTATCCCGTCGCTGTTGAAATCAAGCAGTGGGCCAAACTCATAGACGGTTGACAAGGCGAGGCATGGGTGCGGTTTGTCCGTTCCCCCGATGGCGTATATCTTGTTGTTCACAACCTCGGCCGAAAAGGATGCTCTAAAGAACGGCACGTCAGGTTCTCTCGTCCACGTATCCGTCGCAGGGTAATACACCTGTACGGCTATGTGGGGCATCTGCACGCTCCAGATCCATCCGCCAATAACAACTGTCTTGTCGTCTATGACAACAGAACCCATCTGACTGGTGCCTACAGGCATGTCGGCTTTTCGCGTCCAAGTGTCTGTGGCTGGGTCATACTCTTGCATGTAAGCTCTCGATTTGAGATCCGGCCTTCCTCCAATGGCATAGATCTTCCCCCTCACTACGCGGGCACTTAGCATCCCGACCCCCAATGGCATATCCGCCTTCCTTGCCCAGGTATCCGTCACAGGATCGTACATCTCCACAGTTCTGAGGCCCGTCCATCCACCTGAAGGATATCCACCGATTGCATAGATCTTCCCATCCACAGCACAGGTGCCCACAGACCATCTCGGTGTCGGCATGTCGGCTTTCCGCGTCCAGGTGTCTGTCGCCGGGTCGTATTCTTCCACGGTGGAAGAAACGGGTCCAGGATATGTGGTACCCCCGATGACATAGACTTTTCCATCCACCACGGCGCTCGATTCATTAAAATCGCACCTTGCTGTAGGCATATCGGCCTTGCGTGTCCAGGTATTGGTAGCCGGGTCATACTCCTCCACGACCGAGAGAGCTTCCTCACCCGGTGTACCTTCGCTTGGGTATCCTCCGATGACATATATCCTGCCGTTGACCACAGCGGACGTTTGCGTCCATCGCCCCGTCGGCATGTCTGCCTTCTGTGTCCAGGCGAAATCCGCCCAGACGGACCCACTGCTCGCCAGGAGGATACTCCCCACCACTACCCACCATACCGCTGTCGTTCTCCGGCTACTCGCCCGTTTCATGTTCGTGTCCTCCAAACAGGGGTTCGTTTGTCCATCTGGAGGTAAACACAGCAAGATTTGGCGATCTTGCGCGAAATCCGGGTTTTTTTGCGGGCCGGACCGCCGATGGCCAAGTAAACCCTTGCCGACCAAAGGCTTATCGTGTAGGTTATTTTCAACATCTGTGCGAACACCCCGTGGAGAATCTGGTTCTGCGTTGCAGACGAACGGTGCGGCCCGGCGGCATTTGCCTTGGGCCCCAGAGGACGGGGGCATGGGAAGCAGAGACTACACCGAGATGGGCGGGGTGGGCCAGGCGTTTCTAACCACGCACTGGTCGCTGATCGAGGCCGCCGGTGCGGACGCGGAGGATCCCGACCGCGCGCTGATCGGCCTGCTCATCGAGCGGTATTGGAGGCCGGTGTATTGCTATCTCCGCCGCAAGGGCTATGACAACGAGCAGGCCAAGGACCTGACACAAGGGTTCTTCCACGAAATGGTCCTCGGGCACAAGCTGATCGAGAAGGCCGACGCCGCCAAGGGCCGCTTTCGTTTCTTGCTGCTGATCGCCTTGAACCGATATCTAATCAACATGCACAACGCCGAGGCGGCCCACAAGCGAATCCCCAAGGAGAAGCTCGTCCCGTTGGATTTCGTGGGATCGTCCGATCTACCCGAACCGCTGATCACCTCCAGTCCCGAGGAATCCTTCAACTACGCCTGGGTGTCCGGCCTGTTGGACCGGGCGTTGGAGGAGGTGGAGGCGAAGTGCCATGAGGACGGGCTCAGCGCGCACTGGCAGATCTTCCATGACCGGGTGCTGGAGCCGATTCTCAACCGCGAGGCTCCCCCCTCCCTGCCGGAGCTGTGCGAGAAGTACGGGGTCGCCACGCCGGCTGCGGCCTCGAATATGATCGTCACCGTTAAGCGGCGTTTTCAAAACACGTGGCGTCGGTATCTGCGCGATTCCAGCCTCTCGGAGGAGGGGGCGCAGGAGGAATTGCTCGAATTGCAGCGGCACTTCCCCGAAATCGCGCAAGATCGAAAATAGCTGCTGTATGTAATAGGGGACGCTGCGGCGTGTCAGACAAGCGTTGCCCGAAAGCGTCCACTTACGCTGCATCAGGAAGACGATCATGGGTAAGAAACGAGTCTACGGGCTGGATTTCGACCAGGTCGGTCGGCTGTTGTCGTTAGGCACCGATGGTGGAGACCAGGCACAAAACGAGGGTCTCGCCCCGGAACGGACGTACGAGGAGGGCCCCGGAGCCTGGATCGGACGGTACCATCTCGTGCGCGTCCTCGGCGAGGGTGGGATGGGTATCGTGTATCTGGCCCAGCAAGAGCACCCGATCCGTCGAGAGGTAGCGCTGAAGGTCGTCAAGCCTGGCATGGATTCCAAACGGGTGATCGCCCGTTTCGAGGCCGAACGCCAGGCTCTGGCCCTCCTGGACCATCCCAACATTGCTCACGTATACGATGCCGGCACCACCGACAGCGGGCGACCCTACTTCGTCATGGAGCGCGTAGAGGGTCTCCCCATCACCGAGTACTGTGACCGCCACACACTCGACATCGAAGCCCGCCTGCGGCTGTTCCAGCAGGTCTGCCACGGCGTCCAGCACGCCCACCAGAAGGGGATCATTCATCGCGATATCAAGCCGTCGAACATCGTGGTGACCAGCGAAGGCGACGAAGCGATTCCCAAGATCATCGACTTCGGCGTGGCCAAGGCGATCAGCCAACCCTTGACGGAGCGAACCCTCGTCACGGAAGACACGCGCCTGCTCGGTACGCCGGAGTACATGAGTCCCGAGCAGGCCGATATGGCCAACGAAGACGTCGACACTCGGTCGGACATCTACTCCCTGGGTGTTCTGCTGTACGTGTTGCTGGCCGGCATCTTGCCATACGATTCCGAGACGTTCCGCCAAGGGGGGATCGAGCACATCCGGAGGACCATCCGCGAAACCGATCCCAAGACCCCCAGCACCCGCTTGACCAAGCTTGGCGCAGAAGCCATAAGACTCGCCGAGAACCGCCGGACCGAACTGGCCGCATTGGCCAAATGCCTGCACCGAGAACTGGAGTGGATTCCCCTCAAGGCCATGCGCAAGGACCGCGCCGAGCGCTATCGCTCGGCCTCCGAACTGGCCGACGACATTGAGCATTGCCTCAAGGGCGAGCCCCTGATCGCCGGGCCACCGGGCACAACCTACAGACTGAAGAAGTTCGTGCGCCGAAACCGCATCTTGGTTGGTGGCATCGCCGCCGTCCTGATGGTGCTTGTTCTGGGAGTGGCGGTCTTCACGATCTTCGCCATCCGGTCCGAGCACGCCCGGGCGGACGCACAGGCCTTTGCGGACTTTCTTCAAGAGGGTGTTGAAGCGTTGACGCTCCCCGGGCAGGCTAAAGGTACGGAAGTCTCGCTGCACGACCTTCTAACGGTATGGTCAAAAAAACTGGAAGGCCGTTTCGATGATAAGCCGCTTATCGAGGCATCGGTCCGTGCCACGATGGGATGGGCGTACCGGTATATTTGCGAGCCGAAGGCGGCCGAGCTACACCTTCAGCGCGCTCTCCAGATACGCCGGAAACAGCTCGGTTCGGGACATCCGCGGACCCTGACTTCCGCGGATCACCTGGCATGGCTCCGCTGGGACCAAGGGCGATACGCAGAGGCCGCAGAATTGGCGGCAGACGCCCTGTCGACATCACGCCAGGTATTGGGTGACGCACACGATGTTACCCTGACTCTCGGTAAGACACTTGGCTGTGTGTACATTTATCTAGGTCGTTATGAAGAGGCGGAGCAGTTGTATCTCAGGGGTCTTCAGACGGCCCGCGGTGTTCGGAGTAACGTGGCCCTTTTTATAGCGTCCCATCTTGGGATGGTATACGAGGCTCAGGGACGCTACAACGAAGCCGAGCGCCAGTTCTTAGAGTTCATCGAGCAATATCATGGGGATGTTGACGATGGGAACTTTGAAAACGCATGTGCCGAAAGCTTTCTCGCTTCCGTATACATCAATCAGAAGCACTATAAAAAGGCTAAGGAGTCACTCCTCGAGATACTAGGGATCCAGCGTCGTGAGCTTAGCAATCAGCACTGGCACACGCTGCGTTCGGCGAACTGGCTTGCTCAAGCGCATACGCATCTGGGCGAGTACGATGAGGCGGAGACCTTGTTCATGGAGGTACTAGGCGCCAGGAAACTCAAGCTGGACCAAGACCATCCTCTGACATTGGAGACCATCAACGACTTCGGCGTCCTCCGCCGGGAGCAGCAGCGCTACGACGCCGCCGAATCGTTGCTGCGCCAGGCACTGGAGGGCAGGCAGCAGAAACTAGATCCCGACCATCCCGCCTGCTTCGAGTCCATGCACGAACTGGGCGTACTGTACCTCCGGCAGGCTCGTTGGGCGGACGCCGAGCCGCTGCTGCTGCAAGCCTTCCACGGCCGCGAGGCCAAGCTCCGCCCCGAGCACCCCCACACCCTCGAATCGCTCAAGCAACTCGTGACCCTCTACGAATCCTGGTCCAAACCCGACGAAGCCGCCAAGTGGCGCGCGAAGTTGCCCCGGCACGAGGACAACGAGACACAAAACTAACCGCGGGTCAGATCGCCCTAAGACTCTGGCCGTCCGGTCATTGGCAAACTCGGGAGAAAAAGGC
>Ga0068714_10007443_pt1 | contig 10618 bp, 6 predicted proteins | sample MTBNYHSulfiMetaG_FD_62988 | JGI IMG/M metagenome (GOLD analysis project Ga0068714, IMG submission 62988) | Enrichment culture microbial communities from rom New York Harbor, USA that are MTBE-degrading - MTBE-NYH (New York Harbor Sulfidogenic)... | ecosystem: Environmental > Aquatic > Marine >...
ATAATATACACCTGGCAGCGGGAGAGAAGAGGAGCGATAACCTCGAAGGATGGGTTTTCAGTCGTCGCACCTATCAGTGTTATTATCCCCTGTTCAACAGCGCTTAACAGAGAATCCTGCTGTGATTTGTTAAAACGATGTATCTCATCGATAAACAATATGGGATTTGGTTGATTGAAAAACTGCTGTTTTTTTGCTTTTTCAATGGTTTCTCTCACATCTTTGACCCCGGAATGTACGGCACTCAGATGGAAAAATGGCCTTTTAAGAGTATTGGCTATTATAGTTGCCAGAGTAGTCTTGCCCACTCCGGGAGGTCCCCATAATATAAAGGAAGGGATATTGCCCGATTCAATTACTTTCCTCAGAACGGCGTTTTTTCCGGCGAGATGGTCCTGTCCGCAGAAGTCATCCAGGTTTTTTGGCCGCAGCCTTTCTGCCAGAGGTTGATTTGCCAGCATTGCTGTTTTTTTTTGTTTGGGTAAAATTAAGAACAATAATCCTAAATTTGACCAGCCTAAACGAACGTGATAAATGAACAGGTCAATTATTGTACTTGCGCTCCTGATTTTCTCAGGAGCATGCAGTGAACAGGTGCCCGCTATCATAGAAGGCCGCGGGATCATTACTGATAACGGTATGGTTGTATCGGCACATCCCGAGAGCTCTCGGATAGGGGCAGAGATTCTCAGAACAGGGGGTAATGCAGTTGATGCAGGAGTGGCCACTGAATTTGCCCTTGCTGTCTGTTACCCTGAAGCCGGCAATATAGGCGGCGGCGGTTTTTGGATACTCAGAATGAATGATGGCTCCTTTACAATGCTTGATTACCGTGAAAAAGCACCGCTGTTGTCCGGCAGAAACATGTTCCTTGATGCTGAGGGCAATGTGATTGAAGGAATGAGTACAGCTACCTGTATGGCATCGGGTGTGCCGGGCACCGTTGATGGCATGCTGAAAATACATGAGAGATCAGGCACTCTTCCCTTCAGTGAGGTTATTCAGCCGGCCATTGACCTTGCGAGAAACGGGTTCCCATTGACGGCAGGAGGGGCTGCATCGCTTAACAGTCACCGGGAAGCCTTCATTGCCAGGAACTATGTCAGGCCTGCATTCGTGAAGGAACAGCCATGGCAGAAAGGAGATACTCTCAGGCAGCCCCGGCTGGCGGAAACTCTTGAAAGAATACGTGATAACGGAAGGGAGGGATTTTACTCGGGAGAGACCGCCCGGCTTATTGTCAATGAGATGGAGAGGGGAAAAGGTATAATGAATATGGATGATCTGAGTGGTTATAATGCAGTTTTCAGGGAGCCTCTCTCGACTGATTACAGGGACTACCATATTACCACCGCTTCCCCGCCCTCAGCAGGAGGGACACTGCTGATACAACTGCTAAGGATGACTGAATCCCGACCACTTGCAGAAATGGGGTTTCATTCAGCAGGGGCCGTGCACCTGATTGCCGAGGCACAGAAGAGGTCATTTGCCGACAGAGCAGAACATATGGGCGATCCCGATTACCTGAGAATCCCTGTGGCCCTTCTTACACAGAAGGAATATAATGAAATGAGGATGAGTAGTTTCAGTGAAAATGCAGCAACATTATCGAGGGACATCTCACCTGGCAAACCTGACCTTTATGAGAGTGAAGAGACGACCCATTATTCGGTTGTGGATGCTATGGGAAATGCCGTTGCCGCCACAACTACCCTTAACGGCTCGTTTGGCAGCGGTATAGTGGTTGAGGGTGCAGGGTTTTTGCTGAATAACCAGATGGACGATTTCTCACTTAAGCCGGGATTCCCAAACATGTACGGACTGATAGGGGGTGAGGTCAATTCCGTTCAGCCGGGGAAAAGGATGCTAAGCTCAATGACCCCCTCAATTATTGAAAAGGAAGGAGATCTTTTCCTTGTACTGGGTTCACCGGGAGGGTCAACAATACCCACTTCCGTGTTTCAGGTCATTGTAAATGTTATCGATTTCGGCATGAGCATTCAGGATGCAGTTGATGCCGGACGCTTTCATCATCAGTGGCTTCCTGATATTCTTTACTACGAAAGAGGCTCCCCTGACTCTCTTGTCATTGAGTCCCTAAGGAAAATGGGGCACGAGCCGAGGGAGAGATCATCAATTGGAAGGGTCAACGCAATACAGATAGTTAAGGATGGGAAAAGGTCGGCTGGTGCTGATAAAAGAGGAGAGAACACAGCTTGCGGATACTGATATATTGCCGGCCATCAAGAAATTTTTGCTAATTTGGAGTGAATTTATTTCCTTTATGAAAAAATAATTTAATACTTTTAACAGTTTTTAATAATAAATTATTGCAATTCAAGGTTATTGTATACAGTATTTGAATTCTTGCAGATATTTATTCAGCTATGAAAAAACCCCTGCTAATAGTAATTGTTATTCTGGCACTGTTATTGGTTCTGCCGGTAATTAACCTGATCCGCTGGACTTTTCAGGAGAAAATGCCACTGGATATCATTATACTTAACAAGACCGTTCCCACTCTCGAACGTATCAAGCATAAATCGCTGGTATGGATCCTGACCAATGAAAGGTTTGTAAAGAAGGAAAGGAAGAGCAGTTACAGCTTCAGGAAGGATTATTACGGGTTCTCCCCGACAAGACCGCTCAAAGAGAGAGGGAGCACAAGAAGGGAATATCGTCTTTCTGATATGATTGATCTTCCGGAGCAGAATGATGTCCTCTATATAGCAGATACTTACGGGGTCTTTTTCAATGATTTTTACGTTGGAATAAACAAAAGCAGAAAATCCAGAAAGCTGTACGGGGGGTTAAACAATAACGATTATATCCTTTTTAGTGAGATGAAGGAGAAGAACAAGCTCGTGATTCTGGAATATAACACCTTTGATTATCCCACAGCCCAGTTTGAGGCATACAGGACCCAGGAAAAGCTGGGGATACGCTTCACCGGTTGGGTGGGAAAATATTTCACAAAACTCGACAGCCTCGACAAGGATTTTCCGATATGGATGACAGCCATGTACAGAAAACAGTACAGTCAGCCCTGGACCTTCAAAAAGGCCGGTATAGTTCTTCTCACAGAAAAGAGCATAATAGTGCTCGAGGAAGGAACACATCTTAACAATCCGCTGCCGGTTATTGTCACCGATCAGGAGTATTGTACAAGGTACGGGGTGCCACCAGAAGTTGCATTCGGCAACTGGTTCGATATAATCGAGCCTCTCGACAATGAAGTGGTTTCGAAATTCCGGATAGAGACAAATACTGTGGGCGATACACTCCTCTTTAATAACATGCTCGACAATGAGTTTCCGGCAGTGGTTATGGATCCTGTCGGACAGAGGACCTTCTATTTCTCCGGAGATTTTGCCACAAATCCGGTATGGTATTGGACAGCAAGATTTGTGGGTGTTAATAAATTAAAGGGATTGCTGTATTCCGATAAGCCCAACGATACACGAAGATTCTTCTGGCTTTACTACAGGCCCCTTATTAATGAGATCTTTACTGAATATTACCGGTCACTTAACTGATGATCTGCCTGCCGGACAGGGATCATATCTTCCGTTCTTCAGTGCCTGATACAAGATGTCGACAGGATGATGGGCAATTCTGCCGGTACCGTCGATGATATGATGTCTGCAGCTTGTACCGGGAGCGGCAATAATGGTTTCTGCCCTGCTGTTCCTGATTTCAGGGAAGAGTATAAGTTCTCCTATACTGTTGGAAAGATCAAAATGCTCCTTTTCGTAACCGAACGATCCGGCCATTCCGCAGCAACCAGAAGGTATCTCGGTTACCCTGTATCCTTCAGGTATCGACAGCATTTCAAGTGTACACTCTGACGATGCAACGGATTTTTGCTGACAGTGTGCATGCAGGAGAATGCTTTTCTTCTCTCTGGTGAACATGTCGCGGCTTATCCTGCCCTCCCTGAATTCCCTGGCTATAAACTCGTCAATCATAAGGCAATCGGCTGAGAGTCTTACGGCCTTCTCCCTTAGATCGCTCCCTGCTAATTCAGGGTATTCGTCCCTGAATCCAAGGATGGCAGAAGGCTCTATCCCTAAAAGCGGGACATCATGGGAGATAAGCTCAGCAAGTATTTTTATGTTATTCCTTATTATTTTTCTTGCTTTCCTGATGAGGCCCCTGGAGATAAAGGTCCTTGCACTGATATCGTGATCGTGAAAAATTACCCTGTAATTAAGGGAGGTAAGGAGCCTGACTGCATTAATGCCCGTTACTGTGTCGTTGTAATCGGTGAATTCATCGATAAAAAGGACGACCGTACCTGCAGGTTCTGAAGGGCTAAGTTGTTCTGCGTTACGCTTCGCCCACTTCCGTAATGTTGTACTGTATAGTAAAGGTATGGATCTTTTTCCGGCAAAGCCTGCAACATTCTTTATAATTGCAGATGTAAGGCTGTTCCTTAAAAAGAAATTATAGACAGAAGGGGCAAATGACCCAAGTCTGTTAAATGTTGTGATGTATGCTGTCAGCTTTGTTCTCAATGGCACACCATGTTTGTCGTACCAGTGCTGAAGGAATTCTGATTTAAGCCTGGCGATATCAACACCCGACGGGCACTCGGATTTGCATCCTTTGCAGCTGAGGCAGAGATCAAGTATCTCGTATATCTCTTCGTGATCCCACGGATCAGAGTCATCCTTGCTCAGAAACTCCCGGAGAATATTCGCCCGTGCACGGGTGGTATTCTTTTCATCGCCTGTAGCCATGAAGCTGGGGCACATGGTGCCGCCCGATTTGACCGTTTTGCGGCAATCTCCCGATCCGTTGCATTGTTCTGCCGCCCTTATTATACCATCAGAGGCACTGAAGTCGTATATGGTGTCTATTTCCCTGGTCTTTTTCCCGGGCATATACCTGAGAAATGTATTCATCCCGGGAGTCTCTGTTATTTTTCCGGGATTCAGGATGCCATCCGGATCCCAGGTTCGCTTTAATGATTTAAGAAGCTCATAGTTATGTTCACCCAGTATAATTGGAATAAACTCACCCCTCAGTCTTCCGTCTCCATGTTCACCGCTCATCGATCCCCTGTATTTTCTTATCAGCAGGGCCGTCTCATGTCCAAGTCTCCTGAACAGGTCAGCATCCTCCTTTTCCTTAAGGTTGAGAACAGGTCTGATGTGCAACTCCCCGGTACCTATATGTGCGTGATATACAACATCTTTGCCGTACCTGGAAAGCAATTCCTCAAACTCCCCGATATAACGGGGCAGGTCTTCGACCCTAACGGCAGTATCTTCAATAAGTGAAACCGGTTTTGCATCACCCTTCATCTTACCCAGAATGCCGAGTCCCGCCTTACGGAGATCCCACACCCTTTTTATGTCTTTACCTTTCACAACAGGGTATGAATATCCGAAACCTGAAGACTTTAAAGAATTAATAAGATCTGCAATCACTCTTTCAAGATCGGCCGTGGTTTCCCTGCAAAATTCGACAATAAGAATTGCGCCAGGTTTTCCGTCAAGGAAAAACCTGTTGTTTCTCTGACTTAGATTGTTTTCCGTAAGCTCCAGTATCCTGTTGTCCATCATCTCGATGGCAGAGGGTTTGAATTCAAGGGCTGCAAGGTTTGCTCCGAAGGCATCATTTCTTTTCCTGAGATGGACGCATACCAGCGCTTTGCACGCAGGGGGCAGAGGCACCAGGTTGAGTCTGATCTCGGTTATAACAGCAAGGGTGCCCTCAGATCCGGCAAGCAGGTTGCACAGATTGAATTTTTTCGTGGAGCTGTCGTTAAATATCCCGGTATCAAGGAGAAGGTCAAGAGCATAACCTGTATTTCGTCTTGGTATTGCCGGATCGGGATACCCGTCTCTTATAGCTTTGCTGTTGCAGGGGTCAGAGAGCATATCTCTGATATTCCTGTATATTTTTCCTTCAAGATCTTTCTGACTGCATTTCTCAGTGAAGGTCAGTTTGTCGACTGGCCTGAAAAGGGCTTCGCTGCCGTCGCTCAGGATACATTTCAATTCTGTGGTGTGATCTCTTGTTGATCCGTAAATAAGGGAGTGTGATCCGCATGCATTGTTGCCGACCATACCTCCTATATTGCACCTGTTTGATGTTGATGTTTCAGGGCCGAAGAAGAGGCCTGAATCCTTCAGAGCCATGTTAAGCTCATCGAGGATAGCCCCGGGTTCCACTCTTGCCCATCGCTCCTCAAGGTTCACCTCAAGGATCCTGTTCATGTATCTTGAGATATCCATAATTATGCCCGGGCCGACAACCTGTCCGGCCAGGGAGGTCCCTGCAGCTCTGACTGTAACACTACTTTTCTCTTTTACTGCAAAAAAGAGAATCTTTTTAATGTCATCCACTCCCCGGGGCCAGGTTACTGCAGCCGGCATCTCTCTGTATACAGAGGCATCGGTGGAATAGATTGTACGGGTAATAATATCATATTTCAGATCACCTTCAAGAGTCTCCTTAAGAGCTTCAAGCTTTTTTATCAGAGAAGTTTGCTCCATGTTCCGGACATTAACCTGCAAAAATAAGAAAATGATTTGACCGGGTTTATATCAATACCTTTTGGTTTAAAGAATTTCTGAAATAATGTTAAACTGACAATAATCATGTATTAGGTGATTGTTGTTATGTACTTTTTTTTTGTACATTTAGAAAAAAAAATTTAAGGATTAAATTATTGATATACAATGGAATTATTGGATCGTATTAAACAAAATGCAAAAAAACATAACAAACGTATAGTATTACCCGAGGGGTATGAGGAGAGGACCATAAAAGCTGCAGATATAGCTATAGGTGAAGGGCTGGCCCGGATCATACTGCTGGGGGATCCCGGTAAGATAAAAGCTGATGCATTAAGGCTGGGGCTCGGGAATATTGAAGGAGCGACCATTATAAATCCGAAATCTCATGAGAGTAAGGAGCATTATGCAGGGCTGATGACAGAACTGAGGAAGCACAAGGGGATGACAATCGGAGAGGCATCGAGGCTGATTGAAGATCCTCTCTACCTCGGAGTAATGATGATTAAGAATGGGGATGCAGACGGAGAGGTGTCGGGTGCTGATCATTCCACCGGAGATGTTCTGAGGCCTGCATTTCATTATGTCAAGACTGCTCCCGGAATATCCGTTGTGTCGGGGGCATTTATTATGATTTTGCCGGACAAAAATTTTGGTGAGGACGGAGTAATTATTTTTGCCGACGGGGCGGTCCATCCGGATCCCACCGAAAAGGAGCTTGCTGAGATCGCAATAGCAACTGCTAATACGGCAAGAGCCATCGCAGGTTTTGAACCGAGAATTGCCCTGTTGAGTTTTTCCACAATGGGCAGTGCATGCCATCCTATGGTTGACAAAGTCGTTAATGCTGTTAAACTGGCAAGAGAGATGGCTCCTGACCTGCTGATAGAAGGTGAGCTTCAGGCAGATGCCGCTCTGGTCGAATCAATTGGACAGAAGAAAGCCCCCGGGAGCAGGATTGCAGGCAAAGCCAATGTCCTGATTTTTCCCGATCTCCAGTCAGGAAATATAGCATATAAACTTGTACAGAGGCTGGCACATGCCGAAGCAATTGGTCCGATACTCCAGGGTATGGCTGCTCCGATAAATGATCTTTCGAGAGGATGTTCAGTTAATGATATTGTATCAATGATAGCCATTACGGCAAATCAGGCGGCTGGTAAATAATTGTACAGAAATAATTTAAAATAATCAAAATAACATTAAGAAAACTATGATCATCCTTGTTTTAAACTGCGGAAGCTCTTCGATTAAGTACCAGTTGTTTGATATGAAGGACGGGACGAAAATGCTGGCTAAAGGATTGCTTGAGAGGATAGGACTTAACGACAGTATTCTGACGCATAAGCCTACGGGAAAAGATCCCTACAGGGTAATAACCGATATTCCGGACCACACAACCGGTATCAATATGGTGATGGCGGCCCTCACAGATACAAAGTATGGCGTAATTAAAGATATCAATGAGATTAAGGCTGTTGGCCACAGGGTTGTAAACGGGGGAGAGGATTACAAGGAAAGTATTCTCATAGACAACGATGTTAAGAGGAACGTTGAACTTTTCAGCGATCTTGCACCACTTCATAATCCGGCAAACCTCAAGGGTATCCTTTCAGTTGAGAAACTGATACCAGGAATTCCCCAGGTTGCTGTTTTTGATACTTCTTTCCATCAGACAATGCCTGATTATGCGTATATGTATGCGTTGCCCTACGAGTATTACGAGAAATACAGGATAAGAAAGTACGGGTATCACGGGACAAGTCATAAATTTGTTGCGTCAAAGGCTGCAAACCTGCTTGGTCATGATGTTAAGGAGCTTAAAATAATTACGTGTCATCTCGGTAACGGAGCATCAATAACAGCTATTCAGAATGGACGTTCAATCGATACCTCCATGGGCTTCACACCAGTTGACGGACTCATAATGGGTACCCGAACAGGCGAAATAGATCCCGGAGTGCTTATTTATATCGCCGACAGGGAACATCTTAACGTCAAAGGAGTAAATAATCTTATTAACAAGAAGAGCGGGGTCGCAGGTATATCCCAACTCTCATCAGATATGCGTGATCTGGAGCATGCGGCAGCCGAAGGCAATGAGAAAGCCCTGCTGGCTCTGAACATGTACGCCTATAAGGTAAAGAAATTTATCGGATCATATATAGCTGCTCTTAACGGACTTGACCTTCTTGTCTTTACAGGAGGGGTGGGTGAAAATGATCATAAGATGAGAGCCATGATCTGTTCGGATATGGAAAACCTTGGAATTGTATTTGACTTCAAGGCCAATGACGGAGTGAAAAGTAAAGATATTGTCATTTCCAAACCTGAATCAAGAGTGAAGGTAATGGCGATCACGACTGATGAAGAATTTGTAATAGCATCAGATACCCGCTATATTGTTGAACATCATACAGTTTAAACCGACGAAAAACCCAGGGCGACATGGCATTGAAATTTATGAGCGACCTTAAAAACATTGTCGCTGGCAAACCGATAAAAAAGCTTGTACTTGCAACCGCACAGGACCAGCAATCACTGAGTGCTGTGCTCAGAGCCTGGTCCGATAATATTGTTGAACCTGTTCTGATAGGTGACAAGGAGAAGATTCAGAACATTTCTGACGAGAATGGCTATAACATTACAGGCCTGAGGATTATACACGAACCCGACACTGATATGGCAGTCGAAATGGCTGTAAGGATGCTCAGCAGCAAACAGGCAGACATTCTGATGAAAGGGAAAGTAGGGACCTCAACATTGCTGAGGTGTGTCCTGAATAAGGAATGGGGTCTGAGGACGGGGAACCTCCTTTCGCATATCGCACTCTTTGAAGTCGGAACCTATCATAAGCTCATAGCTGTTACTGATGTGGCAATGAATATAGCGCCTAATCTGAAGGACAAGATTGCTATTGTAAATAATTCAGTTTCATTTCTTGGCAGGCTCGGATATACTATGCCTAAAGTTGCCGTGCTGGGGGCTGTTGAGATGGTCAACGAAAACATGGAAGCAACCCTCGATGCAGCTCTTTTATCAAAAATGAACCAGCGCGACCAGATAAGGAATTGCATTATTGACGGGCCACTCGCCTTTGATAATGCCATAAGCCTGGATAGTGCAAGGCACAAGGGGATTAAGAGCGAGGTTGCCGGCGATACAGATCTTTTGCTGATGCCAAATATCGAAGTTGGGAATGTCCTTTATAAATCGCTGGTTTTCTTTGCCCAGGCCAAAGTTGCCTCAATAATCCTTGGCGCATTGGTGCCGATTGTGCTGACATCAAGATCCGACTCTGAACAGGCTAAATACGACAGCATACTGCTTTCAGCTGCAGCCAGTAAATAGAAATGTCATGATAAGCTCTCTCGGCCAGATGGTTGATAAAGTGCTCTCTTCAGGCAAGAGGTACCGGGTTGCCGTTGCCTGGGCGCATGACAAAAACAGCGTTGGGGCATTATACAGGGCTGCCCGGGATGGTTTAGTCGAACCGGTTATGATCGGCATTCCGGAAAGGATAAACGAGATATGCAAGTCTATGTCACTTGATCCTGCCCTCTTTTCAATTATTCCTGCCGTGAGCGAAACGGAGGCATGTGCCATGGCTGTCTCTCTCACAGCTATTGGTGAGACCGATATCGTGATGAAAGGACTGACAGCTACCGATAAATTTCTTAAAGCGGTTATGGATAAAGAGAACGGGATAATGATACCCGGAGCTGTACTGAGCTATGTCTGTGCAATAGAGATGCCTTCTTACCATAAACTTCTTTTTATCACGGACCCTGCCGTGATTCCCTTTCCAAACCTCGATCAGAAGATCGCTATGGCGGAGTATGCTGTGGATATGGCTGAGCGGTTTGGTATCAGTAAACCAAGGCTGGCACTGATAGGTGCATCGGAGAAGATGAGCCATCATTTTGAGAGCCTGACAGACTATGCGGTTATGTGCAAAATGGCGGATAGAGGACAGATTAGAAATTGTATTATGGATGGCCCCCTCGACCTTTTTCTTGCCTGCGACAGAAAAAGCCCCGGAATAAAAGGCGTGGAGACTCCTGTTAACGGCGATGCTGACATTCTGCTGT
>Ga0068714_10007446_pt1 | contig 10612 bp, 7 predicted proteins | sample MTBNYHSulfiMetaG_FD_62988 | JGI IMG/M metagenome (GOLD analysis project Ga0068714, IMG submission 62988) | Enrichment culture microbial communities from rom New York Harbor, USA that are MTBE-degrading - MTBE-NYH (New York Harbor Sulfidogenic)... | ecosystem: Environmental > Aquatic > Marine >...
CGAGTATTTCTTGTGGGCATCACATCCTATATAATGTTCCATAGCTGCAGTTCCTCCTTCCTTTTTTCCCAAGCTAATATATTTTAGAAGGGATTGCAGCTCTTTCATATTATCAATGACTGTTTGAATTATTGAATACTCTCGGTAGATACGATTGCCACCTATAGCTGGTCAGTGCTATACTCAGGCATGTATTAAAGAGCTAGAAGGGAAGTTTTTGATGCAAAGGGCTGATGGACGTGCGTGGGATGAACTGCGCTCCGTGAAGATAACACCCGGATTCCAGAGTTTTGCCGAAGGTTCGGCGCTGATAGAGCTAGGAAAGACACGGGTACTGTGCTCGGCTAGCGTGGAGGAGAGAGTGCCGCCTTTCCTCAGGGGAGGAGGTACTGGCTGGATTACTGCTGAATATTCTATGCTCCCCCGGGCTACGGTCACCCGCACTCCCAGAGATTCATCACGGGGTAGAGTTTCCGGGAGAAGCCAGGAGATTCAGCGTATCATCGGGCGCTCACTGCGGGCGGTAGCCGACCTCGCGGCACAGGGGGAGAGAACTTTAACGGTGGACTGCGATGTTATTCAGGCGGATGGCGGCACCAGGACAGCAGCCATAACTGGTGCCTATGTCGCCCTGTATCAGGCCATGCAAAACCTGGTAAGTATGGGAATATTGCCGCGTATACCGCTCAAGAGTGCTGTGGCCGCGACCAGTGTTGGTGTGGTGCACGGCAATATGATGCTGGACCTGTGCTATGATGAAGATTTTCGTGCCGCCGTCGATTTTAACGTGGTCATGACCAGCCGGGGTGAGTTTGTTGAGGTTCAGGGTACGGCCGAAGGCAAGCCTTTCACCAGGGATACCATCGATTCCCTGCTCTCTCTTGCGGACAAGGGTATTCAGGAACTTTTTCAGATTCAGCACTCAGTCATAGATACGCTGAAGCTAAAGTAAATCGCTAGGCACGTACCTGCCCGCTGCCGAAGATAATCCACTTATAGGTGGTTAGCTCCTTTACTCCCAGGGGACCTCGCGCGTGCATTTTCTGTGTGCTGATGGCCACCTCTGCCCCCAGGCCGAACTGTCCTCCATCGGTGAAGCGGGTGCTGGCGTTGACATAGACGCAGGCGGCATCCACTTCGTTGAGGAAGCGCATGGCCGAGCTGTAGTCTTCGGTGACAATAGCCTCATCTGCTTTTGAACCGTAGCGCTCAATGTGTTCCAGTGCCTCGTCCAGCGAGTCCACCACTTTGACGGCCGCTACCAGCGCCAGAAACTCCCTGCCCCAGTCCTCGTCGGTAGCTGGAGCTAACTTAAGAGAGGGGTTTTGCTTCAGGATGGCCAGCGCCCGTTCGTCGCAGTGCATCTCTACTCCGGCCTTGGCCCACTCGGCGGCGATGGCCGGCAGTTGGCTTTGGGCGACATCAGCGTGCATCAGCAGTGTGTCCAGGGCATTGCATACCGAAGGCCGTTGCACCTTGGCATTGTAAGTTATGGCCACGGCTTTAGCCACATCGGCGCTTTGGTCAATATAGGTGTGGCAGACACTGAGACCGGCGGCAATCACCGGCATGGTGGCCTTTTCCCGCACGAAATTTATCAGCCCCTCCCCACCCCGGGGGACAATAAGGTCGATAACCCCGTTCATTTTCAGCAGGTGGTCGATGAGGGCGCGGTCGGTGTTTTCAATAAGCTGTACCGTTCCCTCGGGCACACCGGCCCTGGTGGCTGCTTCCTGAACGGTACTAGCCAGGGCACTATTGGAATTAATTGCCTCCTTGCCACCCCTGAGAATAACGGCGTTGCCTGATTTCAAGCAGAGGGCAGAAATATCGATGGTAACGTTGGGGCGGCTCTCGTAGATTACCCCGATGACGCCCAGGGGTACTCTCTTTCTCCCGATGAGGAGGCCGTTGGGCAGGGTGCGCATGTCAAAGACCTCGCCCACCGGGTCGGGGAGGGAGGCTACGGTCATCACATCCTGAGCCATGCTCTTCAGGCGGTCGGGTGAGAGCATCAGGCGGTCGAGCATGGCCTTGTCCATCCCCGAAGCCTCGGCCTCCTGGCAGTCCATTTTGTTGGCCGCCAGTATTTTATCCTTCCTGGCCAGCAGGTCATCAGCGATATTGGCCAGGGCTTTATTCTTGACCTCGGTGGAAAGGTAAGCCAGCTTATGAGCAGCTGCTTTAGCTGCCTTTCCCTTGGCTTCCAGTTCAGCAACGGCGTCTGTCATCTCTTAACTCCTTTTCGGATTGAACACCCGGCTGGTTAAAGTATAGGCCAACTGTGGCTCCGGGGCAAGCTAAGCGTACCTCACTCGGTGGCAGTTATCCTTTTCTGTACGGTGCGCCATGAGCCGGTGATGAGGAAGCTTTCTTCCATGTTATCAACCATCCTGGTGAACTTGGTCATGGGGACAGAGAAGGTGAGCGTGTTCTGTGGGACGAAGGGGCGCGCCGAAACGTCGAACATGCCGATAATAGCCCTGGGGCGGTCGCGTTCTCTTTCCACATAGGGGTTCTGCACAATTGAGGAGCAGCCGGAGCCAAAGGGCGCAATTACTCCGTCCCGCTCGCTTTCGTCAAAACTGGCCAGGGTGAAGAGGCCGGAGAGAACATCGGGCGGGGCAAAGAAGATAGCCACCTCAGGCGTGTCTGATTCTTCCAGCCCGTCCCATCTCTTGAAGATGATGAAACGGGCCGGTGCCTTAAAGGCAGGCCAGTTTTTCATGCTTTCCCTGACCAGTTCCGGCGACTTTTTGTAGCGTTCCCCCTCCAGTCGGCCGGGGATGCCGCAGGAGAGGAAGTATGCAAACTCAGGTCTGAGCTCCTGGACAAAGCCGAGGTATCTTTTCCCGCCGGGGCAGCCGACTGAGTCCACGTTGAAACATAAGGAAGCCCCTCTCCTGACCTCTTCCAGCGCCTCGATAACGCACCTCGGCAGCGTGTCCGGTTCAACCATCTGGCCGTGCCCTTCCTCATCGGTGTAATAGAAGGTGATGGGAAGTTCCGCATCGTTAAAATATTTCTCCCACAAGGTAATGAATTTCTCTTTTAGCTCTTTATCCATTGCTGACGGCTCCTTTGCTTTTATTCTTGCTCTCTTTATCCAGCCCCCTGAATTCGGGGCACTCGTCCACCACTCCCTCCAGGGTGTAGCCGCAGTTGGGGCAGGTGATAGGGTTATCGGCTATCCTGAGGTCTCCTTCCTCGACGTACTCGCCGGGGATGTCAGCCAGGCAGACCGGACAGATGTTGGACTTGACCATAACTCCATCCCTGTTCTTTCACTCCTGACGCTCTATATGCCTCTCCCTTTCGTAAAGGGAGATTGAGAGGGATTTCAAATCCCCCTGTAATCCCCCTTTGCCAAAGGGGGAAGAAAAAGAAAGAAGGCTGTGCCCCCACTTAGAAGCCTTTACCCCATAGATAGCTGCTTGCCTTCCTTTTTGGAAATCCTGGGTGCTCTGGCGAAGGTGACGCTGGTCTGTGCCTGCGGAGGCATGTCAACCGTCTTGCCGTGCAAAAGTTCCTCGATGGTCAGTATCTGTATTTTAGGGTAGTCTCTGTCCCAGATTGGCGAGTGGTAGTAGCCGGCATCAATGGCCTCGACCTTCATCGGGCCGGTGGGCGGCTCAAGGGTGATAAGGACGCCGATGGCATCATTAGCCGCCACCGCTTTCAGTTCACGGACGGCGTTCACCCCGATGTGCCCGCTCTTTACCTGCACCACCACGCGGCTCGGTTTGCCGGCGGGGTCATCAATGAACTGGATGACGCCGTCAATTCCCTGGTCAGCACCTTTTTTCTTCTCACCCAACGGCCTGGCTTTTATCTTGCTTATTGCCCACCATTGAAACTGGTAGCGGTCTTGATGTGCCAGGGCTCTGGCGCTGGATAAGTCCATCGGCTCGCCGATAACCTCGGCGTCAATATTGAAGCTGTCCTTGAGGCGGTTGCGCATCAGGGCGATGGCTAAATGGGTAATATCAATGCCAATCCACCTGCGGTTCAGCTTCTGGGCGGCCACCACCGCCGTGCCACACCCGCAGAAGGGGTCTAAAACAATGTCTCCTTCATTGGAACTGGCCTGAATAATGCGCTCCAAGAGGGCGAGGGGTTTTTGGGTTTCGTAGCCAAGACTCTTATCAACAGTCTGTCCTATAGGCCTAACATCATCCCATATATCGTGAAGTTTTTCACCTTTGCTCTCATCTAGGTATTGTTTCAACCGTGGAAGACCAGTCTTGGAATATACTAACAATCCAGCATCGTGTAATTGTTGCATCTTATCTTTCGTCCATTTCCACACTCTTACGTGGCCGTTCCATTCGTATGTCAGATTTGGGCGATTCTTATTCGGATTGAGAACATTTTGCAACTGATACCGTCTACCAGTTTCAGGCTCCACATGGCGGAAGAATGAGTCTATATAGCTCTCTGAAAGAGGTCTAAATGTTTGATTCCATGTCCACTCGTTCCCTTTGCTGTAAAAGAACAATATATCGTGGACGGCTCCATAAGAGCGATAAACATTGCCATGACTAGAGAATCGCTTCCATATTATCTCACGTCTGAAATTAGCTGGCCCGAATATCTGGTCCAGCACCAGCTTGAGGTAGTGGCTGGCGGTGGGGTCGCAGTGCAGGTAGAGGGAGCCGGTGGGTTTGAGGACACGGTGCAGCTCCACCAGGCGGATGGTCATCATCACCAGGTAAGCCATGACATCGTTATTACCTATGGCCTCGTGCAGGGCGCCAATCAGCTTGCCCACCTTTAATGGCCCCATAGTGACAATCTCGTGGTAGGTATCCTGCGCTGCCTGCGTCCAGTGCCAGGTATCGGTGAAGGCCTTTATCTGGGCTTCGGACTCAACCCCGCCGTTCTCCTTGAAAAGGATGTTGTAGTCCTTCTTGCTGTTGAAGGGCGGGTCAAGGTATACCAGGTCAATGGAGTTTTCGGGGATATACTTGCGCAGTATCTCCAGATTATCACCGAAGTAGAGGACGTTAGTCTTTAATTCGCTCATAGTCCTACCTCACCCCCTGAAAATCCCTCTCGCTCTCCCTTTAACAAAGGGAGAAGTTTCCGTATCCTGTCAGCAGGCAATCACCTCTATTTCCCCCTTTTGTAAAGGGGGACTAAGGGGGATTCTCCCCCTTCGCAAAGGGAGAAGTTTCCATATTCTGCCAGCAGGCAATCACCTTTATTTCCCCCTTTTGTAAAGGGGGACTAAGGGGGATTTACCCATATTCTATAATACCACCAGATTATTCCGGTGCACGACCTCAGAGCCGTAGTCGTGGCCCAGGGTGGTGGCAATCTTCTTTGAGTGCTCGCCTTTAATCACGGCGATGTCCTCAGAGCTGTAGTTGGTGATGCCGCAGCCCAGCCGTGAGCCATCGGGGTCGAAAATATTAACGATGTCGCCGCGCCGGAATTTGCCCTCCACCTGGAGGATACCGGCGGCCAGGAGGCTGCGGTTCTGCTTTTTCAGTGCCAGGGCGGCCCCGGCATCCACCACCAGCTTGCCTTTCGTGGAAAGACCGCTCAGCATCCAGCGCTGGCGGCTCTCCAGCTTGCTGGTCATCGGCCGGAACCTGGTGCCGATAGCTTCGCCTTTAGCCAGGCGCAGGATAACATCCGGTTCTCTGCCATCGGCAATGACCACGCTTACCCCTGAGGCGGTGGCCAGCCTGGCGGCTTCTATCTTGGTAACCATCCCGCCGGTGCCGAGATTATTCGTGGTGTCTGTTACCAGGGCTTCAATTCTGGCGTCTACCCTGTCCACCTCTGGAATAAGGCGGGCGTCGGGGTAGCGGTGGGGGTCGGCGGTATACAGTCCGGCAATATTGGTCAGAATCAGCAGCAGGTCGGCATCAATCAGGTTAGCCACCATGGCCGAGAGGTTATCATTATCGCCAAACTTGGCCTCCTGAATCTCGTCGATAGCGACGACGTCATTTTCATTGACAATGCAGAGCACTTTAAGTTCCAGCAGCGCCAGCAGGGTATTGCGGGCATTAAGATAGCCAGCCCGGTCGGCAAGGTCAGCCTTGGTGAGCAAGGCCTGGGCCACGGTGATATCGTGCCGGGCAAAGAGTTGCTCGTAGGCATTCATCAGCCGACTCTGCCCCACTGAAGCCAGCACCTGCTTGAATGGGATACCTCTGAGCGTCCTGGCTAATCCCAGCTTCGAACGCCCCGCCGCGATGGCTCCGGAAGACACGATGAGCAGCTCCAGCCCCTGCTTGTGCAGTTGTGCCACCTGGCCAACCAGGTTCGACATTGTTTCCTGGTGCAGCTGGCTGGTGCCGCCGGTAATGAGGCTGGTGCCGAACTTGGCCACTATCCGATGGCAGGGTGAGGTTTTGGTACTGCTCGTTTCGTTTTTATCCTTGTCCATTTGTTTTGCCACATTTAATTTACCACATTATAGCAAGCAGAGGCAGGCCGGACAAATAAGGGTGGCTGAATAGTCAGTTCACGGGCTTTTTACCCTCTTCCTCGTGTGCTATACTGGCGGGTAAGTAACGGATGAAAGAACCGGAACCGGCGCAGAGCAAAAGAATTCTACCTATCACCTCTGTGGTAACCTTTCTTGGCTTTCTTGACACCCACCTGTTGATACCGGTTATTGCCCTCTATGCCTCCGGACTTGGCGCCAGCGTTGGCATCGTCGGGCTTATCATTGGCCTCTATTCTATCATCAATACTCCGTCCAATATCCTGGTTGGTCGCCTGATTGACAGGATGGGCTATAAGATGCCTCTGGTGGCTGGACTAATCGGCGATGCCCTGGCCATGTTTCTCTATTCGCTGTGCCATTTACCGGTTCACCTGGCTCTGGTGCGGGTGTTTCACGGACTGAGCGGTGGCATGGTAGGCCCGCCCACCATGTCAATTGCCGCCGACTATTCCGGCCGGAAAGAAAAGGGCAAGGCCATGGGCTTCTATGGCATGGCACTGGCGATGGCTACCCTGGTGGGTTATGGGGGAGGTGGATTTATTGCCTCCCGGCTGGGTTACCAGGCACTTTTTCTCATCGGGGCCGTGCTGCTGGCTGTGGGTGTAGTGTTGAGCCTGTTACTGCCCAACAATAAGCCAAAAGCAGCTATAGCGGTTAGAACCACAGCCGGCCAGGCTTTCAGTCAGTTTAAAGGCCTGCTGAAAAGAAAGGGACTGAGTACTGCTTATGGCTCTGTCTTCGCCCAGTATTTTACCTTTGGCGGTGTGGTCACGCTGCTCCCCATCTATGTGAGCAGCCTGGGAATGGAAGCCTTTCATGTGGGCATGTTGCTGGCTACCTTTGCGGTAATGTTTTTGCTGGCCCAGTTCCCGAGCGGGGCACTCTCGGATAGGGTGGGGCGGCGTCTGCCAGTAATGGTTGGCCTGTGTCTCAGTATTGTTTCACTGGTGGTACTGCCGGCAATAACCTCATTCCCGTTGCTGGTGGTGGCGATGGCAATATATGGCATCGCTTACGGATTACTCTTTCCCTCGATTTCGGCTTTAATTCCGGACCATACCACCCTGGAAGAGCGTGGTGTGGCTACCGGGTTGTTTCATGCTTTGCTCACCGCTGGAGTGGCCATCGGGGCACCGGTGATGGGCTGGGTGGGGGGAGTGGTGGGGATAGGGCCAGGTTTAGCCCTGAGTGCCATCGTTATGTTCCTCGCCTTGGTAGTGGGGCTGAGCACCTTGAGACGATAGAAGGTTATTCATATCGATACAGCCGCCATTCGTGGTTTCCTATAGCATCACGACTAATGCTTCTCTAAACAGATTGCGGACTTCTATTGTGACGTGTCTCTTTTTGAGAATAGTCGAAGCTTGTTGAGACACCGCCACTATGTTAGAATTCATTTGAGGGCTAGTCGTTTTTCGGCTAGCCCTAGAGGTGTTTGGGAAGAAAATGTCGCTGGAACTGACGCAACTGTTACAACTCATCGAGGAGATGCCTGCCTATCGTCAGCTTGTCGCTGAGCTGGGGCAGAAGGAAGGCAGCACCAGGGCGGCTGTGCTTGATGCTGCCAAACCCTATCTCATGGCTGCTCTCTATCATCGCCTGCAGAGGCCGGTGCTTGTAGTTACAGCGCAGCCGGAGAATAGCCGGAAGCTCTATGAGCAGTTATTAATCTGGTGTGGTGCCAGCCGGGTGAAGCTATTTCCTGAGCCGGATGCTCTGCCCTATGAGCGTATTACCACGGATAACTCCACAGAGATGGAAAGACTTCAGGTACTATCGGCTCTGAGTGGCCTGAATAGAGACGAAGAAACAATGGATAAAACTCCTCCCTTGATTGTTGCCTCTGCTCTGGCACTGGTGCAGAAGACGGCACGGTATAATGATTTCATTGCTCTGGCTCACAGCGTAAGGCTGGGGATGGAGGTCGAGCCTTTCCAGCTGCTGGGTCGCTGGCAGGCGATGGGCTACAGGTTAGAAAGCATGGTGGAAGTACCCGGCACGATGAGCCATCGCGGCGGTATTATCGATATTTACCCCCCCACCAGTGACCTGCCCGTCAGGCTGGAGTTTTTTGGTAACACCGTGGACAGCATCCGTCTCTTTGACCCGGCAGAGCAGCGCTCGTTAAAGCAGGTGCCGTCCATAGCTGTTGGCCCGGCTACTGAATTGCTAATACCAGACAGTCTGGATATGGAGTCAATCATCGCCGGTCTTGACCTGAGTGGCTGTAGCCCTGACTTCAGACAGCAGTTCGAGCGGGAACTGGCCAGGCTGCTCGATGGTGAGAGGCCGGACAATGCGCCGTTCTACGCTCCCCTGTTTAACCGGGACAGTATTTTGCGCTATCTACCACATAACGCTCTTCTCATACTTGATGAACCACGGAGCATCAGGCTGGCGATAGAAGACCTGGATACAAAGGCTGAAGAGTTACGCACCGAGAAATTGGAGCAGGGGGAACTGCTTCCCGGCCTGCCCCGACCCTATTTTACCTGGGAGGAGCTTGAACCTGGGGTGAAGAGCCGTCAGCGCTTGGAGCTTTCTGCCTGGGGTGATACTGGCGGTGAGCAGAGTTATGAACTGGACTTTATCTCAGCCCCTAACTATGCCGGTCAGCTACCCGCCTTTGTCAAAAAGACCAGAGATATGTTAGACCGGAGTCAGCGACTGATTCTCGTCAGCCACCAGGCCAGCCGACTATCCGAGTTGCTTGAGGAGGAAGATATTATTGCCCCGCCCCTTGCTGAAATCAGAGAAGTGCCTCCACCCGGCTCATTGACTCTGCTACAGGGCCTGCTGGCTGAAGGCTGGGTGATGAATGGCGATACCTGTCTGCTTACCGATGCCGAAATCTTCGGTTTTATCAAGCAGCGTCGATTGCTGAAGAAGCGTCCTGTACTACATCGCCGCCTCTTTGCTGACATGACTCCCGGCGACTACGTGGTGCATGTTGAGCATGGCATTGCCCGGTTCGCCGGTGTCACCACCATGAGCAGCGATAGCACGGAGAAGGAATACCTGGTGCTGGAGTATGCAGCGGGGGACAGGCTTTACGTCCCCACCGACCAGATAGACCGCGTTTCTCGCTACATCGGGGCTGGTGAGCATGTGCCGGTGCTGAGTCGGCTGGGTACCCAGGAGTGGACGCGTACCAAGCAAAAGGTCAGGGAATCGGTGGAGAACATTGCCCGGGAGCTACTGGCTCTCTACGCTGCCCGTGAGGTGGTGCCTGGCTTTGCCTTCTCTGCTGATACCATCTGGCAGCAGGAGCTTGAGGCTTCCTTTCCTTATATTGAGACGCCCGACCAGTTAGAAGTCCAGAAGCAGGTGAAAGAGGATATGGAAGAAACCAGACCAATGGACAGGCTGGTCTGCGGGGATGTCGGTTACGGCAAGACCGAGGTGGCCATCCGGGCTGCCTTCAAGGCGGTGGTGGACGGTAAACAGGTAGCCGTGCTGGTGCCAACCACGGTGCTGGCGCAGCAGCACTTCAATACCTTCAGCCAGAGACTGAGCGCCTTCCCGTTGAGAGTCGAGGTGCTGAGTCGCTTCCGGACGCCCAGGGAGCAGCAGGTTATCCTTGAGGGCCTGGCCAACGGCAGCGTTGATATCTGCATTGGCACCCACCGTCTGATACAGAAGGATGTCGCCTTCAAGAATCTTGGCCTGCTCATCATTGACGAAGAGCAGCGCTTTGGTGTTGTCCACAAGGAATACCTCAAGCGCATGAGGGAGGAGGTAGATGTTCTCACCCTGAGTGCCACCCCCATCCCACGCACCCTGCATATGTCCCTGGTCGGGGTTAGGGATATGAGCGTCATGGAGACGCCTCCCGAAGACCGCCTCCCCATCAAGACCTACGTGGCCGAATATAACGAGCGTCTCATCCGGGACGCCGTGCTCAGGGAACTGGAACGGAACGGCCAGGTCTTCTTTGTGCATAACCGGGTGCAGAGCATCGCTTACGTGGCGAGCCAGCTGCGTGAGATAGTGCCTGAAGCCCGGATTGCCATTGCTCATGGGCAGATGCCGGAGGCAGAACTGGAGAGGGTGATGGCCGACTTCATGCAGGGCAAAAACGACATTCTGGTCTGCACCAGTATTATTGAGTCGGGGCTGGATATGCCCAACGTTAATACTTTGATT
>Ga0068714_10007451_pt1 | contig 10611 bp, 10 predicted proteins | sample MTBNYHSulfiMetaG_FD_62988 | JGI IMG/M metagenome (GOLD analysis project Ga0068714, IMG submission 62988) | Enrichment culture microbial communities from rom New York Harbor, USA that are MTBE-degrading - MTBE-NYH (New York Harbor Sulfidogenic)... | ecosystem: Environmental > Aquatic > Marine >...
GAATCCGCGGGCCGTCGGCCGTGGATCTGGGGCCGGCCTCCCGACCGGCCGTGGTCCTTCCCCGGGGCGGTGGTGTGGAAGCGGCCTCTGGTGCAGGCGGTCGTCAGCGAGCCGGTGGCGTGGGGTGACGCGGACTTCCGGCCCGTGGGCGAGGACAGCTGGCGGTGCGAGCTCGGGCGGGCTCTGAGCGGCATGCTGTGGCTCGATCTCGGGGGCAGCTCCCGTGGGCTGCGACGGGTCACCGTGGGGTCGGTCGTCGCGGACGGCGGCTTCAAGCCCGACCGGAGCGCGCCGGTGGTCACGGTCTTGGATCAGGAGCGGTGGCTGTTTCCCGGCCCGGTCGAGGGAAACGCCGTCGAGGTCGATGGGGACGGTCCCCCGTCGCGGGTCGAGATCGTGGAAACCTCGGGGCTGTAGTGTTCGCCGCACGACGTGTGTGGGGGAGCTTGAAGCTGATCGCCGACGGCTGAGAGCTCCCTTACCCGCACACGGCGAGGAGCCGGCCGAGGGACTGCTGGGCGCGCTGGACGTGGGGGTGGCTCGAGTCGAAGCCGCCGAGCCGAATGACCCTCTGGAAGCACTCCACGGCGGCCTGATCGTCCTGCCGGCAGTGCTGTCGGAGGAGGCCCTTCATCAACCACGCCTCCGTGTGGTGAGGGTCGACCTCGAGGATGCGGTCGAAGAAGATCTCCGCGACCGACCACCGCTCCTCGGCCATGGCGCGGGCGGCGTGGCGGCGGTAGACGGCGATGGCTCCCTCGAGGGAGCCCGCGTGCATCCCGACCGCCGAGCAGGGACCGTTCTGTGCTGCGCCCATTGTCCGCTCCCAACATGACGCAGGAAAACCCTTCTGTCAAGGGGTTTTCGGGCGCGCTTCCGGTCGCCGAAGCCCGCCGGCGTTGAAGTTTTGCGGACGCGCTCATCCGAACTGACCGTCGTGAAACGACCAGGCAACGGGTCGTGGGTCTCGACGACCTGATGGACTCCGCCTCCGACAGCGACATCATCCGGCAGCGCTGGCTAAGTACCCCTCGGCTCGACATCCCCACTGCGCACGGCGCTTCGCCGGCCTCGCGACGAAGCCCGGTGAATGATGCGGGTCAGAAGCTCTGCCCGAAGTTGAAGCTCACCCGGCTGCCGCCCCCTTCGGCGAAGCCCCAGGCGAGGCGGATCGGGCCGGCGCTGGTGTCGGCGCCGACGAACACGCTGCCTGCGTAGCGCAGCGCGTCCACGGTGATGCTGTCGTCCTGGTCGAGGGCGTTGCCGGCCTCGAGGCTGACCCCGCCGACGACCCGGACCTTGGCGCCGACGATCTTGATCCCTGCCAGCTCCTGGTACACGAGCACCCTGGCCAGGAGGGTGCGCTCGTCGATGAGCTCGTCCTCCGCCAGCCCGGACAGGCGGGCGAAGCCCCCCAGCGTGAACGCGTTGAAGATCGTCGTCCCGTCGTGGAAGTTGCTCGCCAGCTCGAGACCGGGGACGAACGTGAGCTTCCGCCAGGTCAGCGCGGAGTCGACGCGGAGGAAGGCGCGCTCGTACTCCTCCTCGGTCCCGAGGGCGTCGAGGCCGTAGGCGTAGCGGGCGTCGACCCGCGCACCGCGGGTCGGGAAGACCACCGCGTCGAGGGTGTCGACCTTGAAGCTCACCTCCGCGCCGCTGAGGTCGGCCTCGACGTCGGGCCAGATCGAGTCGCCGATCCGGGCCTCGCCGGAGTTGGCGGACGCGGAGAGCCCGAGCCTCAGCTCCCCCCAGTTGCCCAGCACCCGGCCGACGTCGACTCGGGCGAGGACGCGGTCCATCCGGTACTCGGCCACCTCCTCACCCTGTGACCACAGCGGCAGGGTCACCTCGCGCAGCTCGACGTAGGGCGACACGAACCACTTCATGTCGAGGTCGAGGGGTTGGTACAGCTCGCTCCCGGCGAGCATGGTGTTCCCGGTCTGGAAGAGGTTCTGCCACTCGCCGCCGCGCCGGTTCGCGGCCAGCAGCCGGTGCCGGACCGTCAGGGCGTGCCGGGAGTCCCCCTCGAAATCGTTGGCGAACGAAAGCCCGAACTGCAGGCTGGCCCGACCGTGGCGCGGCTTGGGGGTTTCGACCACCAGTCGCTGCTCCCCGTCCTGGCGCTCCATGCTGTCGGTGATGATGCCGAAGTAGTCGAGGTTGTAGAGGTTGATCAGGTCTTCCTCGAGCTGCTCGTAGTCGAGGGGGTCCCCCGGAGAGACGTGAAGCCGACGCCTGATGAACTCGTCCGACACCGGGCTCGAGTTGACGAGCTTCACCTCGTCGACCACCGGCATCTCCTCTGTCTGCCGCCGGTGGCGGGCCTGGAAAGCGGCGTACTCCGCCTCGGACACCGCGTACCTCTCGAGCTCGGAGGCGTGGGCGCGCGCCGCCGCCTCCCCGATCTCGACTGCCTCCGGGGCCCGCTTGAAGTCGATGAAGGAGAGGTCGCCGAGCTCGGGCACGATCAGGACGTCGCTTTGCCGCATGCGTCGGGTGTCCTCGCTGCGGTTGTTGGCGATCAGGATGCTCGACAGCTGGCCGTAGACGCCGAACACCGACTCGAGCCCCTTGTCGTCGAGGATGCTCGAGATGTCGACCCCGATGACGTGCTCGGAGCCGAGCTCCTGGGCGATGCGCACCGGGAAGTTGGCCGCCGAGCCGCCGTCGATGAGCTTCCTGCCGTCGAGCTCGACCGGAGGGAAGGCGGCCGGGATCGACATGCTCGCCCGCATGGCGGTGGCGATGCTGCCGCGGTCGATGACCACCGCCTCGCCGGTGGCCAGGTCGCAGGCCACCGCCCGATAGGGGATCGGCAGGCGGTCGAAGTCGGTCTCCCCGGTCGAGAACATCTCGATCGAGCGCAGCAGGAGCTCGAGGCGCTGTCCGCCGAGCACGGCCGGCGGGATGTAGGGTCTGAAGCCCTTGAAGCGCAGCCGGGTCTGGATCAGGTAAGGGATGTCGTCCTGCTTGCGGCGGAAGGTGCGGTCCGAGCGCTCGACGCGGTCGGTGAAGATCTGCTCCCAGTCCACCGCGAGCAGCAGGGTCTCGATCTCGTCCGGCGACCAGCCGGTGGCGTAGAGGGCGCCGACGATCGAGCCCATGCTGGTCCCGACCACCATGTCGACCGGGACCCGGAGCTCCTCGAGCACCCGGAGCACCCCGATGTGGGCCGCGCCGCGGGCACCCCCGCCCGACAGCACGAGCGTCACCCCGGGCCGCGGTCGCGTCGCCTGGGGAGGCGCCTCCTGGGCGGCGACCCCGAGTGCCGTCAACCCTGCCCAGACCGCCATCCACGCGACCCGTCGGATGCTGTTCATATGCTGATATCCTCCCCGCACAGGTCTGTCCGCGACGATAATAGCGCGGTGGAAGCAGGGCTCGCTTTCCTCCTGACTGGGGGTTTTACGAGGTGAATCTCCCTGTACGTGGACCTCTCGACTGGTGGTAGTCTATGCGCGTGGAATGCCAGTGTGCCTGTCAATCGGGGATGGGGGTGTGACATGAGGAGCTGTGTCCTGGTTCTGGTCCTTGTTCTTGCCACCGCGGCGGTGCCGCCGGCGCTGGCGCAGTCGGTCGTCAGCGAGGCGGAGCGGGAGGCGGCACGGGGCGTGCCCGACAGGTGGGGTTTCAACGTCGGCAGCTTCTGGCAAACCTTCGAGACCCGGATCCGGCTCGACGGTTCGAACGAGGAGCTCGGCACGGAGGTCGACTTCGAGGGCGACTTCGGCATGCCCGACGACCAGACCAACCTCCAGATCAGCGGCTTCTACCGCTTCTCCGACCGCCACCGCCTCGACGTGTCCTACTTGAGCTGGAGCCGGGACACCTCGAGGACCCTCGAGCGGCAGATCCAGTGGGGCGACGTGGTCTACGACGTCGGCGTCAGGCTCGACGCCGACGTGTCGGGCGACCTCCTCAACGTGATCTACAAGTACTCCTTCTTCAACAACGGCAAGGTGCTCTTCGGCGTCAACGGCGGGATCAGCGCGATGTGGGTCGACGCCACGCTCTCCGGCGAGGGCACCGTCGTCGGCGGCGGGACCGCCTCGGGGGTTCTGACCGAGAGCGAGAGCGCGATCCTGCCCATCCCGGTCATCGGCGTGCACTTCGAGATGACGCTGGCGAGGAAGCTGTTCTGGAGGGCGGACGCGGACTTCTTCGCCGCGGACGTCGCGGGCTACGACGGCAACGTGAACGAGATCGCGACCTCGATCGTCTACCACTTCACCCGCAGCGTCGGCGCCGGGGCCGGCTTCTCCACGACCTCGTACAGGGTCAAGGCCGACGGGGACCGCGGCGGGGAGCTCGACGCCAGGTTCGCCTTCGACGGGGTGATCGCGTACGTGACGTTCGCGTTCTGACCGCGCCGAGCCCGGAAGTCGACCGGCGTCGTCACTGCCGGATCAGCTTCGCCGGGTCGTAGCCGTTCAGCCGGAGCCTGTGGGCGATTCCCGCGAAGACCGCGTCGTCCATGGTCGGGGTGCGGGAGAGGACCCACAGGTACGTGCGGCTGGGGTGGCCGACCACGGCGTACTCGTAGTCCGTGCCGAGGTCGATGATCCAGTAGCTCCCCCAGAAGGGCCAGAAGAACCGGACCCGGAGCTTGGCGTTGGTGGTCTCCTCGACCACCCACGCCTTCCCCTCGACGCGCTTCTCCTCGCCGTCGGGACCGCCCCTCCGGCACGCGTTGACAACCGCGATGTCGCCGTCCTCCCGCAGCGAGTAGGTGGCCGTCGACCTGAAGCAGTCGCGTTGGAAGCGGTTCGGGTACCGTGCGACCTCGTACCAGGTCCCCAGGTACCGGTTCAGGTCGACGGACGGCACGGTCTGCAGGTCACCTCCCATGTCTCCTCCCGTCGCCCCGCAGGCGGCGAGCGTGATCCCGCACGCGACTGCGAGCACCGCCGCTCTCGATGTGCCTTCACTTCGCATGACGTTCTCCTTCATCGCTGGGGGGGAAGCGTCATGCCAGGGTGCCGTGGATGCTGCCGCTCCCCTGGCCGGATCCCCGGCGAGAGGCTACCATGGCTGAAGGACCCTCTGGTCCGGGTCGTGATCGCGAGTCCGAAGGAGGCCGACCATGCCAGCACGATACCGCGTCGTCGCCGCCAGCGCCGCGTTTGCCCTTCTCCTGGTCATCGTCGCGGCCGGCGCCGGGGCAGCGGGCGGCGGGGACGCGGCAACCCGGGAGCGCGAGATCAGCGAGCTCCTGGTGGACAAGCTGGGGGAGGATGCCCAGACGATCCGGGTGACGGTGGTCGACAGGAAGGTCATCCTGACCGGCATGGTGGTCGAGCGCTCGACCGCCGAGCTGGCCAAGGAGGTGGCGTTGATCGCGCCTGGCGTCAGGAAGGTCGACAACCAGCTCGTCGCCGACAAGGGGCAGAAGCTCAGCGCCAAGAAGGTCGAGACCGAGGCCAGGGACTCCGCCCTCGAGACCCAGGTCAAGGCGGCGCTCGTGGGCGAGATCGGCAAGCACGCCCGCAAGGTCGAGGTCGAAGCGTGCGACGGCTGGGTGAGCCTGCGTGGCCGTGTGCCGGATCAGGTTCGCCACGAACTCGCCATGGCCGCTGCCAAGGGGGTCAGCGGGGTCCAGCGAGTCGTCGACCTGATGTGGGTGGACGAATAGTCGGCGCGGTGGCCGGCGCCGTCAGTCGCGAGGCGACCGTGATCCTGGCGGGTGACATCGGTGGCACCAACACCAGGTTGGCGCTCGTCGACGCGGCCCCCGGTGGGATGCGGGTCCTGTTCGAGGAGACCTACCCGAGCCGGGAGTGGACGTGCCTCGAGGCGGTGCTCGGTGAGTTTCTCGCCCTTCGCTCTGCCGCCTTCACCGCGGCGTCGTTCGGCATTGCCGGGCCGGTGCGCGACGGGCGCTGCGAGGCCACGAACCTCCCGTGGGTGGTTGACGCGAAGAACGTGGCGATGCGTCTGCGGCTCGAGCGGGTCGGGTTGGTCAACGACCTGGTGGCCAACGCCTACGGCATCGCCCTGCTCCGGGGCAGGGACCTGGTGACCCTGAACCGGGGCGCCCGCAACGCGCGCGGCAACCAGGCGCTCATCTCGGCCGGCACGGGCCTCGGCGAAGCCGGCCTGATCTGGGACGGGGAGGCGCACCGGCCGTTCGGGTCGGAGGGGGGGCACGCGGACTTCGCCCCCCGCAACCGGCTCGAGATGGAGCTGCTCGAGTACCTGCTGAAGAGCCACGGGCGGGTGAGCTTCGAGCGGGTCGTCTCGGGACCCGGGTTGGTCAACCTGTACCGATTCCTGAGGGACACGGGACGTGGGGAGGAGCCGCCCTGGCTCGCGGAGCAGCTGCGCGACGGCGACCAGGCCGCCGTCATCTCGCGCAACGCCCTCGACGGGAGGAGCCCTGTGTGCGTCCAGGCGCTCGACCTGTTCGTTTCCCTCTACGGCGCCCAGGCCGGCAACCTGGCCCTGACGGTCATGGCGACCGGTGGCGTGTTCCTGGGGGGCGGCATCGCCCCGCAGGTCCTTCCGAAGCTGAAGGAGCCCTCCTTCATGAACGCGTTCACGGCGAAAGGGCGCCTGAGCCCGCTGCTCAGGGACATGCCGGTTCGGGTGATCATGAACCCGAAGACCGCCCTCCTCGGCGCCGCCCGCCACGCGGCGCTGAGCGATGATCCCGGCAGCACCCGACGCCCGACGCCCGACGTTCCGTAGGGGCGCGCCATGCAGGCTGTCTCGCAACCTCCGGGCCGACCCTCCCGCCCCATCGAACCCCCGTTCGGCCCGTCTGCCCGGACGACACGGCCGTCGCCAGCGCCCAGGGGTTTTGCGGGGTTGCGGTTCCGTGAAGCCGGATTACCATCGGGGTTGAGGAGTGACATCCCCTGCAACGGCCCCAACACCCTGGAGCAGTCGACCGCTGCCGGCCCCTGCGGGACGCAGCTCGATGCTCTCGATGACCTCGCGTCGCCGACGGGCCCTGGTCGCGCTCGCGATCGCCGGGGCCGCTATCTCGTTTGCGGGCGTCGGCGCGAAGGTGCTGCTGCCGCTCTGGCTCCGCGGCGCTCTCGAGGGGGCTGCGAGCCGGGCGCTCGGGCGCGACCTCGAGATCATCGGCCCGCTCGACCTGACGCTGCTCCCGGCGCCGCGGCTCGAGGCCGGTGGGGTCACGCTGGCCAACGCCCCGTGGGGGTCCGAGCCCTCCATGGCTCGGGTCGCCCGACCTCGCCGGCCGGGTGCGGCGCGAGGACGGTAAGCTCCGTCTCGAAGACGCCCAAATCCGAGTGGGGGAGACCTCGCTCGCTGTCGCCGGAGTGCTCGGCACGCCGCCCCGCTTCGTCGGCACGGACCTGGCCGTACAGGCCAGCGGTCAGGACCTCTCGGAGCTGTCGCGCCTGACCCGACTTCGTCTCCCGCCGGGGCCGTTCGACGTCGAGGGGCGTTTCCTCCGCCGCGCGGACGGCCTCGCGGTCGACGAGCTTGCGCCCGAGCTTCTTGTGGTCGACCCCCCACACCGCGTCCAGCGCCATCTGGGACCGGGCGAAGAAGGAGGACGCGAAGAACAGCAGGAGCAAGACGCCCAGCACCGTGCGGGTGGTTTGCCCCTGGGCCGCCGCCACGAGCCCGATGAGTGCCGACACGATCCGGTCGGCGCCGGGCCCGGCGAACCGCACCGCGGCCTCCGCAAGGCTCTGCCGCGCCGTCTCGCGACCCAGCAGAGGTCCAGCCACCCGGGCCAGGACGAGCAGGATCGGCACCAGTGCCAGCAGGGCCTGGAACCCCAACGCGGCCGCTGGCCGCAACCAAACGGAGCCCCGGAGCCGACGGGCCAGCGGCCGCGTAGCGGTTGAGCTGTTAGCGGTTGGCTGTTAGCTCCCCCTCCCTCCCTCGCCTTCCCAGTTGGCACAAGACCCTCCAACCAGCCGCGACGTGGTGAGTTGCGCCGGGCGCGCTGGCCACATCTTCGAATCTTCGAAGCTGCCCGGGGGTAAGCGACTACGCCTTCGCCGGGACGGTGCCCGGCGATGGAGGCCGCTGCGCGGCATGAGCTGCGGCGTCTCGCCTTCGATGGGGGGTCTTGGTTGCCGTAGGGGTCGTGAAGATGACCGCTGAGGAAAGCAGGAAGCCAGGAAGGGGAAGCCGGACCACGGGGCCGTCCCGCGGTCGAGCCTCGTGGACAGGCCGCGAGGCGACCGGCGCCCCTACGGGCATGCGGGCGTCGCCGCCCTTCGATGAGCCGGCGTGCGCAAGAGGCTCAGGTCTCTCCCCTTTCCTGCCTTCCTGAGAGCAAATGGATGGGGGGCTCGTGGGTTGCGCCCGGGGCGGAGCTTCCCGCCTGACAACCTCTTCTCGTTCGAGGCGCGCCAAGCAGCCTAAAGCTGCCGCAAACAGCGAGGTCTGAGGGGCGAGCCACCGGCGGGCGGCGAGGGTCGCAACCCCCGCCCAGCGGCCCTACTCATCCGCCAGACGCGTGCGCGCCGCGTCGCCGGCTCCCGGGCCCTCTCGATGCGTCTCCACGCTCGGCGCAGGATACTCCAGTCCGGCCCGATGGATCTCCGGGTGCGACCACTCGACGCGCGACGCGCCTGCGGAAAACGACTGACGTCGGGGGGGCCGCGAACGCAGTCTCTACTCGGGGCGCGGCGGCTCGTCTCGTTCGAGTCGCGACACTTTGGGGATTCGGGTCTTCCTGAACCGGGCGGCCTGTGGTGCCCTGCGTTGCTCTCGGCTCAGAAGTCGGTGCGTTGTGGCGAGAATGTCGTCGACGAAAGCTCGCAACGCGCTGGGAGCAAGAGCGTTAGCGTCCTCTGCGTCTCTGCGTCTTGAGCTGTGGACGGGTGGCGGCTCTGCGCCTCCCTCTTTCGCCTTTGCGCCTTCGCGCCTTTGCGTTTCCTTCCTCTCGAGCCCCCGCGGGGTCGAGGTTGTTGGGTTGCGGGCCAAAGCCCGCGCTGGGCCGCTACGGTTTGGCGTTCGCCCCCGCTTCCATCGCCGCCTTCGCCTCCACCCGGCGCGTGTGTTCCTCCATGACCAGCGTGTAGGCGATGTAGTACTTGTAGATGTTGGCGACGTAGGTCACCGTCTCCCGCCCGATGCGCTCGGACGCGATCTGCTCCACGTTGCCGAACCAGACGTTGGGGTCGAGCCCGCGCTTCTCCGCCTCCCTCCGCAGCTGACGGATCCGACCTGGCCCCGCGTTGTACGACGCGAACGCGAACAGGGCCTTGTTCAACCTGTCCATCGGCTCGTCCTGGTAGTAGGTGTCCATCATGAAGCGCATGTACTTCACCCCGGCATGGATGTTGGCGTCGACCTGCGAAATGTCGCCGACCTCCATCTCCGCACCCGTGGCGGGCATGAGCTGCATGACGCCGACGGCGCCGACCCGGCTCCTCGCGTTCTGGTCGAGCTGCGACTCCTGGTACCCTTGCGCCGCCATGAGCAGGTAGTCCATGCCGTACTGGTCGCCGTACTTCCGGAACAGCGCGGCGAGCTCCAGGAACTTCTTTCGCTCGCGTTCGGACGTCGCCCGCTTCGCGTAGCTCGTGCTCACCAGGTAGCGCTTCTCGAGCGTGTTGCCCACCGCCGTCCCGAGGCCGTACTTCGCCAGGAACTCGTCGAGCTCGGCCTTGAGGAGTGGGCTGTTCTTCCTGATGGGCACCGCGAGGCTGGCGCCGGTGCGCACGGCCACCGTGTCGTGGACGGTGAGGTTGGTGAGGATCTTCTGCCAGAACTGCGCGAGGTAGTCGTCGACGATCACGATCGGGACGAGGCCCGCGTTGACCATCTCGAGCAGGTCGTCGTCCTCGAGGCGTCCCGGGACCTCCTTGAGGACGACGGGCGCCAGCCCTTTCGCCTGCAGGGTCTCGTTGAGGGTGAGCAGGCTCTGCCAGGGGGCGCTGTCCTTGCGAGCGCAGACCTCCTTGCCGGCGAGGTCGTCAACCGAGGCGATTGCCGGGGAGCCGGGGCCGGTCACGACGACTTCGCTGACGTTCGTCCTGGTGGGGTTGGTGAAGTCCACGATCGCCTGCAGCTCCGGCCTGATGGTGACCTGGGCCACCACCAGGTCGACCGTGCCCTGGGTCAGCGCCGCCTCCAGCGAGTCTCTCGGCAGCGGCACGAAGACCACGTGGACCTTGGTCGCGGTCTTCGTCTTGAGCTTCCTGTTCAGGTGCTCTTCGAAGGCCTGCCCGAGCTCGTAGGCCACCCCGCGCTGCACGCCGCTGTCCACGTAGTAGAAGGTGCGGTTGTAGGTGACCCCGACGCGGATCAGCCGGCGCGCGACCATCTGGTCGAAGTCGCCGGTAAACGGCTTGAACATCGTGCTCCGCACCCCCTCGGGCAACGCGGCCTCGTACGCGGGCGGCGGCAGGGGCGCCTCTTCAGCGTCGGCCGGCACCTCCACCGACGTGGCGGTTTCGGCCGGGACGGGCGCCGGTCGGCGGTCGCATCCGGTGGCCGCGACCTCCAGGCTCGCGAGCGCGAGCAGAGCCAGACACAACCGAAATGGGCGGGATCCCAGGTGGCTCAACATGACGGTTCCCCTCCGATCATGACCCCGAGGCCTCGGCGAAAGGGCTCACCCCAGACCCGGCCACGACACTACGCGGAGGATGCGCGGCAGTCAACGCCCTGACGGGG
>Ga0068714_10007454_pt1 | contig 10608 bp, 7 predicted proteins | sample MTBNYHSulfiMetaG_FD_62988 | JGI IMG/M metagenome (GOLD analysis project Ga0068714, IMG submission 62988) | Enrichment culture microbial communities from rom New York Harbor, USA that are MTBE-degrading - MTBE-NYH (New York Harbor Sulfidogenic)... | ecosystem: Environmental > Aquatic > Marine >...
CCTCGATGTCCGCGTCCGGCTGCCATAATAACTTACTGGTAGCATAGTAGAGAGGTCCACGAGTTGCCCAGTCGTCGCACGATTCGGCGATGAAAACCTTCACTTGATGGTCCTCATACCAGGAAAAACGATTAAGAAAATCATAGATCTCATCAGGCGGATAGTCGAAGTTCCAAGCCCAGACGTCGTAGTATTCGTAAATGCCAACAAGACCTGCTCCCCTCTCTACCAGACCATCTATCCTCTGCGGGGTGCCGAGAGGGCTTCTGTTATAGCCATTGGTTACCAGAGCAAACAAGTTGGGTTGAAGGTCGAAGCTCGGAACCCCGGCATACAAGGAGTAACACAGCAGCGAGATATACTTATCCGGGAATTCGGGACCAACAACCGTGGCTACCTGGTTGGCTAAGGAGAATACCAGATCGGTTATTGTCTGCCAATCCGCTTCTTCATCATACGGTGGATCCCAGCCTATCCCATCGTTTGGGCTAACAGGAATTGAGGCGGTAGACAACGTATCATGACAATCGTAGTCTTTGTACGCTGGGCTGTCTAGGTATTCTCGTGCGTATTCTATTGCTCTAGCAATCACATCAGGATGGTCAGGCTTTAGCTGTCTTGGCGGCTCTCCTTCCGGGAGAAACCATTCGGGATGGGCATCATATTCAGATTTAGGTATGATGTTATCGTAGGTATGATAAGCACTGTAACGGTCGGCACCTATCATACGGTTACGCATGTTCCAGTCTGCAAAGTCAGTGCCATCACCAGGAGACACGGGATGCCAGATGTAGCGGTAAATGAACGCCGGCTCATGAACTTCATCTAAAATACCGACATCCACCAAAGATTCAGGCACGACCTCCCAGGCAGGGTGTTTAAAGAACCAGCGAACTCCCAGCTTCTCCAGTAGGATATAGGCACCGTGTCGTGCTGCAATCGGGGTCTTGCCGATAATGCGGATACCGCTGTCATCAGAGAGGATTTGCACGGCTTCGTCGTTGCGGTCAGCGAACTCGGGTACATCGGGGTTAACATCCAGGCGAATAGCGGTGCCACCTACGTCACCCTGGACTACCGTCCATGACCGGCCAGACATTTGCTCTAAATATGTCTTCAGTTCCTGGGCAGCAGTGTCCAGGAATACATCCGATGCTGGTAGTATGGCAATGGTATCGATACCATCCCAACCAGCCCAGCCGCTGGCACTGACAGTACGTGTCGATAGAAAAGGCAGGCTTGTCGAGAAGACCGTAAGTAATACTAATAATATGATTGTAGCCCGAATCCAAAAAGGCTGCCGCTTTCGAATCATCTCCATACTTCTTAACCTACTGTCGATATTTCTAATAGAGTAACTATTATTAGGCTCTCTTTCACTTATCTTTAATTTAGCTTAGCCTGATTTACTATCAATAATGTCAAAGGAAAAGGTTATATCCTCACAAAAAAGTTACAGTTTTGAAAAAGGTGGCTTATTCACTATTATATTGCTTAGCCCCTGCTCTATTAATATTAAGACTATATTGTTATATCAATATTAAGACTAACACTAGATAGCACGTTGAGCAATAACTCATTGGTCACAAAAAGATTATAAAAAGGTCATAAAAAAGATAGCTCATCGGTCATAAAAAGGCTCGAGCATTTTCATTAAGGTATTGTCTTCGAGACATAATTATCATAAAACAGCTTAATCTCAAACAACAAGCGTGGTGATGAGAGATGGAACAACAAGAATTTGACTTGGCAAAGTATTTAAAGAGTGTGTGGCGATTCAAGTTGATAATAATCCTCCTGATACTGGTTGCCGGAGGGACGTCTTTTGGATTTACGGCAACGCGGCCAACCATCTATGAAGCTAAGGCGACAGTGATGGTAGAAAGTGGACAGCCTACCCTGGCCTTACCCGCAGGAGTTGAAATCACATACTTACAGGACATTGATAGCCAGATTGAGGTAATGAAGAGTAACAGCGTGCTGGAGAGGGCAATCACCCAGTTAGAACCGGAGATAAAAGCGAACCAGCAGGACCTGGAACTGAAAAGAGGTAAGCTGCGGAATAATCTCAAAGTCCAGCAGGTAAGAGGTACGAGTCTGGTAGCCGTAACCGTCGTTTCCACCAGCCCTGTGGAAGCTCAGAAAAAAGCCAACGCCATAGCTGAAGCCTATGTGTATGAAGCCAGGAGGACCAGGCTGACAGCTATCGATACCGCTTTAGAAAATACCACAAAACAGCTGAAGGAACTGAGAGTGGGTAAGGTAGATATCTCGGTCAGTCCTTCATTGACTTGGCTAACAGCTCAAATAGATACCGCCCTGGTAGCTCTGGAAGCAGCCTCCGAGGGTCTACAGCAAATAAGGCTAAGAGATGCCGTTGCTACTCAGGAGGAATCTCCCCGTATGGCAAGAGACCCTGGCACTTCGTTGACTCCTTCGCAGTTGAGCACGATTAGCCAGCAGATGGACGCTGCCACCTCTAAATCCAACGAGCTCACTGAGCTTGCTCAGCATCTTAAGCTGGAACCTATCGACGTTGCTGCGGTTGAGAGCCAGACCCGGGCACTGGCTACCAATCTTGAAGCTCTCGCCACGCAATTAGGAGCGGTGCGAGAGGCAGAAATTGACGCGCAAGTTTACCGTGAACTGCTCGCTGTTGAGGAACAGGTTCGGGTGGCTACTGCCACCTGTGAGGCGGCTCTGGAGCAAGTGTTAGAACTGGCTGGAGACCTATACAATAGAATAGCCCCGAACGAATACCCCTGGGTAGTATCCCAGGATGTGATAGAACGCCACCGAAACCTGCGATATCGAATAATTGAGCACACTGCCCTCGTTGCTACTACCCTAAAATCAGCCTCTGAACAGCTAAAACAGATAGAGCCAAGGGAAGCGGCTGTGACGCAACGGCAAATCGACATGCTGGACGAGAGAGTAGCCTCTGCCACCGCTACTCTGCAGTCGATCTCACAACAACTCCATCCCCCTTCTCCAGAACAAGGTATCCTCTTAGCCCCCGCTGAGCTTGCTGCTATGCAAACCCGTGCCCGGACTGTGACTACAAACCTGAACTTCTTGCTCTCCGAAGTGGAAGAGATACCATTAAATGAACTTAACTTTCAAGCTTACTCAGAGTTTCTCAGCTTCAAGGAATGGATCGTGGTAGCTATCGACAAAGCTACTGAACTACCAGACGAAATAGCTGACCTGGCTGAAGGTGGAGGAGGCAGCCTCAGTTATGCTGCGCTGGAAAACCTTCGACAGGAGCTCCAGCTCGCGCTGTTGACCAGCGGTAGCAGTGGAATCAGAGTAGTGGACACGGCGATGATTTCTTCCTCCACCACAGGCATTTTCGGACGCTTCAATAATGTCATCATTTCCGCAGTTCTCGCGCTGATACTGGGAATTCTCCTTGCCCTGGTGCTTCAGTACTTTGACCGTACCGTCCGGGATGCTTCCCAGGTGGCTAGTTACGTTAGACTTCCCATCCTGGCACAAGTTGCCAGTACACCCGCCATTGGCTACCCCCGCCCCCCCTCTATACTTAACGGAACTGCGTCTCAGTACCTCGAGGCTTTCCGGATGTTACGAACCAACCTCGGGCTAGATTCCTACCAAGGGCAGGTTCTTCTAATCAGCAGCCCCGAGGAAAAAGAGGGCAAAACGACCATAGCGGCTAACCTGGCACGAGTGGTAGCATTGCAGGGTCGCAAAGTATTGCTCATAGATGGCAATTTAAGAAAGCCTGGTATTGCGACAGCCTTTGGTCAAGCAGAAGGTTTACCAGAATTCCTCACCGGCGAAAAGGAGCCATGGGACTATATCACGCAGGCTGAGGACGTTGATATTCTCGCCTCTACAGAGGCATCGGCAAGGTCAGCAGAGATGCTCTCATCACCTCAGATGAAAGCGCTAATGGAAAAAGCCAGGCAGACTTATGATGTGGTGATTGTGGATAGCGCCCCGGTAATAGGATACGCTGACACCAGAATCTTAGCCAGGGAGGTAGATACGGCACTGCTGATACTTCAGCCGGATGTCTCAAAGCTTGACCTGGCGAAGGACAGCAGGCAGGCGCTGGAGACCATGGGGGCGCGAGTGGTAGGCTTTGCCTTAAATAAGGTAGAAACTAAAAAACGCAAATTCTTCCGTAACCTGTAGATAAAAAGTCGCAGGTACTAGGCTGACATGGTTACCACTGGTTGTACCATATAGCACAGGGAGTATTTTACCACTATGAAAGCTTGTGTATTATCTAACGGTTGCCCAGAAAACAGAATAGACTGTGCCCGCGTCAGCACATACCTTACAGAAAACGGATGGCTAATCGTGGATGATCACATGACAGCTGACCTTATACTCTTCAACGCGTGTGGTATGACTATGGAACAAACCGAAAGAAGCTTGAATATTATCCAGAAGCTTCAGCGGGAGAAGAAGGATAGCTCCCAGCTACTTGTCTGGGGATGTCTTCCGAAGACAAATCCAGAAATACTCAGGCAAGTATATGACGGCCCTTGCTTCGGCGAAAGGGAAATCACAGTACTTGACCGGATGATAGGCGCAAAGATACCTATTGATAGTGTAACCGCCAACTGGGTGCTGCCTCGTACCGAAGTGAAACCATCAAACGGACAGCTAAACATACTCGAACTGCCGAAACAGATTGTTTTAAAGTGGACCAAACATCTGTCTGCGAGCATAAACCTTTGGCAGCAAGATGATCCTTCTGTCTTCTACATTAAGACCTCAACGGGATGCCTTGGAAATTGCTCCTATTGCGCAATCCGTAAATCCAGGGGGAAGATAAGAAGTAAAAACCTAGAGGACATAATTGAGGAATTCAGGCAAGGCCTTGAGAAAGGATACCAACGCATAAGCTTGCTCGGTACAGATCTCGGGTGGCAAGGAATAGACAAAGGATACACCTTAGTTGATATGCTTCAGCAGATGGTCAAGGAAAAAGGAGATTATAAAATCGGTATAAGGAACGTTAATCCTGTCGTAATCAACAGAATGCTGGGTGAACTGGAGGCAGTATTTTCCTCAAACAGAATATGGTATCTGGGTGCCGCTGTCGAATCTGGAAGCGACAGGATTCTAAAGTTAATGAGGCGCAGTTACACTGCTGAAGAATTTAAAAAATCTATTTATGTCTTAAAAAGGGCATCGCCCCAACTATTAATACGAACCCAGGTCATGGTTGGCTTCCCGACAGAGACAGAGAACGACTTCCAGCAATCCATGCAGCTTGTCGATGATACAAAGTTCGATTTTGCCGAGGTTTACCCCTTTTCCGCGGTACCGGGAACACCGGCGGCAGCATTCAAAGAGCAGCTCCCAGAGGAAATCATAATGGATAGATACCATCGAATGAATAAAAAGACAATATTACGTTCAACAGGGCGATGGATGGAAAGGTTGGTGAAGTAACACACAAACATAGACTGCAAGCTGGATTTCCAGGTCAAGGTGTATTTGGGATGATATCAACTTTCATAATTGCTCAACGCAAATCGTTGTCCAAGATAGATATGAGGTGTGTCAGTACGTAAATGAAGCGAGGTCTGGCCGCCCTTATCTTGTGGACACTGATTCTTCTCGGATTGTTGCTGGCTCCGATTGGGGAGACACAAATACCAATTCCCGGAGGATTCAAACACTGGGATAAAGTTGCCCATTTCGGCCTTTTCTTCGTCACAGGGCTTATCAGTATTTTAGGTGCCAGGTTCTTCAACCAATTCAAGACCCGTATGCTTTTCGGAAGTGTATTTGGCCTGGTCCTGGCCGCAGGCACAGAGTTTGCACAGTCCTTACTCCCATTCCGCAGTATGTCCTATTATGACCTCCTGGCCGATATTTTGGGATTGGGTCTCGCGCTGGCATTGTGTGCCTTCCTCTACCGCCATGAAGAGCTTCGCGCTTTTTTAAAATTGTAGCCAGGTTCGAACCAGATAGGCGATTTGTAGGGTTATTGATAGCTTGATGAAGGCATTGGATGAAGTTTATCATAACAGTTGATACAGAGGGCGACAACCCATGGGCAGGACCACGTGAAATTACCACGGCAAATGCAAACTATTTACCTCGCTTCCAGAGCCTATGTGAATCCTATGGATTCGGACCCACCTATCTGACCACCTACGAGATGGCGATTTGTCCAAAGTTCCAGCAGTTTGGCAAAGACCTCGTTAGAAGGAACATGGGCGAAATCGGTATGCACTGTCACGCGTGGAACAGCCCTCCTATCATACCGCTTACCCCGGATGACTTTTTGTTTCATCCCTATCTGACTGAGTTCCCGGAGGAGCTGATTAACCAAAAGGTCGCCTTCTTAACTAACCTGCTGAGGGATACTTTCGAGGTAGACATCGTCAGCCATAGAGCCGGGCGCTGGGGTCTTAACGAGATTCATGCACGCATACTCGTGGACTATGGATATAGAATAGACTGTTCTATAACCCCCTGTATTTCCTGGGAAAATTTCCTCGGAGACCCCGCCAAGAGCGGTGGTCCGGATTTCTCTGGTTTCCCGAACGAAGCCTATTTCCTGGACTTAGAAGACATCAGTCAACCGGGAAGTTCTCCGCTCCTGGAGATTCCCGTTACCACGGTGCGGAGATGTAACGTTTTAACCCGGAATATTTGTCACAGGACAAAGCGTATTCCGTTGTTGCAGGCATATTTACGCAGGTTAGTATGTGGTGTTGCTTGGTTACGTCCCAGCGTAAATAACCTATCCAGCATGCTGCACATTTTCAAGCAAGCCGTTCGGGAGAGAAGAATTTATATTGAATTAGTGATTCATTCCTGTGACCTGATGCCTGGAGGCAGCCCCTATTTTCCAGTAGCTGAAGACATTGATAAGCTATATGACGACTTAGAAGTACTTTTTAGTGAGATTGCCAATATATGCTCAGGGGCTACACTGAGCGAATATTACGACTTTCACACGTCTTTGCTAGTTCCCTACCAGGAAAATACCAGTCCGGTTATGGTTAATTAAGCAGATTTGGTGGGAAGCCCGGTGCTTCGTTTTCCTCATAACTGGCTGGCACGGCTGAAGGTTTATCCGGTAACACGATTATTCCAGACTTGTATAGATGCCTTTTAATTCATACCTTTTCTATATTCCTCTTACTCCCGCTTTCACTATATCTTTAACTCAGGTAGATTCAAACTTTTCTCCATAAGCGTAACCTGCTGACGTACCTTTTCCTTTTATCGGTGTTCTCCAATCTTCGCCGTATGTATATCTTAGCCATCTCTCCGGCTCATTAAGAATTCTCCAGTTCTGACCCAAGAATTGAATTTCATTAAACGTTTCAAATGCACTTATGTCATATTTAATCGAATGCCAAACCCGTTTGCCACCATCAAGTTTGAAAATGATAATGCCAGTACGTTGCCCATCGCGAAAAAGACCTGCGGCAGCTACCCTTTCTGAGCCGGCTCTAAATTTAAATCCCTCCTCAGAAAACGTATCTACACAGCCGACTAGCCGAGGAAAATCTTCATAAAATATTGCCAAATCGGTGTCATAATCGTAGGGGATTATTGCCTGGTCCCGATAGGCACCTAGGAAGGTGCCGAACATTAACCAAAACCTAATTTCTGCTTTATCAAGGATTCTCTTTATATCCAGTAGATTCTTAGAAGAATCAGCTACGAAATAGAGCTCGCGTTCACGTTCGAAAACTTTGTTAAGCCACTTTCCTACTATTGGGATAATCTGGATTCTCCTGGCAATTTTTATTATCAGTTTATTCTTTTTCACAAACCCAAAAAGCTTTTCTTTTAGAGAATTCATCCGTCTCTCCATAATTATCTAAATTTATCATTATATCACTATAGCATATATCATTTTATCATCAAACCCGGCTTGCTTCTCTTCGCTGAACAGTCGATAAACAAAAGGAGAAAGGAGGTGATAGCAGGCAAAAAAGAGACACGTTAATATCGTAGCAAATTTCCCCTAATTGCAGACATTCACGACCATCTCAATTATGGGAATCTGGTAAATATTAAAGAAAGGAGGTATCCTCGTGAAAAAGATAGTCATAGTTCTGCTGACACTGGCTCTGCTGGTAGGGTTGTTTCTCCCCGCGACAGTGATGGCTAAGACCAGGTGGAGCCTTGAGGGCTGGCGAATCAGTCAGTCCAAGTGGACGGATGGCAAACTGAAGACTTACTACGAGTGTAGCTGGGTATACTATCGGTTGATGGTATTCGACTATGACGGAACTACTCCAATAACTGTACAACACGATTACCAGGATGGCAAAGGGAATTTTGGGATTGACGGTGCTGAGGGTTGGTTCATCGGTCCGCAGACAGATAGCTCGGTGTCACCTTATCCATATGACACAAATATTCCTGTACTGTATGACGAGGCTGACGGAATTTTCTCTGTGGATGGGCCGGATATTGAACTGGAACCGGACGGGACTTCAACCGTACTTGAGTACGACATAGTCATAACTTCCCCCGGCACACTCATAGGTGAAGATTTTGCCATCTATTGGAAAGCTCATTGTTCGATGACCGGCGCTCCGAATGTCTCATTCCCTGAGATTATCCCTTCGGGGTCTAGCCACTGGAGTGGTGCATCGCTACATACCCATACCAGTGTCACCGGAAGGCAGGATGTTCCCATTGCGACTCCTCCAGAATTTGGGGCCAACCCATCAATTGATGTGGAGAAGGAGGTCCTGGTCGACCCCGCCAGCAATTCTATATGGGATGACGCTGATAGCCCTACTGGTCCTACGGCGCACTACTGTGTCCGGTTCAGGTATATTGTTACCAACACTGGTGACGTCACGCTGACCAACATTACGCTTGAGGATTCTGACTTCGGTTATATCAGTGTGCCAGAAGGGAAAGAGACGTTACCCAACGGCGAAACTTTCACAGTTTATTACCCTTCTGAAACTACCTCAGTGAGTGCCGAATCGGGGCAGCAAGATAATATCGCCACCGCTACCGGTTACTACGCAGAAGACCCTTGTTCGGATGAGGATTACTGTCATTACTTCGGTGACCTCTACTACTGAGCCATAAAGTGACTTGCCAGCGTCATCATCGCTACTTCGGAACCCAGGGTATCAGTATTTAGGGTGTGCATGCACTAAAAGGACAGGTAATTCGTCCTGATAGGACGAATTACCTGTCTAAATCTAAATAGGAGGGCAGGAACATGAAAAGAGTATTATATGTAATACTTGGATTGGTGTTGACACTGGGTCTCATATTTCCACTTACGGCACAGGCAACAATCTGTGGCGAGTGTGAAGGTGGGGTGACCGCACTCACTCTCAGATACCTCGGCGCAGGCTCCCCTAATATCGAGGTCAAGGCAGGAGATAAGTTGGTATTCAGTGGCCAGCCCGACGCGAATGGTGAGTTTAGCTTTGTGGGTGTCGGAGCAGACCAGAAGCTCGGCAAAGAAATCAAGGTCTACGTGAACGGCACGGAAACCAAAATCCATACCAGCTGCTCGCAGCCTATCGGCCCCGGCCTGGTAGTGGGTGACTTCGAGGTAGTCGAAGGGACCAGCTTGAAGGGCGGAAAACTCTGTCCTGTGTCTGCCCCACCGAGCGATGATGAATGTGGAGAATGCGTCGGTAAAGTAACCACGCTAACGTTGCAGAACATTGGCCTAGCCGGTCTTGTTGTGGTCACGCAGAAGGACGGTAAGACCGTATACAATGCTGTTGTCCCGGCTGGAGGGCAGTTCACTTTCACCGGCCAAGACAAGAAAGGCACGTTGGGTACGGAAATTAAAATCCTGGTGGACGGTATAGAGAATGTCAAGATCCACACCAGCTGCTCACAACCCATCGGCATCGACATGAAATTTGGAGACTTCGTGATAATCGATGGCGCCAGCCTGGATGGCGGCAAGTTCTGTCCTCCGCCTGCTGCCCCATCAATTGATGTTGAGAAAGAGGTCCAGGTTGACCCGGCCAGTAATCCTCCATGGGAAGACGCTGATGAAGCTACTGGTCCTACCGCGCACTACTGTGTCCGGTTCAGGTATATTATTACCAACACTGGTGATGTCGAACTGAACTTTATAGAGCTCAGTGACAATCGCATCCCTGCGGTTAGTGTACCAGTTAACACCACGTTAGCTCCCGGCGCACAGGTTACGGTATATTATCCCGAAATTGGCTCAGAACCTGCTTCAATACCTGCTGAATCGGGGCAGTATGAGAATATCGCCACCGCTACCGGTTATTACGCAGGACACCCTTATTTGGATACTGACTACTGTCATTACTTCGGTGACCTGTATTGACCTCGCTGCTCCATAAAGAAACTTGTTAGCGCCATCATCGCGACAAAGAAAAATGGGAGGGATAGCCAAGCTATCCCTCCCATTTTTTATAACAGACCAAAATACAGAGCCATATATTTTTTAGAAAACTCCCTCCACAGCTACATGTTCTAACAGCCTTATCTGAGTGTTGCAGGGTTCAGAGAGGTACTATTTGCATTTGGTTGTTTTTAATTAAAGGAGGTTGATTATGAATTGGGGGGATATAGTTATCCTTTTTGTTGTAGGTATGGGCATACTCACTATTCTTTTGGGCGGATTAAAAG
>Ga0068714_10007456_pt1 | contig 10603 bp, 9 predicted proteins | sample MTBNYHSulfiMetaG_FD_62988 | JGI IMG/M metagenome (GOLD analysis project Ga0068714, IMG submission 62988) | Enrichment culture microbial communities from rom New York Harbor, USA that are MTBE-degrading - MTBE-NYH (New York Harbor Sulfidogenic)... | ecosystem: Environmental > Aquatic > Marine >...
TCCAGAGGCTTCGCCCAGGAAGTGGATGGAATCCTATATCTGTTCAATCAAACCCAAGATACCAAGGAGGGAATCCGGGCTTTCAACGAAAAGCGGCCTCCAAAGTACACGGGTAAGTGATTCAAGAAGGACGAAGGCGGATGATAAGTCAAGGGGCGGTGATTGAATCACCGCCCCTTGACTTTCAAAAACGATTCAAACTTGCACTTACCAGGCGCCCACTTTGCCGGAATTAAAGTTGGCCAGAGCAGGATATCCGATCGTAACGACAGCGATAAAGATGCAGTACCAACCCGTGAACTGGAGGGCTCCAAAGTTGCCCAATCCGAACACCCAGAAGAACAGGAAAAACGCGATGGCATAGGAAACCCAAAGAATGCCGAACTGAGGAACTTTAGGAAGCTTCTTGCCTATTATGTGGAAGTACCCGAGTCCCTCGATAAAGATCAAAACGCTCATGGGGAGGGAGTACCAGCCAAGAGGCTGGAAGGCCGCAAAACCTACAAACGGATTGGGCTCGGCTCCTCCCGTCACTGCAGCATTCGCCATAGCAATATAGTCCGGATTATACATGTTGAAAAGAGCTCCGGCAAGCAGCAGATAGGCGATCGCAAAGGTCAGGACAGCGGATCCCACAACTAGGGAAACGGTCTCGCCAAAGGCCTTGTAAATATCCATTGCAACGATAAGCAGAGCTAAAATCACCATTATGCCGCCAATGATGTAGTTCAAGTTGGCGACGCCCGCCGCCGAGTACGCCAAATTCAAAATAGGAACGTTGGCCGCCCCCGCCACGGGGTTGAAGGCGGTGATAATCCCCGCCATAATTAATCCGTTGGTGAACAGAACAGCCGTGACCAGGTACAAAACGAGGTAAACCATCTGACTCTCCCTTCTTCTTTAAAGGTTTTGTTATTCTAAAAACCCATGACCTCTACGAATGAATCGGCTTTCACATATGGAGCACATCGATGTGCGATGGTTCAGGTAATGTGATGAAGAATCATTCTGTCTAGCTCATACTTACAGAGAGTCCGGCCGGAGCACACCCATATCGGCAACGTAACGACGAATAGTTCAGTGAGCATTTTGTTAGGGCTCACTTGTTGCCCCGGAGTAAAGGTTATCGTTCATCTTGTCCAGTCATTGGCTCATCCCAAATGAACAGCATTCTGGCTGAATTCTGCTCTCATGTCAAGAAAGTAATATAGGATAAACTCATAGTTTTTTTTAATAGGGCTTTCTCACGCTTTGTTTAAGATGGAAAACTACCTGCATCCCTAAATGTCAGAGTCTAAGTTATTTCGGGATCCATTTGTTTTTTCGAAACATTTTCATAAGACGGTTGAGATAAGAATTTGATTTTATCAATTCGGAATGAAATTCAGCGTTCGGTTTCTGGTGACTGGACGAGAAGGACCCCTGAGGAAGTTTGGCTTTGAACGGCTGGTTTGCCGTGTTTGTCGGCATCGTGAGCTGTGCCTATAGGGCGCTTGCCGACTCCCAAGCGGGCAAGGTAGGTACCAGCCGGCAGTTCACCCGTATCACGGGTCACCTGATTCAATACCAGAGAACTGCGCCGTTAAATTCACGTTCACCATAAGAAAGGGCGGTGAGAGTCTCACCGCCCTTCTTCGTTTTCCATACGAAAGATAAATCCCGGCTCGATCTACTCGGTTTTATCCTCCGGAGTTGTAGCGGCAATGAGTTTCATCAGTCTCTCCCAGTTGGCGTCGACCCTTTCCTGTATAATCTTTATGTCTTCCGCCGTCAGGTGACTGAATCTCCGCTGGGGTTTCAGATAATCTTCCACCGGTTTCGGTTTCTTGATGTCTCTGCTCAGAATCCACTGGCCGTCTATGACTTCGTATAGCGGAAAAACGCGGGTTTCCACCACCAGACGAGCCGACTCCACGGACAAATCCGGAGCCATGCGCCAACCCGTGCAGCACGGCGAATAAACGTGTAGATAGGCCGGCCCCTTGACCAGAGACGCTTTCTTGGCTTTGTTCATCAGGTCCACCGGAAACGCAGGAGATCCGGTGGCCACGTACGGAATCCGGTGAGCTGCGGCAATGGCCGGCAGATCCTTCTTCCAGGTTTCCTGTCCCCTACTTAACTTGCCCGGAGGTGATGTAGTCGTCATCGCACCATAAGGCGTGGAACTCGAGCGCTGAACCCCGGTGTTCATGTACGCTTCATTATCCAAACAGAGATACACGAAGTTATGGCCCCGCTCGAGCGCGCCGCTCAGCGCCTGCAAGCCGATGTCCGCGGTGCCGCCATCGCCCGCCACGGCCAGAAACGTCGTGTTTGTGTCCTCGATTTTTCCTTTACGCGTCATTGCCTTGTAGGCCGCCTCCACTCCCGAAGCCACGGCAGCCGCATTCTCAAACGCCACGTGGAGCCAGGGCACCCTCCATGCCGTCTGCGGCCAAGGCGATGTAACGATCTCCATACAGCCCGTAGCGGAGGATACGATAACGTTTTCGCCGATGGCTTTCATTACCTGACGAAGAGCCAACACTTCGCCGCATCCCTGACACGCTCGATGGCCCGGAGCCAACGGCTCCACCATGGGCAAGTTCTTTTTGAGGCTATACTTCTTAAAGCCCTTAAACGCTTCCGCTGCTGTTCCCATTATTCCCTCACATTTATGATCTTGTAAAACTCTGTAAGTTCAGATTTTTCCAAACTTTCCAATTCGGAAGCCATTTCCTCGAAGTTCTCGACGGTCACATCCCGGCCGCCCAAGCCCGCGATGAAGTTATATATAAACGGCCTGCCGACTTCATGGTACAAAGCGGATCGAACTTCCGCGGCTACAGGACCTCCGGAAGCGCCGAAGGGAAGTGCCCGGTCTATAACGCCCACGCGCTTCACATCTTTAAGCGCTTGCCGCAGCTCTTCGACAGGAAACGGACGAAACAACCGAATACGCAGCAGACCCACCTTCTTTCCCATGGAACGCATCTCGTCGACAGCCGTCATGGCCGTTTCGCCAATGCTTCCCATGGTGACGAGCACCGTTTCGGCATCATCCATCCGGTAGCTCTCCAGCGGTCGGTAGTATCTTCCGAACTGATCGCCAAACGCTTGCCAAGCTTCCTCAATCACCGGTCTCGCAGCCTTGATGGTTTCTTCCTGCACCTTTCGGGCTTCGGTATAGACCTCCGGCATGCCCACCGGACCCATGGTAATCGGATGCTTGGGATCAAGTCGCAGGGCAGGCGCGTACGGTTTCAGATAACCATCCACCTGCGCCTGGTCAAAATACTCGATGGGCTCGATGACATGGCTCAACGTAAAACCATCCAGGTTGACAATCACAGGCAACAGCACCCGATGGTCTTCCGCCACTCGATAGGCGTGGAATATCAGGTCATAGGCTTCCTGACCGTTTTCCGCCACTGTTTGAATCCAGCCCGTATCCCGAGCCAGCATAATATCACAATGGTCGTTCCAGATGCTGATGGGACCGCTCAACGCCCGGTTCACCATGGACATAACCACCGGAAGCCTCAGCGCCGACGCGATGTACAAAATCTCTACCATCAGGGCCAGACCTTGCGAACTGGTGGCTGTAAAAGTGCGTGCTCCCGCAGCCGACGCGCCTATGCAGGTGCTCATTGCCGAATGCTCGGACTCCACCGGAATGAACTCCGCATCCAATTCTCCGTCCGCTACCAGTTCGGACAGATGCTCCACAATGTGGGTTTGAGGCGTGATCGGATACGCAGCAATCACATCCACGTTGCACTGTTTCGCAGCATCGGCCACCGCTATCGAAACCTCCACTCCTATTCGTTTAGCCATCGCTGCCCTCCTCCACCATGGTTATGCAATCCTTAGGGCATTCATGGGCGCAGATCCCACATCCCTTGCAATAGTAGTAGTTCTGAACGTAATAACCTTCCTCATCCTGAGAGTACACCATGTCCGGACAGAAGATATAACACATGCCGCACTTGATGCAGCACTCTCTGTCCGTCACCGGCTTCATGCTCCGCCAGTCCCCCGTCTTTAATTTTGAGGAACTACCCGGCTCTAAGATGGCCGTTCCTAATGGTAACTCTTTCCAACTAATTGCGCCGGTTTCTTTCGCCACGGGTTCACTCCTCGATTTTGGTTTCTTCAAACGCGCGCCCACAGGACGCAATGTTTTTGGGTGCAAGTCCTCCAAAGCGATGCTCCAGCGGACCCTCCAAATCGGCCACTTCCACCACTCCCGTAGCCTTCACCAGAGCGCCCAACATGGTCGTGTTCGTGATCGGAATCTTCATTTCCTCGATGGCGATCTTGGACGCATCCACCAAGGCAAGCCTTCCTTTCAACCCATACTTCTTGCGGAGTTCCTTCCCGTCCTCAGTCGTATTGATCACCGTAACCCCGCCCTCTTGAAGACCCGCCTGTACGTCTACAATGGCCAACAGGGTCGGGTCCAGCACAACCACCACGTTGGGATTGTAAACCTTCTCTCTCGTCCGAATGGGCTTTTCACTCACCCGTGTGAACGCCATCACCGGCGCACCGCGCCGTTCAGGACCAAAGCTGGGAAACGCCTGAGCATACTTCCCCTCATTGATGGCCGTGATCGCCATCAATTCCGCGGAAGTCACCGCTCCTTGCCCGCCTCGTCCATGATACCTGATCTCTATCATTCCTTTCGGCCTCCATTATATTTTATTGGTAGAAAACCATAAAAAATAGACAACAAAATGTGCACGCTCGTTTACTTGCCGACAAACGTTGGTTTGCGCTTTTCACCGAACGCAGTGATCCCCTCTCCGGCATCCTTGGTCGTGACCATTAACCGCTGACAACGGTTCTCTTCCTCGAGATACAGCGGAAGCCTGGCCAGGACCTCTTTGTTCAAGAGTGCTTTGCACGCGGCTATGGCCCGTGTAGGTCTCTGGGCCAGGTCGCCGGCCAGCTCCTGGGCCGCCTTCATGATCTCATCATGGGGCACTACCCGGTTGTACAGGCCCAGTTCCAGCGCCTGTTCAGCACTCAAAAGCTCTCCGGTAAAGAAATGCTCGGCAGCTCTGTGATATCCGATCCTTTGAGGAAGGAAAAAGGTTCCTCCGGCATCCGGTATCAGACCAATGTTGACAAAATTCTGGGCGAAACGAGCCTTTTCCGACGCTATGATAATGTCACAGGCGAGCGCCAGATTTGCCCCGGAACCGGCGGCCACCCCATTCAACGCAGCTACAACGGGTTTGGGCATTTTCCGAATCGATAGGATTAGCCGGGTCAACGACTTCAGGATGTCCTCACTTACAGGTTTTTCGTTCGTCAGACCGAGCAAATCGTCAATGCCCTTCACATCCGCACCTGCACAGAATGCTCGACCTTCTCCGGTAATGATGACGGCGCGGACATTTTCGTCTAAAGCCACATTCTCGGAGATCTCGAGCAATTCTTTCAACATCGGGATATTAAAAGCGTTAAACGCATCGGGACGGTTTAAAGTGATCGTCGCCACTTGCCCAGACGTTTCAAACCGAACATTCGTATATGACATGGTCTGCTCCCTTTTTCCGTTATCCGTGCCTATTCCTTACGGAATAATGCGTTCCCGTAAAAAATCCGATTAGGGATAGCCGCACACCGTTACTCTTGTTCACCACTGCGTGCAACCTGCATTTGATGTAAGTTACTCCTCACCGGATAGTCTTTCGCCGATCATGGATCCCGGTTCTTAAAGGGTCAAAATGTGGACCGCCCCCACATGCGGCGAGCGGTCCATTGCGGCCTCTCACAGGAAACTTCGAGAATTTGTGATCAGATGGAACGTTCCTGTCCCTTCCAGTAAGGCTCCCGGATGAGGCGCTTGAGCACTTTGCCGGTCGCGGTCCGCGGAAAATCATCTCGGAATTCCACACTGCGGGGACGCTTATATCCAGCCAGGTTTTTCTTACAGTGATCGAGGACCTCCTCCTCCGTCAGACTCGCTCCTTCCTTCCGGATGACCAGAGCCTTCACCTCCTCACCAAAATCGGGATGAGGCACACCGATTACCGCCACTTCGCTGACGCCGGGCAGATTCATAATCACTTCCTCGATCTCAGCAGGGTAAATATTCTCTCCACCGCTGATAATCATGTCGTGCTTCCGGTCCGCCAGATAGTAGTACCCCTCGTCATCAAAATAAGCGATATCCCCGGCTGTAGCCCATTCGCCGTTGATCGCATCCCGAGTCTTATCGGGATCTTTGTAGTAGCCGATGAAAGCCGATCGGGCTTTAGCCCAAAGGGTCCCCTGCTTAAAGGCCTCTTTGACTTCATTACCCTCTTCATTGAGCAGCTTGATTTCGATTCCGGGGTTGGGAAGGCCGATGCTCCTCACCTTGCGTCGCTGGTCCTTATGTCGAAGCGTCGTCAGCGCCCCGGTTTCCGTGGAGCCGTATCCTTCGCTGAAGCGGGCGTTACCGAAAAACTCGAGGGCCGCTTCCTTGGTCTTCGTCAACAGAGGCGCACTCGATGAGCCGATGCTGGACAGGGAGGACATATCGTAATTGCTCTTGACCTCTTCCGGAAGCTCCAGGATGCGGCTGATCATCGTGGGCACCATGGACGTGGTCGTCACCTTCTCATCAGTGATCAGTTTCAGCACCTTTTCCGGATCGAATCTCCCCGAAGGCATGATCACATTGGTTCCTCCACACCAAAACGTAATGAGAGTCGCCCATACGCTGTTGGAATGGCAGATAGGAATAATGGCGAGCAAGACCCGTTTGGTCAGATCGATGTACTCTTTACCCGCTGTACGAACGAACACATTTTTGATGATGTCCAGAATTCCCCTTTGGGTGTTCATGGCGCCCTTGGGAAATCCCGTAGTTCCCGACGTGTACCCGAAGAAGAATATGTCCTCCTCGCTGATGGCCGCATCCGAAGGTTCGTGATCCGGCTGTCCTTCGAGCAACTCTTCGTAATTCTTGAAACCTTCCGGCGTCTTGTCTCTGGGAGCCACCACATAGATGTTCTCTTTTTTGACATTATTCAGAGAATCAATCTCCAATTTGTCGAACAGTTCGTATCCGACGATGACGCCGGTGGAATCGGAATTGTTGACCACGTAAGAGATTTCGGAAGGCACCAAGCGGAAATTCACCGGTACGCTTACAACCCCGATACGCGCCAAACCATGATAAATCTCCAGGAATTCGGTGTTGTTGTACATAATGATGGAGACTTTGTCCTGTCTCTTGAATCCCCGCGCTTTCATGGCGTGAGCGAGCTGGTTCGCCCGTGTGTTGAGTTCCAGGTAAGTGACTCGCTTTCCTTCAAACACTGCGGCAGCTTTATCAGGATATCGCCATGAGTTTAATCGTAATCCATCCGCTACGTTCACCACTGCCTCCGTTTTTGATTTGATTTTCGGTTAAATCCTACAACCCCCTTTATTAACGCAATTGGGACTTGTCTTTGGGGTAATTGAAATAGCCGTCCTGCCAGGGCGGTATAAACATATATCCCTGCGAACCGTCGTTCCATTGAACGATATCGTGGGTGCAAGGACCGTTTTTGGTTGTGAACGGCCTGAGCTTCCTTCTCAGCACTTGCTCGAGGACACGGCCCAGGGCAAGAAAACGTGGAATGTCCACACCGGTTTCAATACCCAGCTCATCCATCATGACCAGCATATCCTCACTGGAGCAGTTTCCAACGTCCACGCCGTCCGTATACAGCGGTCCCGTGCCTTTTCCTACGAAGTTATCCACGATGAATGCCGGCTGTCCGCCGATAGCCCCCAAGGATGCTTCCACCAGAGTAGCCCCGCCCATGATAGACGCGAAGGTATTCGCCAATCCCATGCCACGGGTATCGTGGAAATGAGCGACACGGTATTGCGCTTTATTGTCGTATTTGCCGAACTCGTCCACCAGACGGACCATATACTCATAGCTGCGAACCGGATTGCTTTCACCGGTGGTATCGCATGGCGTGAAGTGCCGTATTCCCACATCCAAACCCCACTTGATCAGGTCCACGGTATTCTGGATGGGAACCGGTCCGTCACAAGGCGAACCGTACACGCTTGCAATGGCCATATCCAGATGGAGTCCCACCGACTGGCAGGTTTTCAGCATGTCAAGGATTTCAGGTTTGTACTCGTCTCTCGTACGTCCCGAGTTACGCTTGCCGTGCAGGTCCGCCGCGGAAATGGTGAAAGCAAGCGAGTCAATCGGATCACCCTTTTCCTTTACGGCCGCCGCACGCTCCGCAGCCTTTCGGGTCATTCCGTAGGATTTGTAATGGACGCCTTCCACGCGCTTCAACCCGGCATGCACCGCTTCCGCGTCCGAAGACTGTGGAAGGAGCTTGGGATGGGAGAAGTTGGTTACTTCCACCATCTTGTACCCTGCCGCGATGAACTCATTGATGAACCAGATTTTCGTTTCAGTCGGCAAAAAAGTATCCAGATTCTGGATTCCATCCCGGGCGAATAGTTCCAGCACATCTACTTTCTTGGGTAAATTCCCTTTAAGATCTAACTTCATAAAAAAACCTCCCTATGTATAAGGTATTTAATCGGATCATATGGGAAGATTGTCGTGCTTCTTCTCCGGCATACGATCCCGCTTATTTTGCAGGACTTCCAAAGCCTTTATCAGCTTGACCCGTGTCTGTTCCGGAAAAATCACCTCGTCCACGTACCCGTGCATGGCGGCCTGATAGGGCGTGGCGAACTTCGACCGGTACTCTTCGATCAATTCCTGTTCCTTCTGTTCCGGGTTTTCCGCGCTCTGGATCTCTTTTCGAAATACAATGCCCACAGCGCCTTCCGGTCCCATTACCGCAATTTCAGCCGTCGGATAGGCAAAATTGATGTCTCCCCACAAATGCTTACTGCTCATGACGATGTAAGCGCCACCGTAGGCTTTCCTGGTGATCACGGTTATTTTGGGTACCGTGGCCTCACAGTAAGCGTAGATCAGTTTCGCGCCGTGCTTGATAATTCCGCCGAATTCCTGCTGAGTGCCGGGTAGAAATCCGGGAACATCGGTAAACGTAATGATCGGAATATTGAAGCAATCGCAGAAACGGACAAATCGGGCGCCTTTGACCGAGGCATTGATATCCAGGCAACCGGCCGCCACATTGGGCTGATTGGCCAGAATGCCCACCGTGTATCCGTTCAAACGAGCGAATCCCACGACCATGTTGCGCGCGTAATGCTTGTGGACCTCGAAAAAGTGATTCTCGTCCGCCACACTTTTTATGATCTTATGCATGTTATACACACGCTTGGGACTCTCCGGGATCAGATCCGTGAGTGAAGGATCTACGCGCGCAGGGTCGTCGGTAGGTTCCACCCTAGGCGGCTTTTCCCGGAAGTTCTGCGGAAGATACGACAGAAGTTCCCGCACCATCCGGATGACTTCCTCGTCGTCTTTTCCTTTGAAGTGAGCCACTCCGCTGAGACTCGCATGAGTTCCGGCGCCTCCGAGCTTTTCAGTGGTAACATCTTCATGACACACGGCCTTGACCACTTGCGGCCCGGTTATGAACATGTAGGATGACGTCTCCACCATGAAAATGAAGTCGGTGAGAGCCGGCGAATACACAGCCCCCCCGGCGCAGGGTCCCATGATTACGGAGATCTGGGGGATGACCCCGGAAGACAACACGTTTCTCATGAAGATATTGCCGTAGCCCGCCAGACTCGTGACGCCTTCCTGGATACGAGCCCCTCCTGAATCTTGAAGACCGATCAGAGGACAACCGTTTTTCTGAGCAAGATCCTGGACCTTACAGATTTTATTGGCGTGGGCCAGGCTGAGAGATCCACCCAAGACCGTAAAGTCCTGGGCAAACACGAACACCTTCCTCCCATCGATCTTGCCGTGTCCGATAACCACTCCGTCTCCCGGAAAGCGCTTCGTATCCAGGCCGAAGTCCGTCGAGGTGTGATATACGAACCTGTCCAGCTCTTCGAACGTACCTTGATCTAAAAGCTTGGCCAGTCGTTCGCGCGCCGTCAGTTTACTCTTATTATGCTGATCGTCTATCCTGGACTGACCACCTCCTAATTCCGATTGTGCTATTTTTTCCTCAAGTAATTTGAACTTATCTTCGTTAGCCATCTGTCCCCCCAGCATTGAAGCTGCAATAATAAGGCCGCTGTCGGCGAATCCGCCCCTTCCTGCTCTAGGTTTCGAGTACACCGTCCTTCTTCGGCGCGTCGTACACGTCGGCCTCTCGGACTCGACCACCCGGGATTTCTCGTCCCTGGATTCGAATTTCGAATGAGCTGCAAAAGAAGGTACGATATGCGCCTTCCAGCGCCAAACCAACATCGCGCCGAATCCCGGCGCGATGTTGGTTTGATGGATCCCGAGCGTTAACTATTCTCGTTCGAGCGTCATGGCGAATCCCATACCACCACCAATACACAGCGTGGCAAGAGATTTCTTCAGGTTGCTCTTCTTCATTTCATCAGCAGCCGCGTAAACGATTCGACCGCCTGTGCAGCCAATGGGATGGCCGATGGAGATTCCACCGCCTCTGACATTTGTTTTACTCCAATCGAGGCCCAACTCGCGGATGCAGGCCAGCGCCTGGGAAGCGAATGCTTCATTCAGTTCTATGAC
>Ga0068714_10007458_pt1 | contig 10602 bp, 10 predicted proteins | sample MTBNYHSulfiMetaG_FD_62988 | JGI IMG/M metagenome (GOLD analysis project Ga0068714, IMG submission 62988) | Enrichment culture microbial communities from rom New York Harbor, USA that are MTBE-degrading - MTBE-NYH (New York Harbor Sulfidogenic)... | ecosystem: Environmental > Aquatic > Marine >...
TCGCTGGGTTCGCCTAGGCCCATCTCGGCCTGGAAGCTTGAGATGGCTGTGCCCCAGAGGAATCCGTCAGGGAGGACCCTTTCAGCCATGTGAATCAAGGTGATATGCGCGACTGAGAATATAACAGGTGTCAGCGCAGCGACCTAGAAACCGGATGGCCAGTCACGGCTGGAGCAGAAACCATCCCGTTTGTCCCGTTTCATGATAAGTATTTTAAGACCCCCCGCATTCCTTATTTCCCTCTCACGGTGAATCGGATGACTAAGCGGGTTATGATAGCTCTCGGCGGCAACGCCATAAAGCAGCCCCACGAGAAGGGCTCCTTCGAGGAGCAGATGAGCAACGTCAGCATCGCGTCCACCCAGATCGCTGAGATAGCCCGCAGGGGCTACCAGATAGCGATAACCCACGGCAACGGGCCCCAGGTAGGTAACCTGGCCATACAGCAGGAGCAGGGCGCCGAGATGGTGCCAGCCCAGCCCCTGGTGGTGCTGGGGGCTATGACCCAAGGCCAGATAGGGTATATGATGCAGCAGACCCTTCACAACCTCCTCGCCGGCGATGGTAAGGAAGTAGCCACCGTTGTCACACAGGTCGTTGTCAGTGCAGATGACCCTGACTTCCAGGACCCCACCAAGCCTGTGGGACCCTTCTACGATGAGGCCACCGCCAAGAGGCTAGCAAAGGAGAACAACTGGATCGTGAAGCAGGTACGGCCCACTGGCGACAAGACGTGGAGGCGTGTGGTGCCCAGCCCCATCCCAATAGGTATAGCCGAGGCCAAGGTCATCCGTAAGCTCGTTGAGTCGGGCGTCATCGTCATCGCCAGCGGCGGCGGAGGCATCCCCGTCATCAGGAACGGCTCAGGCAAGCTGGAGGGCATCGACGCTGTCATCGACAAGGATAGGGCGGGGGCAGTCCTGGCTGAGGAGGTGGGCGCAGACATATTCCTCATACTCACGGACGTGGAGTACGCTCTCCTCAACTTCGGCAAAGACAACGAGAAGCCCGTCAAGAAGATGACGATCACCCAGGCCAAACAGTACCTGACCGAAGGCCACTTCAAGGCCGGAAGCATGGGCCCCAAGGTGGAGGCCGCCATGGGCTTCGTAGAGAGGGGCGGCGACCGCGCAATAATAACCAGCTTGGGCAGGGCCGTCAACGCTTTGGAGGGTAAGACCGGCACCCACATTGTGCCCGGCTAACCATTTTCTTAAATAACCCATGAGCACATTTTCCTCTCATGAGCGAATCACCTAGCTTACTCACACCCCTCGTAGCCCAGCTGGGAGTAGGCGGCCTCGGCGGCCTATGCGTGGGCTACGCCGTGAAGAAGGTAGCAAAGATCGTGGCGGTCATCATAGGACTGTTCTTCCTGGGCCTCCAGTACCTGGCGTACCAGGGAATAATCAACATCGACTATGTGGGCCTAGAGAACTGGGCGAAAGGCGTCGTCTCAGGAGCCGGCGCCCTAGAGGGAGTGCTAGCTGCCATGATAGCAAACCTGCCTTTCGCTGCAAGCTTCGCCGTGGGCCTGGCCATGGGCCTCAAGATGGGGTAAGTCTTACACAGGTCAGGGTCTCATAGAAGAGGGGCTGCTCCTCAAGCACCTCTACCATATAACCCTCGAAATCTTTTTCACATATACCTGTCAGGCTACTGTACACCATGAGGACTCCACCACCAGGCCTCAAGTGGCTCCGAGCCTCAGCCAGGAACCTGAGGATAGTCTCTTTGCCAACCACTCCTCCAGCCCACGAAGCCTCGTCAGTGTCCCCCTCCGAAGGCAGGTAGGGCGGGTTGAACGTTATCCAGTCGAAGACGCCCTCCACGCAGTCGAAGAGGTCGCTGAGGGCGAACCTCATCTTAGCCAAGACCCTCATCATCTTTCCCCTCCTCTCAGCCTCTATGAGGGCGGCGGGGTTGACGTCCACTGCAGTCACCGAGAAGACTTCCTTCTTAAGGGCAGCTGCTACAGCCTGTATCCCTGATCCTGTGCCCATGTCCAGGACGTCGCCGGAGACCAGCCTCTCCACGTGCCTCAGCAGCAGGTACGAGTCCTCGGATGGCTGGTACACGGGCTCCATGAGTATGCCTCTGCGCCCCCGTTTTTAAGGTGCCACGTATCAAACTCTCCCCGGATGATCAACATTTTTACTGCCTCGATGTAGTGGTTCACCCATGGAGATTATGTTCCTGGGCACGGCCAGCATCGGGGGCGTACCCGAGTGGGACTGCGCCTGCGCCAACTGCATGAACGCCAGGGCGGACCCAGCCCTCAGACGGACACGCTCATCCATCACCGTCACCTTGGACGGAACCAACCATGTGCTTGTGGACGCCGGCCACGACCTCAAGCAGCAACTGGAGGCCCGTGGATTGGCGCCCACCCCCGAGGAGGCCGGCGAGACCAGGCGCATGAGCCGCCTAGACTCAGTGTTCCTCACCCACGGCCACGCGGACCACACGGTGGGCGTGGCGGAGTTCTGCACCGGGAAGAGCTTCGAGCTGCCAGTGTACGCTCCCCCTGACCTAGTGGAGTTCCTGTTCGGCTCCGAGGATAGGCACGCCTACTTCGGTGAACTGGGGCGGCTAGCCAGGAACTACGTGGTACCTAAACCCCTCCCAGAGGACAGGTGGGTGACCGTCCTGGGCGGGCTGAAGGTGAGGGGTTTCGAGGTCCCCCACACCCAGATTCTGGACGACGGCAGGCGGTACCCCAGCACCACCTACGCCTACGAGTTCAGCCAAGGCAAGAAGCGGTTTATCTACGCCCCGGACATTGGAAGCATAACGGATGGGCTCAGGGAAAGGCTGGACGGCGCTGACCTATTCATAGTGGACGCATGCTTCTGGTGGGACGACGAGCTAACGAGGATAAGCGGTATACCCGTCACCAGCTACCGGCTGGGCCATGTGCCCATGGAGGAGTCTGTCAAGCTGCTCTCAGGCGTAGATGTGGGGAAAGTAGTGTACACCCATTTCAACCACACCAACCCCGTTCTCGACCCATCCAAGCCATACAGGAAGATGGTGTACGACGCGGGTCAGGAGCTGGCCCACGACGGCCTGAGGGTGAGGCTCTAGTAGGTCCTGCTGACATACGCCACGTACTTTGCCTCGTCCCCGCAGAGGATGCAGGCGCCCGTGGGCTTCTCATCGGCGTCCCATCGGGTGCCCCTGATCTCCCCAGCCACGAGGTCCTTCATGTTGTAGGCGCAGTCAGGGGCCCCGCACCAGTTGACCCGGACGATCATCCGCGACTCCATGTAGACGCGAAGCTGATCCATGTCGTGGGCGTCCACGATGAGGCTCTCTAAGGTCTTCCTGCTCCTGTCGCGTAGGTTCTCGAAGATGAGGCCGAAGAGCTCGTTGACCTTCTCCAGCATCTCCGCCTCGTCCACAGTCACCTTCTCGAAGGTGTCACGACGCACCAGGGTGACTCTCCTGTTCTTGGCCTCCCGGGGGCCCACTTCGGCGCGAACCGGCACGCCGAACATCTCCCACTTATAATACTTGTCCCCGGCGCTGAACCTGTCATCGTCGTCCAGGGCTGCCCTGACGCCCGCGGCCTCCAACGCCTCCTTAACCTCCTTGGCGTACTCGTTAACGCCCTCCGACTTGCCCTTGAACAGTATTGGAATGACCACCACCTGCTTGGGCGCCACAGCCGGCGGCAGCACAAGGCCGTGGTCGTCGCCGTGGTGCGAGATTGTGGCTGCCAGCGTCCTCCCGAAACCCATCCCGTAGCACGTCGTTGTGGCGAACGCCCTCGAACCGTTAAGGTCTTCATAGCTGAGGTCGAAGGCCTTGGCGAAGTTGTACCCCAGCTGGTGAACGGTGCCTATCTGGTTCACCTTGCCGTCAGGGTTCCACGTGTCGAACGCGATGCTATAGTCTGCGCCGGCGAACTTGTCAAAGTCAGGCCTCCTGAGCATAATATAGCTTAGGCCCAGCCTGTCGTAGACGCTCCGATAGATCTTGGCGGCCTTCCTAACCTCCTCCTCTGCCTCCTCATAGCTGGCGTGGGCCGTGTGGCCCTCGTTCCACAGGAACTCCCGTCCACGGTAAAGTGGCCTGGTGGCCTTGGTCTCGTACCTGTAGACATTGCAGGTCTGGTGCATCTTTATGGGCAGGTCCTGGTGGCTCCTGGTCCACAGCTTGAACATGGGGTATATGGCGGTCTCGCTGGTCGGCCTCAGCAGCAGCCTCCTCTCAAGCAGGTTATCCCCGGCGTGGGTGATCCAGAAGACCTCGGCACTGAAGCCCTCTATATGGTCCTCCTCCCTCTGGAAGCTGTCCTCAGGTATCACGACTGGGAACTGCATGGGCTCGTTGCCGTTCTTCTCAAGCTCCTCCTCGAGCATCCCTATGATGCGTTTAGCCACGCTGAAGCCCCACCCTGTGTAGACGGTGAAGCCCTTCACCGGGTAGCGGTCGTCAGCCACCTTCGCCTCAAGGAGAACGTTGTCGTACCAGTCACTGAAGTTCTCCTTCGGCGTCAGCTCCTTCTTAGAGGACTCCTTCCCAGTCATGTGTATTCCTCTACCCCCCTGTCTTTACCGCAGTGTTTTAAAAATGTAGAGGCTGTTTCTTGGTCCTCTGGGCGTGATGATGTTTTGTCACTGTGTCCTCACAGTGGGTAAACTCTATATCCTGTTGAGCATCTTGCGTATCTATGCCCATGGTTAATCTCGAGGATGTTGTCTGCATCGAGGAGACCCACGTGACGGTTAGGGGGTACAGGCGTAGAACCACAGTGCCCTCCTGCGTGTTCAAGTTTCTGGACATTCGTGAGGGAGACACGCTGAAGTGGGTGGCCACCAAAGACGGCGCGGTGTTCATCACCAAGAAAATTGTATAATAAAATGTAGCATTGATCCATGCATACACATAGTTCAACAATTAACTAATTCATAACCTATTTTGAAACGGATTTACATCAGAAAAACAACTTGTTACCGGCATATAATTTTTGGTGCTCGCGCCGGCGTGTTACTATACTGAATGTGTTAGTCAGCCTTCTCACCTACTGCTGTACAGGCTATCAGCCACCACAACCCTGAGCCCTTCCACCACCACCAACGAAGTCTTCTCCATGAGCTCCTAACTGTGTCTCTTCTCGTTATCGTTAGCCGAAGCCAAGACAGCAGCACAGTCATATCGCTGTCAACATCCCCCGCCTAGCGGACCTTGTAGCCGAGGTCGTAGGTCCTGCCCTCTCTTCACACACGGCTCTCAGAATCAAAAAACCATGGCCATCATCACCTGAATTCCGCCTGCTCCAAGTCTTGATGAAGGGTGGCATTTCTGAACCGGGTTAGCTGGGATGAGTGGTAGGATTTCTCGTTTTCCTTGATGTTGCAGATCTCTCTGAGGGCTTCATCGTTCCCAGAGTCTGCGGTAGATCTCTCTGTCGCTTAGGATACGTCTCAGCTACTTGATCATTAATGCTTTGAAGATGCCTAGTGGGTTTCTTGGTGGTCTTTCTGGTCCTGTTTCATGGCATGGCCTTGATGTGCTTTCTTCTATGTATCTAGGTCAAGCATTGAGAGGATGGATACTACACCCCTATGTTTCTCCATCTTCAGTTAAACGTAAACATCTGTTGCATGTATATGTTAATTCAGAGAATTTAGCTACACGCTGGTGCGCGTAAATTATAATATCTAAATTTAATAGAAGAAAATTTATCCTCAATACACTCAACTAATAATCTCTAGGAAGCAAGCGGATGATACCCCCGTTAAACTTGATGTTTCGACTGTTTAATGGAACCGTAACTATAGCGATCGCGTCTTTACTCCTCTCCATTTTCAGGAGGACGAATAAACGCTTCTACCTCTACTGGGGTATCGGATACGTATTGTATGGAGTTAACATCATCATAAGAATGCTTACACCGACAGAGTTAGGCGTCAGTTTCCTTGGGATGATCGCCTTCCTGTTACTCATGTCGGGCTTCGCGATGATGGTGGCAGGTATAGGTGAGCTCGTTGATAGAACCAGAACATTCCTCGCTTCATCTCTAACTATACTATTGATTCCATTGATCCAGTTTATGTTAGGCAGAGAATGGGTGCCTCTGATGATGATCGTTTCATTGGCCCCCTACCTCTTCATGGTGTTATGTCTTATAGTCATTGATTGGAAGTTCGGCATAGATGTAAAACTCCAAATCGCAGGGTGGTTGAACCTGTTCTTCGTAAATCTTGGGTTCATCACAGGACTCGGAGACCCAGGTTTCACAGACTTGACGTCAATTATGGCTAAAATAATCATATTTTTTGGAATGACTCAACCAAAATTCTCCTTTCTAGCGGATGACCTTCGGATGTTTCTGATAGGCGGGGCCCCCGTGGAATACGCCAACCGCATTAAGGGCAGGTTTACTATGCTTAGCCAGTCAAGCACAGGAAAGGAAAAGGATGTCCAATGGATCAAAGAAAGGCTCCTCAATAATTCGAAGAAAGGTATACGTACTTTACTCATTACTATGTACGATCTCATTACCCCTAAAGATGTATACACCAAGGACACTGTGAATGAACTATACTTCGTTAGGGTTTTACCTGGGGATCGATCAATCCTCAGGACATTTGAAGATAGTATAATGTCGATTAACGACGACCTGAATCAGATAGACTTACTGTTTTCCGATGTAATCAGTTACAGTAACGAGAGGACTGTTCCATGTGAGATCGTACTCTATACGTTGTCGCACCTCATTCACATGCATGGGTGGAGAAGGGTTTACTCTATCATCACGTCAAAGAACCCTACAATAAAATCCAGCCAAGTACAGTTTACCTGTTTCTATGATTCTAGGAGCCATGAGGACAGGTCTGAGGTCATAAAGTTTGAGAACCTCGCTGACAGCGTGGTCTCCGTCTAAACAGTTTATGTGAGCCTCAATAACTCATTGAAACTTTCCTCACGCATACCGATCCTCTGGATGCGAGCCATTCCCTCCTTCCTGTGAAGGTACTTCTTGAAAGTATCTTTAGGTAGAAGGGCGACTTTCAAGGGTGTGTAATTCATGAAGTTGGTGAGGTCTCTCCAGTCTTTATCAAACTCTATAAGCCTATTATTCACCCTATCCAGGACTTCGTCCTCACTCATGGTTTCCGATAACTCTATGTAGAGTGATAGAAACTCCCGAGACTCATGAAGCTCTCTTCTAGCCGTGAAGTCAATGAACGGTAAATTCGCGTCGTGGAGTACAGAAACCATCTCTTCCTCGTTGATGCGTGTGAAGTTATGTAGAACCAGGAGCCTATCTGCTCTTGAATAGTACTTGAAGACTGGAATGTTGGAGTTTAACAGGTTGTCCCCCTTTGAGACGCACTCAAAGAGGTCTGGCATTATGTACCTGGTAAGATCGTTGTAAAGGGGGGTCACTATCAGTTGATACCTTTTACCCGGCTCGACGTCAATCATGCCGATAGTCTCGGGGGGCTCGGTCACCGTAACGACGTTTGGATCGATGGTCTGATCCTCAGAAAGAAACTCGTGGTATGCCACCCTCCAGTCGAAGAAGAATGAACCGGGGTATTCCACTGAAGGCAACCCTGAGAGAAATGTCTCTGTTGACCCGAACACAGTCTTAGGGTAATGCCCGCTCTTTGCCTTAATCTCCTCTTTTAAAGGTCCTGCTGAAATATCCTGTGTTAAGAAGCCTTTGAGATATATCTGGTCGTCGACCTGAGGACATATCTCGTCTAGGAACGTTGTGGCTGTCATGTACGCTATGTCTATTTTTTCATGATTCTTTATGAAGTAGTCAACCTTCTCCTTGAATGACATGTTGTTGGAGTCCTCAGGCACCATTTTAATGAAGGCGGATTGGACGCTCCTGAGTCTTGTGGTTATGTGACCCCCTATGAAAGCTCCGCCGGGGAGGTTCGCGTACACAGTGTCCCCCATCTCTAGAAGAGAACTTGTGCCGTCATGTGTGCAGATGAAGAAGAGGCTGATTACTGATCTCTTCAGGTTCTCCATGAACCCCGTCTTCGGAAGTAGGAATATCTTGGGTTTGCTCATTGTTCCACTTGTTTGAGACCGAACGTAGTCGTTCAACGGGTAAATGAAGTCGTTCTCATGAGGGTTCTTGAAGAAGGGTAGGTAATAGTTGTAGCCTGTGAAAGGGATTTTTTCTATCCTGATGTTTTGCTCCACTCCAAGTTTCTTTCCTAAGCCTGACCTAGCTACTTTCTCGATCTTTTTCCTGATCAGAGCGTCTTCCTTGGCGCTGATGTCTCTCTCTTTAAGAAAGTCGAGTGCATACCTCTTTATCAGAGGTTTCGCAGCACTTATCACTAATTGAGCCACGTTTCTACACTCACACCGTGACCGATTCAGCGTTGAATACTTGGAGCCCCCTAGAGGTGATCACGTAGCGCCTCGGCTGCTCGTCGAAGTCTATCCCCCTCATCTTGTCGATCCTTATTGTCTTGACCAACTTGTACTCTTGCAGGTCCTTCACTAGGATGATGAGCCCGTCGGAGAGGAACTGCTCCATGTAGAAGTCAGTGTCCTTCGGCACACCCTCAGCCGTGATGATGGCCGAGCAGTCAAGGTTCTGCACCGTGTCAAAGAGCTGTCCTATGATGTACCTTTTCCTGCCTGACCTCTGCTCGTGAACCAGAATGCTTGTGAGGGGGTCAACTAACAGGTGCTTCGCCCCCACCTTCTTTATAGCTCTCTCAATCTCCGTCTCTATGCTGAGCTGAAGTTTTCCGCGGGTTCTCTCTATGGGCTCCACGATGCCCTGGCTGTGGGGAACCATGAAGATGTCTAGAACCTCAACTTTCCCCTCGTTTATCGCCTTCTGGACATCCCATCCGAAGGCGGCCGCATTCTGTATCTTCTTCTCCATGGGTTCCTCCAAGGACACATAGACGCAGGGCTCGCCCCGCTTCACCGCCGCCATCATGTACTGTAGAGTCAGGATGGTTTTACCCACTCCCGGACCGCCGCTCACAAGTACGACGCTGCCTTTTGGGATTCCTCCCCCAAGCATCTCGTCTAGACCCGACACTCCTGTGGACACCCGGGGAACCGTTACTTCAGTCATCTTGTGCATCTCTTCTTGTTCCACTGCAAGCCTGAGTACAGAGAAATGTCAACTGAGACATTAGGTTCCAGTTCCTCTGTACTCACACCTGAGGATTACAGCATTTCATGACACGTTACTCTATTATCTTTTGTGCTGGATTATCCGCAGGCCTTCTACTTGCCATTTCTTTTACCTCAAGACAGTGCGTTGAAGCCTTAAATCCAGCCAACCTGCAGACTCTTGTATGCGCTTCAAAGCGGGCGACAGGTACCCTAATGAGTACACCGAGGCTGAACTCAGGGACATAGCTGGAAGTATAGAGGTCGTTGCGACCGTGCCCGTCAACGTGCAGGTGGAGGCCGAGCACAGGGTCTACGACATGAGTGAGATGAAGGAGATCCTCAGCAAAGCTAAGAAGATAGTGCTCCAGGACTGCGGGTGCAGGACGGACCACGGCAGCTGCGACAGCCCCCTGGATACGTGCCTGAGCATAAACGAGGAAGCCGACGAGTCGCTGAAGATGAGCCGATACCATCCCCGCGAGGTGAGCCTCGGGGAGGCGCTGGCGGCGCTTAAGCGGAGCCACGAGGCCGGCCTCGTCCACATGGCGTACACGTTGAAGGGCAAGGACTATCCCTCTCCCATATGCAGCTGCTGCCCGTGCTGCTGCCACACCCTGGGCGGCCTCGTTAGGCGAGGCATACATGCACAGGTGCTCACTTCGCGCTACATAGCAGAGGATGACTCGTCCCTCTGCACAGGCTGCGGCGTCTGCGTGGACAGGTGCAGCTTCCTCGCCCGAGAGATGGTGGATGGGGGACTCGAGTTCGACAAGTCCAAGTGCTTCGGGTGCGGACTCTGCGTCTCAACGTGTCCAACCTCCGCTATAAGGCTGGTAGAGAGGTCGGGTGTTGCGTAGCCATGGATGAAGAGCTTACCGGCCTCGTCTCCGAGCATCACCAGAGGAGGCCCCTCATGCGAGCCGCGGACTGGTACAAGCTGCTGTACCAGGGAGTCTTCGGCGTGGGCCACATCATGGGAGGCTCTGCCCTTGACAGGCTTTTAGAGGAGGCCGAGAGAGTCAGGGGCACAGGACCCCAGGGTGAGCCCCTCGTGGAGAGGGTCTCCCCCGACGGAGCCGTTGTCAGAGTCAACCTGAGGCCCTACATGCTTGGCGGCGGGAACCTGGAGAAGCTATACGAAGTGATGCTGGCGTCCTCCACCATGAAAGGCGAGCCTAAGACGTTCATAAGGCTCTGGCGCAGGTTCAGTGGGGTGGCCGAGGCGCTGCATATAGGGGTCGATGAGATGGAGATGTGCGAGCTCGATGACCTGCTGGCGGAGAGGGGCCCCGTCCCCATGCACCACACGCCAGAGTACCGTGAAGCCTACTACCCGGCTTACAGAGTGGTGGCCTTGAGAGAGCTTGAGGGGGCTCTAGGGCGTTCGCTGTCCTCTAATTAAGTTTAAAATTCGATCGAACCTAGATTACTATGATAGTCATGTCCAACAAGATAAAGGAGTCAGCTTTCAAGTGGATCGAC
>Ga0068714_10007459_pt1 | contig 10601 bp, 5 predicted proteins | sample MTBNYHSulfiMetaG_FD_62988 | JGI IMG/M metagenome (GOLD analysis project Ga0068714, IMG submission 62988) | Enrichment culture microbial communities from rom New York Harbor, USA that are MTBE-degrading - MTBE-NYH (New York Harbor Sulfidogenic)... | ecosystem: Environmental > Aquatic > Marine >...
CCTCTGGAAAAGCCCTCCGCATCACCCTGCCGGCGGAAGACTGGCAGGAGGAGAGCGTGCTCGAATGGACGGACACCACGCGCACGGAACTACGGTACCGCATCACGCGATTCATGACCGCGCAGGCAGCCGCCAAAGGGGCCGACGGCAAGGTCTACCTGCACGGCGTACATCTGGCCAACGACCGGAACTCCGATGGAAGCTGGGGCCCCCTCCACGGCCACATCATGTGGTCGGACTGGATGGCCGAGGCGAACGTGAACAAAGAGCCCCCCACCGTCCCATAGCGGCGTCGGTCTCGTCTCTCGTACCGTCCAGGGATTTTCCTTATAGGTTCCAGCCGGGTTTCCTCTATAATGGAGTGCATGGAATGGAGGTTGAATGGGTCCGGCATCGCCGGGTGGCCCGAACCACATCGGCCACGGAGCTCCACAGGTCTCAGGCACATTGACACGAGGAGAATTGGAAGGAGGTTTCACCATGAGCAAGTCGCGATTGATCATTCTGTTGGCCGTGGGCCTGGTGGCCGCACAGGCTTGGGCTGTGGACAAATCCCTGGTCCTGTACCTGCCCTTCGACGATGGCGCCGGCACCACCGCCAAGGACGCCTCCAGCTACAACAACCCCGGCACCGTGGTGGGCAACGCCGCCTGGGTTGCGGGCCACAAGGGTACGGCGCTGGAGTTCGTCAGTGGTTCGCACGTGACAGTGCCGGAGATCCCCCAGTATGACGTTACCGCCGAAGTCAGCCTGTTGGCCTGGGTCAAGGCGACCACGGTGCCGAACTGGGGCCGTGTGATCGACAAATCCCAGTGGCAAACCACGGGTTTCGATCTGGTCCTGACGCAGAACGTCGGTCTACCCCGGCTCGAATTCTTCGTCAACAACACCACCTCGCTGGCGGATGCGCGGACCGTGGTGATCGACAATGAATGGCACTTCATCGTAGGGACGTTCGGCAACAAGACAATTCACGTCTACGTGGATGGCGAGATGGAAGGCCAGGCCCAGTCCGTCGGGCAGGTGGACATCAATCCGAACGACTGGCCGATCATGATCGCCGGAGAGACCAGTTCGAACGGTGGCCAGCAGTTCTTCGGCACCATCGACGAAGTCGCCATGTACGACCGCGAGCTGTCGGAGGAAGAGATCGCGGACATCTTCGAGAACGGTATGCCTCAGGCGGAAACCGCGGGGAATCCTCAGCCGAAGAACGGCGCTGTCGATGTGCCTCGCGATGTCGTGCTGGGCTGGACGCCGGGGGCGCTCGCCGCATCGCACGATGTCTACTTCGGCACTTCGCTGGCCGACGTCGAGGGCGCCAGTCGTGCCAATCCGATGGGCGTACTGGCCGGCCAGGCGCAGTTGGACACTGCGTATGACCCCGCCGGACTCCTCGATTTCGGGCAGACGTATTACTGGCGCGTCGACGAGGTCAACGCCGCGCCCGACAACACGATCTTCAAAGGCGAGGTCTGGAGCTTCACTGCCGAGCCGTTCGCCTATGCGATCACGAACATCGTCGCGACCAGCAACGGCGTCTCGGAACCGGATTCCGGCCCGGAGAAGACCATCGATGGCTCCGGCCTCAACGCCATCGATCAGCACTCGACTCTGAACACGGACATGTGGGCCGCCGGCACCGGCGGTGCTGAGCCCGTGTGGATTCAGTACGAATTTGACCGGGTCTACAAGCTCCATGAGCTCTGGGTGTGGAACTACAACGTCGTCTTCGAGATGATGCTGGGCTTCGGCTTCAAGGACGTCACGGTGGAGTACTCCACCAACGGGACGGACTGGACCGCGCTCACCGACGTTCAATTTGCCCAGGCGACGGGTAAGACGACCTACACGCACAACACCACGGTGAACCTCCAGGGAGTCGCGGCCAAGTACGTCCGACTGACAGCCAAGAGCGGCTATGGCCTTACCGGCCAGTTCGGGCTCAGCGAGGTCCGCTTCTACTACCTGCCGGCGCAGCCGAGAGAGCCGCAACCGGAATCCGGGGCAACAGACGTCGCCATCGACACGGTCCTGGATTGGCGAGGCGGCCGCGAAGCGGTATCGCACGAGGTCTACCTCAGCACCGAGGAAGCAGCCGTCGTCGACGGAACGGCCCTGGCCGGCACAACGAGCCAGAGCAGCTACGATCCGGCCACGCTCAATCTGGGGACCGAGTACTTCTGGAAGGTCGTCGAAGTCAACGAGGCCGAGGCCGTCAGCTCGTGGGAAGGCGAGGTCTGGAGCTTCTCCACCCAGGAGTTTCTCGTGGTGGACGACTTCGAGAGCTACACGGACGACGTCGAGGCTCACACGACGATCTACGACGCATGGATCGACGGCTATACCAACGAAACCGGCTCCACGGTCGGCTACTTCGACGCCCCGTTCGCGGAACAGGACATCGTTCACAGCGGGCAGCAGTCGATGCCGCTGTTCTATGAAGGCAACTCACGGGCCGACTTCACGATAGACGGAGCGCAGGATTGGACCGCAGGCGGCGCCGCAACGCTCGTGCTGTACTTCCACGGCGACATGGGTAACGATGCCGGCCAGCTTTACGTGACGATCGACGGAACCAAGATCCTGTACGACGGCGCCGCCGGCAGTCTGGCGACCGCATTGTGGAAGCAATGGAACATCGACCTTGCCTCGGCGGGCGTCAATCTGCGGAGTGTTACCGAGCTGAGTATCGGCATCGATGGCTCCGGCTCGGGGGTGGTGTACATCGACGACATCCGCCTGTACCGCGTGGCTCCGGCGGTGGTGACGGCCCAGGACCCGGGCGCTACATCCCTGGTGGCGCTTTATGCGATGGAGAACAACGTCCAGGACAGTTCCGGCAACGGTTACAACGGCACAGCGTTCAACGAGCCAACTTACGGGCCGTCGCTGGCCGGCCAGGGCCAGGCGCTTCAGCTCGACGGATTCGCCGACTACGTCGCACTGCCCATCGGTCCGGTCCTGAGCACGCTGACCGATTCGACATTCGCCACGTGGGTGAACTTCCCTAACACCGGGGGCGACTGGCAACGGATCTTCGACTTCGGCACCAGCAGCACGGCCGGCTACATGTTCCTTTGCCCGCGCATCCCGGCCGGCCAGATCCGGTTCGCCATCACGCGGGCCGGCGGCAGCGAGTCGGTCATCCAGACGACCACCATGCTGCAAACCGGCTGGCACCATCTGGCAGTCGTAATCGACGGTGCGAGCATGCAGGTGCAGCTCTATCTGGACGGCGACGTGGCCGCCAGCGGTCCGACGGCGACTCTGCCGAAGGACCTGGGCAACACGACGCAGAACTGGCTGGGCCGCTCGCAGTACACCGCCGACGCGTACTTCTCCGGTTCGCTCGATGAATTCCGCATCTACAACCGGGCTCTCTCGGCCGGCGAAGTCCGCTACCTGGTCGGGGATCGGTAGGCGTTCGCGTCCATATCGAGGACGCACCAACGTGGATCATCAAGGGGCCTGCGCCACCGCGGCGCGGGCCCCTGCTGTTTCCGCAGCGGGTGGCCGTTCAATCTCTATCGAGCGACGACGCGTTGCCAAGAAGACCCGTGCGAGGTATCCTGTGGCCGTGACCGATGTCTGGGGATCGTCAACCGAGTCCTGTCAGGGAGACCATGATGCGTAGACTCATACCGGTACTGCTTGCCGTTCTCGTCGCCTCTTCACATGCCACTGCCCAGGAGACGACGGCGGTTCGCCTCAGTCCGTCTGTACACCTGCTGCCCGGTGCGGTCAACGGCGTTTCCGTCGAACGCGACGGACACACCCTCGTCATCTATGGCGACCCATCGGGGACGCTTCAACGGGCTGACATGGTCCTGTTCACGCACCACCGGCGCGATGTGGTCTGGGCAGGGCAGAACCTCGTTCAACACGGTGCCAGGGCCGTCGTGCCTGCCGCCGAGGCGCCCGCGTTCGCAAAACCACAGGAGTTCTGGGATGCCTTCATACGCGCGCGATTCCATGACTACCGTCAGCAGACGACCAAGGTCCCCGCGGTCGCGTTGCGAGTTGATCGCTCCGTAGCTGATGGGGACACAATTGGGTGGCAGGACCTCTCGCTAAGGGTCGTGGGCACGCCGGGCTACACTCGGGGCGCCGTCAGCTACCTGTTGGACGTCGATGGCATCAGGTACGCCTTCGTTGGCGACCTGATCTACGGCGACGGGCAACTCCAGGACCTCTACAGCCTCCAGGACGAGGTTCCGGACCTGCGGATTGGCGGCTATCATGGGTACGCTGCCCGCATGGCTCAACTGATCGCGAGTCTGCGGGCAGTCGCCTCCGAGAAGCCGGACGTGCTCGTTCCGGCTCGTGGCCCGGTCGTCCGGGATCCCCAGGCAGCCATCGCGCGTCTGATCGACCGGCTCCAGGCGGTCTATCGCAACTACCTGGCCATCAGCGCCGGCCGCTACTATTTCAGCCGCAGCTATGACGCCCTTGCGGAGCGCGTTCTCGGCACGCCACATAACGTGCCATGGATGCGTCTGGCGACCATCGATGAGGACCCGCCCGGCTGGATGCGATGCATCGGAAACTCCCGACTTCTGCTCTCGCAGAGCGGCGCCGGCTGGCTGATCGACTGCGGCTCGCAGGCCATCATCGATGAGATCGGCAAGCTGCGCGACGCTGGCCGACTGACATCCCTGGAAGGCGCGTTCATCACCCACTACCACGACGACCACACCGAGAAGATCAATGCCCTCCGGAAGGTCCTTCCCTGCCCCGTGCTCGCCACGCCTCTGATGGCCGATGTCCTCAGAGCCCCGCAGGCATATCGACTGCCCTGCCTGACGACTGAGGCCATCACGGACCTGACCGTGGTCCCCGACCGGCACACGAGACGTTGGCGCGAGTTTCAATTGACCTTCTACGACTATCCGGGGCAGACCCTCTACCACAGTGCCCTGCTCGTCGAGCACGACAACGGCGACAGGCTTTTCTTTCTTGGTGATTCGTTCACGCCCTCCGGAATCGACGACTATTGCCTCCTGAACCGCAACCTCATGCACGAAGGGGACGGGTATTTGCGGTGCCTGGACATCCTGGCCACCCTTCCAGACAACTGCATGCTCGTCAACGAGCACGTTTCACCGGCCTTTCAATTCGACGTGCCGCAATTGGCGCTCATGCGTAAGACGCTGGCCGAACGCAAGGCTTTCCTGGCTGAACTGTTTCCGTGGGACGACGCCAATTACGGCATCGACGAGCAGTGGGCCCGGATCTACCCCTATGGACAGACAGCTCGCCCCGGTCAGACGGTGGAGGTCGAGGTGCGGCTCCTGAACCACTCGGATCGCGCCCACGAGTACATCGTGACGCTTCACTTGCCCGATGGATTTGCCGCCGAACCTGCATCGGGCCGTCTGATGGTCGAGCCCCGGACGGAGGGGGCCATCACCGTACGAGTTTCGGTTCCCGCCTCATCGGTCCCATCGGCGTGCGTGGTCACCGCCGACGTCGCGTTCGATCGCTGGGACCTTCGCCACTGGTGCGAGGCCCTCATCGAAGTCCAGCCGTAGCAACACCAGCATAACCAGCGCAAATCCGTACATTTGACCCATCTGCACCCCTTCCATGCCTCTGGCAATCCGAGGGGCCTGGCGGCCGCCAGCATAGAATACGGTTTGACATTGGATGCTGGAAGTCGTATACTGGATGCCCGCAGAGAAGGGAGATTTCTGCGGCATTCTGCCGCACGCGTGCGGCGAATGCTTTCTTTCCTCAGTTTTCCCATGGATGTGGTAGCGATGGCAGAAGCCCGCGGGTTCTCGCGCGACTGGAATGCTTTCGCCCTATATGCAAGGAGTGGGGTATGAGAAGCGAAAAGAGAAGAGCCACAGTCCATCGATACAGCATTCTCCTGGGGTGTCTGTTCCTGGTGATGGCCGCAACCGGCCCGACGACGGTGCAAGCCCGGTCAGTCTACGTGATCGCGGAGATCACAAACTCCGCCACTCCGCTGCCTGTTCTGGCGTACGATATCGGTCTGGACGGTTCGCTGACGTTTCAGGCCCGCCAAACGATTCCGTTCCGAGACGGCGGCGCCGTCGGCATGGCAGTCGACTGGGAATCCGGGTATCTCTTCATCACCTACGAATTCGGCGACGCGATGGAGATACTGGATGCACGGACCATGGCGGATGTGGGCTGGGCCGCCGCTCCGGAAGCCGAGAGCCTTGCAGGGGTGGTCTACGACGAGACGAAGGACCTGCTGTACGCGGCCGACCGAGGCACCGAGAAGCTGTACGTCTACACGTGGGACGCCAGCACGGGAAGAGTCCAGTTGTACCCGGGTGCGCCGTTCGCCCTGAAAGGCTCTTCCGCGTATGGAATCGATCTGGATGAAGCGAGAGGTCTGCTTTACGCCGCCAGCGGTGACCGAACGATCTGCGTCTACGAAACCTCCAACTGGTCCCTCGTTCGGAAAATCCAGCTCGATCGGCCGGCGATCAGCATCGCCTTGGACCTGAACAACGAACTGCTCTACACCGGCGCGGGATACCTCCGCGACTCCTTTCTGAACCAGTACAATATGGTCACGGGTCAGAGCAAGGCGGTGCAGGTGGATGAGACGGCCGGCGTTATGGGCATTGCCGTCGATCCGGTCAGCAGTCTGGTCTATGTGACCACGGGCCTCAGTAACATGCCCGGCGGGGACGACCTGCTCTGCTACGATCCGAACCTGGTCCTTGTCTCGTCGATCCTCGACATCGGTAATCCGACGGACATCGTCATTCCGGCCCGGGATATCGGCTACAATCCGCTCGGTTTCGCCAAACGCATCGCCACAGACGTCGAGCCGGAGGAAGGGGAAGAAATCTATGTCAGCGCGGGCGAGACGATCACGTACCAGCTCAGTTTCGCAAATCTGAGCCTCGTACGGGAAGTCTCCATCATCGACACGCTTCCGAGCCAAGTGACCTTTGTAGAAGCCGACGGTGATGGTGACACAGGGCACTACGATGCGGCGACGCACACCTACTCGTGGCTTCTGCCGTCGGTGGAAGCTGGGTCTCAGACCCGCCTCGAACTCAGGGCGAAAGTCGATCCACATGTTCCAGCCGGAACTCGGATCCGCAACCGGGCCACGATGCGAACGCGGGTCATTCCACCCACCTCCGTCAGTGTCGACGCGCTGGTTCGAGGCAGCGACTGGAAACCGCTGGGGCTGAGCAAAAGCGTGATCGGGGGTATCCAGAGCGAAGGAGGGGTCGCCTACGCGAACGCGGGCGAAACCGTTTCCTATGCCATCTCTTTCTCGAACGAGAACAACAACTATCCTGTGACCAAGGTCTCGATCGTCGACGCGCTGCCGCCGGAGATGACGTTCGTAGACGCCGAAAGTGCCTCGGGCACGGCTTCGTACGATCCGGTGAATCACACCTACACGTGCTCTTATGCCTCTCTGGCAGCCGGCGCAACGGGACAGATCACCCTCACGGCGCAGATCCAGGACGATATCCCGGCCGGAACCGTCCTGACCAACTCGGTGATCCTCACCACCAACGAAACCGAGCCGAGCGCTGCCACCGCCGACATAACCGTATGGCCGAGCCAGTTGCAGCCGCTCCTCCTGGCGAAGGCGATCACCGCCGGTGGGACCGAGCCGAAAGAAGACGGCACGCGGTACGTCGAGATCGGGGAGAACATCACATTCAGCGTCTGCTGCGACAATCGTGACAACGAGGTGCCGGTGGAGGATATCACGATCATCGATTTCCTGCCGCCCCAACTGATGTTCGTTAGCGCCGAAGGAAACGGCCAATTCGGCCGCTACGACGCGCAGACCCACACATACGTCTGGTCCATTTCGTCTCTGGCGGCCGGCGAGAGTATTTGCCTGGAGATTGTGACCCAGGTCAAGGCGGGGACGCCGGCCGGGACCGTGATCGCAAATCGAGCGACTGTCGACAACGATCAGATCGAAGCGACCACGGACAAGATTGAAGTGACGGTCAAACCGATCGAGCGGGCCCTCAACGTGACCAAGCGGATCAGCGAGGGAGCGACGACAGACGACAGCAAGACGCAATACGTGGGGATCGGGACCGAGATCACCTACGAAATCTGTTTCGACAGCAACGGCAGCAGTCACCGCGTACAGGGCCTATCCCTGGTGGATGTCCTGCCGCCGGAAGTCACGTTCGTTTCCGCCGATGGGGACGGCATCTACGGCTCCTATGACCGGGGTAAGCACACCTACACGTGGTCATATCCTTCTTTGCTGCCCGATTCCTCCGCCTGCGTGAAAATCGTCGTGGAAGTCCGCGAAGAAACGACGCCGGGTACGGTCATTGAGAACTCGGTGACGATCGACAGCGACGACACCAATCCGCAGACCGCCCGCGTGACGGCCGTGGCCGCCCAGGCGAGGCCCAAGCCTCTGGAACTGACCAAGACCGTCACGGGCGGCGTCCAGGGGATGAACGATCAAGGGACGATGTATGTCGCGGCGGGCCAGGAGATCACCTACACGGTGTGCGTACAAAACGACAACCATCAGCGCGTCAGCAACGTGATCGTCGTGGACACCCTTCCGGCTGAGGTGACATTCGTCACGGCCGGCGGAGACGGGGACTTCGGAGCGTACGACCGTGCCAACCATACCTACACGTGGCGGTATGCCACACTGGAAGCAGGAGAGAAGGTCTGTGCGGAGCTGGTCGTCCGGGTCAACGACGACGTACGTCCGGGATCGACGATCACCAACCACATCCGAGCCGCGTGCGACGAAGTCGTACCGGCCGAGATGGACACGGAGGTCGTGGTGGAGTTGGAGCCGCCCGTCGTGAGCAAGACGGTGGTGGCCTCCGGTGATACCGATATCTCCAAGGTCTACCCCGGTTGCGTCCATCCCGGCGGCGAGGTCACCTACGAAATCTGCGTCGAGAACACGCAGGACGTCGTCCTTACTGGCGTGTTTGTGATCGACCACCTTCCCGACGGCGTAACGTTCGTCCGCGCCGAAGGTGACGATGGGTCCGGATACTACGACCCGCAGTCTCACACATTCACATGGGCATATCCGGTGCTGCGGCCCGGGGTCGTACAGTGTGTGACGTTGACGGTCCGGCTGAACTATGACCTCACACCCGGCCAGATCGTGGTCAACTCCGTGAGTCTCGACGCGGCGGAGACTCCGGTCGTGACGGCGAGCGTGGAAGTCTGCGTGGGTGACGCGCCGCTGTCGGTCGCGTTGACGTTCAGCCCGCTGATCCTCGGCCGCACCGGCTACAACCCCTCGGACCGGCTCACCGCCCTGCTGGAGTTCCCGGCCGAGGTCAAGGAGAGCGACATCGGCCTGGAAACGCTGTCGCTCGATCCCGGCAGCATCACTGCAAGCTCGCGATCCGTGACGGTGGTCAAGGGAAAGGTGCAGATGCGCGCCACATTCGATCTGATCAGAGTCCTCGATGCGATCCCCGACAACGGGATTACGACCCTGTACGTCGGCGGCAAGTTGCAGTCCGGACTTCCATTCGTCGGACAGGGGACGGTGCTCGTGGTTGCCGAGAGACCCTATTAGCGTTGCGACCGAAAGAATCCTGCTTCGTGAGGAAAGGAGCTTTGAATGAGACCGAGAACAACATTCGTTAGCCTCTGCATCTGCCTGGCCGTCGGTATCCCGTCGGCGCTGGCGGGCGCCCCGATGGGACCAACGCTGCCCGTCATGGAGAAGGGACAATGGGCCTTCGGCATCGAGTACGCGTACGAGAAGATCGACGTCGAAGCCGATGGGAGTTGCATAGAGAGCATCGTCGGTGGACCATCGGAGGGCTACCACCAGGAGTTCACGATCGACAGCATGAAAACCAACATGCTGTTCGGACGCATCGAATACGCTCTGTGCAGGGATTGGGACGTATTCGTCCGTCTGGGTGCCTCGGACGCCGACGCGGACATTGAGGCGTCCGGCCCCGGCGTAATCCTTGGAGGCACGGGAGGCGAAGTGGGCTTCGACGGCAGCTTCGGCTTTGGCGCCGGCCTCGGCACGCGGGCGACGCTCTACCGGTGCGGGCCGTGGCGCGTCGACGGTCTGGCCCAAGTGACGTGGCTGGACCCGGACGATAGCGACTTTCGGATTGCCAACCCCGAAGACCCGGGCGAAATCGCCGCAGGCACTGCTAAGCTCGATTATCTTCAGACCCAGATCGGCCTGACCGCTGTCTATCGAGGCGACGCCTGGAGCGTCTGGGCCGGCCCCTTCCTTCAGATCATCGACGGCGACCTGGACATGGACGCGCAGTTCATCTTCGATGGCGTCACTGAGGGGCGGATCTGCTGTTCCGGCGACATCGAAGAAGACTCGCAGTTCGGTCTGAGCGTCGGTGCCAATTGTGAAGTGAATGAGAACTTCATCGCCTGGATCGAAGGTCAGTTCACGGGTGACTCCTGGCTGGTGGGCGTCGGTGGAATGATCCGCCCCGACCATCTTTTCGGCGAGTGGTGACAGAGCCACGTGGGTCCCATTAGTCCCATCGGTCCCATTGGACCTATGAGACCGATAGGACCTATTCGCAGCGAGCCCGCCGGCGCTATCAGTCGTCTTTGAATCTCTTCATCCACTCGGGCCAGTCGCCGGGCCG
>Ga0068714_10007462_pt1 | contig 10599 bp, 9 predicted proteins | sample MTBNYHSulfiMetaG_FD_62988 | JGI IMG/M metagenome (GOLD analysis project Ga0068714, IMG submission 62988) | Enrichment culture microbial communities from rom New York Harbor, USA that are MTBE-degrading - MTBE-NYH (New York Harbor Sulfidogenic)... | ecosystem: Environmental > Aquatic > Marine >...
CCGATTATCTGAGAGATACCCGTAACTGGTATCTGACCATGGGAGATTGTGAGGTATTTTGAACTGAGGAACTTATTCCTTTTGACGTGACCTCAAAATTATTATAATTTTCTCCAATTAAGACTTTACAAATATTAACGTATTGTAAATGCCAAAACTTATCATTATCGGTATGGACGGGGCTTCGCCGGATCTCATGCTGCCCTGGATGGAGCAAGGGATGCTCCCCAATTTTTGCCGAATAAGGCAGAATGGGGCCTTCGGCAGACTAAATTCCGTTCCGAACCAACGCAGCGCCGCGGCCTGGAGCAGCTTTATCACCGGCCTTAACCCCGGCAGTCACGGAATTTTTGAATTCTATGAGCGGGTGCCGGGAAGCCATGATATTCGTTTCAGCCGTGCTGCCTCAAGGGATGGAATCTCGTTCTGGAAATATCTGTCGGAAAACAACAAAACGGCCATTGTGGTTAACGTTCCCATGACCTACCCCGCGGAAGAGATAAGGGGTTGTTTCATCAGCGGCCTGGATGCCCCCGGTAAAAACAGCCCTGGATTTACTTTTCCAGCCGGCCTATTACAAGAAATTGAAAGAGAGGCAGGCGATTATATCCAGGAACCCGGCGTGACCAGTCTGGTAATGGCCGACCGGACCGAAGAGGCATTGAAAAGGGTGATTGAGTCGGTCCGGCAGCGCGGTAAGGCAGTGCGATACTTAATGAGCCGATACGATTGGGATACGGTAGTAGCAGTCTTTAGAGAAACGGACCCGGCCCAGCACTGTTTCTGGAGGTATATGGGTGACGGTGATTCTATGTTTGAGAATGCCATCGCCAAGGTCTACCAGGAGGTGGATCGCGAGGTAGGCGAGATATTGAGCGCGGCCGGCGATGAATATCGGGTGATGGTAATGTCGGATCATGGATTCGGATTTCGGCAGCATGGGAATGGATGCTTAAATCAATGGCTGCATGAGGCCGGCTTCCTCAAATTTAGAAAAGTTAATAATGCTGTCTCAGTTCCGGGCGTATTGCGGCGTTCCTACCAGTTTCTGGAAAAATTCGTGCCCCGCCGTTTCAAGGAAAGATTATTCAGGTTAGTTCCCGGCCTTATCAGCAAGGTCCACTCAAGGGTATTTTTTTCTGCGATTGATTGGGATAACACCATCGCCTATGCCGACAATATCATGCCGGTTATCTGGATAAACACTGCCGATACCGGTTCCGCCGGCAGGATACGGAGAGAGGAATATTGGGATGTGGTTTCCAAACTTAAATCTGCGCTCCTGGAGAAATGCCTGGAAGCCGATACGATGAGGAAGGTGGTCGAGTGGGTCAAACACCGGGAGGAAACCTATGCCGGTCCCCATGTAGAAAAGGCTCCGGACCTCTTGATCCGATGGAAGGAGTCAGAAAAGATCTCCGGTCTCTGCTATGGAACGGATGGGATTCCTTTACATCCACAGTACCCTACCCGGGAGTTTACCGTTATCTCCGGCGATCACCGGCCGGCGGGCGTTTTCATGGCTGCCGGGGATGGGATTAAGAAAAACATCGAGATACATGGTCTTAATCTTGTTGATGTACCGGCAACCGCAATTTATCTAAACCGGTTACCGGTGCCGGAGTACATGGAAGGAAAGGTCCCGGAAGACCTCTTTGAAGACCAAATTTTAGCATCCAACCCGCTACAAACTGACCGGCGCAAGTTTGTTTCAGATAAGGCACAGGCCTCAGAATACACGCCGGAAGAGGAATCGGACTTGAGGGACAGATTGAGAGGGCTCGGGTACCTGGAGTAATGAAAAGTATCTTAATGCTGTTTTCCATGAGCTTTGAACCCTATCAGGGGCGTTATTTGAGGGCTTATAACGAGGCCAAGACCCTGGTAGAAAACGGTTACCAGGTAACTGTCCTGGGATGGGACAGGTCGGGCAGGAGTACCCCTTGTGAGGTTAGGGACGGCATCCGGATCGAGAGGATTCATCAGGCAGCCCCGGATCGTACCGGCATTAACAGCTTGCCGAGTTTTATAAGGTTCTGTGCCAAGGTAATACATCATGTAAAAAAGGGGCGTTTTGATCTTATCCACTGCCATAACCTGCAACTGTTGCCCTTGGGGATTTTGCTTAAAAGATTGAAGAAGGTACCCTTGATTTTTGACAGTTGTGAACCGGATTATTTTGCCCTCTACCCGCGCAAATTACAGGACATGGTCAAGTCCTTTGAAAAACTCATGGCCAACAGGGCGGATGTCATCTTTGTGCATAATGATTATCAGGTAAAAAAATATCACACGCTTGGCCATAAACTGGTGACTCTGATCGGCAGCTATCCGACGAAGGAAATGAGGCCGGACCCGGTTGAAAAGCCTTCAATAAAAAGAGAGGTGGTACTGGGACGCATTGGCTCTATCTACCAGGACAACGGTATAGAAGAGATACTGGCAGGGTTCAGACTGTTATCAAGGTCCATGGAGAATGTTTCACTTCTTTTTGCCGGCCGGGTGTTCGATTCCTATCAAAATGACTTCGAGCGCCTGACTCAAGGGATAGGTGACAAGGTAAAGGTGCTGGGGGCCTTTGATTGTCACGATATGTGTAAATTGTATAGCCAGATCGATGTTTCCATCATAATATACCACCGGTCAGCCTGGTTCAAAAATATAACTCCGACTAAATTTTTTGATTCTTTGGCCATGGGAGTGCCGGTAATTGTCTCGGATATGGGCGGCCTAAAGGAAATCGTTGAACATTATCGCTGTGGTATAGTCGTGGACGAACGCGACCCGGAAGAGGTTGCTGAAGCCATAAAAAAGATGTGTGAAAATCCGGCATTGCGGTATGATATGGCCATAAACGGACTGAGGGCCGTTAAAGAAAACTACAATTGGGAGCGGATGCAAGAACGGCTCTTGCGTGCATACAGCATCGTAATGACATGAAGGATGTAACGATTGGCATAGCCACCTGGAATGCGGCCGGTCTTCTAAGGGATTGTTTGACCTCGATCGTGAAGAATGTGACCGGACTGACCTATGAGGTGGTCGTTGTGGATAATGGCTCTGTGGATGGAACTCCCGATATAATGAGAGATGAGTTCCCTGATTTTATCTTTATCCGAAACCAAAGTAATGAAGGCGTAGCCAGGGCGCGTAACAAATGCCTGGATGTAGCCGACTCCCGGTATGTTATTCTCCTGGACGTTGACACCATTATCCATCCGGGTTCTCTTGAGACGCTGGTTGAGGTCATGGACCGCCACCCCCATGCGGGTATCGGCGGTCCTATGTTACTGAACCCCGATAGCAGCATTCAGTTGTCGTGCAGGACTTTCCAGACACCATTGACGGTCTTGTTTAGAGGCACTGTTCTGGGTAAATTATTCCCGGAATCCCGTTTTGCGCGAGGTCACCTTATGGCTGATTGGGATCACAGGGATGTCCGGTCAGTAGACTGGATGATGGGCGCCTGTCATATCATAAGACGGGAGACTCTTGCCGATATAGGCAAACTGGATGAGGGCTTTTTCTACCTCTATGAAGATGTCGAGTATTGTTGGCGGGCCAGAAAAAAAAGGTGGGATGTCCTTTATATCCCTCAGAGCCGAATTACCCACATCTACCAGAGGCAAAGCGCCTGCCGATTTAATATTATGACCATCAGGCATATAAAAAGCATATGCCGGTTTATGGGGATCAGGTATTTGGGGTGTCAGGGTTCCATTCAATATCCCCCCTCCCCTTCAGTTGCAGGACAAAACCTATTTAAGAGGAATTGAGAATACTATGAACAGGACAGCGAAAGAAAAACGTACTTACTCAAGGGTCTTATATGTCTTAATGTTTGTTCTGGCCGCTATACTTAACCTTACAGGCTGCGCTTCTCAGCTTAAGGGATCAGAGGCCGGAGCAGAGGTTTTGCCACCTCCCCTATCTGTACAGGCAGAGGAACCGGAGTATATACTAAGGCCAAGTGATGTGATCTCGGTGTCGTTTTTCTACTTTCCCCGGCTTGATACCACCCTTAAAATCAGGCCGGATGGCTATATCTCCATGGCCCCTATAGATGATGTCAAGGCGGCAGGCCTCACGGTGCGCGCGTTGGACGAAAGGCTTACCGGACTCTATGCGGACCGGGTAGAAAATCCGGAGCTGACGGTTACTGTTAAGGAATTTGCCTCCCAGAAGATCTATGTGGGGGGAGAGGTGAGGGGCGGAGGAATCTATGACATGGAAACAAACATGACGGCGCTGTCGGCTATTTTCAGGGCAGGCGGGGCATTGGATACCGGCAACCTGGAGAGCGTAATAGTTATCAGAAAGAAGACAGACGGCGCGCCTCTTGTTATGTCCATCAACCTGGAACAGGATATAAAATCAAGGAAGATCCAAAATGATATTTGGTTGCAGCCTCTTGACGTGATCTATGTGCCCAAGACCTTGATTGCCAAGATCGACCAGTTTGTAGATCAATACATTGACAAGCTGCTCCCGATAAGCTTGAATGCCGGGTTTAGTTTTATTAAAGACATAGACGATAACGACAGCACTGTAACCGTTGTTTCTCCTTGATGGATTGCATTGAATTTAACAGTATAAAAATTTACTTATAAGGTTGTATTTCCAGATACCCTTACTGAATATTGATGGGTGAGAGTTATGAAGGTTAACCAGTCTCTATTGGAAGAAACACTGCGGATTAAAGTCAATTTGGCGCAGACGAGGATCGGCAAGCCGCTGAAGTCAATTATGGTTACCGGCGCCAATCACGGTGAGGGGACCTCTGTCCTGGCGGCCAATCTGGCATTCGCCTTCGCGCTTAGTGACAAATCGCGGGTGCTGTTAGTCGACGCAAATGTCCGGCAACCAAGCCTGCACGTCTTGTTTGGGCTTGAACGTGAGAACGGTTTCCTTGATTTTATCAGTGGTGAGATTGAGCTGATCGCAGGCATCAAGGAAACGCATTTCCCCAATATCAAGGTGATGACCGCAGGCCGGCCGCCTGATGATAATAGTCTCACCGCCTTTACCGCCATTTCTCAAGATACCAAGGGTTCTATTGAAAAGGATTTTGATTGGGTTTTATATGATACGGCCCCGGTCAATTGCTGTCCTGATACCTTAATGGCGGCTACGCTGGCAGATGGGGTGATTCTTGCCATTCAGGCTGAAAAAACCAGATGGCCGGTGGTTAACAAGGCCAAGGAGACATTGGAAGCCATAGGCGTACACATATTGGGCGGCGTTCTGACCAGACGCAAACACATTGTTCCGGGGATTATTTACAAGCGATTCTAAAAAGAAACCGAAGGTTATGATGGGGGAACTATGACATATTATTTCTTTTATATAGTCTTCAAAAGAAAGTGGCTTATAATCTCTCTCACCATCCTGGGCATTGCCTTGACTGCCCTGGGCACCTATCTATGTACGCCGCTGTACAAGGCGACTTCGAAGATAATGGCGCATTCCAATGTCAGCCAGGAAGTTATTCTTTTCAACGATCTTTATCAGCAGGTCCCCAAAAGTACGAATGTCGTGCCGGCCAATAATTTCATTGAGGTGGCCACGAGCCAATCCCTGGCCAGGGTCGTTGTAGATAAGTTTCAGCTGGACAAAAAAAAGCAGAGAAAGCTGGAAGAACCTGAAGACTTCAGGGAGTATTTCTGGTCTTATTTGAGGATATTGGAGGACGGGATTAAGGACGCCGTCAAGTATCCTTACAATCTTTATAAGCAATGGACTACCGGGACATACCCCCAGAAATCAGGCCCTGATTATACGACCGAAGCGATCAAGGAATTCCAGGAGGATATGACGGACATAGACTGGGTGTCTGAATCGGACATTATAAATTTGACGATTTGGGCTGAATCTCCCGCTGACGCCGAAGGTATTGCAAAAGAAATGACAGACCTGGTTATCCAGAAGAGTATCGCTCTGGAGCAAAATGCAGCGGGCTATGGCTATAATTTCTCTAAAGGCGAGGTGGCAAAGGCCCAAGGTGAACTGGCAAGCGCAGAGCAAGACCTCCATCAATTCAAGCAAAAATGGAATGTGAGCCAGATTGAAAAGCAGAAAGAGATCAAACTCGGTGAATTGGACGAAGTAGAGAGGAATTTAATATCCATAAACGCCGAGTTATCCGCCAAAAAGGCCAAAATGGAAGAGGGTGAGCGGCAGTTAAAAGGGCAGAAGAAGTTGCTCACATCCTTAAGCTCTTATGAGACCCTGCTCAACGAAAACGTTTCACTCAGCGTCGATATCAATGCCCTTATGGCGAAGAAGAAGGAGTATGAATTGGCGAGGGCGCAGATAACATCCGAACTCGGCGAATTAGTTCAGAGAGAAAAGGAGCTGACACAATTAGAGCGAACGACGACTCTCAAGGAACAGCTGTTTACCCAATTAAGCAGTAAGCATGATAAGTTGGCTGTACAAAGGGTATCCAATCTCAGTGGATTCGATCTAAGAGTGATCGACAGCCCGGAAATCTCAGAAAATGCCGAATCCGACTGGCCCTATTGGGATCTGAATCTGGAGATCGGAATTCCGGCCAGTATACTGGTAGCCATAGGTCTTGCCTTTTTGCTGGAGTTGAGAAATGAATCCTTCTGGATAGGTGAGCAGATTGAAAAAAGATTAAATATCCCATCACTCGGTACAATTCACGAGGTAAAAAACTTAAAGTAAGGAGAAATTAAACCAGGACCCTCCTCTGTAACCAGTTGTCCGGACAGAAAAGATTTATGAATGTACTCCAGTTAACCAAGGGCGCTTTAATGGGCGGAGGAGAAAGGCATATTTTGACCCTGCTGGAGGGTTTTCAGGGCCGGACGGTGAATATGTCCCTGGCTGTTTTCACGGAAGGTCGCCTCTCGGCCGCGGCCCGGAAACTTGGTATCGAAGTCTATGTAATCCCCAAGAGATACCGCGGGGATATGGCGCCATTGAGGGATTTAATACGTCTTATCAGGGCCAGGCATATTGATATAGTGCACACCCACCTCGTCAGCGGCAACCTTTATGGCCGTATGGCCGGAAAGATTGCCGGGGTCGGGGGTGTCGTCTCTACGCTTCATCATTCAGACAAGGGGGCTTTGGGACGGCCTTCCCGGTCGCCCTGGCACGAATTCCTGTTCAGACTGGACATCCGGATGGCGGCCCTTTCCGACCGAATCATCGCACCCTCGGCAGACCTGAAGCGATTACTGATGAGGCGGGGAGTTAAGGAAAACAAAATTGTCCATATTCCAAACGCCGTTAATCTCGATCATCTGCGGTTTTCGGAGGAAGAGATGGATGCCCGCCGAAAGGAATTATGCCTTCCGCAGGGTATCAGGCTGGTGGGTATGGTGGGGCGATTGGCCCCTGTAAAGAATTTTGGTCTTTTTCTCAGGGCAGCCAAGCGCGTCATCGATGCGGGGATAAAGGCCATGTTTGTCATCATAGGCGACGGTCCATTGCGGCCGGAGTTGGAGGACATGGCAACGGAATTGGGTATCCGCAACCACATTATTTTTACGGGCTTCCGGGAAGATGTGCTGCAACTGGTTTCTTTGCTGGATCTTTTTGTCCTCTGCTCCGATTCAGAGACTTTTCCGCTCGCACTCATTGAAGCCATGGCCCTCAAAAAACCGGCTATTGCCACAAATGTCGGAGGAGTGCCGGAGATTATTGATCACAATGTGGACGGATGGTTATGCCCGGCAAGAGACGAGCTGTCCCTGGCCGATGCCATCATCCACCTGCTGACTGATGAGAAAAAGGCCGTAGAGATTGGCGGCAGGGCTTACCATAAAGTCATGGCCAACTTTGCCTTAAGCGGCATGACGGATAAGTTACTGGATGTTTACCATGATCTGGCGCATTAATTTTTTTCAGATGGCAATGTCCGGGATATTCCAAACTCAGTAAAAAATATGTCAACAACAAACCAAGGCAGCGGCGCTTCCGGTGCACCGGAAGGCATCCTTACCTTAGCCAAAGGGACTACGCTTTCCTTCCTGGGAGAAGTAGGGCATATTGCCATAACTTACATATATGGAGTCATAGTAGCCAGGTTTCTGGGCACACGCGATTTCGGGGTCTTTTTCCTTGGCATAACCATTTTTAATTTGGCGACCTTGTGTTCCTACTGCGGTATCGAAGACGGCCTTATGCGTTTCCTCGGTCGCTATGTCCAGAGTAAAGAGATACCCAAGGCAAAGGGAGTAATCCGTTTTAGCCTTATCCTCTCGTTAAGTCTTGGGATTCTGTGCGGCGCCTTTTGTTTCTTTCTCGCGGATTTTTTTGCGGGGAGGGTCTTTAATGAACCTAACCTTTCTACTGTATTGCGCTACCTGAGCCTAGGCATACCAATATTTTCTTTCCTGACGGTTTCGGTTGCCTCTATAAGGGGTTTTAAGGTCCTGGCGCCTTACGTCCTGATACGCAAGATATTTTTACCAATCATCAGCTTCACCCTGGCTGTTGGGGCGCTTACCATGGGCTATGGACTGCATGGATTGACGATGTCTTATGTTATCTCTATGGGCGCTTCAGCCGTGCTGGCTGCTTTTTTACTTATGTCATTTCTTTCCCGGTTCAACGAAGAGGGCAGTTCTACATATGATTTAGGCAGCTATGTCTCTTTCATCAGCGCCACTTTTCTGGTGAATATCCTTCTGTTTCTCTCTAATTGGAGTGACATGATTATCCTGGGGATATTTCGCTCCTCCCAGGAAATAGGGATTTACTTCGCCTCCAAGAGGACGGCTTTGGTCTTAAGTCTTCTCCTTATATCTCTCAATGCCATCTTTGCCCCTGTGATTGCACATCTTTACAGCGGCAATAAAATTACCCAGCTAAATCGCGCCTATAAAGCCAGCACCCAGTGGATGTTAATGCTTAGCCTGCCGCTTTTCCTGATCATGGTTTTTTTTGCCGAGGAGCTTTTATCACTTTTTGGTCCGGCATTCGGGTACGGCCGCATGTGTTTGATTGTTCTGGCTGTAGGACAACTGGTCAACGCCTCCTTTGGTTCAAATGGTTATCTCCTCATGATGACCGGCCATCATAGATGGATGGTGTTTAATGCCATAATGTTTGTAATACTGACAATACCCCTGACCCTGATCCTCGTTCCCCGCTACGGCATGCTCGGCGCTGCCTATGCCAACGGAACGGGAATAGCCTTTGCTAACCTGATAGGCATGGCGGAGGTATATTCAGTCCTGCGTTTGCATCCCTACAGTATCTATTATTTCAAGATACTGCTCATGGGCGCTATAACCGCCGTTATTACCTGTATCGTACGATACTACTTTCCAACCGACGGATCTATCGTTTTTTTGTTGGCAGGGTCGGCCTGCGTCTTCAGCCTCTTTTTTGTCCTGGTACTCCTTCTTGGTCTCGATGAAAATGAAAGGCTGGTCTTGACGGCAATAAAAGAAAGGCTGATGCCCTCTTAGGCTTGAGGATCCAGAGATCATATTTTTAGGATAATTACTAATGAATAGAGATAACAAAATAAAACAGAAGCGGAAAACCTGGAGGAGACGCCTGGTTTCCCTGAGCAAAATCATCCATCAATTTCCCCGTGTGGCGCTGCGTAATCCGAAGGCAGCGATCAAATGGCTGGAAATTGGGCTGTTGAAGCGGGCAGCCTCGCCTTATTGTTATAACTACCCGTTCGTATTGCAGATAGAGGTTACCAACCATTGCAATCTGCATTGCAGGATGTGTCCACGCGAGCGTGAATTTCAGGCGGCCGGTATCAAGCCCAGTAATATGCCTTTCGAGGTATTTGACAAGATCATGCGCGGATGGATACGACATGTCTTTCAGATACACCTCTTCGGTCGTGGCGAACCCCTGCTGACCCCGGAACTGCCGAAGATGATCGAATATTCGGCTAAACATGGGGTGCCTTATATCACGTTTACAACCAATGGACACCTGCTCCGGGGAGAGGTAGCCGAGGCCCTTGCCTGTTCTGAACTGGACGAGTTGCGCGTAAGTATTGATGGCTCTGACGAAGAGGGTTATCAGGCAATCCGCAAGCTCCCCCTTCAAGATGTAAAAAACAACCTCAAGGCGTTTCGGTCAATGTGCGATATCCCTATTTCCGTTACAACCACCCTATGTAAAGAGAACTGGGACAGTATTTACAATATGCCGAATTTAGCTGCCGAACTCGGGATTACCTGCCTACGTCTTCTCCCGGTATTTCCATACACATTTTTTGGTATGGATGATATAATGTTAACGGAAGATAAAAAGAAGGATTATAAAAATTTTTGCCGGGATCTGGGTCGCCGGTGCCGGGAAAAAGGCATTAACTTTATAGCGGATCACTATTATGTACAGGATTGCAAGTTGCCGTTTCTCATGGCCTTCATAGATGTCAAGGGGAATCTTACACCATGCTGTAAGCTTGAAACTATGGTGACAGGAAACGTTCTCGAAGAGGATTTTTTTGAGGTATGGAATGGACCCAAGATGATTAACTGGCGTAAACAACTTTTGGCGGGAAGATTCCCCAAGCAATGCAAAGAACTGGGATGCATTCGCGATTGGCGTTAGCTTTACGGGTGCGGTGAGAGCCGAGGAAAACATAAG
>Ga0068714_10007463_pt1 | contig 10598 bp, 7 predicted proteins | sample MTBNYHSulfiMetaG_FD_62988 | JGI IMG/M metagenome (GOLD analysis project Ga0068714, IMG submission 62988) | Enrichment culture microbial communities from rom New York Harbor, USA that are MTBE-degrading - MTBE-NYH (New York Harbor Sulfidogenic)... | ecosystem: Environmental > Aquatic > Marine >...
CAACCCAGGGACGCTCGGGGTCCATTCGCAGGTGTTGCGCATGGCGCGCAACAAGCCGCTGTTGCGTGACGGAGGGGTCTCGATCAGCCTCGCTCAAGTGCGCGGCATCATCTCGAAGCACCGCCCGGCGGACCACGAGGCACTGCAGCTCTTGCGGGATTGCTACGACCTCGAGGAGTTCTTCGCGCACTCGGAGTACTTCTGGAACCATCCGCAGTACCTGCGTGCCTACAAGCATCATTATGCGTTCAGCCCCAAACACAGCATCTTCATGTGCGGCGACGCCGCGCACCACTGGAAGCTCACCCGCAAGTCAATCGTCGCCGGGGATATCGTCCCAGGTCTGATACGAGAGCACGGGCTCACCCCGGCGCGCGACTTCGACGAGGCCCTGCGCATCGCCTACGAGACGGTGGGGAAGAGCCACCCCGACATCCTCGTCCTGCCCCGCTTCCATGACGATCCGCGGCCCGTCTTCTCGGTGCAGTAGCAAACGGAGACGAAAGAGGATGAGATGAGGAATATAGAGACCGCGGAGCTGCCAGGGACGCTGTTCGTGCAAGCGCAGAACTGCCGGGGCTGCCGAAGCTGTCAGCTCGCCTGTTCGTTCGCCAAACACGGGGTGTTCAATCCCGGCAAGTCGATGATCGTTCTCGAACGCAACCTCGCCGACGACCGGACGGCGCCGATGATCAAACCGATCGGATGCGACCTGTGCGGCGGCGACCCCGCCTGTGCCAAGGCGTGCAAGTACGGCGCCATTCTCTATGAGGCAGGTCCGGGGCGGCAGAAGATCGTCGTTCGGCTGCTGGGGAAGGAGGGATCGTGAAACGACCGACGACGTGGATCGTGCGGGTCGACCTCTCGACGGGCGTGGTGGAGCGAACGCCGGTCGAGGACGCGCTCAATCGCACGTATCTGGGAGGCTGCGGCGTCGGGTGGAGGCTGATGGCCGACGCCCTCGCCCCCGGGATCGATCCCCTCTCTCCGGAGAACGTGATCTGCATCAACCCAGGCGTCCTCGTCGGAACCCTTACCCCCGGCACCCCGAAGACGACGGTGATCACGAAGTTCGCGACGATCGCCTCGGACGACGGCAAGCACTTCATCGGGGCATGCACCACCGGCGGGCGGTATCTCGGCATCGCGCTCAAGCGGGCCGGGTGCCATCACCTGCTGATCACAGGCAAGGCCCCGCGGCCCTCCTACCTACGAATCTGCGACCAATCGATCGAGCTCGTTGACGCCAGCGACTACTGGGGCAGAGGGATCGAGGACGTGACGATCGATCTCGTCGAGCGGGAGGGGCCCGAGTCCGGGACGATCGTCATCGGGACATCGGGGGAGAACCTCGTCCGCCAGGCGTTGACGATCGTCGACCGGACGAACTCCCTCGGCCGGGGCGGCCTCGGCGCGATCATGGGAGCGAAGAACCTGAAGGCGATCGTCGTCAACGGCACCGGCGACGTCGAGGTCGCCGATTCGGAAGCCTTCATCCGGGCGTCCGAGGCCATGCGAGATGCCGTGATGCAGTGGCCTCGGCGAGAGCACTGGATCGACCTCGGTCTCGCCGCCGGCTGGGACACGTTCAAACACACCCAGTACCCGGGCATCTGGCCGAAGGAGCGATGGGACGAGCTCTACGGCGAGAAGACGCGCATGGAGACGGTGGAAGACGTCATCGGCTGCAACTCGTGCATCCTCGGTTGCCGGTTACGTTGGCAGACAAAGGGCGGCGAGTTCGACGGCGAGGTCGGCTTCGGCTCACCGTTCAGCAAGAGCGCCACGTCCGGGATGCTCCTCGGCATCGAGGACTTCCGCAAGATGATCCACTTCGTCGCCGACGCGAACTCGAGGACAGGGATCGATTTCTACACCACGACGCGGATGATCGACTTCGTCACCAAGATGTATGAGATCGGCCGGCTGACGAAAGAGCAGACGGGAGGGCTCGAGCTGTCCCGCACCTACGAGACCTACCAGAAGCTCTACGAACTGACGGTCAACCGCGAGGGGTTTGGCGCCGTGCTCGCCGACGGATGGATGCGGCTCAAGCGCGACTTCGGCTTGGATCCGCAGGAGTACTGGTATGCGGGAATCTGCAAGGGTGTCGACTTCATCTACGACGCACGACCGTCGAGTCTCCACCCGCTGATGATGACGTTCACCACGCGCCCGCGGCCGCACCACGGCGGCTCGCACACGCGGACGAACAGCCGCAACAAGACGATCGAGGAGATCCGGGAGCAAGTCGAACGGTGGGGGTTGCTGAAGGAGACCATCGACCGCATCTTCACCGAGTCGGACTACAGCGGGAAGTTCAACGTCGGCCGCTACACCCGCTACATGGAAGACATGATGCGGGTCAAGAACGCTGTCGGGCTGTGCACGATCTACACGTACCAGGGGCTGTTGTTCGGCGACGACATCGCCCGCCTCTACACCGCAGCGAGCGGCCACGAGATGACCGCCCTCGGCATGGCCCAGGCGGGGGAGCGGATCAGCAACCTCGCGAAGGTGCTCAACGTCCGTGAAGGATTCAGCCGCGTCGACGATGCGATCCCAGAGGTCTGGTTCCGCCCGATGGAATCGCCGGAGGGCCGAATCGAGATGGAGGACTACTACCACACCAAAGTGCTCACGAAACAAGACACCGACAGGATCCTCGATGACTACTACGAAGAGCGCGGGTGGGATCTCCAGACGGGCCAACCGACCGCGAGCCGGTTGGAGGGACTGGGATTGAAGGAGTTCGTGGCCGAAGCAACGAGTTGATACGCCGAGGATGCCTCTCCGCAAGATCCTCGTCGCTCACATTCGACAAGGGAGGTGATGGACGCTTTCCCGCGCTGTGTGAAGCGGCGCTCAGGTGCGCCAGGTTCGTTCGAACGTACTGAAGGAGGCGGTATGAGCAAGCGTGTTCTCGCATGGGTCGCGGTGCTTCTCCTCATCGTCACGTTGACGGGCGGAATTGCACTCGCTGAGAGAAAGCCAATCTCGGAAATCACCATTGGGTGCGTCATCAACACCCTGCGGCACCCCTACTACGTCCAGATCTGGGACGGGTACAAGGCCGCTGCAGACGAATTGGGCGTCAAGATCATCCTCAGAGACCCGGACGGTGACGCAAACCTGCAGGTGTCGATGATCGAAGAGCTGATCTACGTGCACAAGGTGGACGCGCTGTGCGTCGATCCCTGCTCGCCGGGGGCTCTGGCGACGCTCGTGTCGGAGGCAGCCGGTCTCGGCATCCCGCTCGTGAGCGGAGCAGGGCACATCGCAGGCGAGGTCTGTTTCGTCGGCAGTGACAACTACGTGGGCGGCCGTTTGGCCGGCGTGTACGCGGGTCAGTGGCTTCAGCAGAACGTCGTGGGCCGCAGCCCCGTTATCGCGATCCTCGAGTCGAAGCTCTATCCCATCCCGAACCTCCGCATTCCCGGGTTCATCGAGGGAGTGCAGGAGTTCGTATCCGATGCGACGATCATCGTGCGGGACTGCAGCCCGGAAAAGCTCGTCGCCATGGCCGCAATGGAGGATATCCTGACCCAGGTCGGTCGCGTTGACTGCACGTTCGGGATCAACGATGCTGCATCCTTGGGAGCCTTGGCGGCCTGCGAGGCGAAGTTCGGCGCAGAGAACATGATCGCGTGCGGCTTCGACTGCGATCCCGATGGGATCGCCACGCTCAAGGATCCGGAGCATCCTGCGTTCATGGCGGATGTTGCGCAGTACCCGTCGCTGATCACGAAGTGCATGCTTGTCCAGGCGATCAAGGCCGTGTGGGGTCTCGAAGTCCCGCCGCGGATCTGGGCGCCTTGTCGGCTTGCCACTCGCGACGACGTGGATGAAGTCGTATCCATGGCGCCGGTGTACGACATCTGTGAGCTCGCCGGTCTCGGCGAGTAACGATCGACGGGTCCCGCCTGCCGTGAGGCGGGCGGGACCCGCCCTGTGAACCAAGGGGCAGCCTGTGGCCAGGCTGCCAGAGGGGAGTATAGCATGGCAGAGAGCGGCGCTCACAGCCCGCTGCTTGCTGTACGCGGCATCACCAAGAGATTCCCAGGCGTCCTCGCGCTCGACGAGGTCAGCCTGATCCTGCAGAAGGGGGAAGTCCACGCGCTCGTCGGCGAGAACGGGGCCGGCAAGTCGACGCTGATCAAGATCATCGGAGGCGTCCTCCAACCCGACAGCGGGACCTTCGAGTTCGACGGCAAGAGCTTGTCCCATCTCGATCCGCACACTGCCCAGCAACTCGGCATCAGCATCATTCATCAGGAATCAGAGCTTGCGTCGACGTTGAGCGTTGCGGAGAACCTGTGTCTGGGGCGCCTCCCCCGCTCGGCCGGGCTCTTCCTCGCCCATCGACGCATGCACGCGGAGGCCCGCACTTGGCTAAGCCGGGTCGGGGCCGAGTTCGCCACCAGGACCCTCGTGCGAGATCTCTCGATCTCTGACCGCCGCCTCCTCGAGCTCGCTCGGGCGATCTCGAGGGACGCCAAGCTGGTCATCATGGATGAACCAACCACTGTGTTCACAGAGCGGGAGGTCCAACAGATGTTCCGGATCATCCGCGACCTGCGATCGACAGGCGTCGCGATTCTCTACATCTCGCACCGGTTGGAGGAGGTCTTTGCCATCGCCGATCGGGTAACCGTGCTTCGCGATGGCCGCACGATGGCGAGCTGCGAGATCGGTCAGACGACGGAGGATCAACTCGTTCGCTGGATGGTAGGACGGGAACTGAAGCGCGTCTTCCCGAGCCGCGCCCGCAAGCCCGGCGCGGAGACGTTTTCCGTGCGCGACCTCACGCGCCAAGGCAAGATCCACGGCGTTTCGTTCTCCCTCCGTGAAGGCGAAATCGTCGGCCTGGCCGGACTCGTCGGCGCAGGGCGGACCGACGTCGCCAACGCGATCTTCGGCGCGACGGCGCTCGACCGAGGAGAGATCCTCCTTGGCGGCAAGCGCGTCAGGATCTCGTCGCCGAAGGACGCCATCCGTCATGGCATCGGCTACATCACGGCCGATCGGAAGCTCGACGGGCTGCTCCTCTCGAAGTCGGTCAAGGAGAACATCTCGCTCGCCAGCCTGCCTCAACTATCGCGCTTCGGGTTCATCCAATGGCGGAAGGAAAGGGCAGAGGCGCATCGATACAAGGAGCTTCTGCAGATCAAGACACCCGGGATCCACGAGCTCGTGATGAACCTCAGCGGCGGCAACCAGCAGAAGGCCGTATTCGCCCGCTGGCTGCTCGTCCATGCCAAGGTCCTGATCCTCGATGAACCGACCGTGGGAATCGACGTCGGCACGAAGCAGGAGATCTACCGTCTGATCAACAGCATCGCGGAGGAGGGCCGGTGCGTTCTCCTCATCTCCTCGGAGCTGCCCGAGGTCCTTGGCATGTGCGACCGGATCCTGGTGATGCAGAAGGGACGCGTAACGCGCGAACTCTCAAGGGATGAAGCCACACAGGAGGAAATCCTCTACTACAGCGCGGGGCTCCGAGAGGCAGCTCCGCGGACATCATAGGAGATTCGATCGATGGAAAAGGAAGGTCCGACAAGCCGCTTGGCAACCGGCTTCCTGCATGCAGGGCAGCGGGTTGCAGTCTACATGTGGAGGAATCAGAAGGCGCTGATCGCGCTGCTATTGATCGCCGTCGTCTTCGCTTTCCTCTCGGAGCACTTCTTCACGTTCCACAATCTGATGAACGTCGCCCGCCAGACCTCGATCTTCGCGATCCTCGCCGCGGGCATGACGCTCGTCCTGACCCTCGGCGAAATCGACCTCTCGGTCGGAGCGAACGCCGGGTTCTGCGGCGTCGTAGCGGCGTTCCTGCTGAAGAAGGTCGGAATCGACGCCCCGTTGGCGTTTCTCCTCGTGCTCTGTGTGGGCGGATCCATCGGCCTCTTGAACGGCCTACTTGTGTCGAAGGTACGCGTCCCGTTCTTCATCTCAACCCTTGCGACGATGAGCGCGCTCACCGGAGCAGGCTTCCTGATCACCCGCGGATACCCCATCTCGCTCCTTCCGAAAGCATGGCGGGTCTTCGGCCGAGGGGTCATCTGGGGCATCCCGGCGCCGGTGATCATCATGGTCCTTCTGTTTGTCCTCTTGCAGATCCTCCAGAGCCGCACCGTTCTCGGACGCAAGATCTACGCCGTCGGGGCCAACGCGAGGGCGGCACGGCTCAGCGGAATCAACACCGACCGAGTTCGGATCATCGCCTACACCCTGTGCGGTGTCCTCGCGGGCCTCGGGGGCGTCGTTGTCAGCTCGCGGTTGGATTCCGGGGATCCGTCCGTCGGTCCCTCTTTCCTGCTGACGCTGATCGCCGCCCCGATTCTCGGCGGTACGAAGCTCTCCGGCGGAGAGGGGACGATGATCGGAACGCTCATCGGAGCATTGGTACTCGGCGTCATCAACAACGCGATGAGCCTGATGAACCTTACCACATATTGGCAGGATGTCGCACGCGGACTGATCGTGCTGGCGATCGTGATCCCCCAGATCGGGAGGAAGAGATCCTAGAGCGCCCACCGGCGCAGGAGGCTCGAGAGATGAACAGGAAGAGCTACACAGGCAGAGTCCTGCAAGTGGACCTGTCCTCGATGCGCGTGTGGACCGAAGAACCCGAGAGCGAGAACCCGACCTTCTACCGCACGTACGGTGGAGGAAGCTGCCTCGGGACCTACTACCTGTTGCGCCAGATGGAACCCCAGACCGATCCGCTTAGCCCTGGCAACGTGCTCGTCTTCGCAACAAGCGCCGTCAGCGGTGCACAAGCGCCCGGACTCGCGCGCTACGCTGTGCTCGCCAAGTCACCGCTCACCGGGGGAATCGGCGAGGCTCTCGCGGAGGGACATTGGGGGCCTATGCTCAAGCGGGCTGGATTCGACGCCGTCGTCATTCAGGGGGCCGCCACAAAGCCGGCATACCTCTCCATTCGCGACGGCGTTGCCGAGATCCGGGACGCCTCCGCACTCTGGGGCAAGGACACCGGGGAGACCTACGATGCGATCCGGGCTGAACTGGGAGACCCGGAAACCCGAGTCGCTTGCATCGGACCGGCCGGCGAGAATCTCGTCCGGTACGCTTCGGTCGTCAGCGACGCAGCGTCCATGAACGCCCGGACCGGGATGGGCGCGGTCATGGGATCGAAGAATCTGAAAGCGATCGCGGTCCGAGGCTCGTCGGAGGTGGGTGTCGCCGATCGCGCGACCGTCGACCGCCTCGCTCGCCAGTTCGCGGAACACTTCCAGGAGAACTTCGTGAACAAAGCGGTGTTTGAGGCGGGAACCGCATCGTTCCTCGGATACCTCAACCAAGCCGGCTTGGTCTCGTCACGCAACGCACGCTCCACATCGTGGGACAAGGCCGCGGCAGTATCAGGCGAGGTGATCCACCAGGCGCACTTCGACCGGCGAACGCCCTGTGCCCATTGCCCGGCCGCGTGCCACCGGGTTCTGAAGGGAATCGAGAAGTACGATGCCGATCCTCGCTTCGGCGCTCCGGAGCTGGAAAGCCTGATGGCATTCGGCAATGGATGCGGGATCGACGACCTCGGAACGCTGATCAAGACCCACGAACTGTGCACCCGCCTCGGGCTCGACCCGACGTCGGCGGGAGCTGCAGTCGCCTTCGCGATGGAGTGCAACGAACGAGGGCTGCTCCCCGAATCGAAGGTCGCAGGATTGGACGTGACCTTTGGCAATGCCCCGGCCGTTCCCGCGCTGATCGACGCCATCGCCCACCGACGGGGTCTGGGAAGCGACCTCGCGGAGGGGGTCTTGCGCTTCTCCCAGAAGCTCGACGCCAGCGCCGCCGCGTTCGCAATGCACGTCAAGGGATTGGAGCTGCCGCATCACGACCCGCGCACCAAGGCGATGCTCGGCCTGTCCTACGCGCTGTCGCCGACGGGGCCGGACGACATGGCGGTCGAGCACGACACCGACTACGACGCCAACGCCCCGCAGCTGTTCATGGACCGCGTCTCCCCCTTGGGGATCTGGGACCGCCGGGACGCAACCGACCTCGGGCCGGAGAAGGTCCGCATGCTCTGCTATCTCCAACAGGTCTTCAGCTTCATGGACAGCCTCTGCTTGTGCAAGTTCGCCTTCGCCCCGTGCCGGTACTACAGCTTCGCCGAGATGGTCGAGCTGGTCACGGCGATCGCCGGCTGGGAGACCAGCCTCTGGGACCTCCAGAAGCTCGGTGAGCGCCGACTCGCGATGCAGAGATGCTTCAACATCCGCGAAGGCCTTCGCCCCAAGGACGACCGCCTTCCCCCCCGCGTCTTCGAGCCAATCGAGAGCGGCCCGAACCAGGGCGTTCGGATGGATCCGCAGATGATCGACAAGGCAAGGGAGCTGTACTACCGCGTGCGCGACTGGGATCCAAAGACAGGCCGCCCGTCCGAGGCGAAGCTGGCGGAACTGGGTCTGGACTGGCTTCGATAGCCGACGCGCCGCGACACGAACGCGAGAAGGAGGCAATCAAACAATGGCCAAGTACATCCTCGCCCACGATCTGGGCACCACAGGCAACAAAGCGACAATCTACGATCCGGTCGGCAATCTGCTCGCCAGCTCGTATGACGAGTACCCGACCAACTACTTCGGGCAGAACTGCGTCGAGCAGGATCCGGCGGATTGGTGGAGGGCGGTGTGTTCCTCGACGAAGGCGGTGATCGCCGCCGCCGGGATCGATGCGGCCGACATCGCCTGCGTCTCGTTCAGCGGCCACATGATGGGCTGTCTGCCGGTCGACAAGGACATCGTGCCGCTGCGTCCCTCAATCATCTGGGCCGACAGCCGCAGCGTTCCTCAGGCGCAGCACCTGGTGGAGAAGGTCGGAATGGCGGAAGGCTACCGGATCACAGGCCACTGCCTCCTGCCGATGTACTCGGCGGCGAAAATCATGTGGGTTCGGGACAACGAACCGGCGGTCTTCAAGAAGACGCACAAGATCCTCCACGTGAAGGACTTCATCGCCGCGAAGCTCACCGGTGTGTTCGCCACCGACCTTTCGGACGCTTCCGGCATGAACCTCTACGATCTGAAGCGCAGAGATTGGTCGGAACCGCTGCTCACGGCCTCCGCCATCCCGGTCGAGATCCTGCCCGAACCTCACCCCTCCTCTGAGGTGATCGGCGAAGTGACGAAGCACGCTGCCCAGGAGACCGGACTGAGAGCGGGCACCCCCGTCGTCATCGGCGGAGGGGACGGACCGTGCGCCGCCGTCGGGTCGGGAGTCATTAGCGAAGGCAGCGCCTACAACTACTTCGGCTCCGCCGCCTGGATCGGCATCGCGAGCAAGGAACCGGTGTACGATCCGCAAATGCGCACGTTCACGTTCGTCCATCTGGATCCGAACCTGTTCATGCCCGTCGGCGCATCGAACAACGGCGGTTACTCGTACCAATGCTTCCGCGATGCCGTGTGGTCGGCGGAGAAACCGCTCGCCGATCAACTGGACGTCAACCTGTTCGATCTGATGGGGCTGAAGGCGTCCTCTGTCCCCGTCGGCTGCGACAAGCTCCTCTACCTGCCGTACATCCGCGGCGAGCGTTGCCCGTACAACAACCCCAATGCGCGCGGCGTCTTCCTCGGGCTGACCCCGAACCACAAGAAGGAGCATCTCACGCGCGCCGTCCTCGAAGGCGTGGTTCTCAACCAGCGGATCATCCTCGACGCGCTCGAAAGCCAAGGGGCACACGTCGACGAGATGTGCGTCATCGGCGGCGGCGCCAAGAGCGCGCTGTGGCGGCAGATCATGGCCGACGTCTACGGCAAGCGGATCCTCAAGCCGCGGCTGCTGCAGGAGGCGACCTCGCTGGGCGCAGCCGTCGCTGGCGGCGTCGGCGTCGGCCTGTTCAAGGACTTCCGCACCGCGGAGGCGATGATCCAGATCGTCGACCGGCAGGAGCCGAACCCGGAAGCGCACGCGGAGTACGAGCGGATCTACAAGGTCTTCCGGTCCGCCTACGAGGCCCTCGTGCCGGTTTTCGAGGACATCGCGAAGCTCGCGTGATCCTCACCGCAATCGGAGACGGGGTGACCACGACAGCCGCGTTTCGTCGCGTACCCCGGACGGGTTGCGGCGGATGGATTTAGCGATATAATAGACACTATGTCGCATATAGCTGAAAAGCGCCGGGTCAACGGGTCGGTGGTGAAAGGGCTGTCCCTGCTCGATGCGTTCGGTCCGGGGCGCGAGGAGCTGACCGGCACCGAACTCGCGAAGCTCACCGGCCTTTCCCGCGGCTCGCTCTACCCGATCGTCCATGCGCTGGAGGAGCGCGGCTACCTGCGCCACGTCAGCCCGCGCGTCTACACAATCGGGTTCCGTGTCGTCGAGCTCGCCAACCTGGTCCTGCGGCGGATGGACATCCAGGAAGGCGTCCGTCCCTTCCTGCAGAAGCTGGCATCCGATCTCCAGGTGAACGCACACCTCGGCATCCTCCGCGGCGCGGAGGCGCTCCACCTGCACCGTGAGATCGGCGCGGACGCGGTCGTCGTCGGGGAGATCGTCGGATGGCGCGCCCCGGCGTACTGCACCGCTCTGGGCAAGGTCCTCTTGGCGCAGCTCCCGCGGGACGG
>Ga0068714_10007465_pt1 | contig 10595 bp, 10 predicted proteins | sample MTBNYHSulfiMetaG_FD_62988 | JGI IMG/M metagenome (GOLD analysis project Ga0068714, IMG submission 62988) | Enrichment culture microbial communities from rom New York Harbor, USA that are MTBE-degrading - MTBE-NYH (New York Harbor Sulfidogenic)... | ecosystem: Environmental > Aquatic > Marine >...
ATTACGGCATCGATGCTCGCCTCTTTGGACCTTCTCGGTGCCTTAACTTCCAAGAGAAATAGTGAACCTGTAAAGGCAAGCCGTCCTTTCGATGGCGACAGGGATGGATTAATCACCAGCGAAGGGAGTGGAGTAGTGGTCATGGAGGCTTTAGACGTAGCCTTGAAAAGGGGCGCTAAGATTTATGGAGAGGTGATAGGGTTTGGGAATAATTGCGATGCTTTTCACTATACGTCTCCGTCAACGGACGGCGAAGGGCCGGCCAGGTGTATAAAGTTCGCCCTCCTTGATGCCGGAATAGAACCTGACGAAGTCGATTACATTAATGCTCATGGCACCTCGACTGTTGTTAGCGACCTGTCTGAGACCAGAGCTATTAAAAGCGTGTTCGGCGAGCATGCCAGGAAGCTGGCTGTGAGTTCCAATAAGTCGGCGATCGGGCATATGTGGGGTGCTGCCGGTGCTGTTGAGGCCATATTTTCTCTACTTACTATCACTACCGGAGTGATTCCACCGACCATAAATCAGGAATTCCCTGATTCTGAGTGTGACCTGGACTATGTGCCCAACGAGGCTCGGAAGGCAACAGTGGAGGTGGCACTTTCCAATTCATTCGGCTTCGGCGGCGTTAACGGCACCCTAGTGCTCAGGAAATTTTCAGTTTAAATCCACACTTTTAAGCAGCGCTTGGCGGCAATAAACCCCTTTGACAAATCTATTTAATAATATTAACCTATACCAAATTCCCAACAGTGTTTCCATAGCGTGTCTCTTTGCCGGGATGATATTTTTTGCGGGTGTATCCAGGCAGCAGGAATTGGGGGTAGGGCGCTGTAAGGAAGTAACATCAAGATGGAACGACATAGTGTATTGATAATTCTGCCTGCACTCAACGAGGAGGAAGCCATTGGCAGAGTCATCGATGAGATACCGAAGCAAGCCCTGGAAGAAAGAGGCTTTGATGTCAGAATACTGGTCGCTGATGGCAACAGCGTGGATAAAACGAGGCAGATTGCGTCAGATAAAGGCGCCGAAGTTGTGGTCGAAACTAAGAGAGGCAAAGGCAGGGCGATGAGAAGCGTCTTCCGGAAATTCGAAGCTGACTTTGTCTTCATGCTCGATGCCGACGATACTTATCCTGCCAGCTATATAACCGAAATGCTCGACATTCTAGAACAGGGCTATCCTGTGGTTATTGGTTCCAGGTTGAGAGGTAAAATCGAGGAAGGAGGAATGAGTTACCTGAACAGGGTGGGTAACTACTTGCTGACATGGGTAGCAAGAGTCCTCTACTGGAGGAAAGTAAGTGACCTGTGTACTGGTTATTGGGGGTTGAGGGGTGAAATCATTCCTAAGCTGCAACTGCTTGCCGATGGTTTTAACTTTGAAGCTGAGTTGTTTGCAGATATCACCAGAAAAGGCTATAAAATAGTTGAGATACCGATTCACTACAGGCGCCGACGGACACCACCTAAGCTTAACTCACTGAGAGATGGAATCAGGATTGGCTGGACACTGATAACCAGAAGGTTCCGCAGTCCGGCTGACGAATAATATGTGTCCTACACGCTCGAAACAAGATAGACAACGGAAAATACGTAAAGACAAGATGCTGCCCTCTGTTTCGGTAGTAGTCTGTACCTACAATCCCAACAATTATCCTGACCTTAAAGATGCTATTGATAGCCTGGTGCAACAGAGCCACAAGGTCGATGAGATCATAGTGGTTGTGGATGGCGAACAGGCGCTGGGAGATAAGATTTCCTCTGCATACAATCGTCGGCAACAGGTTAAGGTTATTATAACGGAGAAGGGCTTGAGTGCAACTCAGGCTCGAAACGTCGGCATTCGAGCTGCAGCCGGAGACGTCATCGCATTTACAGATGATGATGCTGTGGCCGATAAATATTGGATAGCACACTTGTTAGCTACTTACCAGAGCACTAATGCTCCGGCAGTCGGTGGTAAGATTCTACCCATTTGGATATCCGGGGAGCCGGACCACCTACCTGAGGAGCTGTATTGGCTTGTCGGTGTTACTCATTTGGGCTTCGCTGAGGAAACGGTTACAGAGGTCCGAGATGCTTTTGGCCCAAATATGAGCTTTGGAAGAAATGTTTTTGAGGTTGTGGGTTACTTTAACGAAGAACTGGGCTTTGCCGGACAGAGAACCTCTTACGTTCAGGGGGAAGAACCCGAATTCGGCTTAAGGATTAAAAGCGAGTTGGGCAGAGGGGTCATCTATGACCCGGAAGCTATAGTCTACCACAAAGTGCCGCCATCCAAGCTGAAGCTAGGGACTCTGGTTAGAAGGTCATTCTATCAGGGATACACCAAGGCGTTAATTAAGAAGCTGATTCCTTCAAATGAGTCTCTGGATACTGAAAAAACGTATCTTAAGGTTGCTTTAAAGGCTATGCTCAGGCTAGCAAAGAATATTTTCTCAGGGCCAAAGCGTTTTATTGAGGCAAAGCGATTCTCGGTTTTGCTGCTCTGTGTTGGCGCTGTCGGTTTTGGGTTTATATGTGGAAATTGTAAACTGAACGTTTCAACTTATGGTAGGGGAAATGCTGTTTAAAGCGGCTGTAATTACATGAGTTATCAGGTGAGACTAACATTTGTGAGAGAAGATAATGGAACTGCAGCATCAACGGTTAATGAATCTAGTGAAGAGTGCCTGTGCCAATATTCCGTATTATCGCCGCGTGTATTCCTAATGATGGCTTAGATGTCGGCGGCTCGGATATTGCGAGTCAGCGGATTACATTGAGGAGTGAACATGATATCCCCTGGTGTTTTATTTAAGCGAGCAAGGCATGTTTTCAAAAACGAGGGGTTTAAGATCCTGCTTGGCAGGGGCTTAAATTTCTTGCGTTATTATGTGATAAGGAAGTTTTTCCGTTCCGGGTCGTATTATCTTTATGAACATGTGATGGAAGCAAAGCTCGAATCTGATCTTGTGCCTAGAATCGATAACTTCACTTCTCACGTTGTGTCCAGCCGGCAAGAGGCCGATAAGCTGGCAACTGATGGCTTTGACCTGCTCTTACAGTTCGTCGATGCGGTAAGAAGGCTGGAGAAGGGGGCGATAGGACTCTGTTTTTTTGTTGGGCAAGAGCTGGCACATGCGGGCTGGGTGGCATTGACTGAAGCAGCGAAGAAGCAAGTTGACCCTTTACCCTATCACGTTGATTTCTTGAATAAGGAGGCATGTACCGGGGCGGCTTACACAAAGCCAAAATATCGTGGAAAAGGCTTCATGACATATGGCTACTATAAGAGATTGGAATATTTAAGGGAAAGAGGGATAGTCAAGTCACGCAACGCCGTGCGGATAAGTAATATCGCATCTCAGAAAGCAATTGCCAAACTTGAGCCTAATATATATGCTAGAGCTCGCTATTTGAAGATCCTATGCTGGGAATTCTGGAGAGAAATGCCTCTCACATATGCCAGCCACAGCTAACAAGCTAATTCTTTTTCGAAAATCAGTCCGAGTATTCTCATGTAACGTACTTTGGCATATAGCCTGGGGTAAAGTTTCGCTTGTGCCCGATGGGATGCAACGTTGTCTTCGGCAACGTAGCTTATGGCTCCTGACCTTCTGACCTCCCTGAGAAACTGTAACCTTTTGAAGTAGCCGTATACCATTAATCCCATCTGCCTGTATTTCGGGTTTGTCACAGTGCCCCCGCAGAACGCTTCACCGGCTGGGAAGTCTATTTTTAACGGCAGGTTGAGGATACTCTTTTGGGCCTCTTCTGTCATGGCTACCCATCCCTTATGAGTCAGCTCGCCTTTTGCGAAAACGCAGAATGCTATGGCACCTTTGCTCAGCCTATATTTGTCTTCTCCATCAGGAGAACGGAATTCGTAGCCTCGAGCAGCCAGTTCATCGGCCTGGTGGTTGTTGTGGACTATCTCAAAAGTGAAATTTTGTAATCGAGGCAAAAAATCCCTCTCGTTCCTCTCTTTCAAGATATGCTTATAGATATAGTATGTGTCTTGCCAGAAAATCCGATGTCCCAGAAAGGTAGCCACACGACTTATGAGGGATATTAAGCCTTCTGTCTGTAGGATGTGTCTGAATCTTTGCAAATAGACTTTCAACTTACGAATCATAACAGACTACCATGCTTGCGTTCATTGGTGTGGCTCTTCACGGCCAATTTGTTTCATCCAGATGCTTAATCGAATAGCTAAAATGATGCCAAATACAAGTTGCACTCCTAACCATGCGATGCCGACTCCTAATATATCAAGCGCTGGCATAGCAAGGTAGCTGAACCCAAGTACAGCCACAGAGCCCAACCCTTGTATTGTCGTTAATTCCGCCAATTTATTGCGCGCTCTGAGGATACTGGTATAGACACTTGTAATTCCCAGAGGCAAGCTGGAGCAGCAAATAAGCCATAGCAATACCAGCCCGTTAGCCGAATAGCTCGCACCAAAGGCAAGGAGGAGCCATTTACCTGTCACAACCATCACAATCAATGCTGGGATCGTTAACAGATAGGTAAATTTTATGGCCCGGGTTACATTACTCCTAATGCTTTCCTGTGAATAAGCACTTTCGGCAAACAGAGAGCGGGAGACTGAATACGGTATAGCAAATAGCAGATTCCCTATCATCCAGGCTACATAGAAATAAGCATTGCTTTCTCTCCCGAGTATATTGACCACCATAAGCGGTAGAATCATTCTAGGGGTGAATGCGATAATAGACGCCAGATAGCTACTACCCGAATACCGCCATGTATCCCTCATGTAGTTCATGTTTAGAGTTGGTACCGGCTTGTAACCATTCTCAACGCGAGGCAGCAGAAAGAAAAGAGAGATAGCCAGAGATATTGCCAGAGCTATACCCCAGGAGGCAATAACGCCAAAGGTATGAAGAAACAAGACGAAGGCAAATGGCAGGGGAATCTTTATTGCTGAGAAGATGGCACTTTTTAGTAGCACAAAGCCAGCTCTGCGTTTCGCTACGAATATAGCATCTGTGATAGCTGACAGTGTTGTTATCGCAGCTACACCCACAAAAGCCACGGCGAAGATGGGGTTGGTTTTTATGAAACCTAAAGCCGGAGACCAGAAATCGATTCCGGTAACGAAAATAGTAGCGATAGCAAGGCTGATAAGCCCGCTTATGGTGAAGCTGGAGTTGATAAATTCATTAGGTTTTTTGGCCTCTGACAAAAAGCGGACGATGGAGAAATTCAGGCCTACTATGCTGAACAGCAGAAGGAGATTCAGGGCAGAGATTATCGCAGAACCGTAGCCTACTTCAGCTTCAGAATAAAATCTGGCAACTATCATCCAGAAGAAAAAACCACCGAGAGAGGTGACAGCGGTATCGCTCATTAAGAAAAAGGCATTCTTGTATAGAGGGAGGCTGACCAATTGCTTCAACCGCTGTGGGGATGTGACAGTACTTACGGCTTCAGTGATAATCTTGAACATACGCAATCTTATAAATTCGAATTTTGATTCGTGGCGTCTTGAGTATACGGATGGTTTGTCCTCAGCCACTTTTGGTTGGCGATTATACTTGGCTTTCCTTGTATATGCAAGACTTTAACTTAGAGTATATAATTAATGAACTCAGCAATGCCGAAAAGAAACTCTGAATCCAAGTATTGGGACAAAGCTGTTAAAGAAGTGGCGGGCAGACCAGACTTTGACCCTCTTCTTGCTGAACAATACCGACGAGCATATTTGAATCTAATTGCCAGATGGGCTGATGCCACCGACGGCAAAAGGATACTGAAGACTGACCTTTTTGCCGAAGCCGTACATCCATCCAGAGCTTTTCTCTGGGACTTATTGAAGGCTGATAACCGGGTCATCGGCATGGATATATCAGCTGAAGTAACCGCCAGGGCTAGAGCCAGAGCAGTGCAATATACCTCATATTCCTCGGTGCAATGTGTGAGTTGTGATGTCCGTCAGTTGCCTTTCGCCAGCAATGCCTTTGACTTGATAGTGTCAGACTCCACCCTCGACCACTTTCATCACACACATGAGATAGCTACTGCTTTATCTGAGCTAAGTCGTGTTCTCAGGCCTGGTGGCATACTGATTATTACCATGGACAACAAGAGCAACTTCACAGAGCCGCTCTTTCGACTGTGGCTGTCTTTGAGGCTACACCCTGTTTTCGTCGGCAAAACCTATTCAGTAGGAGAACTCAAGCAAGCACTGACGAAAGCCGGGCTTACGGTAGTAGAAACCACTGCTATCATGCACAATCCGCGCTTCTTCGCCCGGAGAATGATTCCGCTTATCCATAAGGTCGTACCAGTTCGGTTCGATGGGTTAATCAAGAGGTGCTTAGCCTTTTTCGATGGTTTGGAGAATAAAAAGACCAAATACCTGACAGGGCAGTTTATCGCAGCCAAAGCCGTGAAGCGTCCAGACTAGCAAAGTTGCCGATACAGTCTAGGACGTTTTCAGGGAAGCTCTCGTGATACTTTTGATATCATAAATTGTCTTTAAACAAGAAATAAACGGAGAGGGGGTGGGAGTAAATTTATTTAAACCTCTCCTCGAAATACCTGGGTGCAATAGGCGTAAGTAATTGATATGGGATAATGCCATTGCGATACAGCTCCAGGGCGAAGTTAAAGGCTTTGCTGCTGATGCTTTTCTTTTCAGCCGCTTCCTTTAAGCGGAGAAACTTATCCTCTGTAATTTTCTCAGCATATTCTTTAATGGGTATGTTTTTCTTTTCCACCGCTTTGATCATGTCGCTAACCTTTTGTCTGAACTTGTGCTCTATGAAGTGCTTGACGAAATCATCGCTCAGACCGCTTCGTATCATACTGGCGGCTATAACACCGCCACAGTTGGCTACGAAGTCCGGCAGGGATAGTATTCTTTCCTTAAACAGGATTTTCTCTGCATCAGCCGTGGTGTGGGCATTTGCACCGGGACTTATTATTCTGGCGGACACATGCCCAGCATTGTCCCGGGTAAGACTGTGGGAGTGTGCGCACGGGCAGAATATGTCCACCTTGAGTGTGGCTAATTCGCTTTTATCTATTCGTTCTGCTTTTGGAAATTGATTCACCACATCGCTGCCTGTTCGCCTGCCAAGATTGAGAAGCTCTCCTATATTTATTCCTCTCTTATCATAGATTGCACCTCGGCTGGTAGAGACGGCTACCACTTTGCTGCCCTTTTTCCAGAAGGTTTCAGCTACCGAGCCACCTACACTGCCAAAGCCCTCTACAGCTACTGAGGCGCGATTTAAGTCCAGGCCGATGTGCTCGGCTGCTGTGGTGGCGGCGGTGAAAACGGTAAGTCCTGCGTAGAAACCTGTATCTTGCCCCAGACTCCGTGGCAGAGCCCTGATACTGTTGCTCGACAGCATAAATTTTAGATCATCGTCAGTTACTCCCAAATCGCTACCAGGTATGTAGGTTCTAGTCTGCAGGATAGGTCTTAGTGCATGGCCAAAGCTTCTTAGAAGCTCTCTTTTATCAGCCTGCGGCATCTCTGGGTCAGCGACAATTCCAGCTTTAGCTCCACCAAAAGGCATCCCTACGAAAGCGTACTTTAAAGACATTGTCCTAGCAGCCTGGATAAGCGAATCAGTAGAGATGTCGGAAGCTACTCTCAGCCCACCATAGCAGCGGCCGTTAACCAGGGTATCTATGGCCAGGTAGCCATTTACCTTCGTGCCCTCGCATACATCTATGCTGAATAGGGTTGCCATGCTACCTCCGTTTCACTGCCTTAACGGCAATATATCTTCCGGTTAGATATTTTATTCTTCCCTTCTCCAGTCTTTCAAGAAGATTCAGAGTTCCTCTGATTGCATTATCGAACTTACCTCTGCCCAGTTTTCGCAGGTTATGTTCCAACCATCGTACCAGCCCATCCGGGTGTGGGTAATGGAGGATAGCAGTGCTTTCTTCTACATCCATACCAATTTCTTCAAGGACATGGCTTAGCTTGGTGAGGGAGAGAGTCCGACCGATAAAATAGGGTGATAATTTTAGCCACATCCAGAGGCGAATTAGGAAGTAAGGAGGGTAGGTCAGGTTCTTATCATTGTCTATGGAGAGAATAAGTACCCCGCCAGTCTGGAGAACCCGGCCCAATTCCTCCAGTGCAGTAACGATGTCTGTCTCAGCAGGGAAGTGGTCCAGAGTAGAATCGGAAATTATTAGGTCAACGCTATTATCCTGTAGCGGAATGTGCTTTACATCGCAACAGAGATACTCTCTGCCTTTCACACCGTGGTGTTCGGCGTTGCTTTTTGCTAGAGCGACAATGTTACTGGAGACGTCGAATGCTATTATGTTGCTGTTGTTCTGGGCTATATTAAATAGGAACTGCTCAACATCGAATGCTTCAGCAAAGAGGTCTGTCTTGAGAATCCTCTGCATAGCAGTGATATCAACCCATCTTGCTAGCAGATTAAGGTAGGTCTTTCTCTTATGCTCCCCCAGGAGCTCATTGGAATAGCCTCTCACATGCCAGCCGCCGGACACACGGTTCCAATACTCGGCTTCGCTGTTTGGTTTGCTCAATTCAACACACCATCATGCTCGAATAGGCGCTTTGTTATATTATATACTGCTTGCCGATTCGGGTAAAAACGGCAGAGGGGATTCTCTGGGGGGATGGCAAACCTGACTAACGGCCTTAGGTCGAGAAAGAATAGGCTACTTCTGAGTGTTTTGATTTGATGAAGTAACCCGTTAGAATTTACTGCCAATATCAAACCACGCCTCGGTAAAAACGTAGGCATGGATCTTGTTTGTGCTCACCAGATAGGAAATAAAACTACCCAGATTATCTGCCTTGCCTTCGGAGCAATACCGGGCAAGGGTGGGGAATAGATGTGGGGGTAAAATATAGAGAGCCGTGGCAATAAGAGTGGACTTTGGCTTAGGTGGTTTTTCCTCGAACTCGACTATTCTGTTTTCCTCCAGCTTTACCACACCGAACTGGACTGCTTTACTTTTATCGCCAATATCATGGACGGCCACCAGGGCTTCCTTACCGTTATACGTAGCGATGAATTTTGTAAGATCGAATCCGAAATAGTTATCACCGGCGATTACCAACAGGTCGTGCTCAATCGCCTTTTTCTCAATCCAGAAATGGAGAGCGCCGACAGCCCCCTTTTTTTCCTCTTCTCTATAAGCTTCTTCGAAGCAAATCTCCACAGGCCTGTCCGTTTTTTTCTGCCAGCTGAGGAATTCAGCTTCAAACTTTCTATTTGTGGCAATAAGTATGGGGATATCTCTCGGAATACTCTCCAAGATGTGCGTTAAGAGCGGCTTACCTTCATATTCAAGCAGTGTTTTGGCCCTGTTCATTGTCATAGGGTAAAGCCGGGTACCGAAACCTCCAGCTAGAATAAGACACTTCATGTGTTACCTCTTCACCTCTCGTACTCGAAGATTTTCACTTCTGGAACCATGTCGATATCGGTTTGTGCCGGGCCAACCTCGGAGGCATAGACCAGCTTATAATGCTCGAGCTCTTCCAACGGCACAGGGCTGGCAAATGGGTCTGTGTTGACTATTTTGTAGTTGCCGGATTTCTGTTCCGAAATATACTTTACTGCTTCTTCGTAAGTAGGAAAAGTCTTTGAATCAGTGATTTCCTTGTAACGTACACCCATTGGGGCAAGTTTCTCTTGATATGAAATCACAGGGCAGGAGCTGGGAACAATCTCCTTGGCTTCGAAATTGTAGAGCCTGACACACAATGAGCGGTAATACTCAGGATAATAAAGGACAATTGGTACCAACGTGCCCCCCTGTGGTTGATAGTAGAGGTCGTAGAAATTAGTCTCGCTGAGGCCTGCCCAAGATGCCGTGCCGAAAAATCCTGTTGCTATTCTGTCATCAACAATTACATATCTTGCTCCTAGCTTATCGAGTATTGCTCCAGCCGAGGCTTCATCCTGAGCAGTGAAGAACCGAGCTGCATTTCGGGCGCCATACTGAAATGGGTTGGAAGTGGGTATTCGATGAGCAATTCTTGTTATCCAATGACCGTAGTGCCACCACGCCATTACTCCATAAGCAGAATCAGGATAGCGATAGCTTTCGCCTGGTGGCGGTGGTTCATAAAGTGCATAGTAGAAATCAGGGTTGCCAAAGGGGTCCGGTGTGTTGTCTTGCATCCAATGAAGTGATTCATACCAGGCGTCGTCAGGGGCGAATGGTAGTTGCCTGGCATCATTTGTCGCTTCAGCTATATTAGGAACAAAAACCAGCAGAAGAACAATTGCTATCCCTAGACCTATCTTCGACCAGCTCTTGCTGCTGTCGGCGGAACTTTTCTGGAGCTTAGTCGGTGCTTCAGCTTTCTTGCTAACCTTTGTCGATGTCTCTGGTGTCTTGCTCTTCGTTTTTCTGAAGCCGAAAAACTGGATGATCTGCCATGATAGATAACCTGTGAGCAACGAGATATTTACCGCGAGGTAGTAGGAATAACGGCTCTGCCCCATGACTGCAAGTATCATCATAAGACTCCATACCAGCAGGAGCACCTTTTCAGCAAAGCTTTGCTTGATTACGGAGTAGGTGACCATGCCCAGTGAGATGAGACTGAGGAGGAAACCGGTAGTG